>JAESFH010000144.1_pt1 | contig 52724 bp, 55 predicted proteins | sample 9269381 | NCBI WGS metagenome assembly JAESFH01 (sample SAMN14504062, study PRJNA617094) | algae metagenome | isolation source: Aphanothece sp. CMT-3BRIN-NPC111 and co-occurring heterotrophs from well... | place: USA: Clark Mountains Wilderness, California | collected 2010-04-18
TCCGGTCTCAGGTTCAGCTCGCAACCGAACCCTAGCCGAAGACCGGCGATGACCACCTCAGCGGCGGCCCGCTCCTACACCACACCCAGGGGCACGACCACGCCTTCACGCTGCATCTTCTTCTTGAGCACACGGAGAGCTTGATCGACGTTGTTGTCGCGAACCAGAACCTGCAATGGGTGTCCAATCTTGAGTGAGCCACATCGTACGGAATCGGCCTGGGACTAACCCCAAGCTGATACATCTATACGGCACCAGAGCCCAAAGCGTTAGGGTTCCTCAACCCCACACTCAGCCTTTGCATCGGGTTGGGGCTAATCGGGTCTTGTGTGAATGGGTGTTGTTTCGCTCAGATACTTCAACTGCCATAAAGCACGAGCAGGGTGCCCCAATGGAGACGAGGCAGCCTGCCCCTGGCGATACGACGCCTGCGAAGCTCCGGTCTTTCGTGATAGCGTCTCGCCCGACAACTCCAAGCGAGAGAGGCGCAATGGACAAGAAGCAGACGAGTGGGCCAGAACCGTTCAAGCGTGCCCCTCGACGGAAGAGGGAGCCAGTCAAAAAGGTTACGCTTTCGCCTGATGCCAAGCGGCAGTACGAGGAGTTGGCGCGGGAGCGTGATGAACGTCAGCGGCTCTACGAGGGGCACCTACCGAGCGAGAAGACGAAGTAACAGGATGACCCTCTTGCGCAGGCTCACTCGCGGCTTGCCATCAGGTCGTGGGTCAGCACGGTCAGCTTGCCGATGAGACTGGCACTGTCGGCGGAGCCACACGACCACTGCGTCCCGACGGACGAGCCATCCTGAGAAACCGACACGATGGCCAGCGACCGGATCTGCCCCTCGCGGACGAGTCTCAGATGCTCCTGAAGCATCTCAACCATCAAGGTGGTGCTCTCGTCAGCAGGGGTCTCGACCGCCAGACGCAATGGGGTGGTCAATGGCGTGCGCTTGCGATGCGTGTTGTTCATGACGGGCTCCCCGCTGGTTTGTGAGCTTTGCGCTCAAGCTTATGCCGCCGCAACTATAGCACTGAGATCATACAGAATTGCGCGCCAAATAGAGCCATATTCTGGCACGAGGCGGCCAAGCTCGTTGTTCTTCCATCGCAATAAATTGGATCAAACCGCTGGGAACGACCAACTTTCTTCAGGGTTAACGACACACAACAGAAAACTGCTAAGGAGGAAGTGATGCCTGAAGGTGGCAACACGTCGAAGCGTGGCTTTGCATCCATGAGCCCCGAGAAGCAGCGCGAGATCGCGAGCAAGGGCGGCAAGAGCGTCCCCTCGGACAAGCGGTCCTTCTCGCAGAACCGCGACCTTGCCTCGCAAGCGGGCCGCAAGGGCGGGCAGATGTCAGGAGCAGGACGCTCCTGAGCTTGCATGCGGAGCCGCTTCAGGGCTTCCGCACCTTTACCAGCATGCTTTCGGTAGGCGGCGTTTCCAGCGCTGACCTGCTGGCAGGCGCGGCAGGGGCTGCCCCTCCCTCTCAGCCCTCCTGGCCTTGGCTGCCAGCACATTCCACTTTCTACGCGGTGAGGGCAGACCCTGTTGAGTTGACTGCGCGACGGTTCGTGCCTCAGCCACAGCTTCCGCCGTCACCGGAGCCAATGCAGAAGTCTTGCTCATGGGCCGTGCAGCCCGTGTCGCGGGCGATTCGCGCGTGCGCACCTTGCGCGCTGCCCTGTACCGGCTGGCTCGCTCCTCGGCCTCCTGCTTGATGCGCTCGGCGACAGGATCAACCGGAACCGACAGAAGATCAGGAAGAACTCGGCGCGGCTGCGTCTGAGGCTCAGGCTTGTGGACCTCTGGCGAGGTAAGGCTGACAGACGGCGTCTGCTGAACCGAAGCAGGATCTTCTGGTCCACCGAAATCAGCCGAAAGAGGTCGTCCGGAGACCTTGCTAAAGACCTGATCAGCCAGCGAGGAGCGACGGAGGGAGGAGGTCTTAGCGAGGGTGAGGACTTCAGGGGTCCGTCTGGTGGCACGCTTGATCTCGACGGTAAACGAAGACTGCGCCCGCTGGCGTGTCATGGGCATGTTGGCAAAGAACCTATGGAAAAAGCTGCGTACTCGGGCGGCTAACGCACATGTGTAGATGGATGTTCTATCTGTCCACTTAGATGATTATCGCGTTAACAACAATCCATGATCTTCAGCCCAAGAGCAGTCCAAGTTAATCCCGCGCACCTGGGTGCGGTCTCACGTCCCAACCTTACTCGCCCGTCCCCCTATGAAACTCGGTCATCTCCCGTCATACCGCCTCGGGCTAGGATATGGAGACTGGTATGTCCGACTGTCTGCACTGTGACATCAACGAGCTTGTGCAACAGCGCTTTACGGATGGCGACACCGATGTTGTCGGGATGGCCTCGATGATCGTCGAGAGCCTTGCGGACCTTATTCTGCTCGCACCAAAGGAGGATCAGCCCAACCTGATGGCCCATGCGATTTCCGCACTTGGGCAGATGTTCCTAGAAAAGGGTGGAGCCCTTGAGGGTGGCTCCAGCGCCACGCATTGACGTGATGCAAACGAGCGGGGCGTAGCAGCAGATTCTCCGACAAATAATAGGCCGCTCTTCCGAGCGGCCCTACTTCAATCCATGATCCCGAAGATCAGGCCGCCTTCTTGCGCCCGCGCTTCTTCGGGGCCTCGGTGCTCACTGTCTCGGACGTGTCCGCGTCCTTCGCGGCAGCCTTGCGGCGCTGCTGGCCGAGACCCGACTGCTTCGCAAGATCCGACCGCTTCTGGGCGTAAGCGGGAGCGACCATCGGGTAATCACGGGGCAGGCTATACTGCTCCCGATACTGCTCTGGCGTGAGACCACGGCCCGTCAGGTGCCGTTTCAGGGACTTGTAAGGCTTGCCGTCGATCAGACTGATAATCGCCTCCGGCGTGATCGACTTCTTCACCGGCACGGCTGGAGTAGGCTTCTCTGCCGTCTGGGTCTGCGCAGGCTTAGTGACGTTCTGGAGCGCGCCATGAACGTCGGCGATCAACGCCGGGAGTTCGCCTACGGGTACGGAGTTATTGCTCACGAAGGCGGCGACGATGTCGGCGGCAAGAGCGATGTAGTCTGAGGAGGAGACTTGGTCTGTCACTTCTGTGGTCCTGTTGTAGGGTGTTAGCTCCCCGGTCATTGGGACCATTGGGGGATTTTACGCCACCTATGCTCATGTGATGAGATTCACAAGAGCATCTGACTTGCAGGTCACAAGAACTTATCAGCAAATACGGAATTGTAACGCATGCCGCATCCCACTCGCCCGACCCAAGATCGAGCGCGGCACTGGTTTCAGCCCGCCTGCTTTGGCAAAGGTGCTCGAACCCTACTTCCCGACCTTGTCCCGCAGGTCCCTCATCCGGTCCGCATGGCGCTTCCTCTCATCCTGCACATTCTGCGAGACTTTCGCCTGATGTTCGTTCCTTTTCTGAACCTCTTTCGCTCCAAGAGGCTTCACCGGTTTAACAATACCTGCTCCCTCTTCGGTCAGGCTGGCGTCGATCAAGCGGGGCAGTTGGTACCCATAGCCGATCACCCGATGCATACGATCAGACGTTCGGTTTGTTCTCGGGTCATAGTAGCCCAGGGTTTTATGATCGCTCCCGCTGATGCAATGAATGCCTCGACTGTCGATCTCAACATATGCAAGGGTCTGGTGGGCTTTCGATTTCAGGATAGTCTTGCTCGTGACGTGGATACCTTCTACTCCACGTATTTAGCTGGAGCCCTGCAAGACTACGCTTCAGCAGGTGTCACCTTAGCGAGTACACGTACGGTGCCAGAGCGCACGCGCTGCGCTAGTGCGGACCCATGACGAGATGATGCCCATAGGGGTGGTGCTTTCTCCTCTTTGGAACGGGGCATGGTCTCTGGAAGCGGTGAACTGTCTGAAGAACCAACGGCTTCCGAGTGAGGTCGTTCGCTCCGCGTGAAGCGCCTGACCGGCCTTGGCGTGGCGGTGGTCGCCAGTCCCCGTCTCCCCCCAGGCGAAGGATCTCGCGCAGTTCCTCGGCGTGTATCCTGTCGGGGGAGTTCCAGCATCTCGTTCAGGAGGCTGAGCCAGAGAACGGCTGAAGGTCGTATGGACTCCGCGCGCATCGCGCCAGCAGCGTTCTGCTTTGTCCGGAACCGTACGAATTAACCTGCGTTAATGGGGTGACAGGATCCAAGCCAGCCCTGTCACAGGCCCTCCTCTCTTGCTCAGCGGAGGTCCTCGCAGGCTCGATCCGGAGGGGTGTTACGCATGATGGAGCCTCGCTTCAAGACCGGCGATCTCGTGCGCGTCGAGTGCATCCCGCCTCCTGGCGTGGACCCGCTCACGGTCATGATGGCTCGCGACAGCACCGCCGGCCTCTTTGAGGTCACGGCTGTTCTTCCTGAAGCGGTGGGTTGGTCGAAGTACCGGATCAAACGAGGTGACGGCACGCCAGAGCGGATCGTTCGGGAAAGCCAACTCATCTCGGCCATTCGGGTCTCCGAGCCCCGTCGCTGAGGCCCCCACCCAGAGGAAGCTTACGACCCTTTGAGGGTCGCCTTCGGGAGCGGGTTGGTGACAACCACGTCCTGCAAGGATTAGCCGTTCGCGCGGCTCAGGTAGGAAACGCTCTCCAGCCGGTCCCGCGCCCAGGCCCCAGCTTCGTCTAGGGTCGCGAACACGTTGTCTCCCATGCTGGCGCAGTGCCCAAAGCCTGCTTCGAGGTTCCACCAGCCCTTCATCTTGGGATCGTGAGCGTCGCCATCCAGGCGGGCCAGCACGGCACAAAGCTCCCCATCCGCCAGCACAAGCTGGCCCTGGGTGTCATGGCCGTCGATGAGAACAGGAATGGCCTGGAAGCTGATGACCTTGGACATGCGGAATGCCTTTGCTGGGGCGTGAGCATAGTCCGGCGGACACCCGAGGAATTAGCCACCTCTGTACGATACTGAACAGAGCGGAAACAAGGCAGCTTGTGTACGGTTTCGACCTCAATGAAGGGGGGAAAGCAGCAACGCCTCAACCCACCGCGACCGAGCTTCACTTCGGACACGGAGACGGTCCGTCCTCTTCAGTCGCCGCTTCTGACGCCCGCCCAATCTCGATCCGCCACGTTCTGAACTTCGGCACGATCTCATCGAAGTGGTGCTCCGCTCCGGCAGGCACGAACATCACGTCCCCTGCCGTGAACTCGATGCGCTCCCCGTCCGAACAGAGCAGCACCCCATAGCCTGCGATGATCACGTAGAGAGTGTCGGTTTCCGATTTCTCAGGGACAGCGGAAGGCCATCAGGACCATGGATGCGGAAGGTCAGGTGGGCTCCCGTGAGCACCTCAGTAATGCCGCCCGTTGCTATCAGCCCCGCAAGATCGGCAGCGGCTGTGAGGGTTGCGGGCTGGTCGGGAGCGGGGGAGCGCATGTGTGCGTTCTTCACCTCCCTGTATGACTAGCGCCTCAAATCAGATCGCCCGCACGATCAGCAATGCCATCCCGCTGGTCATGCGCCCGGTCGAGATGGAGGTAGTTCGGGTTGAAACCTGCGACCTCCTTCAGCCGCTCGGGATCGAGGATCGTCAGGGACTTAGATTTGAGCGTAATGAGCTTCTCGTCCCTGAGCTTTTGCAACATGCGGCTGACGTGCATCGGGGTCATCCCTGTTGCATCCCCAAGATCAGCCTGTGTGATAGGGAATTCCAGGGTCTCGTCCGTTGTCATTCCAACCATGCGGTAGCGCACCAGCATCTCGTAGAGGAGATGGGCGAGCCGCACGTAGGCGTCCCTCCTGCCGTGATCCACGATGCGCTCGCGTAGAACAGCTAAGTCAGTGAGCGTGCCCCACCAGAGGGCCTGCATGATGCGGCCCTGGCCGCTGAGCAACTCCCTCATCTCGTGGCCTGAGACCAGGGCTGTGGTCGCGGGTCCGAGCGCCGCGACCGAGTGGTCCATCTCCTTCAGGATGAAGATTTCGGCGTCACAGAGATCGCCCGGCACGAGGAAGGCCATGATCTGGCGTCCGCCATCCGGCAAGAGCTTGTACCGGCAGGCCAGACCCGAGAGCACCACATGACAGTCGGGCGAGTGCTCCCCTTCCTTGATGATGTCCTCGCCGGGCTGGTGCTGCTGCTGCCTCTTTGAGATCAGCCCATCGAGCGTCTGCCGCTCCTCCTCTGAGAAGCGGGTGAACTGCTCCATCTTCATAGTCCACGGGTTCGCCACGGTGCCCCTCCTCCGAGGCTGAATGTCCGCCTTGGCCGTGGATCAACGCACAAGAACGGCCTTTCGTCATCCTTCTTTGTGCGATTTCGTACAAACCCGATCCATGTTGTTGGCAGCCGCTCTGTTTAGCATCATACCCTTTTCCATCATCAGCACAGTTTCGTCTGGGCGCGGGTGACTGGGAGACCCCGCGTGCTCTTGCCCCGAACGGGACAGAGTCATGACCATCTCGCAAGCCAATATTCGCAATCGTCTACTCAAGGCCATGTCGCGGGAGGACTTCGCTCCTCTGAAGCCGGACCTTGAGCCTATGGTTCTGAACGTGAAAGACGTACTCGTGCAGGCAAACGAGCCCATCGCGCACGTCTACTTCATGGAAGAGGGTCTCGCCTCCATCGTGGCGATCAGCCCTGACGACGAGCGCATCGAGGTCGGGCACGTCGGGCGCGAAGGCATGACAGGGGAACCCGTGCTCCTGGGCGTCACCTCCTCCCCCAACCAGACCTTCATTCAGGTCGCGGGGTCAGGTCTCCGCATCCGAGCAGAGGACCTCACGGCAGCGGCAGAAGCCAGCCCTTCGTTGCGAGCATTACTGTTACGCTTTGTACAGACCTTGCTGATCCAGACCTCGCACTCGGCTCTGGCCAATGGCCGCTACACGATCCAAGAGCGGCTCGCGCGTTGGCTTCTCATGTGCCACGACCGCATGGATGGGGATGATCTTCCCCTGACGCACGAGTTCCTGTCGCTGATGCTGGGCGTCAGGCGCTCAGGGGTGACGGAGGCGCTGCACATTCTGGAGGGGGTCGAGATCGTGAAGGCCAGCCGAGGCCATATTCGTATGCTGAACCGAGAGAGACTCGAAGAGATCGCAGGCGGCTGCTACGGCGTGCCGGAAGCCGAGTACGTCAAGCTGATTGGCTAAAGACCCCTAGGACAACGGCTCATTGGGTGAGGTCACAGGGCATCCGACTGAGAGGGGGCATGACCCCGGCTCAGATGCCGTTCGATGTCGCTTCGGCGGCCCTGGTGAAGGTATGACGGGTCAAAGTCGCCCTTCCGCTTCAGCCCCTGCCAGTCCCTAATCGTGATCTTGGCTCCCCGGATCACAATCAGACCAGTCCCGCTTAGTTCCTGAAGGGTCCGATTGATGTGAACCGTGCTCAGGCCGAGAGCATCCCCGAGTTCAGCTTGGGTGATTGGAAGGTCGAAGCTATCGTCCTCCGTCAGCCCGACCGCTTCGAGGCGAAGCTTTATCTCGCACAGGAGGTGCGCCACTCGCGTTGCCGCCGAACGACGCCCAATCCCCACCATCCACTCGCGGAACACTGCCGCATCGATGAGGGTGCCGCGCCACAAGGCGCGGCCAAGGCGGGGATGAGTGTCCGTGAGGTCGAGGATGGCCGTGTGGGGGATCAGCGCCACCCTACAGGGCGTCAGGGTGCCGATGGCATGATCCATCCGGCCCAGGAGAAAGCCTTGCAGGTCGCAGATGTCCCCAGGAATCTGGAGCGACATGATCTGCCGCTTGCCACCTTCCACGATCTTGTAGCGGCAGGCAAAACCCTCAAGGATCAGCTTACAGTCGCTCGGCTGCTCGCCATAGCCGACGAGGTCCTGATCGCGACCAACCTCCTCAATCCGGTTCAGCAGGCCATCGAGCAGCCGCTTCTCCTCGTCGGAGACAGACCCGAACTGCTCAAGGTGGCGGATGAGAGGATTGGATGCCTTGGACATGACCTGATCCAGCGAGGAAGCTCGGCTTCAAGCAGCCTCGGCGGTGGAGAAGAATGGCGGGAACCCGCCACAAATACACACGCGGCAGGGACTTGAGAAGAGGTCACGCCGAGAGCGTCAGCAATCGTACTAACCCGATCAGTTTGTCTGTCCCTCTTGATTGATCCTGATCGCTCTCAACCGCACGTCTGGTTCATCGCTTACAGAATGAACAGGGCGCAAGTGGCTGAGAGAGACGTGAACTCCCGCCCCAAGCAGCGGGGGAGCCATGTCTCAGTCCCCTCACCTGACCATCGTGGGTCAGCCCCAACTCTCCCTACTCATGTGCCACGACTGCCTGGATGGGGACGATCTCCCCCTAACCCGCGATTTTCTGTCGCTCATGCTGGGCATCAGGCGCTCTGGCGTGACCGAGGCGCTGCATGCCTTAGAAGGCGTCCAGATGGTGAACCGGTCAGGGGCCACATCCTTTTGCGGGACCGCCCTCGGCTCGAAAAGATCGCGGGCGGCTGTTACAGTGTGCCGGAAACCGAGTACGCCAAGTTAATCGGCTAAATACAATAGTAGCCCATTAGATCAGCCGATCCAACCTCCTCGCGCACCGCACAGGATCACACAGATATCGATGCTGGATCGTCTCAAGTCAGTACCCGGAAGCACATGCGCCGCCGAGAAGGGATAGAGACTTGATCTACGAGATACGAGACATAGATTGCGCCTGCGGTTGCAAGAGCCACTGCACGGACGCCATTGTGAGGAGCAGTAGCCTGTCTATAGACGTACGACGTAAGTCCGCCGTCGTTGTCGGCACTCGGCGACTGGTCTCTCTGACGTGACCACATCATCACTCTCCCATGACGGTCGCGCGTCAATGAAGCTTCCGTCGAGCAATAGCACTCATCGCAGCCAGCACAGGAACTTCGAGGACGCTCTTGCCACCCGCTCTCCTGACCTCAAAGCGGCACCCGGTCCAATCCTCGGCCCAAGGATCACTGAGCATCGCGTGCAGCAGAGCGTGGATATGCTGCTGCGCCGCTTCCAGGCTGCGGAACTCGTCAGTCTCGTAGTCCAAGTCCGAGACACGCTCGTTGCCGCGCCAGAATTCGATCTGGTAGTCAGTCATGGCCTTTGCCTCCCTCCCGCACGAAAGACGACGCTGAGGTCGGTCAAGGTGCTGCATACATGGGTATTGCATCGACCTGATTGATGCAGGCCGCCTTCATCAGCGCGACGAGCGCAGATGTGGGAAATGGCTTTGCAAGGAAAGCAATCTCGGTGGGCATATCGTCCGAGCGGGGCTGCCCCGACATGGCGACGATCTGGATGTTGGGCCAGAGCCGCATCACCGTCCGGGCGAGGTCCGCGCCGCTCAGCACGGGCATGTCGCAGTCGGTGAGCAGAACTGTCACGTCAGGGCGCGTGTCGAGCACCCGCAGCGCCTCGTGCCCGCCCGATGCCGCGATGACCTCATAACCAAAGCGCCTGAGCATCCTCATGGTGATCTCAAGCACTGCCGCTTGATCATCCACCACGAGGATTACGTCACGTCCGCTCATGGAAACCTCCCAGGTGAATTTCTACAGTTGGGCTGTGAGCAAGCGCATGAGCCGTGGACGGGCTGAGCCGCTCCCAGCCCTGCGTTCCTGTCCTGTAATCCCCCGGCGTACCCGCAACACAGAGTAGAACAGGCGTACACATAGCTCTGCCATGGCTTGGCCCATGGGCCTCACGGACTTCCATGCTGAGCTATGGCGCAAGTCAGCGCTGACGCACACGAGTGTGAGCAGAGAGCATCCGGCGCTGCGGATCGCCTGATCACGGTGGATGAAGGTCTTTGTATTTGACCATGAGCCCACCCCTGGCCGAGGTGAGTGTTGCCTCGGGCCGAGTTGGTGGGCGCATTGGTGGTCACTGGGCCTTGCGCCTCTGACAGTGGCACAACAGGCCACCGTCCACTCAGACTTACTCTACACCAAATGTCTTCTGTACGATACCGTTCATTCGAAGTTGCCCACACCTGCGACACTGACAAAAGACGGCGCAAACTCACAAAATCGCTATGTTGTTGGGCCGCATATTCTAAAAACAGCAATCCACTTGATGATTTTACCGATGTTCTTTGTCAGAAATGATGTTCCACAGGTGCACTTCCTGTTCAAGTTCACGGCGTACTCGACGATTGTCTGCCTTCAGTGATGGTCGTTGTGGTACACAGAGACGATGGGCTGCTGTCAGGAGTGGCCGGTTATGCCTCGGACCAAAGCAGAGCAGGTCGATTCGCGTCCAGCGGTGATCCACCGCCGCCTCGCAGCAATTTTCTGCGCTGACGTAGCGGCGTACGCGAAGCTGATGAAGGCCGATGAGGCTGGGACGCTCTGTCTGCTGAACGCCTATCGGGAAGTCATCGACCGGCAGATCACGCAGCACAGTGGCCGCATCGCAAACACCGCAGGCGATAGTATCCTTGCCGAGTTCCCAAGCGCCGTGGATGCGACCCGGTGCGCGATGGGCATTCAGGAGCGCGTCGCGGCGCTCAACGAGGACGTACCCGAGGAGCGTCGGGTTGTTTTCCGAATAGGCATACACGTTGGTGAAGTGTTCAAGAAAGGTGGTGACCTTCTGGGCGATGGAGTGAATATCGCCGCCCGTATGGAGAAGCTGGCGCTTCCTGGGCTGGTGTGCTTATCAGAAATCACTCACGATTACGTGCGTAAATCTCTCCCTCTGAGATTCCAAGACATTGGCCTCCAGAACATCAAGAGCTTAGACAAGCCTATCCGGGCATTTCTGAGTGTTCCTTACAGTGGACCGCTGTCGCGGATGCTTCCAGCGGTGCATCAGCATGACGAGTTCAGCTTGGCTCGACGCTTCCACCGGGCCTTGACTGCTGCAATGCTCGAAGTCACGGAGCCTGAGGGGCTGACGCCTGTTGAGCCGACGGTGTTTTCTTCTCTTCACGATCATCCAGTCATTGACGAGCGCCAACTGGCAGAACGCATCGGCCTTGATCTCGCTCACACCCATCGGATGCTGAAGCACCTCGAGCTACTCGGACTGGTCTGCTGGGTTCGAGGCGGAGACCCTCGTCGCCTTCGTCTGTTTAGTCTCACACCAGCAGGGCACGACCTTTTCACGAGGTTGTCTCCAGCGATCCTGGCCGTGCGGGACCGGGTTATGGCTCCTCTTTCGGAGGCGGAACGCGGAGTTCTTCACGCGCTTTTAGCCCGAGTGATCAGCGCGTATGAACTCTCACACAGCCAATCCTTTCGCGGTCTTTGACAGGCTCCGTATAATCCTGTTTCCGTGTGATCTCCGCCCTGTCAGTCGCTGAACAAAGCAGACTGCTGCCAGGCTCTCGCATGGCAGGAACGTTTCCTTCGCTGCACCAACCATTGAGGTCTGTGGTCCAAGCGCTACCGTATCCCCATAGCTCTGATAGCGCCGTTCACATCGCGTTCTCCGGGCGCGTGTGGTCGAAGCTTCTTTGGTCCCTTGCGGTCGTAGTGTCCATCATGTGGGGAGCCCAGCCAGCTTGGCCTTGCCGGGTAACGACCGCACCCGAAGCTGGCTTCAGCCCGTTCAGCATCAGGAGCCCAGCCGATCAGACCCATATAAAGTCGTGTTTCAGGCTTGCAGTGCTGCTTTGGTTAGGTAATCTGGCCCAATCTCGTCGGCAGGGCCGTGGTGTAGAAGCTCTGCCAGACGAATGCGGGCGCGGTTGACCCGGCTCTTGATGGTCCCTACTGCCGTGCCACAGATTGCGGCGGCATCCTCATACGACATGCCCTCTGCTGCAACGAGTAGCAGAGCCTCGCGCTGGTCCGGCGGCAGTTTGGCCAAGGCTGAGCGCATGTCCTCGAAGTCAAGGTGGGACTGCTGATCAGGAGCCGTTTTCAAGGTGGCCGCATAGGTGCCATCTGGATCGTCCACCTCCCGCACCTGCTTGCGGTGCTCGGAATGGTACAAGTTCCGCAAGATCGTGAAGAGCCACGCATGCAGATTGGTGCCGCGCTCGAACCGGTCGATGGCTCTCCAGGCGCGCAGGATGGTGTCCTGCACCAGATCGTCAGCCCTGTTGCGGTCGTGCACGAGGGACAGAGCAAAGGCGCGCAGGCTCGGGAGCGTCGCCAGTATCTCATCACGCAATGAGGGCTCAACGCTCACGGCTGCTTCTTCTCGGATCGAGTGTCGAGTTGGTGGAGGAGTTCGACAAAGCGATCCGGCAGCGGCTGCTGGACAAGCTCGTCGTACATGGCGCGAAGGTTGGTGGCGATGTGCTGCTGGGAGTGGGCGCTGACTGCGGGGGTGAACTCCTGACCCGCCCGCGCGAACGGCAAGACCTCCCTGGCACGGGCAAGCCCGTCGTTGAGCTTAGGCATTCTGGTGTTTCCCACCCCCATCGCCGCTCTGTGCCACTTCCAACGCTGAGCTTAGGGGGAAGGTTCTTAACAAAAGTACGGAATCGCACATTTGCCGCAGCAGAGCGCCACGCGACAATGGCCACGCTTGCATTTGGGCCGTTTTCTCGTGCATCGGATGGACAGACAAACCCACCAATGCTTCAAGCCCTGCCCCGGCCTCGCCTGCATGTCTGACCTGCCTCTATCCTTCGTTCGCAACGGCCTCCTCCGAAAGCTCTCGCTGGACGACCTTAGCCTCCTTCTGCCGCATCTTGAGCCAGTCACGCTTGACCGAGGCGAGGTACTGGTCGTGCCCAACGAGCCGATTGAGCACGTCACCTTTCTTGAGGCAGGCGTGACCTCTGTGGTGGCAAACACGGCGGGTGGGCGTCGGATCGAGATCGGCCTCACGGGCCGGGACGGCTTGGCGGGTACACCCGTGCTGCTTGGGGTAGACCGTACCCCGCATGAGACGTTCATGCAGGTGGCGGGGTCAGGTTTGAGGATCAGGTCACCAGACCTCCAGCGCGTCATCCAGCGGAGCCCATCCATTCACAACCTGCTGCTCCGCTATGTGCAGGTCTTTACCATCCAGACCTCGCACACCGCTCTCTCGAACGGCCGCCATAAGATCGAGGAGCGGCTCGCCCGCTGGCTGCTCATGTGTCATGACCGTTTGGATGGCGATGACCTCCCCCTCACGCATGAGTTCATCGCGATTATGCTGGCGGTGCGGCGGGCAGGCGTGACCGAGGCAATCAACATCCTCGAACAGCGGGGTATCATCGAGGCCAAGCGGGGCAATATCGTCGTGCTGGATCGTGTGGGCCTGGAGGAGGCAGCGGGGGACAGCTATGGCGTGCCGGAGGCCGAGTATCGCCGCCTGATCGGGCCACTCAGCTAACCTTGCTATTCAGGCGGTGGCGCTGTGCCCCGCGTGTGAGGTAATCTCGAAATGAAACGGGGCTTTAGGAACGACTGGCCCGAGGTGGCGTTGCGAACCTATGTGTGTACGCAACCGTACTTTCACTGTTCTATTAGTCGAGGATGAGTGTATCATCCGCATGTTCATCGCCGACCTTCTCGCTGAAGCAGGCTTTGAGGTCATCGAGGCATCCGATGCCGAGACCGCCCTCAAGCGGCTGGAGATCGGCGCAGATGACGTGCAGGCGGTGTTCACCGATGTGGACATGCCTCCGGGCATGAACGGTCTTGAACTCGCCCAACAGGTTCAGGAGCGCTGGCCTGAGATCGGGGTGATCGTCACGTCAGCCCATCACCGCCCTGCTCCGCACGAGATTGCCGGATGTAATGCCTTTATTCCGAAGCCCTATGAGCCCGAGATGGTAGTGGAAGCACTTCAGCGCTCGCGGGCTGATGCATAGGCTATAAGCGAGGGGTAGTGCATGCTTCCCCTTCGAGCCGCAGGAGATCGTCGTCCAGCGGGTCCGGAGCGAAAATGACACTCGTGGTTCCCCGCTTTACCTCAGCAAGGATCACCTGTGTGGTTCTCTGCTTGAATGCCGCCCAGGTCGCGATCAGCACACCGCAGCCTTGACAGTGAACAGGAGCACGGTTGTGAAGCTCCTTCGGAAGAATGACAGCCGGACTGTCACAGGCGCTACAAGCAAACCGCACGAGCCGACTCCCGCCGTGTTCTTCCGGTAGACAAACGATTAACACTCATCAGCATGAGCCTTCCTCCGGTCAAGCTGTGACAGGTGGGCGGTCAGAGCCAGAGCGGCGCGGGTGAGAGCCGCCAGTAGCACCTCCCGGTCACATGGCTTGGTGATCCAGGGTACATTCCGAAACTCAGGTGCGACGCAGCGCTTGTGCCCAGAGTAAATCACGAAAGGAATGCCGCGCTCTTGCAAGGTGCGGATCAGAGTGATGCAGGGACCATCCTTGAGCGAGTAGTCGAGTATGGCGATGGTAGGGGTGTGCGTGGCAAGCCAGTCCAACGCCTCACCCCCGGATGGCAACGTCTCGCAGTCACAGAACCCCATCTCCTCCAGATAGGCTTCCAGAGCGAGGCCGATCAGTGCCTGATCCTCAACGATCAAGCAGGTAGGCCATGAGGACGACAGCCCCACCCCTCCCTCACCCAACGAGGTATTGGACCCGACTACACCCAAATGCATGGTCATTTCCTCTCAGATCAGCACTTCACGCGTGCTGTTATTGCTGGTTAGAACCACACCCGTTGACCTACGCAACCTGCTGGACTCCTCCACAAGTGTTTACCTCGACTGTGAGCGAAGCCCTAATCACGCGGTCGGTTCCGAGGTCGTCCTCGTCCACTACATGCAGCAACTCCGCAAGACGAGTACGAGCGCGGTTCATCCGGCTCTTGATCGTGCCCACCACCGTCCCGCAAATCCGGGCCGTTTCCTCGTAGCTGAGCCCTTCCGCACCCACGAGAAGAAGCACTTCACGTTGCTCGACGGAAAGCTTGGCAAGCGCTGTCTGGAAGTCACCCAGATCCAGATGACCATGCTGCTCCGGCAGGGTGGTGAGCATACTCGCCATGATGCCATCCGGGTCCTCGACCTCCCGTTTTCTCTTGCGGAAGGAGGTGTGGAACTGGTTGCGCAGGATCGTGAAGAGCCATGCTTGCATGTTCGTCCCTGGCTCGAAGCTGTCGAGGTGACGCAAGCCCCGGAGCAGCGTCTCCTGCACGAGATCATCTGCCTGATCGACGTTTCCACACAGCGAGATCGCGAAGGCGCGCAGGTGTGGGATGGTCTTGAGAAGAGTAGCGCGGAGTTCGTCTGACAGAGATACGCCATTCTGCTGCGGCATGCTGATGATCCCCTTGCAGCGGGAGGGACACTCCCATCACTCGCAGTCTCGATATCTTGAGTGACAGAAGGTAAGTGGATAGACCAGCATAAAGTTGCAAGCTGATGACACACGAAGTCTCTATGAATAAACCCGATCTTTACTAATCTATGTTATTGCTGATCCGATTAGTTGAGGAAAACGCGTCGGAGATCTGGCTCTTTTTAACGCTCGTTAATCCGCGTCTAACGCGAACTGGCGAAAATGTCGCAACAGCAACGAATCTGGATTAATCTTCTTGCTTGGCCCCTCCCGCTGGTTAAGCTTTCATTAACAAAGAAATAACAATGGAGGGCCGTCATGTCGCCTGTTGGCGTGGGTGCAAGCGTACCCCCAACCCATACCCGTGTTGATGCCGGTGATCTCACACCCGAGATCCAATCCGCTGTTGCGGCTCTTGCGGATGTGGAAACGCGCTATGAGGTGGATCGGGCACAGATGGACCGTCTGACGGGACCAGCGGCCTGGAAGGCTCGCCTTCGTGCTGGGATCGAGGCCCGTCACATGCGCGAGCGGCAGCCCCTGGTTCAACGTCTCGCCGATCTCCAACGGGAGATGACCTCAGCTTTGATGTTTAGCCGCCTGTCTTCGCACTGAGAGGGGCGGAACGGCTAGTACTGATCCTTGTCGGGTGAGCAGCAGACGAAAGGCTCTCCATAGTAACTCGCGTTCCGTTGACGACGCATTCAACAGCACCGCAACGCAATCCTTGGGAAGCTGGTAGATCCGATTCCCACGCCTCTGCAAACACAACCTCGTCGTCTGCGCTCCAGAACCAGACGGCGGTCAAAGCACAGTGTCGAGCCCAGTGTCCTATTCTCCTGATCAGCACAAATCTTCTCCCCCATGAACGAAACAGGGCAGAACGATGGGCATGTGACCAGCCAATCGGACTGCTGAAGACCTCATTAGGCACCAAAGGCAAAGGTGTCGGTACGATACTGCACAAAAGCTCCTCCGGACCTTCTGGCGCGAACAATTTGCCCTTGTAGCGCACTCGGATTGTGAGACACCGAATTGATCCTACGCGGCGAGCGCCGCAGGTGAAAGCTGGTTCTGCCGGGCGGCTGCGGGGGTCTGGAACCCGTGCCGCTCGATGAGCCAGGTGGTGTTGTAGCTCTCCCGGAAGGCGAGCAAGGCCTGACGGAGTTCCTCGAGGGTGTCGAAGGTGCGCACCCACAGGAGGTTCTCCTTCAGGGTGCGGATGAACCGCTCAGCGCAGCCGTTCCCCTCCGGTGCCCGCACGAAGGCGGGCGAGCTTGCGATGCCCAGGAACGTCAGCTCCCTCTGGAAGGCATCGGACATGTACTGCGATCCATGATCATGGCGCACCGAAAGCCCCCGCCCGATCCCCTGGGCAAAGCCGCCAAAGCAGCGGCGCACTCCCTGCCGGATCGGCTCCAGGGCCTCGAAACGGGTGGCTCTCTTCGCGGCATGGATGCCGACGCACTCCGCTGAGCAGTGGTCGACGGCCACAAACACCGCCACCTGCCCCTCATTCGTGATGGTCGTGGTCAGGTCCGTGCCCCACATCCGATCCACCCTCTCGGGGATAATGGTCCCGTCGTGAGCGCGGGGTCCTCGCGGCGCCCCCACCCGGGAGGGGGCAAGCAGGTTGTTCTCCCGCATGAGCCGCAGCACGCGGCGACGGGACGTGCGAAGGCCCGTCGCGCGCAGCCTCGCCCAAACCTTCCGGTGTCCCTCGCCATGAAAGGGGCTGGCGGCCAGGACGGTTCGGATCGCCTCCACAAGAGCCGCATCCGGCATCGACCCGACGGGACCCGGACGCCGAGGAGGCTCGGCCTGGGGTGGAGCAAGATGCCGGTAGACAGTGGCACGCGAGGCTCGCCTGACCCGGCAGACGCGGGCCAGACCATAGGGCCTGCCGCTTGAAGGTGAGACGGCCCGGCTCATAGCCGCGACCTCCGCCGGGCCAAAGGGCGCTGGGCCTCCAGGGCCGCGATTTTGGCCTCCAGCAACTCGCGTTCGAGCAACATCTCGCCAAGCTTCGCCTTCAGGCGCTCGCTCTCGAGCCCTTCGCCTGTGGTGGAGCGCGTGGCAAGGCTGGCCTCACCGGCGGCCAGGAAAGCCTCCTGCCACCCGCTCAGGGTCGCGGCCGTGACGCCGAGCGCCCGCGAGAGCGTCTCGAGATCCTCACCCCGCAGGAGCCGCAGCACGGCATCGCGCTTGCGCTGGCGCGACATGCGTCCACCCCGGCCAGGACCAACCCCAGCCCGTTCTGTTGTCTCGGTCGTCATCGTCACCCTCCTGCGGATCACGTCCGCTTACAGGGTGTCTCAGCCAACCGTAGGGCGCAGGAACCCTCACCTACACCACAATTCTTGACGCAGCCTACACCACATGATCTCATCGGTTGTTGTGAAAGCCCTTGAGGCGCAAGGCTTTAGAAGATGTGGTGTAGAGGGAGTGCAAGAATCCCTCCGTCTCCGCCATCCCTTCCCTGCAAAACCTTGATGAGTAACGGCTTTTCCCCAGAGCTGGAGATCTACTCCCTCATTTCATCCCACGTTTCTGTTTGGATTGGGTCGGCCAAAGCTGGCCTTCCCTAGACAAATAATCTCCTGCCCTACCCCTTGTGTGAGAGACACTGAGGGTATGAGGAGCGGCCCATTCGTCGTGAGGCCCCGATGACCTTTCGTCTGCCTCAGAGCTTATCGGGCCACCTCAGGCCGGAGACCGGCTGGAGTGTGCTCGATCACGAAGTCTATTAGCAGAAGGCGTGACCGTCGGCGACCTCGGTACTCAGGTCCAGCAGGCCCTGGCCGCGCTGCGGGCCCTCGATGCCGCAGAGTCAGGGAAAGACCGGGAGGAACGGCGGGCCGACCTCGTGCACGGAGGACCCCAGCGGGTGTGGGCCTTCATGGTTCAGCGGGAGATCTGCGGCTTGCGCCATTGGGATGCGGTCGTGAGGGAGCACGAGCTGACCAAGACCTTCGCTCGCGAGCTTGTCGACACCGTCTTCGGCATGATCACGAGCGCGGCCCAGAAGGGCGAGGAAGTGTCCCTCTTCGGCTTCGGCCGCTTCAAGGTCGCCGAGCACGCCGCCCGCAAGGGGCGCAACCCGCGCACCGGCGAGGCCGTGAAGATCGCAGCCTCAAAGAACCTGAAGTTCACCCCCGCCCGCTCGCTCAAGACCAGCCTCAATGCCAAACGCCGCTCGTCCAAGAAGGCGAAGTAGACGCACGCCTCTTCCAGGCCTGCGCTGTCTGAACAGTGCGAAGTATGAACTGCATAGCGTCGGGACCTGTCAGTACCACGTGCTGCTGTAATGCCTCAGACCATGCTTTTCAAAATGTCCCTTATGCGAATTTGATACGGCTTGTAGGCCCCGTTTGACCAGCTTTCAGATCGTTTTGCAGCCCTGTAGAGCGTTTCTGCTCAAGTCTGTGAATTGGTGTCGCGATTGCAGACCCCACTGCTAACAAGCTGTCAATCCACGGGACGGTGAAGCTCCGCCGGGAGACGCGTCAAAGTCTGGCGACCATTCTTGAACGCCATGATGGGTTCCGCGATCTCAGCCAACGCATCAGCTGGCGTCCGTGCGTCGAGCACAACCAAATCGGCGGGATTTCCCACAGCAATCCCATAATCGTTGAGATTCATGAGGCGGGCTGGGCTTGTTGTCACGAGATCAAGGCACAGTTCGAAAGAAGCAGGTTCCACCTGTGCGACGTTGGCATAGAAGTTTGCCATGCGCAGCAGCGAGCCGTCACCGAATGGTGTAAAGGGGTTGAGCACGTTGTTGGTTGCAATCGAGCAGCAGACCCCCTCCACAGCAAGACGGTGTGCCGGGGTCAGGCCCCGCGGAACGTTGTGCGTTGCATCCCGCCCCATGAGGTAGAGATCGGTTGCGGGCAGGACCGTGAGAGCGACACCCGTCTCCGCGAGATGCCGCGCGACCAGCCCGAGCGCGTTGGGCGCCACTGCAGACAGCTTCGTGACATGGCCGATCGCTACCCGGTTCTGATAGCCGTGCCGCTCCGTCTGTCGGCAGACCTCATCGAGGTGAAGCCAGGAGGGATCGAGATCGAAATCAAGGTGGAAATCGAGATCGACATCAAAGCGCGTGGCCAGAGCAAACAGGCGCGTGATGTGTTCCAAAGGAGCCGTGTCGGTGTAGGGGCACCCGCCGAGAAGATCCGCGCCACTGCCGAGAGCTTCGGTCAGCAGGTCCTCGGTTCCGGGGTCGTTCGTGAGCCCCTCCTGCGGGAAAACGCAGATCGACAGATCGATAGCCCAGCCGTAATCCCGCTTGAGCGCCTTGACGGCCTCGAAACTGCGCAAGCCAACGCGCGGATCGACCTCTACATGGGTCCGCATTCGGGTCGTACCCTTCGCGATGGCCTTCTCGATGACGCGGGCACCGCGTGCGTAGACGTCTTCGACCGTAAATTCCCGCTTCAGTGCCGAGACCGCGCGGATCGCGGCGCTCAAGCCACTATGCTGGTGCCCGCAGCGCCCGAGGAGGCATGCCTTGTCGAGATGGATGTGGCTGTCGACAAAGCCTGCGATCGCAAGACGCCCCCCCAGGTCCACGGCTGGAGCGTCCGCGGCCAGGCTTGAGGCGATGGCGGCGATCCGCCCCTGGCGCACGCCGATATCGACAGGCTCCTCCCGACCAGCGATCGAGGCATTGCGGAATATGGTATCGAGGGCAGCGGCAATTTTAGGCATGGGGAGCGCGGGCTGAGCGGTTGCGGCAGCCTACCCTGCCGGATCCCAAAAATCAGCCGGACGCTGCCATCCTTTCAGGCAGGGGGCTGTAGAAAAATCATGCATGCACTTTCCGCCGCGAAAGAATACAATCCCGCAAAACCACAAAGCGATGGCGCCATGTCCACAACCGTGAAGCTCGCCCCTTTGCCCCAGACCGATGCGGAGATCGTACGGGCTTACCTCGAGGCCTCGATGGCTCCGGATCCGGACCGGGCAGCGACCTATATGAAGCCTGGCGCCACAATCACCTTCACGGGCGGGCGCGTGTTCGATCATCCGAGAGGCCCGACCGGGTTCAACGCCGGGCGCTACAAGTGGGTGAAGAAGCGTATGGAGCGGTTCGACGTCTGCACCGGCCAGGGCGAGACCGTGGTCTACAGCGTCGGCACGCTCTATGGCGAGTGGCCGGACGGAACCTCCTTCGAGGGCAACCGCTACGTCGATCGCTTCGTGGTTCGGGACGGTCTCATCGTTCGAATGGACGTTTGGAACGACAGCGCGGAACGTCTCCTCGGGATGCGGGGCGTCGAGGCCTGACGACCGGCCGGGATTGCGGGTCGATTGATTTACTCCGCTGCGGTCCGGCGGCCCAGGCCCGATGGGGAGCCCTGTGGCTTCGGGGCCCTTCTAGGCTGTTTCTCGCCGTCCGCGTAGGGTGCCAGGATATCCATGATATCGCGGCCGCGCGGCTTGCTCGGCGCCACGAGAGCACGGCTGGCTACCGAATCCAGGTGATGGTGCATCAGCCTGGTCACGACGTCCGTGTCGCCCTCCGCGAGCGCATGGATGATGGAGCGGTGCTCGCTGATGGCGCATTCCGATGAATGCGGTCGGCTGTAGAGCGAGAGCGTCAGGCAGCAGCGATAGGCGATCTCGCTTACGTAGCGGATCAGCACTGAACTGTTGGTCATCTCCGCGAGGAGGATGTGGAACTCGGTCGCAAGACGGATCGAGACTGCATCTGGCCCGTTGCGCGCCGCGTCCTCCGCGTCCACGTGGGCATGCAGGGCGGCAATTTGAGCATTCGTGAGCCGGCCCGACAATTGTCGCACGACCAGCCGCTCCAGCTCGACTCGGATGTCGAAGGCGGAGCGGGCGTCCTGCCAGCTCGGTGTCGCCACAACGGCGACCCGATTACGGCGCAGCTCCACAAGCCCTTCGGCAGCGAGCTGGCCGAGCGCATGACGCGCGATTGTGCGACTGACGCCGAAGCGCTCGCCAAGCGCGTCCTCCGGCAGCTTCGCGCCAGGCTCCAGGGCCTGCTCGATGATGGCCCGCCGCAGTGCGCGGCAGATCGGGCCGACCCGGTCGGAGGACCTGTGCACCTTGCTCCCGTCGCGCCCCATCCGGCTACCTCTCCCTTTCGCTCCGTCCTACCCCCTCCCCAGGGTCCTGCGCAATCGGAGCAGGACGGGCGGCAGCCCGACTGCATGCACTTACCGCACCGAGGAGGCCAGCACCCGCCGCTCGATCTCGGCTGTTCGTAGCGTCATCGGGTCTCTTCCAGAGCGAGCAGGTTGGCACCACCCTTGCATGCAGTTTCTGCATGAACCGCATGCAGCTCAAACCCGCACAGGCTCTTCCGATCGGGCTGGATCCGGCGCCGGAGTCCCCGCCCGGCCGTGCCCGGACCGCCCTTGCCGTCGAACTCTCGGGCGCATCCGTGACCTTCGGGCGCGGTGCCAAGGCAGTGTCGGCGCTCACCGAGACCACTTTGCGGATCCCGGAGGGCGAGTTCCTCGCCCTCGTGGGCCCCTCAGGCTGCGGCAAGTCGACGATCCTGAAGCTGGTGAGCGGGCTCATCCAGCCCTCCACGGGTGCCGTCATCGTCGGGGGGCGCGAAGTCGCGGCCAAGGCGCTGCGCATCGGCATGGCGTTCCAGAACCCCACGCTCCTGCCCTGGATGACGATCGAACAGAACGTCATGCTGCCGCTCAAGATCGTCGAGCCGTTCCGCTCCGAGTTCCGCCGCCAGCGTCGTTCGGCTTTCCGCGACAAGGCCCATGCCCTGCTCGATCAGGTCGGCCTCAGAGGCTTCGCCGCGCGCTACCCTTGGGAGCTCTCCGGCGGCATGCTGCAGCGGGCCAATCTGTGCCGCGCCTTGATCCACGATCCGCGCATGCTGCTGCTCGACGAGCCCTTCGGGGCGCTCGACCAGTTCACGCGAGAGGAATTGTGGGCGATCATGCAGGATCTCTGGCTGGCCCATCGCCCGACCGTGCTGCTCGTGACCCACGATCTGCGCGAGGCCGGATACCTCGCAAGCCGCATCTGCGTGATGAGCGCGCGGCCCGGCCGCATCATCGACGATAGTGCTGTCGCCTTCGCGCGCCCTCGCAGCATCGCGATGACCTTCGAGCCCGATTTCGTGGCGCTGAACCAGCGCCTGCGCGAGCTCATCGTCGAAGCGCGAACCCCGCCCACGGTTCCAGGAGGCGCATGACCATGTCGGCTCTCGATCTTCGCCAGAAAATATGGTCCGTCGGGCTCATCGTCTTGTTCTTCGCCGGATGGGAGCTCTTCTGTCTCGCCTCGGGCATGTCGGATCTCGTCCTGCCGCGCCCGACCCAGGTGGCCGAGACGCTCGTCACCCGCTTCCCGGTGCTGTGGCCGCACATCCTGCAGACGCTCGCGACCACGATGGCCGGCTTCGTGCTCGGCGTCGCGCTGGGCGCGGTGTTGGGAGCGGTGATCGGTGTCTCCAAGGTCGCTTACGACACGGCCTATCCGCTCCTCATCGGCTTTTCGTCGATCCCGAAGGTCGCGGTGGTGCCGATCTTCGTGCTCTGGTTCGGCTCCGGCACCGTCCCGGCCGTGCTGACCTCTCTCGCGATCTGCTTCTTCCCGATCGTCGTCAACATCGCGACGGGTCTTGCCACCACCGAGCCGGAACTCGAAGACGTGCTCAAGGCGCTTGGTGCCAGCAAGTTCGACATTCTCTGGAACGTCGGGCTGCCGCGAACCATGCCGTTCTTCTTTGCCTCGCTCAAAGTCGCGATCACCTATGCGTTCGTCGGAACGGTGCTGGCCGAGACCGTCGCCTCGAACCGCGGCATAGGCAACGTCATGATGTCGGCTTCTTCGAACTTCGACGTTCCGCTCGTCTTCGCCGGCCTCTTCATCCTCGCACTGCTCGGCGTCGCCCTCTACGTGGCCTTCTCCCTTGTCGAGGGGCGGGTCACAGGCTGGGCAACCCGCAAGAACGACCTCGTCTCAGCCGCGCAGTGACCCGGACCCTGCTCTCCCCTCCCTGTCCCAGAAGGAAAACACCATGTTCAGACGATTTGCTGTCACACTGATGTCAGGGTTCATGCTCGTAGCCCCGGCTGCCGCGCAGGAGACGACGATCAAGTTCACGCTCGGCTGGAAGACGCAAGGCAGCGATGCCGCATTCTTCTACGCCAAGGACAAGGGCTTCTTCAAAGAGGAAGGCCTGAACGTGGTCATCGACCAGGGCGAAGGCTCGGGCGCGACCGTGACCCGCATCATGTCGGGCGCCTACGATGCTGGCTTCGGCGACGTGAACGCGATCATCCAGAACTCTGCGACGCGTCCGCAGGACGCACCCGTCATGGTCTACATGATGTGGAACCAGCCGCCTTTCGCGATCGTCACAAAGGCCTCGAGCGGCATCAAATCCATCAAGGACTTCGAGGGCCGGACCCTCGGGGGCGCCCAGGGCACCCCCACGACGCGTCTCCTGCCCGTCTTTGGACAGAAGAATGGCCTCGACATGCAGAAGGTGAAGGTGTCCAATATGGCGCCGAACCTGCAGGAACCGATGCTCATCAAAGGTGACATCGACGCCGCGCTCGTCTTCAACATCACGAGCTACTTCAACCTGGTGCTCAACCGCCAGGATCCCGACAAGGACTTCAGGTGGTTCTCGTTCGGCGATTTCGGGCTCGATCTCTATTCCAACGGCCTCATGGTCTCACGCAAGCTCCTGACCTCCAATCCCAAGGCAGTCGAAGGTCTGGTACGCGCCGTGAACAAGGCCACGATCGCGATCGCCAAGGACCAGAATGCCGCCATGGCTTCCGTCGTCAACTACGACAACCTCGTGAACGCGCCGGTCGAGAAGCGCCGCCTGCAATATTCCTTCGACAAGCTCATCGTCTCGCCCGAGATGAAGGAGATCGGCATCGGCGACATCAAGGACGACCGTATGGCCCGTGCCATAGGAGTGGTCGTGGAGGGCTATGGCCTGGAGCGGACCCCAAAGCCGGATGAGATCTTCTCCCGCGCCTTCCTGCCGCCTCGGGCGGCGCGCGAATTGATCTACACCGCGAACTGACGTCCTCCGGAAGCACCTCCCATGTCTGGAAGCCGCACGGCAACTCACGTGTTCTGCGGCCTCGACCGGGGCGTCCTCTCCGACGCGACGATCCACCACGAGGACGGCGTCATCACCGCAGTCACGACCGGCGGCCTGTCCCCTTCCGGCGGCCGCCGGCTTATCGTTCCAGCATTGGTCAACGCTCACGACCACGCCCGCCCGTCCATGTCGTCCTTCGGGGCCTCGAACATGCCCCTCGAGACCTGGATCCTGCGATCGGCGTTCGGGACGCCGCCCGACCCCTACCTCGCCGCTGCCGTCTCTCTCGCCCGCTCGGCGCAGGCCGGCTGCGGAGCTATGATGGTCCACTACACGCGCCCGAGCGGTACGATGCCGATCGTCGACGAGGCGCAGGCGATCGCCCGCGCGGCCGGCGACGTAGGCATTCGCCTTGCCTTCGCGCTCGCCGTCCGCGATCGGAACCCGATCGTCTATGGCGATGCCGGCGACCTGCTTGCGTCCCTGCCCGAGGAAGCGCGCAGGACTGTAGAAGACCTGTTCGTCAGGCCCACAGCGCCTCCACACGTCTATGTCGAGACCGTTGAGGCCATCGCCTCCGCCATCAGCAGCCCCATGGTCGACGTCCAATTCGGGCCGGCCGGCGTGCAATGGTGCTCGCCCGAGCTTCTGGAAGCCATCGCGGAGCGATCCGCCTCAACGGGCCGGCGGGTCCACATGCACCTCCTGGAAACAGTCTATCAGCGTGCATGGGCCGATCAGGCCTATCCCGGCGGAATTGTCCGCCATCTGAAGGAGATCGGTCTCCTCTCCGGCCGGCTGACCCTTGCCCATTGTACTCATGCAACGCCCGACGAGCTCGAGATGATCGCCGAAACAGGGGCAACGATCGTCACCAACTTCAGCTCCAACCTCCACCTCCATTCCGGCCTGGCTCCGATCCGCGATGCCTATCGGCGCGGCTGTGCGATCGCCGTAGGCGTCGATGGGGCTGCCCTCGACGAGGACGACGATGCGATACGGGAGATGCGCCTCGTCCAAATGGCTCATGACGGCCTCGGGTTCGAGCGGACGGGGAGCCGGGCCGAGTTCCTCAGCAGCGTCATCACCACCGGGCGCCGGTCGGTGGGGGCGCCGGGCCCCGGCACGTTGGAACCGGGAGCACCCGCAGATTTCATCGTTCTCGATTACGACCGGCTGGACCGCGATGCCATCATGCCGGTCGACCCGCTCGACATGCTCTTTGCCCGCGGTAACGCTGGATGCGTCCGAGACGTGGTGGTGGCAGGTCGCACGATCGTTCGCGATGGACGCGCCACGCATGTCGACCTCGGCACGATGGAGCAGGAACTGCGCCGACTTTTCCGAAACAACGTATCCCACTCCGCCGCTCTGGAGCGCGCCTGGAGACCCTTGGAGGCCGCCGCGGGGCGCTGGTTCATGGGGTGCATGAGCTGCGGCTGACAAATTCCAGAATCTGCCATCTCGAGCAAACCCACTGCTACGGTCGGGCGCGACGCATCCCGTCCTCCCGCAGCACCTCTCATGCGGGTCATCACCGCAAGTTGCGACGAAGCGGCGGGTCGACGCCTCAGCAGCGCGCATTGTGCAACAGGCCGGCTGTAGCTCACGCTGTGCCCACTCGCGGCCCCCGCGCTGCGGATCGGCAGACCACATCGACCCGCCCTTACTTTGCGGTGCCCACCCCCGGACGAACAGGCGCCGCCTGGCCCTTAGATCTCCTCCAAACCTCGGTCAGACCCCATGCCCATTGCTCTTGTCCACCGCCTGCCCTCAGCTGGGCCCGACGATGTCTCCGCTGTCGAGGCCGCAATCCAGAGCGGCCGCATCGATCCTGCCGGAATCGTCGCTATTCTCGGAAAAACCGAGGGCAACGGCTGCGTCAACGACTTTACGCGGGCGTTTGCCGTCCAGTCCCTGCGGCTGATGCTGGGCCGGTATCTCCGTGGCGATGCCGTCGATCAGGTCTGCCTTGTGATGTCCGGCGGGACGGAAGGGGCGCTCAGTCCACATTTCCTCGTGTTCGAGCGCCGAATCGGCTCCGACGGTCCGTCGCCAGCCCTGGCGATCGGCACCGCCCATACCCCGCTCCTGCAACCGGAGCACCTTGGTCGGACGGAACAGGTCAGGATGGTCGCCGAAGGGGTGCGGTCGGCCATGACGAATGCCGGCATCGACGATCCGCGGGATGTGCATTTCGTCCAGATCAAATGTCCACTGCTGACGATCGAACGGATCAATGCCGCAGAGGTGCGCGGCGCCTCCGTGGCGACCCGCGACACGCTGAAATCCATGGGTCTCTCCCGCGGAGCCTCCGCTCTCGGGGTCGGATTGGCGCTCGGCGAAATCGCGGCCGACGCCGTACGCGATCAATCCATCGGGCGCGACTGGTCGCTCTACTCCGGACGTGCGAGCACGTCCGGCGGCGTCGAGCTCCTCAATCATGAGGTTCTGGTGCTGGGCATGAGCTCCACGTGGTCCGGCCCCCTGGTCGTCGATCATGCGGTGATGGCGGATGGGATCGATGTCGAGCCGGTGCGCGCTACGCTCGCCCGCGTCGGCCTTGAAAGCCAAGGTCAGTTGAGCCCGCAGCAGCGCGCGAGGCTTGTCGCGCTGCTGGTCAAGGCGGAAGCCAGCGCGAGCGGACGTCTGCGGGACAGTCGCCATACCATGCTCGACGACTCCGACATCAGCTCTACCCGGCATGCCCGCGCCTTCGTCGGTGGTGCCCTAGCCGGATTGATAGGCCACACGCAACTCTTCGTCTCGGGCGGCGCCGAGCACCAGGGCCCGGACGGCGGGGGTCCTGTCGCAATCGTCGCACAGCGCTGAATAGTGGTTCCGGAAGATAAGGCACAGAAATGAACGGCGTCAATCGCTGCCGCTCGGAGGCTGCTGGTACAGCGGCGCAGCCGCCAGGTTGGTGCATAGAACGACGACCGCATCTGGCTTCGCGACCGCGACATCAGCTCTACGGCGCTCTCCGCACAAGCGGACCCGATGCTGCGATGCTGCGGCAGCGCGGACGGATGTCGAGGGGCAGACGCATCGTCGCCGGCCTGAGGCGGCCGGCGCCTCAAAGCGGCGGTTGCAGTCGCGGCGGGGCGGGCGCGCCCGTTACCGGGCGCGGTCGGGCGTTCCCGGGTCGCTGGGCGGATCGATGAGCGAGACGTGGGCGCAGACGACCCGCCAGCCGTCCGGCATCCGCACCCAGGTCTGCATCTGGCGTCCGAGCTTCGTGCTGCCCTCCCGCTGGAATAGGGTCGCCGCAGTCGCGAAGTCGGTGCCGTACGTGGTGATGACCGTGCCCGACAGGCTCCGCATCAGCCCCAGCGGCGAACGGGCCGCGCGGAAGCCCTGGATCTCGGAAGCGCCGTAGAGATTCTCGCCGATGCCGTAGCGGATCGTGTGCGGGCTGTCCCAGAACAGCTCACCGAGCACCGCCACGTCGTTGGTCGTCAGCGCGATCTCATAGCGGCGGAAGGCGGCTTCCACCTCGGCCAGGATCGCGGGCTTGTTGATCTCCACTTTCGTTACTCCCCTGCTCTCGGTGCCGCCGTGGGCTTGCTGGTGTCCACCCCGATCATACCGCTGCTATCGGCGCCGTCACGATCCCGCGTCGCTCCAAGTCGGCGGCAACGCGGAGGCAGATGTCCTCCCGCCAGGGCGCCGCGATGACCTGGGCCCCGATCGGCAGGCGCTGGCCCGAGGTCCAGACCGGCACCGTACAGACCGGCAGACCGATGAACGAGATGGGCTGCGTGAAAACCCCGAGGTTGGGCCGCACCGGCATCTCCCGGCCGTCCAGCACGAAAGTCTTCTGGCCCAGCCGCGGAGCGCGGCAGGGAGTGGCCGGCGCAAGGATCACGTCCACCTGGTCGAACAGCCTCAGGACCTCGTCCCGATACCAGCGCCGCAGCTTTTGGGCCCTCACATACCAGGCGCCCGGCACCATGGCGCCCGCGAAGAGCCGGTCGCGGACCTCCGGGTCGAAGTCGTCCGGCCGCGCCTTCAGCCGGTCGAGGTGCAGCGAGGCCCCCTCGACGGTGGTGATCACGAAGGCCGCCGCGCGGGCGCGATGCACCTCCGGGAGCTCGATCGCTCGGGTTGCGCCGAGCGCCCTGGCGACCCGTTCCACGGCCGCGAAGGCCTCCGGCATTCCGCCCCTCTGGAAGTAGCCGCCTGCGACGGCGATCCGCAATCCGGCGGCGCCCCGGTCGAGCGAGGGCATTGTGGGCTCCGGGGCGCGGAGCGTGCAGGCCGGATCGAGCGGATCAGGTCCCTGGCAGACATCGTAGGCGAGTGCAAGATCGGCGGTGGACCGGGCGAGCGGCCCGAGATGGTCGAGGCTCGCCACGAAGGGAAAGGTGCCGCCCCGCGACAGGCGGCCGTAGGTCGGCTTGAGCCCGAACAGGCCGCAGAGGGAGGACGGCACACGGATCGAGCCGTTGGTGTCGGAGCCGAGCGCGATCGGCACGAGCCCGGCCCCCACCGCCGTGCCCGACCCACCCGATGAGCCGCCCGACATGTGGTCCGGGTCGTGCGGGTTGCGCGAGGGGCCGTGATGCGCGTTCTCGCCGGTGAAGTCGTAGGCGTATTCGCCCATGTTGAGGGCGCCGACGAGAATCGCGCCCGCGTCTTCGAGGCGCCGAACGAGGGTCGCATCGGCCGACGCCGGCGGATCGTCGCGGTTGATCTTCGATCCTGCGAGCGTCGTCACGCCGGCAATATCGAACAGGTTCTTGACCGCGAAGGGAACGCCCGCGAGCGGAGGCGTCACCTCCCCTCGTCCGCGCGCCGCATCGAGGGCCTCGGCGCGTGCCCGCGCCCGCTCGGCGACCACACCCGTGAAGGCGCCAAGGGCGCCGTCGCGGTCGGCGATCCGGGCGAGTGCCGCGTCGACGACGGACCGTGCGCTGGTGCGGCCGTCGCGAACGGCGGCCGCGATGGTGCCGGCTGTGTCCATCGCAATCATGCCTCGTAGACCGGGGCAGGCTCTTCCCGGTCGTCGAGCGGGAACTCGGCGACAAGGGCAGCAAGCCGCGCCGTCATGCGCAGGTTCGCGACGACGCCCGGCCGGTGTTCCGCCGTTACGGGGAGCTGGAGCAGCGGCGCCAGCGCGTCGATGACCGCCTCCGCGTCGAACGAGTCGTCCCCACCACCTGTCATGGCCGAATGTCCCCTTTCTGGTCGCCCACGCGCCGAGCAACCCGCATGCCAACGATGACGGCCGCCAGCGCGGATCGCGTGCTTCCCCCGCTCGACCAATCACACGGGCGGGTGCGGGATCGCCGCGATCAGTTCCCGCGTGTAGTCGGATTGCGGTCGCTCCAGCACGTCGGCGGCCGAGCCTTCCTCGACGATCCGCCCGGCCCGCATGACGATGACGCGGTCGCACAGCAGCCGCACCACGTGCAGGTCGTGGCTGACGAAGAGATAGCTCATCCCCAGCGACGCCTTCAGGTCCGCGAGAAGGTTCAGGACGACAGCCTGGACCGACACGTCGAGGGCGGCGGTCGGCTCGTCGAGGACGACGAGGTCGGGCTTGAGCGCGATCGCACGGGCGATGCCGACGCGGGCCTTCTGCCCGCCCGAGAGTTGGTGCGGGAAGCGGTCGAGAAGCTCGACCGGCAGGCCGACGAGCCGCGCCAGCTCCTCGCAGCGGGCCCGCACCGCCCCGGATCCCGTCTCCGCGCCGAGGCGCAGGATCGGGTCCGCGATGGCGCGCGCCGCCGTGTAGCGCGGATTGAGGCTGTCGGTCGGATCCTGGAACACCATTTGGATCTTCGGCCGCAACGGATGGCGTGCGAAGCCGAGGGCCGGAATCGATCCGATGTCGGTGCCGTCGAACCATATCCGGCCCGAGGTCGCGTCGAGGAGGCGCATCACCATGGTGGACGTCGTGGACTTGCCGCAGCCCGACTCGCCGACAAGCCCGACGCTCTCGCCCCGGCGGACGTCGAAAGAGAGCCCGTCGACGGCCCGGAACGGCGGCGAATCCTCCTGTCCGCGGCGGAACAGGCGCGCCATCGTCTTCGTGGCGCCCTGACGCGGGTATTCCTTGACGAGGTTCTCGACCGTAAGGAGGGAGGCGCCGGGACGCTTAGAGGGCGGGATCAGGGCCGGCGCCCCTTCGGGGAGGAGGTCGCGTAGCGCAATGCCGGGCCGCGGGGTCGCGCGCATGAGCTTGCGGGTATAGGCGTGCCGCGGATTCCGGAACACCTCCGCCGAGGAGGCGGTCTCGACCACGGTGCCCTTCTCCATCACGACGACCTTATCGCAATAGGCGGCCGCGACGCCGAGGTCGTGGGTGATCAGGACCGTCGACATGCCGCGCTCGCGCGTCAGCTCCACGATCAGATCCATGATGGCCTTCTGGGTCGTGACGTCGAGGCCGGTCGTGGGCTCGTCCGCGATGAGGAGGCGCGGCCGGCATGCGAGCGCGAGCGCGATCACGATGCGCTGGCACATGCCGCCCGAGAGCTCGAACGGATAGGCATGGTAGCGCTCCTCCGGCGCCGCGATGCGGACCTGGCGCAGGGCCTCGACCGCACGGGCACGGGCGTCGCCCGAGCCGGCCTGGGCATGCTGGCGCAGCACGTCCTCGATCTGGTGCCCGACCTTGCGGATCGGGTTCAGGGCCGCGCGCGGGTTCTGGAAGACCATCGAGATCTCCCGGCCGCGCAGGTCCCGCATCTCGCGCTCGCGCGCGTGGCGCAGATCAATGCCCGAGAAGGCGACGCCTCCCTCCGCGATCCGGCCCGCGCGGTCGAGGATGCGCATGACCGCGTAGGAGGTCACCGACTTGCCGGAGCCGGACTCGCCCACGATCGCGACGGTCTCGCCCCTGGCGACCGAGAGGTCCACGTGCCGGACGGCCTGGACGATGCCGCGGCGCGTGGAGAACTCGACCGTGAGATTGGAGACTTCAAGGAGCGGAAGGGCGGTCATGGAGATCCTTCAGGTTCTGCGCTGCGGATCGACGATGTCGCGCAGGCCGTCGCCGATCAGGTTGAAGCAGAACACAGCGATCATCAGGGCAAGGCCCGGAAAGAGCGCGATCCACCACTCGCCCGAGACGATGAAGCCCGCGCCCTCCGCCACCATGATCCCCCATTCCGGCGTGGGAGGGCGGACGCCAAGGCCGATGAAGGACAGGCCGGCCGCGTTCAGGATCGCGTAGCCCATGGTGAGCGACATCTGCACCATCATGATGGGGAGGATGTTGGGGAGGATGGAGGTGAGGACGATGCGCAGATCCGTGTTGCCGGTCAGGCGTGCCGCCATCACGAAGCCGGCATTGCGCCGCACGTTCGCCTCGGCGCGGGCGATGCGGGCATAGAGCGGGAAGTTGATGATCGCGGTCGCGATCACGATGTTGGTCACCGTGTTGCCGAGTGCCGCCACGATGCCCATGGCGAGCACGAAGAGCGGAAAGGCCATGATGGTGTCGGCGATCCGGCCGACGATCCGGTCCGTCCAGCCGCCGAAGAACCCGGCCGCGATGCCGGCAAGGCCGCCGACCGCGAAGACTAGCGCGACGGAGGAGACGGCGATCGCCATGTCGAGGCGCGTCGCGACGATCACGCGGCTGAAGATGTCGCGGCCGAGCTGATCGGTTCCGAACCAGTGCCTGGCCGAGGGTGCTTGGAGCGTCGCCGTCGTGTCGCTCGCGAGCGGATCGTAGGGCACGAGGGCCGGACCAATGAGGGCGCAGAGCAGGAGCAATCCGAAGAGGGCGAACGAGAAGCCCGTGACCGGGTTCTCGGTCGCGATGTGCCGGGCATGGGCGAGGGTTGCACCGAAGGCCGATTGCTGGCGGGCGGGCGTCGGCGACACGGCGGCGGTATCGACGGGCGTTGCGCTCATGCTGCCACCCTCACGCGCGGGTCGATCAGGCCGTAGGCGAGGTCGATCAGGAGATTCAGAATCACGTAGAGGATCGCCATGGCGAGCACGAAGCCCTGGACCGGCGCGAAGTCGGAGGCGATCAGCGCCTCGACCGCGTAGGAGCCGATGCCCGGCCAGGCGAAGACCTTCTCGACGAGGACGTTGGCGCCAAGCAGGAACGAGAACACCATGCCGAGAGTGGTTACGACGGGCAGCATGGCATTGCGGAAGGCATAAGTGACGATCACCCGACGGGGGCTCAGCCCTGCGGCGCGCGCCGTCCGCACGAAGTCCGAGGACAAAACCGCGAGCATCGACGCCCGCGTGATGCGGGCGATCGGCGCGAGCGAGAAGATCGCCAGCGTGATGCCGGGCAGGAGGAGCTGGGTCAGGGCGGCGCGGAAGGTTTCAAAGTCGCGGGCGATCAAGCTGTCCACGAGGTAGAAGCCCGTGACCGCCGGAGGCGCCGAGGCGAACACGTCCAGGCGCCCGAGCGGCGCCGGGGACCATTGCAGGATGAAGTAGAAGACATACACCAGAAGCAGGCCCGTGAAGAACACGGGCAGCGAGACACCCGCGGTCGCGACCACGCGGCAGGCATGGTCGATGACCGACCCCTGCCGGACGGCGGCCACGACCCCGAGAGGGATCGCGATCGCGAGGGAGAGCACGAGGCCCAGGAGCGTCAGCTCGGCCGAGGCCGGGAGCCGCTCCGCGATGTCGGAGAGCACCGGCTGGCCCGTGGTGAGCGACTGGCCGAGATCCCCTCTGGAGAGATCCCGCACATAGCGCCCGAACTGCTCCGGCAGGGGCCGGTCGAGCCCGAGCTGCCTGCGCACCTCCTCGATCGCCTGCGGAGTCGCGGCTGGACCCGCGAAATAGGCCGCCGTGTCGCCGGGCAGCACGCGGGTGAGGAGAAAGCTCACCACGACGACGCCGATCAGCGCCGGGATCGTGGTGAGGAAGCGTCCGCCGATGATCTTCAGCACGTCATTCTCCGCCGGAGGTCGAAGGTCGCGGGATGCACGAGACCGGCCGGGTACGGCCGGCCTTACGGGCCCGGGCGCTCACGCCTTCACGAGGGTGCGGTAGTCGAGGCGGCGGTGGAACCAGTACTCGTAGCCCGAGACGTTCTTCTGCATCGCGACGTTCACGTAGGGCTGGAACAGCGGGATGCGGGGCACGTCCGCGAAGGCGAGATCCACGAAACCACGCACGTCCCTGTCGTAGGAGGCCGCATCGCCCTCCGCGGCGGCCGCGCGGGCGCCCGCGATCAGCCGGTCCATCTCGGGGTTCTGGTAGCTCATGGTGTTGAAGACGGAGTTCTGCCCGTCGTAGCACCAGAAGAAGAAGTACTCGGGATAGTCGAGCCAGCCCGAGAACACGTTGGTGAAGAGCGGCATCTCCTTCTTGTTCAGCTCGGTGCGCCAGTTGGCACCCGGCACCTTGTTGATGGTCGTCCTGATGCCGATCTGGCCGAGGCTTTCCTGGACCAGCACACAGAGCGGCTCGTTGACGCCGGCGAAGCCGAGGTCGAAGGAGAGCGTGGTCTCGAAGCCGTTGGGGTAGCCGGCCTCCGCGAGGAGCTGCCGCGCCTTGGCGATGTCGGTGTTGTAGGAGTGCGGCTGCGGCCAGGCGACCTCGGTCGGCGTCTCGGCGGGCGCGCCGAACATGGGCTTGGCGAGGCCGAACATGACGGCATCGACGATCTTCTGGTAGGGCAGCGCGCAGGCGACCGCCTGGCGGACCTTCGGGTTGTCGAAGGGCGGCTTCTTCACGTTCATGCCGATGTACTGGATGCCGTTGGAGTACGGCGTCGACACGATCGAGAGCTTCGGGTTCGACCGCAGCTCGGCGAAGTCCTTGCTGGGCAGGTCGTAGGAGATGTCCGCGTCGCCGCGTTCGAGGAGCGCGCGGCGATTGCCGGCGGACGGCACCATGCGCCAGATGATCCGGCGGATCTTCGGCAGCGCCCCGCTCTTCCAGGACTCGTTGCGCTCGAAGATCACCTCGGTCCCCGGCGTCCACTTGGCGACCTTGTAGGCGCCGGAGCCGGCGGTGTTCTGCTTTGTGTATTCGAGACCCCACGGGTCGTTCGCCGTGGCGTGCTTCTTCACGAGCTCCGAATTGATCACGCAGGGCACGATCACGGCGAGATCCGGGATCGTGAGCTTGTCCTTGCGCAGGAAATCGACCCTCACCGTGCGGTCGTCCACGACTACGAACTGCTCCGGCTTCTCGAGCGAGCCGGCCTTCATCTGGAAAGTCGGGAAGCCCCCGACGCTCACGGCCCGGTCGAGGGACCACTTCACGTCCTTCGCGGTCACGGGGGTGCCGTCCTGGAACACCGCGTCCCGCTTGAGCTTGAAGGTCACCGACATGTCGCCGGCGTTCATGTCCTCGGCGAGCTCGGGCTTGAACTTGTCGCGGTCGTAGTAGGGTACGCCGCCCGGCCCCGCCTTCATCTCGTGGCTGATGAGGCGGTCGTAGCAGTTCCATGAGGCCTCATAGCCCGGCACGTTGGTGCCGACGCCATGGATGTCGAGGTTGTTCGGGCCGCTCTCGGACACGATCAGCAGGGTCTCGGCGCGGCTCTGCGCCCGGGCCGGCGACCACACCGCGGGTGCCGCGATGGTGCCAGCCGACAGGGTCGCGGCGGAGGCGGACTTGAGGAACTGACGACGATCCATGGCTTGTTCCCTCGTGCTGTTGCATGCTCGATACGAAGAATGCATACAATCCTGCGATTCTGTATGCTCAAATGTTGTCGCCGTTGCTCAAAGATTCGGATGCAGCCGCGCGCGTTTTGGGCAGGCTGCGGGAGCGAGGCGAGCTATGAGAGTGGTCCGGGTGCCATGACCGAGGCGATATGCATGACTCGTGCTGAGAGGCTGGCGGGGGAGATCGCGGACGCGATCCTGGCGGGCGAATTGCAGCCTGGAACGCGCCTGGACGAGCAAAGCCTCGCGCACCGCTACAGCGTGTCGCGGACGCCCGTGCGGGAGGCGCTGCGCCAGCTCGGCGCCACCGGGCTGGTCGACCTGCGCCCGCGGCGCGGAGCCATGGTCTCCCACGTGACCCCCGACCAACTCCAGGACCTCTTCGTCGCCATGGGAGAACTGGAGGCGACCTGCGCGCGGCTCGCCGCCATGAGCATGACCCCGATCGAGCGCCGCCGCCTCTCGGCCCTGCACGACACGATGGGCGCGATGGTGGAGAGCAAGGACGCCCACGCCTACGTGGACGCCAACACGACCTTCCACAGCTCGATCTATGCCGGCGCCCACAACTCCGTCATCGCCGATATGACGACGGCGCTGCGAAGGCGCCTGGCACCGTTCCGGCGTGCGCAGTTTCGCGCCGCCGGCCGTCTGCCGCGCTCGCATGCCGAGCACGGGTCCGTCGTCAAGGCCATCCTGCGCGGCGACGCCGGCGGCGCGCACGCCGCGATGCTGCACCACGTGAGCCTCGTCGAGGACGCCTTCGACCAGGTTGCCACGGCAGAAGGCAGCGCGAAGGGGTAGCGCTAACCCGCCGCAGGCCGCACCTCTGCCCTGCCCCCTCGTCTCCATGGAGGGGTCCGACCCCCGTGGTCGCTGGTCGCCGCAGGTTCGCTCGACCTGCCGCGCCGCCCGGATCGCGGCGGCGTCTGTGGGCGCTGACGGCGCTCATTGTATGCAATATCCCCGGCTGAGCTGGCATTGATGCCTCTCTAGGCACAAGATTGCATGCAATTTCACCTTGTCGTGACGGCTGCGCTCGGATCATTTTGGCGTCTGGAGGTGCGCCTTGTCTCTTGTCCAGTCCGTTCCCGTCTTCACGATCGCGGCGTTACACGAAGCCTATGCGGCCGGCCTCGATGCCGTCACGCTGGTGGGCGAGGTGTACCGGCGCATCGCGTCCAGCGGCGACGAGGGGATTTTCCTGTCTCTCGTCCCCGAAGCGCAGGCGGCCGCTGCCGCGCAGGCGCTCGGCGCCTTCGATCCGGTCGCGAAGCCGCTGTGGGGCGTGCCGTTTGCGGTCAAGGACAACATCGACGTGGCAGGGCTTCCCACGACGGCCGCTTGCCCGGCTTTCGCCTATGAGCCGCACGCAACCGCGAGCGCGGTGGAGAGGCTGATCGCAGCCGGCGCGATCCTCGTGGGCAAGACAAACCTCGACCAGTTCGCCACCGGCCTCGTCGGCGTGCGCTCGCCCTATCCCGTTCCGCGCAATTCCTTCGATCCGGCCTACGTTCCCGGCGGCTCCAGTTCAGGATCGGCGATTGCGGTCGCGAGGGGCCTCGTGACCTTCGCGCTCGGGACCGACACGGCGGGCTCGGGCCGCGTGCCGGCGGGGCTCAACAACATCGTGGGCCTGAAACCGACGCTGGGCGCCGTCCCGACGCGCGGCGTGGTGCCGGCGTGCCGCACGCTCGATTGCGTCTCCGTGTTCGCGACAAGCGTGGACGATGCCTTTGCGGCCTTCGCCAGCATGGCGGGCTACGACCCCGCGGATCCATATTCGCGCAAGGTCTCCGCGGGCACGCCCGGTGCGCTGCCCCCGGTGCTGCGGATCGGCGTGCCGGACCGCGCGAGCCGGTGCTTCTGCGGCGATGCGCTGTCCGAGGACGCCTTCGACAAGGCTGCCGCCGACATGGCGGCTCTGGGCGTGTCGATCCGCGAGATCGACCTCACGCCCTTCTTCGAAGTTGCCGCGCTGCTCTATTCCGGTCCCTGGGTTGCCGAGCGCTACCAGGCCATCCGCGCCTTCATCGAGGCCCAGCCCGGGGCACTGCATCCGGTGACGCGGCGGATCACGGAGGGCGCCCGCAACTACTCCGCGGCCGACGCGTTCGCCGGCCTCTACCGCCTCGCGGAGCTGCGCCGCACCACGGAGCCGGCCTGGGACACCGTCGACGCCCTAATGGTCCCGACCTATCCGCGCCCGCGCCGCGTGGCAGATCTCGAAGAGGATCCCATCGACCCCAACAGCGAGCTCGGCACCTATACGAACTTCGTCAACCTGCTCGATCTCTGCGCGCTCGCAGTCCCAGGGCGCTTCCGCACGGACGGCTTTCCCTCCGGCGCAACCCTCATCGCCCCAGCGGGCCGGGACGCCCTACTGGCCTCCCTCGGGGCCGCTCTGCACGTGCAGGCCGGGGTGCCGCTCGGCGCGACGGGGCAGGCCGCACCACCGCGCCGGACGCGTGCCGCGGCCCTCGGTGCCGACGAGATCGAGCTTGCGGTCGTAGGCGCGCACCTGTCCGGCATGCCCCTCAACGGCGAGCTGGTGGCCCGGGGCGCGCGCTTCCTGCGCGCCGTGACCACGACCGCGGATTACCGGCTTTTCGCGCTGCGCGGCGGCCCGCCCCGCCGTCCCGGCCTCCTGCGCGTCGCCGACGGGACGGGACATGCGATCGCGACGGAAGTTTGGGCGCTGCCGCGCGAGGGCTTCGCCACGTTCGTGGCCGCGATCCCGGCGCCGCTCGGCATCGTCACCATCCGTCTTGCCGACGGCACCGCGCCGAAGGGCTTCGGCGTCGAGGCGCAGGCCGTCACCGACGCCGAGGACGTGTCGGCCTACGGCGGGTGGCGGCCTTACGTGCAAAGCCTTCAGGCCGCCTGAGCGCGTCTGGCACGCGGCTTGCAGCCAGATCTCTTGAGACCTCGCCCACCTGACCCGGAGCTCCCCGCCATGACCTATCGCCTCGACCGCCGCCGCTTCGTGCAAGGTCTCGCCACCGGCACCGCCGGCCTCGCGCTCGGCGCGCCTTTCGCAGGCCCGGCGCAGGCTGCCAAATCCGTCGTGGTGGGCTTCATCTATGTGGGCCCGAAAGACGATTACGGCTACAACCAGGCCCATGCCGAGGGTGCCGCGGCCATCAAGGCGATGCCGGGCGTGAAGCTCATCGAGGAGGAGAAGGTCCCCGAGACCCTCGACGTCCAGAAGACCATGCAGAGCATGATCGAACTCGACGGCGCCAAGCTCCTGTTCCCGACGAGCTTCGGCTACTTCGATCCTCATGTGATCAAGACCGCCGAACGCTACAAGGACGTGCAGTTCCGCCATTGCGGCGGCCTCTGGGACAAGGCCAGGCACCCCGCCAATGCGGGCTCCTATTTCGGCTATATCGGCATGGCGCAGTACCTCAACGGGATCGCCGCCGCGCATGCCTCGAAGACCAAGAAGATCGGCTTCATCGCGGCCAAGCCGATCCCGCAGGTGCTCATCAACATCAACAGCTTCACCCTCGGCGCCCGCTCGGTCGATCCCTCCATCACCACGCAGGTGATCTTCACCGGCGACTGGTCCATGCCCGTCAAGGAGGCCGAGGCCACCAACGCGCTCATCGACCAGGGCGTCGACGTGGTGACCTGCCACGTGGACGGCCCGAAGGTCGTGATCGAGACGGCCGAGCGGCGCGGCATCTACACCTGCGGCTACCACGCCAACCAGAGCAGGCTCGCCCCGAAAGGCTACCTCACGGGCGCCGAGTGGAACTGGGCGACGGTCTACAAGCGCTTCGTGGAGGCCGCCCAAAACGACCAGCCGCTGCCGAACTTCGTGCGCGGCGGCCTCACCGAAGGCTTTGTGAAGATGTCGCCTTACGGACCCGCCGTCTCGGACGCTGCGCGCAAGCAGATCGACGCGGTGAAGGCCGAGATCCTGAAGGGCGGCTACGCGGTGTTCAAGGGTCCGCTCAAGGACAATAAGGGCAACCTCGTGGTCGCGGCCGACAAGGCCTACCAGGAGACCGCGATCGAGCTCGAATCCATGAATTATCTCGTGGAAGGCGTCGTCGGCGCGATGGCGTGATGCGCATGGACGGGACCGCGCTCACTCCGATCGTGGCTGCTGCGCCGGGAACCGCCCCCGTCGCGGGCCATGACCCGACCTATCCGCTGCGGCGCAGCCTCGAGGGGATCGCGGTGCCGCTGGTCTCCGTCGCCGCGGCCGCCCTCGCGTTCGCCGTCTTCCTGCTGCTGCTCGGGAAGTCGCCGGCGGAGTTCGTCTCGCTCGTCTGGCGCGGCGCCTTCGGGAGCTGGTTCTCGCTTCAGAACACGCTTCTGCGGGCCGCGCCCCTGCTGCTTACGGCGCTCTGCGTCGCGCTGCCGGCGCAGCTCGGTCTCGTGGTGATCGGCGGCGAGGGCGCGGTGGTGCTGGGTGGGCTCGCGGCCGCCGCGGTCGCGCTGCCGGTCTCGCCTCTCCCCTCCCCGCTCGGACAGATCGCGATGGCGGTCGCCGGTGCGCTCGTGGGCGCGGCCTGGATCGGCCTCTCGGGCTGGCTGCGCGCCTATCGCGGGGTGAACGAGACCATCGCGAGCCTGCTGCTGGCCTATATCGCGCTCGCGCTCTTCAGCCATGTCGTCGAGGGCCCGCTGCGCGACCCGGCGAGCCTCAACAAGCCTTCCACCGCCCCGATCGGCCCCGACCTGATGCTGGGTCCGCTTCCCGGCACGGAGGTCCACCCCGGCCTCGCGCTCGGGCTCGTGGCCTGCGTGCTGTTCTGGATCCTGATCGATCGCACGAGCTTCGGCTTCGCCTGCCGCGTGACCGGCGGCAACCTCAAGGCCGCGCAGCTTCAGGGCCTGCCCGTGCGCCGCCTCATCGTGACGGCCTGCGCGCTGGGCGGCGCCTGCGCGGGGCTAGCGGGTATGATCGAGGTCGCGGCCGTGCACGGCAACGCCAACGCCTCGCTCGCGGCGGGATACGGCTACGCGGGCATCCTGATCGCGTTCCTGGCCCGCCACAATCCAATCGCCATCGTCCCGATGGCGATCCTCCTCGGAGGGCTGGGGGCAAGCGGCGGCCTGATCCAGCGTCGCATGGACCTCCCCGACGCCACGATCCTCGTGCTCCAGGGCCTGATCTTCGTCGCGATCCTCGCGGGCGAGACCCTCTACGGCCGCATCCGCTTCTTCCAGCCGAAGGCCGTCCGATGAGCGGCGGCGGGGAGTTCTGGCTCGTCTTCGTCGCGGTGCTGGCCGGAGCGTTGCGCGTTTCGACCCCGTTCCTGTTCGTGAGCCTCGGCGAATGCCTCACCGAGAAGGCGGGCCGCATCAACCTCGGTAACGAGGGCGTGCTCGTGCTCGGCGCCATGACGGCCTATGCGGTGTCCTACGAAACTGGGAGCCCCTGGGCCGGGGTGGTCGCAGCCGCGCTCGCCGGCGCGGCTCTCGGCGCGTTCCATGCGCTGGTGTGCTCCCTCGCCCGTGTCAACGACGTCGCCATGGGCATCGCGGTTATGCTCGCCGGCACGGGCCTCGCGTTCTTCTTCGGCAAGCCCTACGTCCAGCCGTCCGCCCCGCTCCTGCCCGCGATCCCGCTCGGCTTCTGGTCGGACGTGCCGCAGGTCCGCAGCGCCCTCAGCGTCAGCCCGCTGTTTTTCATCGGCGTCGCGGCGGCCTTCCTGATGGCCTGGAGCTTCCGCGCCACGCGCGCCGGCCTCACGGTCCGTGTCGTCGGCGACAGCGAGGATGCCGCGCGGGCGATGGGGCTCGGGGTGCTTCGGGTCCGCCTGGCCGCGACGGTCATCGGCAGCGCGCTCGCCGGCATCGGCGGCGCCTCGCTCTCGCTGTCCTATCCCGGCAGCTGGAACGAGGGCCTGTCGTCCGGACAGGGGCTGATCGCCATCGCGCTCGTGGTCTTCGCGCGCTGGAATCCGGTCGGCTGCGCGGGCGCCGCGCTCCTCTTCGGCGCCGCGGGCGCGCTCGGCCCGGCGCTCCAGACGATCGGCGTCTCGAAGGGGTACTACCTCTTCAACGCCGCTCCTTACGTGCTCACCCTCCTGATCATGATCCTTACCGTTGCGCCCGGGCGCACGCTCAGGGGCATGCCAGGCGAGCTTTCGCTTACCCGATAGAACAACACAGGAGACCGACATGAACGGGCTCGGCGGCCTCAACAAATCTCCCAACGGCGTCGTGATCGGCCTCGTGCAGCTGCAGCTGCCCGTGGTGGTCACGAAGGCCGATCTCGCGCGGCAGACCGAGAAGATCGTCGCCATGGTCGGCAAGGCGCGGCGCAACCTCGCCACCATGGACCTCGTGGTGTTTCCGGAATACGCGCTCCACGGCCTCTCCATGGACACGAACCCGGAGATCATGTGCTCCCTCGACGGGCCGGAGGTCGCAGCCTTCCGCAAGGCCTGCATCGACAACCGGATCTGGGGCTGCTTCTCGATCATGGAGCTCAACCCCGCCGGCAACCCCTACAACTCGGGCCTGGTCATCGACGACACCGGGGAGATCCGGCTCTATTACCGCAAGCTCCATCCGTGGGTGCCGGTCGAGCCCTGGGAACCGGGCGACCTCGGAATCCCCGTGATCGACGGGCCGAAGGGCGCCAAGCTCGCGCTCATCATCTGCCATGACGGCATGTTCCCCGAGATGGCGCGGGAATGCGCCTACAAGGGCGCCGAGATCATGCTGCGCACGGCGGGCTACACGGCACCGATCCGCGATTCCTGGCGCTTCACCAACCAGTCGAACGCCTTCTGCAACCTGATGGTCACCGCGAACGTCTGCATGTCGGGCTCCGACGGCACCTTCGACTCCATGGGCGAGGGCATGGTCGTCAACTTCGACGGCAGCGTCATCGCCCACGGCACGAGCGGGAGGCCGGACGAGATTATCACCGCGGAGGTGCGCCCCGACCTCGTGCGCGAGGCGCGCCGGACCTGGGGCGTCGAGAACAACATCTACCAGCTCGCGCACCGCGGTTACTCGGCCGTCGCGGGCGGCGCCGGCGACTGCCCCTATACCTACATGCACGACCTCGTCGCCGGCCGCTACCGCCTGCCCTGGGAGGACGAGATCCTGGTCAGGGACGGCACGAGCTGCGGGCTCGCGGTGCCGACCCGCTCCTACGGTCAGGCGCTTCCGGAGGCCGCCGAATGAGCCTCGCGCTGCGCCATGCTCCCGGCCCGGATCCCGGACGCTACGTCGAGGCGGACCCCTACCTCTGGCCTTTTGACGGGGCGCTGAGGCCCGACAACACCGCGCTCGTCATCATCGACATGCAGACCGATTTCTGCGGCACGGGCGGCTATGTCGATTCCATGGGCTACGACCTCAGCCTGACGCAGGCCCCGATCGCGCCCATCAAGCGCGTGCTCGCCGCCATGCGGGCCGGGGGATACCCGATCATCCACACCCGCGAGGGTCACCGGCCGGACCTCTCCGACCTGCCCGAGAACAAGCGCTGGCGCTCGCAGCGCATCGGCGCCGGCATCGGCGATCCCGGCCCCTGCGGGCGCATCCTCGTGCGCGGCGAGCCGGGCTGGGAGATCATCCCCGACCTCGCGCCGCTGCCCGGCGAGACCGTGATCGACAAGCCCGGCAAGGGCTCGTTCTGCGCCACCGACCTCGAGCTGATCCTGCGCACCCGCGGCATCCGCAATCTGATCCTCACGGGCATCACCACGGATGTGTGCGTGCACACGACCATGCGCGAGGCCAACGACCGCGGCTTCGAGTGCCTGATCCTGGAGGATTGCTGCGGCGCCACCGACCGCGGCAACCACGAGGCCGCGATCAAGATGGTGACGATGCAGGGAGGGGTGTTCGGCGCCGTGAGCTCCAGCGCCGCCCTGATCGCCGCCCTGGCCTGACCGGAGAGGAAGCCATGCGCGCGATCGGGATCGAGGCCGCCGGTGTCACGAAGCGCTTCGGCGCCTTCACGGCGCTCTCGGACGTGACCCTGAAGGTCCAGGCCGGCACCGTGCACGCGCTCCTCGGCGAGAACGGCGCCGGCAAGTCGACCCTCGTGAAGTGCTTGCTCGGCTATTACCGCGCCGACGAAGGTGGCTTCCTTGTGGACGGGCGCGAGGAGCCGATCGCATCGCCGCAGGGTGCCGCGCGGCTCGGCCTCGGCATGGTCTATCAGCATTTCACGCTCGTGCCCTCCATGACGGTGGGCGAGAACCTCGTCATGGCCCGGTCCGACGTGCCGCGGGTGATCGACTGGGCGGCGGAACGCCGGCGGCTTGCCGCCTTCATGGCCGGCATGCCCTTTCGCGTGCCCCTCGACAGGCCGGTCTCGGGGCTTGCGGCGGGCGAGCGCCAGAAGGCCGAGATCGTCAAGCAGCTCTACCTCGAGCGCCGCCTGATCGTCCTCGACGAGCCGACCTCGACGCTCACACCTCAGGAGGCCTCCGAGGTGCTGGGCCACGTGCGCGCGCTGGTGGAGCGGGGCGACATCACCGTCGTGATCATCACCCACAAGCTGAAGGAAGTCGCCGCCTTCGCCGATCACGTATCTGTGCTGCGGCGTGGCCGCATGGTGGGCGGCGGCCCGGCCTCAGGCTTCAGCGCGGAGGCGCTGACCGAACTCATGATCGGCGAGAGCCACGCCCCGCAGGGCATCGAGCGCCGCGGCACGCCGGAGCCGGAGCCGCGCCTGTCCGTCACGGGGGTGACCACGGCCGGCGACGCCGGTCGGCCGGGCCTCGCCATCGATGCGATCGGCGTCCGGCCTCGCGAGATCGTCGGGATCGCGGGCGTATCGGGCAACGGGCAGCGCGAGTTCGTCGAGGTGCTCGCGGGGCAGCGGGAGCGCTCGTCGGGCACGATCTTTGTCGGCGGGCGGCCCTACGACGCCAGCCGCGAGGCCGCGCAGTCCCAGGGGGTGCGGATCCTCCCCGAGGAGCCCCTGCGCAGCGGCTGCGTTCCCGGCATGAGCGTGGCCGACAACCTGTCGCTCCGCCGCTTCGACCGCACGGAGAAGGGCAAGCGCCGCTTCTGGCTTGACAGGCGCGCCATGGCCTCCAGGGCCCGCACCCTCGTCGCCGCCTACGGGGTGCGCACGCCCTCGCCCGATGCCGCGATCGCGACGCTCTCGGGCGGCAACGTGCAGCGCGCTGCGCTGGCGCGGGAGCTGGACGGACGCGTCGACGTCCTGATCGTCGCGAACCCCTGCTTTGGTCTTGACGTCAAGGCCGTAGCCGACATCCGGAGCCGGATCGTCGCAGCGCGCAATGCCGGCGCCGCCGTGCTCCTGATCTCCGAGGATCTCGACGAGATCCTGGAGCTGTCGGACCGCATCCTCGTGATGCGGGACGGCGCCATCGTCCACGAGACGCCGGGACCGGGCGCCGAGGCGCAGAGCGTCGGCCGGCACATGGTGGGACACGCCTGATGCCGACGTTTTCCTTTCGGGCGAAGAGCGCCGCCCGTCCCGCCGTGGAGTCCGCCTGATGCCCCTCCTCGCCGGCGCCAAGCCCTTCCGCTTCTTCTTCGAGGCGGAGCGCACAGCGCTCGTGATGATCGACATGCAGCGGGATTTCCTGGAGCCCGGCGGCTTCGGAGCCGCGCTCGGCAACGACGTCGCGCGCGTTCAGGCCATTGTCCCGGCCGCCCGGCGGCTGCTGGAGGCCTGCCGCGACGCCGGCATGATGGTCGTGCACACGCGCGAGTGTCACGCTCCCGACCTGTCCGACTGCCCGCCCGCAAAGCGTGACAGGGGCATGCCCTCGTTGCGGATCGGCGACCTCGGACCGATGGGGCGCATCCTCGTTCGGGGAGAGCCGGGGGTCGAGATCGTGCCGGAGCTCGCGCCGCTCCCGGGCGAGCTCGTCGTCGACAAGCCCGGCAAGGGTGCCTTCTACGCCACCGACCTCGGCGAGCGGCTTGGGGCTCGCGGAATCGCCAGCCTCGTCCTGGCGGGCGTCACCACGGAAGTCTGCGTCCAGACCACGATGCGGGAGGCCAACGATCGCGGCTTCGAATGCCTGCTGATCGAGGACGCGACGGAGAGCTACTTTCCGGAGTTCAAGGCCGCGACGCTTGCGATGGTGCGGGCGCAAGGCGGCATTGTCGGTTGGACGGCGAGAGCCGACGACTTCGCATCGGCCTTGGCGGCGAGCCCGCCTTCCCTCTTTCCCGCGGGGCTGCGCCAACGACCATCGCGAGCCGGAGATCGGGGGTAGTATCGCGGCCCAGCTGCACCCGCGGGGGGCAGGCAGAAGCCGGAGCTGCGCCCAGGCCGCCTGGATCCCTTGGACGCGGATGCTCCATTCACGGCAGGAACGGTGCATCGGCACCGCGCGGCCGTCATCCGCGATCTCGAGCGCATCCCCCGTCCTGCAGCGAGGCTTGACGGCCTCCGACCGGCCCCTCGTCATGCCTCCTTGTACCCGTACTCCGGCACATCGTCGTCATTGCCGTAGTACTTGTAGGGCAGAAATTTGCCCGACATCGTGATCTTGACGCGGTCGCCCCGATTGTGCGGCAGGCGCTCCATCTCCATGTCGAAGTCGATCGCGGACATGATGCCGTCGCCGAACTCCTCCTGGATGAGCTCCTTCCAGGCCGGGCCGTTGACCATCACGAGCTCGTAGAGACGGTAGATGAGCGGATCCGTGGGAGGCATCGGGGTGCCGCGATACGGGATTTCGTTGAGCATCCGCTCCTCGGCCTCGCTGAGACCGAACAGCTCCGCGGCCTTCCTGGCGAGCGGCTTCGGCAGCTTCATCTGGCCGAGAATCGCGCCGGTCACGAGAACCGGCGACATGCCGCCGATCTCACCCGTGATGTACTTCCAGGTCCAGCCCTTCTCCCGCTTGATGTCGAGGAGCTTCTCGGTGAGGTCTTCGCGCTTCATGGGTGTTCCCCCTTTGCTATGACAATGGATAGATGGCCGGCGCGGTCATGATGCCTCGGCGCGGCGGGGCGGCTGGCCCGGCGTCACGGCCGCAGGTTCGGGAATGCCGGGCCGCACCACGGGCGGGCGGCGCGGGTCGTAGAGACCGGGCTTTTCGTCCCGGAACGTGCGGCTGCGCGTCACCAGGAAGTCGATCAGATGGTTGCGAAGGGGGTAGTAGCCCGGGTGGCGGTGGATCTGCGTCCTGTCGCGCCCCTTCGGCAGCGGGTTCTCGACAATCTCGGCAATGACTGCACCGGGACCGTTCGTCATCAGCACGATTCGATCCGCGAGATAGATCGCCTCGTCGACGTCGTGGGTGATCATGAAGGTGGTTTGTCCGGCCTCCAGGCAGATGCGGCGGACCTCGTCCTGGAGCGTGCCGCGAGTGAGGGCATCGAGCGCCGAGAACGGCTCGTCCATGAGCAGGATCTTGGGCTCGATCGAGAGTGCACGGGCGATGCCGACGCGCTGCTTCATGCCGCCCGAGAGCTCGGCCGGCCGCTTGTGCTCGGAGCCCGCGAGGCCCACGGTCGCGATCGCCTGCCTGGCCCGCGCCTCGATCTCGGCGCGGGACGCCCTGGGCCAGCGCGATTTCACCGCGAAGGCCACGTTTCCGAGCACGGTCCGCCACGGGAGAAGAGCGTGGCTCTGGAAGATCACAGCCCGGTCGATGCTCGGTCCCTCGATGGACCTCCCATCCACGATCACGACGCCGTCAGACGGCGCGTCGAGGCCCGCCAGAATGTTGAGGACGGTCGTCTTGCCGCAGCCCGAATGACCGATCATGCAGACGAACTCGCCTTTGGCGACGGGAAGCCACAGGTCTTCGAAGATCGTCGTGATGCCGCCCCCTGGAGCCGGATAGCGCCGGGAAACACCCTCGATGGAGATGAAACGTTCCGTCATGGCCCTACTCCGGATAGGTCACGAGGCGCGCCGCGCGCGCGAGGAGCAGGTCGAGGATCATGCCGACGAGTCCGATCGTCAGGATCGACGTGATCACGTTGGTGATCGACAGGTTGTTCCACTCGTTCCAGACGAAGTAGCCGATGCCCGTTCCGCCGACCAACATTTCGGCGGCCACGATCACGAGCCATGCGATGCCAATCGAGATCCGCATTCCGGTCAGGATGGTCGGAGCGGCGGCCGGCAGGATCACGGTAAACGCCCGGCGCACCGGGCCGACCTCCAGGGTCCGCGCGACGTTGATCCACTCCCTGCGGACGCTTGCGACCCCGAAGGCCGTGTTGATCAGCATCGGCCACAGCGAGCAGATGAAGATCACGAAAATCGCCGAAAGGCCGGAGTCCTTGATGGTGTAAAGGGCGAGCGGCATCCAGGCGAGGGGCGAGACCGGCTTGAGGATCTGGATGAAGGGATCGAGGGCCCGGCTCATGAGCGGCGACATCCCGATCAGAAATCCGACGGGAACGGCCACGAGCACGGCGAGCAGATACCCCGCCGCAACGCGGGCGATCGAGAAGGCGAGCTGGATCCCGATGCCCTTGTCGTTGGCGCCCTTGTCGTAGAACGGGTCGCGCACATGGCTCCAGATCGTCTGTGCCACCTCGAGGGGCCCCGGCATCGCCGACTTGCCTTGCGTGGCCGTCAGCCCCATCAGCTTGGCATATTCGGGATCCATGGCCTGGGTCGGCCCTGAACCGAGGGTCGCGGCGTGCCAGGCGAGCAGGAACGCCGCCAGGATCGTCAGCGATACGAGGCCGGCGCGCAGTCGCAGGGAGGGTGCCATCGCGGGTGCCATCGGGTTTGGACCTGCCGCGGGCGCCGTCCCTTGCGGACGACGCAGGCCGAGCAGCAGCAGGCGCGGGAAAGGTCAACTCGACCGCTTGATCGCGAACGACGCCACGTACTCGGCCGGCTTCGCGGGATCGAAGGTCTTGCCCATCACTGCGAAGGTCTTCGTCGACGAAGCCGGCGGCGTAAGCCCGGCCTGGTGCATCAGCTTCTCCGCGTCGGTGGCGAGATAGACCTGCCTGGCGATGCCCGCGTAATCCAGATCGCCCTTGATCTGCCCCCACCGCTTCATCTGGGTCAGGATCCAGATCGCGAAGGATTCGTAGGGGAACGGGTCGAATTGGATGCGGTTCGCGTCGCGCTTCACCTGCCCGAGGCCGTCCGCATAGGTGCCGGAGAGGATCTGCTCCAGCACGATCTGGGGCTGGTTGAGATAGTTTGCCGGTGCGATCGCCTCTGCGATCTGCTTGCGATTCTCCGGCTTCGCCGCGAAGGCCGTCGCTTCGATGATTCCCTTGAGCAACGCCGCATAGGTGTTCGGCATCTGCGTGACGAACTCCTTCGAGGCCGCAAAGGCGCAGCAGGGATGGCCGTCCCACAGTTCCTTCGAAAGGATGTGGATGAAGCCGACGCCGTCGTAGACCGCACGCTGGTTGAAGGGATCCGGGCCCAGGAAGCCGTCGATGTTGTCGGCGCGCAGGTTCGCGACCATTTCGGGCGGAGGCACCGCGCGGATTTGCACGTCGACGTCGGGATCGATGCCGTGTTCCGCGAGGTAGTAGCGCAAGAGGTAGTTGTGCATCGAGTAGTCGAAGGGTACCGCGAACTTGAAGCCCTTCCAGTCCTTCGGATCACGCTTGTCCTTGTGCTTCGTAGCCAGCGTGATGGCCTGGCCGTTGATATTCTCGACCGCCGGCATCGTGTAGGGGATCGGGTTCGAGCCTACGCCCATCGTGATGGCGAGCGGCATCGGGGCCAGCATGTGGGCGGCGTCGTATTCCTTGTTGATGGTCTTGTCGCGGATCACCGCCCATCCAGCCGTCTTCACGACCTCCACGTTGAGGCCCTGCTTGGCGTAGAAGCCCATTGGGTGGGCCATGATGATCGGAGTCGCGCATGTGATCGGGATGAAACCGACTTTCAGATCCTTCTTCTCCGGGACACCAGCCTGAGCGAAGGCCTCGGTGGCTGCGGCGAGCGGGAAGAAATAGGCGACGGCAGCGGCCGCGGTCGTGCCGCCCACCCCCTTCAGGAATGCCCGGCGCGCGGCATCCTGCGGAAAGAGCGCCCGCATGACGGCGCCCTCCACGGCGGCGCCGAGCATTGCCTCGCGATGGCCGAGCGCTTCGTCGTGCTCGGCTTGCGACGGGTGAGCGCCGCAGGAGCAGCCGCGCCGGTGCAGCGTCAGGTGGGGATCAAAGGCTTTTCGTGTCGTCGACATGCGGGACCTCCAGGAGGGTTGGTCGCAAGCAAGCACACGCCGTGCCAGCACGGATTGCGGACGGCTCGATCGAAACTGCGTCTGCCGTGGCGGGCGCCGCGAACGCGGGAGGCGGCGAAATGCCCATCGTCTCGGCACTTCGCCTGCCGTCTTGCCTCTATTGCAGGCCGATGGTGGTGAGGTCCTGGAACCAGTGCTGCGCCTGGACGAAGTGCTTCACCCTGGGCGAGAGCACATGCGGGTTGGTGTCGTGCACCACCCAGACCAGAACCGCATCGTCGACGATGTGCGAATGGGCCTTCGCGAGGAGTTCGTCCTGCTTGGCCTGATCAAAGGTGCGCTTCGCCTCGTCGAGGAGCGCGTCCACTTTGGGGCTCGCGTACCAGCCCCAGTTCACGCCTGTGGGCGCGACCTGGTTGGAATGAAAGAAGCGGATGATCGCATAGAGCGGATCCGAGGTCACGTAGGCGATGTTGTTCGATGTGATCCCGGCGTTCATCGGATCCTTCGCGCCCTTGCGCCAGTGCGTATAGAGCGCCTCTAGCTCCACGACCTTGAAGTCGATCTGGATGCCGATCTCCGCGAGGCTCTGCTGGATGAACTCGTTCATGGGCAGCGAGAGCATCTGGCCCGTGCCGCCCTGCGCAATCACGAAGGTGCTCTTCAGCGGCTTCTCGGGCGAATAGCCGGCCTCGGCCACGAGCCGCTTCGCCTCCGCAGGGTCGAAGCGGACATCGAAGCTCGGCTTCCCGAACCAGGGGCTCGAGGGATCGACCTGCCCCTTGGCGGGAGCCGCCAGGCCGTTCATGAGCTCGACGATGCCGTCGCGGTCGATCGCCAGATTGAGAGCTTTACGCAAGCGTAGGTCGGTCCAGGGAGAGCCTTCCGCTTGGCTCAGGTGGTAGTTCCAGACGTGCGGCGTCACGTTGTCGACAACCTTCATGCCGCTCTGCTTGAGCTGAGGGATCGCGTCGGGCGCGGGCGTCTCTATGAGGTCCACCTGCCCGGCGAGCAGCGCATTGGTGCGCGTGATCGATTCGGGAATCGGGATCAGCACCATGCGGTCCGCCTTCGGGAGGCGGGTCTTGTCCCAATAATCGGCGTTGCGCACGAGTTCGGCACGCTCCCGCGGCACCAGGCGGTCGAGCTTGAAGGGACCGGTGCCGGAGGGCGCGCTCGCGACCTTGTTCCAGTCGCGCCCGAGCTTCTCGTACTGGGCCGGGCTCGAGACCAGGAACCAGAGCATCTGGTAGGGGAAGAAGGAGTCGATCTCCTTGGTAGTGACCTCGACCGTCATGTCGTCGATCTTGCGGTAGCTCGCGACCGAGGGCAGGCGCGTGCGGACTTGGGCGCTCTGCTTCATGTCGAAGTGAGATGCCTTGTCGTTGAGCACCTTCTCGAAATTCCAGATCACCGCATCGGCATCAAAGACGCTGCCGTCGTGGAACTTGACGCCCTGACGGAGGGCGAAACGCCATTTGCGCGGGTCCTGCGGGTCTACATTCCAGGAAGTTGCAAGCCCCGGCACGAGCTTGCCGGGCCGATCGGCCACGTTCATCTCCCAGGCGACCAGCGGATCGTAGATCGTATATCCGGTGAATTGATAGGCACCGGCCCCGCGGTCGGGTTGGCCGGTGGTGAGCGGGATGTCGGCCATCGAAATACCGTAGCGGACGACGCTCTCGGCGAAGGCCGGCGCTGAGGTAAGGAGTAGTGTCATCAAACCGGCAACGATGCGCATTGCAGCCTCTTAGGTGGCATGGGTGATGACAGAGCTTTGCAAGTGTTGTGCCGATTTCGGTCACAAGGCGCGCCAGGCCGGGCACGGTCGTCTCTGGAGTCACTGGAAACTCGCCGATCTCCTCACTTCGCCCCAAGGATTCGGCTGAGAGCGCCGTGCGAGAGGTCAGTGACAGGTCCAAGCCGGCGCGAGTAGCCTGGCACGGATCGTGCGTCTTATCGGCGACCGGGGAGCCCTAATGGTACAATTAATCGCAAGCTGGATATGGGCCTCTCGGAAAGAGCTAGTTGAGATCCGCCAAGGAGACCGTGTCCTTGTCTGCGGCCACCCGGAAGCTTGCCTCGTGACCTGCGCTTGGACTGCTGATTCAGAAGTTCCGGACAAAAAGCTGCTAGTGAACCTGGAAACGGTGCGGCAAAGACTTCGGAAAGTTGGTTCGGCAGACCTCGTTGAACAACGGCGTGCCTGCAAAATATAAGAGCCAGAGGGTGATGGCGGCGATTTGCAGATGCGTCTAAATCCTGGCGCCCACTTCTGGGGTGAGGCGCCTCCCAGAGTGGGACTGCGCGGAAACAATCATCCCGCGGGACGGACGCGGGGCGGTTTAACACTGGGGGAGCCCCTCTTCCTGAAGGTCAAGAGCTGGCTGGCCATGAAGGTGATGTGCTAATGCCCTAAGCTTGGAGCGGATCGCGGCTCCGTGGCCTCAAACTTGCTTCGTCGCTTGAGAGCCATTGCCGGTAGGGTGATGGCCTCGGGGAGGCACGCCATGCTTCAGCGCCAGCCGTGGCTCACGGGTCCGGACTCCATTTCCGATGCCATTGCCAGGACGCTGCTCGCCATTCGAGGGGAGCGGCCTCTTGGCTCACAGAAGGCCCACCTGAGGGGACGAGCCGGACTAGTGCCGGCTTCGGATCAGGAAAGTGAGGACGACAAGAAGGTCGCTCGTCGTGGAGCTGCTGCCCTCACTCGCTTCAACCGCAGGCGGAGGCGCTAGAGCCGTTTCGACTTGCGTCGAATCAGCTCTCTTCTTGGTGTTGACGCGTTTTCTTCACGTGAGCCGGATCCACCTCACTCGAAAACGCTCTAGGTGTACAGTCCCGGAAGGTGCTGTGACGGGTTGACTCTGAACCTGCCGAGTCCTCGGTCCAGGTCTGGCAGACGAACTCATAAGGCGTAAGCCTCGCGCGTTTGATCATTAAACTTGGATGATAGAACCTGCATGAGCATTCTCTCAGTCCAACATATCACAACCTACACTTACAGGCGCCCCGTTACGTTTGGCGAACACCGGATCATGTTCAGGCCACGCGATAGCTATGATCAACGGCTCATCCGCGCATCTATTGATATAGATCCAATGCCCGCATCTGTCCGGTGGATCCATGACGTCTTCGGCAACTGCGTAGCGTTGGCACGCTTTGACAGGTCGTCAGACCGGTTGAGGTTTGAGGCGAACATCTGCCTCGACCACACTCCCGCGAACACCCCCGACTTCCAAACCGAGGACCACGCTCTAACGTACCCATTCCAGTATAGCGCGGATGAGATGCCAGACCTCACACGCCTCATCGAACAACAGTACCTCGATCCAGAGCGCAGGCTCGCTCGGTGGGCACAGCAGTTTGTCAAAGGCGGGCGACCAAACCTGACCGGCGAAGTCTTGATGACACTGACCTACGCGATCAAAGAAGGGTTCACGTATGAGCGGCGCATCGAGAAAGGAACTCAGGATCCCGTCACAACGATTACCAGGCGGAGAGGATCTTGTCGTGATTTTGCTGTGCTGATGATGGAGGCCATCCGCTCGCTCGGATTCGCGGCGAGGTATGTCTCGGGATACATCTATATTCCGGGTGAGGGCTCAACCCGACACACTGGGGGAGGATCAACTCACGCATGGTGTCAGGTGTATCTTCCTGGTGCGGGCTGGGTCGAGTTCGACCCGACGAACGGTATCGTCGGCAATAGAGATCTGATCAGGATCGCTGTTGCACGGGACCCGCGCCAAGCGATCCCGCTTTCGGGAACGTGGAGTG
>JAESFH010000145.1_pt1 | contig 52600 bp, 42 predicted proteins | sample 9269381 | NCBI WGS metagenome assembly JAESFH01 (sample SAMN14504062, study PRJNA617094) | algae metagenome | isolation source: Aphanothece sp. CMT-3BRIN-NPC111 and co-occurring heterotrophs from well... | place: USA: Clark Mountains Wilderness, California | collected 2010-04-18
CCTTCCGCACCGATGACCGCTTCGGGACCGACCGCGCCGGCGACGCCAGCCTGAACAACGCGGTGCTCAGCTACACCGAAGTGCGCGCGGGGCTCGGCGTTGAATGGAAGCTCTCGCCTGAAATGAAGTTTACGGTCGAAGGCGGTTATATGCCGTGGCGCGAGTTCGACTTCCACCGCACGAACGTTCGCTATCATCACGAGAAGGGCGCGCCTTACGGAACCGTCGCGTTCCGCGCGGCGTTCTAACTCTCACGCCACGACGCGTGGCGGACTACTCGCGACCCGGCGGTGTCAGCCCGACCTTGCTGCAAAACGCAGCGAAACGCGGATCCGTATGCAGCGGTCGGAGGAAGTCTTCTGACGCTGTATTAATAACGCGGGGGTCGTGCGCGGCGTAGGCGCGCTCGAGCCAGTCGAACGCCTGATCCACTTCTCCGCGGAAACAGTAAACCAGCGCGATGCGAAACGGATTATCGCTCGCGTGGTGCTGGATGAGTTTCCGTAACGCTTCGTCCGCCGCTACCTGATCCCGGCGCCCGGCGTGCGCGAGTGTGACCGCCGTTCGCCGATAGATCCCGCCGGGCTCGAGCTGCGCTTCACGCAGAGCTTCCTCGGGATTGCCGCGCGCGAGATATACTCGCGCAATCAGGTAGTGGATCTGCGTCGCGCTCGGTTGCAGCTGCAATGCGCGCCGCGCGATCGCTTCCGCCGCCTGGATCAGCAGCCAAACGACCACTCCGTAGGCGACCGCGACGCGATAGACGTTCCGACGCTGGAGCTCAGCGAAAAAGTTGCGCAGGTCCATCAGCCGCTCGGAGCGAGTTTACATTGAGCGAAACGGAATCAAAACGAGGTGCGTTTCCGCGCGGTCTGCGCGCGCCTGAATCGTCATCTACAATTCTGCTGGTGGAGCGCGTAAAGTCGCCGCCAGAGCCGATTCAAAACGGAATGATCGAGATCGAGAAAGAGAAGGAGACCGCGCCTCCGGCAGCCGCCAACAGCAGCAGCGCCTCAATCGTCAACGCCGGCGAGCCGGAGACGGAGACGCGCGCGGAGCCGCGCGGCCGAATTCCGCGGCTGTTGAAGCACAGGTTCGACATCCGCTCATTCGCGCTCACTGGTCTGTTCATCCTCGCGGTGTTTTACACGATGTACTTCATGCGCGCGGTGCTCCTGCCGATCGTCCTCGCGCTGCTCCTGAGCTATCTCTTCAAACCGATGCTGCGCGCGCTTGGCCGCGTCGGCATTCGGCCGGCGGTCGGCGCTGCGATTCTGTTAATCGGCATGATCGCGATCGTCAGTTACGGCGTTTCGTTTCTCGCCACGCCCGCGGCCGGCTGGCTCGAGAAAGCGCCCTACGGGCTGCAACAACTTCAGCAAAAATTGCTGCCGCTGAAGAAGCCGATGGAGCAGGTGGCAAAGGCAAGCGGTGAAATCGAAAAGCTGGCAAGCCCGAATGACGCGAACGCCCCCGCGCCGACCACCGTCGCGGTGAAGCAGAACCGGATGAGCGACGTGCTCTACGGCCGCACGCCGGAGTTCCTCATCAGCACTTTCTTGTTGCTCATCCTGCTCTACTTCCTGCTTGCCTACGACGAGGTCTTCCTCTCGAAGGTCATCAGGATGATGCCGACACTGCAGGATAAAAAGCGTGCCGTCTCAATCGCGCACGAGATCGAGTCCCACGTGTCGCGGTACCTGCTCACGATCACGCTCATCAACATCTGCCTCGGCATCGTTGTCGGTACCGCCGTCGGCTTCCTCGGCTTGAGCAACCCATTCATGTGGGGCGTGCTCGTTGCACTCCTGAATTTCGTGCCCTATGTCGGCGCGCTCGTCGGCATCATCTGCATGACAGTCGGCGCGGTGCTGAGCTACGACAGCCTCGCCTACGCGATGGTGTTCCCGGCCGTGTATCTCATCATCACTGCCATCGAAGGCAATTTCATCACGCCTTGGGTGATGGGCCGGTCGCTCACGCTCAATCCGGTGATCATTCTCTTATCGCTCACCTTCTGGGGCTGGATGTGGGGAATCGCCGGCGTCATCCTCGCGGTGCCGATTCTCGCCGCGTTCAAGATCTTCTGCGCGCACATCAAGGAGATGGAGCCGATCGCAGAGTTCCTGAGTTAGTTACGCGAAGTGGACGGAGCGGAGCTGCGCCTGCGCAAGGCGATCCAGCCGATCGCGGCGAGAATGCTGACGCCGACGATCCCGCCTCCGAGCGTCGCGGCACGCGGACGATAGACGAGCTCGACGCGGCCGCTCTGCCCCGGGGGCAGCTCGAGTGTCGGCGCGAGTCCTTGAAGCGACGTGACCGGAAGACGGCTGCCGTCCAGCGTTGCGCGATAGCCGGGAAAATACGCGCGCGAAAATGCCAGCAACACTGGGCGCGTGGCGTCTGATGGCACGACGTCCGCGATCACCCGCTGGCGCGAATTCTCGACGATCGTCACCGTCGCGCCGGCAAATTGTTCATCCGGCAGCGCGCGCACTCGTGGAAGCGCTAGGTCGCGGTGCCACACTTCCCCTTCCCATTCGCGGTGCACCAATTTCCAGTTTGCCGGCAACGGCGAAGGCAATGTGACATCGCGGGCGACGATAATTCCGTCGACGCCCAGCTTCGCGAGCAACCCATTCGGGCCCGCCTCCGGGATCACGACTTCCGCGGTGCGCGGCGGATTAATGTGCCCATGCGTTCCGAAATCCAGCAGCCGCGCGATGCCCGCAGGACCAACTGGCGTGTAGCCATTCACGAGATGCACGCCGGCAAACATCGACGTGCTGCCGGGCCGGACGACCGCTCCCCACCAGCCACCCGTTTGGTCACCGCGGTAATGCAGCGGCGGCGCAAGATAGAGACTCAGGTAAAGGCGATCCGGATCGAGCGGCGCGACCTCGTTCAAGTTTGGTTCGAACGCGAAGCGCGCGACGGTCGAATGAGCCGGCAACGCGAGATACGTCGCCAGCAACGCCGCGAACGTCACAATTGGCAGCGCCCACGCTCCCGCGTCAGAATTCGCGCGCTCCGCGAACCACCAGAGCAGCGCGAGCAGAAGAAAGATCAACGCCAGCGAAGGGCCGTAGTCCACCGCGCGCGTTCCGAAGATCGCTGCTGCGATCCAAATCGTTGCCACGAGAAACACCGCCCAGGCTCCAAGCTTCGGCGACGCCGGCGATCCTCTCGTTAGGCCATCCGGGTTCCACACGCGAAACGCCTCGGCAGCCGCCAGCGCGAGCACCACGTGAAACAGCGCGAGCGAACGAAAGCTGAACCGAAACATTCCTGCGCTCGGCATCATGCAGATGGCGAGCACGACCAGGAGCAATCCGAACTCCCAACGCACCTTCGCGAACACGGCACGGCCGCGCATCGCGAGCGCCGCGATCAGCACCACCATAGGCACCAACCCACAGGCGAGCTCGACCGCGACATGCGGCTCCACGATTTCGCCGAACATCGACCACGGCACCGTCCACGACGGCAGGATCAATCCCGGCAGCCCGCTGAGCGGCACCGTCCATTGGTTCGGCGGAAAAGTCTCAACCGCGCGACGTGAGCCGGGCGCGTAGTCGAGCAACGCAATCCATGCCGGTGCCGACAGTCCGAGACCAAACAGCCAGCTAATACCGAGCCGCACCGGCGCCCGCCAATCACGCGCTGTTACCACTGCGCGCAACCCAAGCCACGCGATCACGAGCGCGAGCATCAAAACCGTGTACGGAAATCCTCCCGCGATCACGAGGTAGATGAACACGCCCCCCATCAGCACATCCCAATGCTTTCCTTCGCCGCGCGTCGACCGCTCAAGCGCCCACCACGCCCACGGCAGCCAGGCGAAAGCCGCCAGCGCGCCAAACCAATCGCTCGCGCCCCAGCAGATCATCCAGCCATTCAGCGCGGACACGAGCGCGACCATCACCGCGAGCGGCACCGAGAGTTCTCGGCCGCGCGCGAGCATGTAGCCACCCATCGCGAGCACGAACAAATGCGCGATCGATAACGCCGCCGCTTGTTGCGCGAAATCGAGCTTGAAGCTCCAGATCGCCACCACCGCCACGCTTACGAAGATCGAGAACGTGCCGTATTGAAACTCGCCCGCGAGATTGCTGCACGCCCACGAGTACGGACTCAGCAGCGGCCAGTTCCCCTCCGACCAGCTCCGCGCGATATCCGCGAACACCGGCAGAATCGAGATTTGATAATCATCGTACCAGAAGAAATGCGGATTGTGCCGCAGCAGGAGCAGACAAAAGAGAGTGACGGCGAGCCCCGATGCGAGCGCGCCTAACAAGTCGTCGCGCGTGCGGCGTGTCACAGCGACGCGCTACAACACGACCGGCGTGCCTTCGGTCATCACCAGCACCTTTTTCTCGATGCCGTGATCCCGCGCACACGCCAGCAGGCGCGCGGGCGGCTCATCGAGCGGCTCGTAACCAAGACGGAAACTCCCGTAGTGCATCGGCACCAGCGTCTTCGCGTTCAATTCCTGAAACGCCCGCACGGCTTCCTCGGGATTCATGTGCACCTCGCGACCGCTCGGCGGGTCATACGCGCCGATCGGCAGCAACGCGATCTCGATGTCGAATCGCTTCCCGATTTCCGCGAAGCCTTCGAAGTAGGCGCTGTCGCCGCAGTGAAAAATCGAACGTCCCTGCGCTTCGATGTGAAACCCGCCAAATCCCCGATGCGAGTCGTGCAACATCCGCGCGCCCCAGTGGTGACACGGCGTCATCGTGACGCAGAGCGGCCCCAGCTCGACGCGCTGATATTGATCCAGCTCATGCACGATATTGAAGCCGAGGTCGTGCACGAGATTACCGACCCCAACCGGCACAACGATCGGCTGATCGGCCGCGACCTTACGGAGAGTGCGACGATCGAGGTGGTCGAAGTGCGCATGCGTCACGAGCACGAAATCAATATCGGGCAGGTGGAATAGATCGAAGCCCGGTTTCTTCAGCCGCTTCACCACCTTCAGCCACATCGACCAGTTCGGGTCGATCAGGACGTTCACGTCTTTCGTTTGCACCAGGAACGACGCGTGGCCGATCCAGGTGATGCAGACCTCGCCCTGCTTCAGCTTTGGAAACAGCGGCAGCCCGCCCTTGCCCGCGCGCTTCGTGAAGAGCGACGGGATCAGGACGCTGGTGAGGAAATTGCGCTTGTGCCAGTCAGCACTCGGTCGCAGCCCGACCCGCTTCGAACTGCTCGGGACAGCCACGCCATTTTCCGTCGCCTGGACCACGTTTCTCCGGCTCTTCTTGGAAAAAGGGATCGGCACGTCCGCGCAAGCATATAAGCTGCGGAAGGTGAATCAAAACCTTTCGCGGGGATGACGGCAGCGTGGCCGCGCCAGCCGTTTATTGGGATGGCGCTTGCCGCCATCGTCGGCGTCTTCGCGGCTGATCGGTTCACGTATCCTGCGCTCGGGCTGCTGTTGATGTTCGCCGCGGCGGTCGTGGCGCTGAGACGTCGCAGCGCGATCGCGACCTATTGCGTAGTCGCGGCAGCGTTCTTCTCGCTGCAGGCGATCCGGCAAAGTGAATCTGCTGGCCAACGGCTCAGGAAGGAGCTCGGCGACAACCCGGTCGCGCTCGCCGCAGGTGGAATCGTCGTGAGCGAGCCGAAGCTGTCGACCCGCGGGATGTCGTCCTTTCATTTTCGTCTGCACTGGACGGAGCGCGATGGAGTCAGGAAGCCGTCGAATGCGACCCTGCTCGCGCGCTACCGCGGCGATGTTCAATATGGAGACGAGCTGCAGCTCTTTGGCAGCGCTTACCGCATGGAAGGGCCGCGCAATCCCGGCGAGTTCGACATGCGCGCGTATCTCGCCCGACGCGACATTCACCACTCGTTAGTCGTTCGTTATCCGGAGAACGGTAAGATCCTCAGTCGCGGCGGCGGCAATCGAATCTTGAAGGCGGCGCGAGTGTCGCGCGATTGGATGCAGAACGCACTCTCGCGCGGCCTGGAAGATTCGCCGGAACATCATGGGCTCATCAGCTCGATGGTCCTCGGCCTGCGCGAAGAGACTCCCGATGAGGTCGAGGAACAATTCCAGCAAACCGGCACGATCCACCTCTTCTCGGTCTCCGGGTTGCACGTCGGCATCATTGGCTACCTGCTTTGGACGATCGCGAGCATCCTGCGGATCCCGCGCAAATGGGCGGTCGCGCTCATCATTCCGGGCCTCTTCTTTTATGCTGCGGTCACCGGGCTGAACACTGCCAGCTTGCGTGCCGCGACTATGGCTGCAGTGCTGCTCGGTGGGGTGTTTGTGGATCGCAAGGTTCTGTCGGGTAACAGCGTCGCCGCAGCTGCAGTTCTCATTCTTGCGTTCGACACGAATCAGCTTTTTTCGATCGGCTTTCAGCTGTCGTTTGCCGTCGTTGCCACCATCATCGTGCTCGCGGAACCGATCTTCCGCCTCCTGGTGCGCGTGTGGCAGCCGGATCCATTTCTGCCACCGAGTCTCTTCAGCCCCGCGCAGAAACTTTGGTTGAGTGGCTGGCGCACGCTTGCGCGAGGTGCATCGGTTTCGCTCGCCGCGTGGATCGGATCGTTGCCGCTGATCCTGCCGTATTTCTATCTCGTCACTCCCATCGCGCTGTTTGCGAATCTCGCGGTTGTGCCGCTTGCGTTCTTTGTGCTCGCGATCGGCGTAATGTCGCTCCTCACAACCGCCGTTACGCCGTGGCTCGCACTTGTTTTCAACAACGCAAACTGGACGCTGAGCGCCGCGATTCTCGCCGCGGTCGATCTGTTCGCCCACGCGCCGGCTGGTCATCTCTACATGGAGCGGCCGAAGTGGCCGGACGGCGCGCGCGCCGAAATCACGGCGCTCGATGTCGGTCCGGGCGCTGCAGTTCACGTGCGCACGCGGCAGAGCGATTGGCTGTTCGACTCCGGCGCGGCGCGAGATTTCCGCCGCGTCGTGCGCGGCTATCTCCGCTCGCGCGGCATCAACCGCCTCGACGCACTCGTCCTTACCCACGGCGACTCGCAGCACATTGGCGCGGCGACGGCGATGCTGCAGCCGTTCCAGCCGCGCGAGATCATCGACACCGCTGCGCCAGACGGATCAAGCATTCACCGCGATCTCATCGCGCACCTGGAGGAGCAGCAAATCGACCGCCGGTTCGCCGCGGCGCCCGAAGATTGGCGCCTTTCGAAAGACGTCAGCGCCCGCGTCCTCTTCCCGCCGCCGCGCTTCCGCGCATCGAAAGCCGACGACCAGGCGCTCGTCGTGCAGCTGAACGTCAGCGACCGCTGGCGCGTCCTCCTCATGTCCGATGCCGGTGAAGCAACAGAACAGCACCTGCTCGCGAGCGGAGAAGATTTGCGCAGCGACATTATCATTAAGGGTCAGCACAGCACCGGCCGCTCCGGCACACCTGAATTTCTCGAGCGCGTGCAGCCGCAGATCATTGTCGCCTCTTCGTCGCCGTTTCCAGGGAAGGATCGGATCAACGAAGATTGGGCGGCGGGCGTGACCGCACGCGGCATTAAGCTCTTCCGGCAGGATCATGCCGGCGCCGTGACGGTGCGGTTCTTCCGCGACCGCTGGGAAGCGACCGCCTATGTCGGCTCTGATACTTTCCGCAGCACCAGCCGGTGAATCTCCAGCCCGCGCTCGCGAAACCGCTTCTCAAAGGTCGTCGACGGCAACGCAGCCGCTGTAGCATCTTCCCGCTCCTGAAAGAACGACACACGACGTAGCACGCGCGTCATCTCCTGAAAATAATCGGTGTCGTCCGTCGCCACGCGGAAGAGACCATTCGCTGTCAGCGCGCGCGCCAGCGACCTCAGCAGCTCGCTCGTGAAAACACGGCGCACGTGATGCCGCCGTTTCGGCCAGGGATCCGGAAACAGCAGGTGGAAAACCTCTACCGAACCTGCGGGCAAGAGTTGCTGAGCCGTATGCGGAATGTCCGCGCGCAGGATGCGCGCATTTCTCAGCTCCAGCCGCGCGATCTTCTTGCACGCGCTTCGCACGCGTCCGAACAGCTTTTCGACGCCGAGAAAATTCCGCTGCGGATTTTGCGACGCGAGCTCGGTCAAAAACGAGCCGTCACCGCAACCGAGATCGACCTCGAGGGGCGCGACTCGGCCGAAGATCGAATCGATATCGAGGGCGCGTGAGTCATCCTCCAGCACCACTTCGAACGCAGCGGCAGCTGGCGCTAGTTCCTTCATCCCTCGCATCGGCGAGAACGTAGCTCCGCGGCGCGCCGCTGCCAAAGCATCTGACATCGCGCCGCTAGCGAACTACTCTTCACTTCAGCTTATGTCTAAAACTTTCGTCTTCGCACTCACTGGAATCGTGGCGTTCGCATACGGCGTCTCGCCAACACGTGCGCAGGATTCGGCGAGCGCCAATGCCAAAACTGCGGTCTTTGCGGGCGGCTGTTTCTGGTGCATGCAGAAGCCGTACGATCAAACGTCCGGTGTTTTGAAAACCGTGGCCGGCTACTCCGGCGGCAGCGAGGTGAATCCGACCTACGGACAAGTCTCCGGGAAGAAAACCGGCCACCGCGAAGTGATCCAGGTGACGTATGATCCGGAGAAAGTTTCCTACGATCAGCTCCTCGACGTTTTCTGGCGCCAGATCAATCCGACGCAAGCCGATGGTCAGTTCGCCGATCGCGGCCTCCCGTACAAAGCCGCGATCTTCTACGCGAACGAGGAGGAAAAGAAACTAGCCGAAGCGTCGAAGGCGAAGCTGGCGGCGTCGGGCAAATTCGACAAACCCATCGTAACCGAACTTCTGCCCGCGGCGCCTTTCTATCCGGCCGAGGAGTATCACCAGATGTACTACAAGAAGAACGCCGCTGATTATCAGGCATATTACGTCGGTTCCGGGCGCGCAGGTTTCCTCGAAAAAACCTGGGGCAAGCAATAACCGCAGGCGCGTCGCTGCGTCGACGCGAGCAGATCTGTCCGAGCGTCGAGACAATGCTTTTTGCGGGAGATTTCTGCCCGTGTGGCTTAAAGTGTTCCCTCGATGAAGACAATCCCGAGCGGACTTCTCGAAGAAGCAGTAGATCGGCTGGCGGACGAATTCGCGCCAGAAGCGATCTATCTGTTCGGATCACATGCGTGGGGCGATCCGACCGAAGACAGCGATTTGGACTTCTTTGTAATCGTGCCGCAGAGCACACAGGCGCCCATTGAACGTGCGCAGCGAGCGCATGGGGTTCTCAGCGAGCTGGCGGCACCGAAAGATGTGATCGTTTATACACGGGCCGAAGTTGACCGGGTTAAGCACCTGCGAGCGTCACTTACTCATCAAGTTCTGCACCGCGGCCGCAAGTTGTATGGATGAGGCGCAGCTTGATTCAACGCGGCGATGGGTGCGCAAGGCGACGAACGATCTCGAATCGGCAAAGCTGCTGGCGGCTCGAGGGCCTTTGGACACGGCGATATACCACTGCCAGCAAGCTGCAGAAAAATCTGTAAAGGCTTACCTCGTCTCCCGCGATTTAGCGTTTGAGAAGACTCACGACATCGTCCGCATCGTTCGCGTTGCCGAAGAGGTCGAGCCGAGCTTCGCGTCGCTGATCGGCCCAGCGCGCATGCTTACTCCACTTGCGTGGCAGTTTCGCTACCCCTCCGAGGCGCCTGGTGATGAGCCCACGCGTGAGCAGCTCGATGAAGCGCTGCAGCATGCGCAGGCAATTTACGACTTCGTGCTGCGGGTTCTCCCGCGCGACACGCATCCGTGAACGCGGCCTCACCTTCGCGATCTGCGCCTGACCTCCGCGCCGCGCTTAAGCAGCATTTCGGCTACTCCGGGTTCCGGCCGCTGCAAGAGCAGATCGTCCAGGACGCGCTCGCCGGGCGTGACGTCTTTGCGCTCATGCCGACGGGCGGCGGGAAGTCGCTTTGCTTTCAACTCCCGGCGTTGCTCCGCGCTGGACTGACGGTTGTCATCTCGCCGCTGATCTCGCTGATGAAGGACCAGGTCGACGCGCTGCAGGCGAGCGGCGTCGCGGCCACGTTCCTGAACTCCACGCTCGATGCCGGCGAGGCGCGGTCGCGTCTGCGCGGACTCTACAACGGCGAATTCCGCCTGCTCTATCTCGCGCCGGAGCGACTCATGCTCGAGAGCTTCATCGAGAAGCTGAAAGGCTGGAACGTCGCGCAGATCGCGATCGATGAAGCGCACTGCATCAGCGAGTGGGGTCACGACTTCCGGCCGGAATACCGACAACTCGCCACCCTGCGAACGCACTTTCCCGATGTGCCGATGATGGCACTCACCGCCACCGCGACGGAACGCGTGCGGACCGACATAGTCGCGCAATTGAAGCTGCGCGATGCGCGGTGTTACGTCGCGAGTTTTGATCGGCCGAATCTCACCTACCGGGTCATCCCGAAATCGTCGCCTTGCGATCAACTCGTCACGTTTCTGCGGTCGCGGCCACATGAGAGCGGCATCGTTTATTGCGCGAGCCGCAAGACGGCCGACTCACTCGCGCGGCGCTTGACTGAAGATCGAATCCCGGCGCGGGCGTATCACGCCGGGCTAACAAGCGAAGAGCGCGCGGAGAATCAGGAGATGTTTCTGCGCGACGATGTGCGCGTGATCTCGGCCACGATTGCCTTCGGCATGGGCATCAACAAGCCGAACGTTCGCTTCGTCGTGCATCACGATCTGCCGAAGAACATCGAGAGCTATTACCAGGAGACAGGTCGTGCTGGACGCGATGGTTTGCCCAGCGAATGCGTCCTCCTCTTCAGCGCCGCCGATGTCGTAAAGCAGACACATTTCATCGACGAGAAAAGCGGAACCGAACAAGTCAAAGCGCGGGAGCAGTTGCGCCAGATGGTGAACTTCGCCGAGGCACGCGAATGTCGGCGCACGACGCTGCTGCGCTACTTCGCGGAAGAGCGGCCTGACGAGCCTTGCAACGGCTGCGATAATTGCCTCACGCCGCGCGAAACGTTCGATGGCACCGTCGCGGCGCAGAAGTTCCTCTCCTGCGTTCACCGCGTCTATGCCAAGAGCGGCTTCGGTTTTGGGTTGAATCACATCGTGGAGGTGCTGAGCGGCGCCGACACGGAAGCGGTGCGGCAGCGCGGGCACGATCAACTTTCGACCTATGGCATCGGGCGCGAGCTGAAGCGCAATCAATGGCAGGCGATCGGGCGCGAACTGTTGCGGCTCGGTTTTCTCGAATGCGCACCGGGCAAGTTCGCGACGCTGCAGCTGACGAAAGACGGACTCGCGGCTCTGAAAAATCGCACGCCGATCACGCTCACAAAGCAGATCGAAGTGCCGACCGCGAAGGCAAAGCAGCGCGCCGGTGAGATCCCGTGCGACGAAGCGCTCTTCGATCGCCTTCGGACCGTTCGCCGCAAGCTCGCCGACGAACGCGACGTGCCGGCGTACGTCGTCTTCTCCGATGTCGCGTTGCGCGAAATGGCGCGGGCGTATCCGACGACGCCCGCGGAGTTCCGCCGCATTCCAGGAGTGGGCGAGCAGAAGCTGCGCGACTTCGCGGAGCCGTTTCTTGGCGAAATCGCGGATTATCTCAGCGCGAATCCGCGGCAAAGCTTCACCGAAGGCGTTCCGCCGCCGCGCGGCGCGCCGCTGAACGACAGCGCCTCCGAAACGTTCGCGCGATTCCGGCGCGGCGAATCGATTGACGAGATTGCGCGATCGCGGGGGTTTGTGCGCAGCACGATCTGCTCGCATCTCGCCGCGGCGGTGGAAGCAGGCGCTCCCCTGAACATCGATCAATTCTTCACGCCGGCGCAGCAGAAGGAGATCGCGGCGGCGTTTCGCACCGCGGGCGAAAGGAACTTCACCGGTGTGCGGGAGCTGCTCGGCGGGAAATTCGATCCGAACGAACTCCGTATTTTCCGCGCCCTCACCGCACGCGGGTAAACGGCGTGCCAGAATTCGTGGTCGAAACTTCTCGCTATCGAACAATTCGGCTGGTAAGCACCACAGCTATGGGCAGAAACGTGTTTTACATCATCGGAGTTATCGTTGTCATCGTGGTCGTATTGAAGGTCCTCGGCCTCTTCTAGAGACACCGCCGCGCGGCGCTCTCCGCACCGCCGCGCAATCACGATTCGCTCTCCACAAGGGGCGCGCGGAACTGCTTCCACTCGTTAGGCGCGCATCCGCTGGCACACCTCCTCGACGTGCCGCCGTGCCGAGCGCCATGACGTGCGGCCGACGCTGGTATAGCGTGGCGCATGCGAGCGCACTCGGGAACGATCGAAGTCCAGACGAAGGGGAAAGGCACCTTCGAGATCACGCGCGACGTGGAACTGATCGTGCGCGCGAGCGGCGTTACCACCGGCACGGCGACGGTGTTCATCCAGCACACGAGCGCGAGCCTCGTGATCTTTGAAAACGCCGACCATTCCGCGCGCGTGGATCTGAAGGAATTTTTCGAGCGCCTCGTGCCGGAGGATACCGACTACTTCGTCCACACCGCGGAAGGCGCCGACGACTCGACTTCCCACATCCGGATGGTGCTGACGCGAACGAGCGAAGTCATCCCGATTGCTGAGGCGCGGCTGCAGCTCGGAACGTGGCAGGGCATCTTTGTCTTCGAGCACCGACGGTCGCCGCATCGGCGGCGGATCGTCGTGAGCGTGATCGGCGACGAGCGCGCCTAGAGATGACAAGCCTGCAGAAGTTTTGCTGCACCTGGATTGCGGCGGTTTTGTTCTGCGGCCCTGCGTTCGCCGTGACGCCGGAGCAGAAGGAGATCATGGAGCTGTATCGCCGTGGTTTGGCGGGCGATGCGACCGCGGTCGAACAGTGCATCGCGAAGCTGGAAGCGGTGCTCAAGACGCAACCGGCGAATCAACTCGCCCGCGTTTACCTCGGCAGCGCGCTCACGTTGCGCAGCCGTGATCTGGGATTTGGGCCGAAGAAATTGCAGGCATTGAAGCAGGGCGTCGCCCTCATGAACGAAGCGGTTGCCGCCGCGCCTAACGAACCAAAGGTGCGTCTCGCGCGAGCGCTTACGACCTCGGCTTTACCATCGATCTTCGGACATGGCGCTTCGGCGCGGCAGGATTTCCTGTTGCTGGCGAAAAGTGCCGACACCCGGACGAACGAACTGGAACCCGGCGATCTCCAGGTGATCTACTACCAGGCTGGCCTGGGGGAGAAGCGTGCCGGACATCGGCAGGAGGCAAAAGCCTTCCTGCAGAAGGCACTGCAGTACGATGAAGATCCGGTGCTGACGAAGAAGGTCCGCAGCGCCCTTGGAGATTAGCGGAAAACAGATGACGCGGTCGTGAACATCCCGAAGGGATGTCAGAGGCTAGCCGGAGGTCGAGCGGAGCGATTACCTCCGGGATTGCGCGAGCAAATCATTGCGACCCTGAAAGGGTCGCAGAAACGTTATCTGCAAAGCCGTCCATCGGAGCAGCCTTCTGCGACCCCTCCGGGGTCGGTCCCCGATTGGGGATTGCCCCGGGGTGGTCGCTCCGCTCGACCCCTGGCTAATCTCTGACATCCCTTCAGGATGGAAGGCCCGGCGGTGTCCCGCGGGCCGGTTTCTCAACGAACTGCTAGCGCATTCGTGCGCAACCGCTCCACGTGCGAAGAGCAAGCGCCAGAAGAAACGCCTGCCACCGCGGCATTCGCCAGGCGGAGCGCCTGTTCTACAATGCGGCCCCTACAACAGCATCGCTTCCGTCGACACGACCGCGCAGTGCGATTACATCTTGACGATGCAGGACGATCTCGAGCGCATTCTTTTCGATGAGGCGACGATTCTTGCGCGGCTGGATGAGATCGCGGAGAAGATCGTGGCCGATTACTGCGAGCGCGAGCTGACCGTTATCGCGGTCCTCAACGGCAGCCTCATTTTCATGGCCGATCTGCTGCGGCGCATTCCCCTCCCCTTGAAGCTCGATTGCCTGAGCGTCGCCAGTTATCACGGCGGGACGAAATCGAGCGGCGAAGTCGTCTTCAAGCAGGTGATGCTGCCCGATGTGAAAGGCCGCCACATCCTCATCCTCGATGATATTCTCGACAGCGGCCTGACGTTGAACGCCATCCGCCGCCGCCTCGAGGAAGCGGAGCCGAGGAGCGTGCGCATTTGCGTGTTGCTCGAAAAACAGATCGAGCGCGCGGCGCCGGTGCACGCGGATTATGTCGGCTTCCAGATCGGCAACGAGTTCGTGGTCGGCTATGGGCTTGATTACATGGAGCGCTACCGCAATCTGCCGTGTATCGGCGTGTTGCGGAAGGAGTCGATCGCGCGATGAATGTGCGGGTGCAGTTCTTCTCGCACCTGAAGGACGTGGTGGGCGGCTCGGAGAAGTCGGTCGCGGTGCCGGAAGGCGCGACGGTCGCCGATCTCCTGACGGTGCTTTATGCGGAGCACCCGCGGCTGCGCGATTGGGACAGCAGCATCCTTGTCGGCGCCGGCGTGGAATTTGTCGAACGCAGTTACCTGCTCGAGTTGGGCGATGAGATTGCGATCATGCCGCCGGTCCAGGGCGGCTGAGGCACGTCACTCATGAGGAAGGACGACTTCACAGAAGTTGTGAAGGCCCTGAACGGAGCGGCGGTTCCGTTTCTCGTCGTCGGCGGTATCGCCGTGATCGCGCATGGCTACGGCAGGAATACCTACGATGTCGACCTGGTGATTCGCCTCACGCCCGATTTCGTAAACCGAGCTTTCGGAGCTTTGGCACTGATCGGCTACGTGCCGCGGGTGCCGATCACCGCTGAGCAATTCGGCGATGCGGAAAAGCGCCGCGTGCTTTTAGATGAAAAGCAGATGCAGGTTCTCAATTTTTGGAGCGACCGACATCGTGAGACACCGGTGGACGTATTTGTTGCCGAGCCATTCGATTTCGCGGCGGAATACGAAGGCGCGTTGCTGGAGGAGTTGGCTCCCGGAGTGAATGTGCGCATCATCTCTTTGCCAACGTTGCTGCAGATGAAGAAATTAGCAGGGCGTCCGAAAGACCTCGCGGATATCGACGAGTTGAGCCTCCTGCACGGATTACCCTCGAGCTATGACGACGCCGGGTGACGAGGAGATTGATTGGAGCCTCTGCACCTGGAAGGGCTCCCGGCGCAAGCAGCACCAGGACTTCAACGCGATCCCATTCCGTCGGAAACTCGAGATCATCGAGGAGATGAGCGACGCGATTCGTGAGTTCCATCGCGCGTCTGAGTGCAGCCGGCGCGATACGGATCAACACGACCCCGCACGCTGACTCGTCCGGTTGTCGCTATCGCGAACGCAGATATCCGCCATGACCTCCGTGCACGCGCTTTGCCCATAATCTCGAGATCGAGTAATAACACGTGTGACTTCCGCTTCCCCCTGTCGTCGCCGAGCCGTTTGTAGCGGCTTTGTCGCGTTGGTTTTCGTACTCTTCGGGTTCGGACTCACCGCTGCGGAACCGCCCGGCTACTATAATTCTGCCGCCGGACTGACCGGCAGCGCGTTGCGCAGCGCGCTGCACAACATCATCGACGATCACGACGTCGTGAGCTACGGGGACGCGCGTTTCGCTTTGGAAGATCTCGACGAAGATCCGGTTAACACCGCGAACGTGATTCTTCTCTACGAGCGCTCGTCGTGGCCGAAATCGCGTTTTGTCTCAAATTACCCGAACGGCTGGAACCGCGAACACTGCTGGCCGAATTCGTACGGTATCGGCGACACCGGCGCCGACTATTCCGACCTCTTCAATCTCCGCGCCGCAGGTGAGCCATCGAATTCCGACCGCGGGAATCTCTACTATGATGAAAGTTCGCCATCAGCGAATGGCTACGAACAGCCCGCCGGGCCAACCACACCGTTCTGCTCGCACGACTTTGACTCGTGGGAGCCGCCCGCCGACGTAAAGGGAGATCTTGCGCGCGCGATGTTTTACATGGACGTGCGCTACGAGGGCGGCACTGGCGAACCGAACCTGGCATTAACGGACAACGTTTCGCTGATCTCGACGAATGCGGCTTACATGGGCCGTCTCTCCACACTTCTGATCTGGCATTTGCTCGATCCGGTGAGCCCGGCGGAACGGGCCAGGCAGGAGCGGACGTATGCCTATCAAGGCAACCGCAACCCGTTCATCGATCGGCCCGAGTGGGTGGAGAAGGTTTACGGTGCCGTGCTCGACTTGCGCCTTACGAAGGAGAACAACACGACCGTGGTGCTGTCGTGGCCGGCGATTCTTCCTGCCGATCTGGCGTTCATCGAGACAAGCACGGATCTCGTGCGGTGGACGCGTGCGACCCTCACGGTCGTCGATGTGGCCGGCCGGCACACTGCCCGAGTGCCGATTACGACCACGCGTCGTTACTACCGGCTGAAGCTCGTACCGCGGGCCGGCTAAATCGCCCGCCCGCGATGCACGTCGAACGTCTTCGAAATCCGGAAGGCGTTTGCCTTCCGGCGGGCGAGTTGGTACCAATAATGCCGGTGACTGTCTTCATTGCGCGCGACGGCGTTGAGATCGGCGAGTGTCCCCGCGAAGAAGTCGCGAGCCTCCTGCGCAAAGGCGAGATTCTGGAGACAGATCACTACTGGCACGAGGGGATGGAGGCGTGGGGACGGATTGATGATCTGCTCGGAATCCGCACTGTGCGACGTTATGGCGAACCTTACGCACCGCCCATCATCGCTCCACCGGAGCCAGCCAAAGAGGTTGGTCCGCCGCCGCCCCCGAGGAACTGGCGACTCATCGGCGCGATCGCCCTGGCAGCGTTGCTTATGCTTCTCGGCTTGGCTGCGTTTCTGATCAAACCAGACTCGTCTGCTCCGGCACCGAATGGTGCGGCGGCGCGCCCGCAACTGACCGGCGATGGGTTGAGGGATAAGGCGGCAGCTGACCTGAGGCAACGAATCGAGCGACTGCCTGTTCGTGCAACTCCTCCCCTCAACACCTTTTATTACGACGTCCGCGTGAACATGAAGAAGATCAATTCGGTTCACACGCCGTGGACGGTCACTATTCGCGGGCACGAAAATGTCATCAATCCCGAGACTGAGGAAACCCTGTCAAAGAGCGAATTCACACTTGAGGCGGACTACACGAATGGCGAATGGGTCTTCAAACGGCATCGGGCGACCGTCACAAACATGCAGGACTCGACTACAACTGAGATTGACGACACCGAGCAGGCGAGAGTATTGCCCTCAATTGTTGCAATGCTCGGCCTCAAAAGGGCTGCGCCAGCCGACAGGCCGATGTCGATTGCGCCGTAGCGCGATTCAACGAATTCGTTCGCGCTCCAGTGAACGCGTAACCCGCGAAGCTGTCGGTCCTACGCCGGAGCACCGCTCCAGCGGCGAAAGGTTTCACAAGCACCAACAACTAGACTCGTGACCCAACGCCGCTTCACAAGAAAGCGAAAACCCATGCGCGTTACCGCGCATGGGTTTTCGAAGAAGGCTCAGTAGAGAAACTATTTACGCGCCCGCCGAAACCGTTGAACACACAGAAGAGCGCCAATACCTAGGAGCATGTAAGTGCCCGGTTCCGGAATCATCACTGGAGTAACGCCCGAACCATAAACAGCAAGCCCGGCATCACCAGGCGCGTTTGAAAAGAATCCCCAACCGCCCGTCGTCGTCTGGCCGCTTGCGTAGTAGCGGAGCGTGACTGTCGTATCAGCGGTGACGCCCTGCAGCGCCGCGACACCTGAAAGATCAAAGACGGACTGATTGCCGACACCGACGACCGTAACGGGCGCCCCGATCAACGTGAAGTTAGTTCCGTCGAGGCTATAGGCGAACTGGTGCATCACACCAGGACTTGCAGCGTAGCTCGCTGTGCCGTTGGTGCGAACGATAATACTCGACAGGGAAAGCGTGTTACCGGCAGTAGGTGAGAGCGTAAACTGGAAATAATCCGTATTTGCGGTGGAGATGCCGTTGTTCTGGAAACCGGTTGTCCGGAACGAGTTGGCGCCGGCGCTAGCAGGTGCACCCGGTCCGCGAGTCAGCAGGTTAGAACTGTCGAAATCCGGGCTGAAAGCGTCAGCCGTTGATGTCGCGAGGGTATTTTCCCCGGTAAAGTCCCATCCCGCAATTAGGTTTTGCGCTTGAGCGGACGTTGCGAGCACGAATGCGCCGATCACTGCTGCTACGGTTTTTAGTTTCATGATTATTTTCCGCGTACCCTTGCACGGTGTTGTTCCGCGCGACGGCGAGACTCACAAAACGCCTTTTGCGTGACAATACTTTTTTTCAAAATCGGCAAAATATTTTTAGGCGCCGAAAAAGTTCTTGCCACGACACGATTTTCCCTCATGATGCGCGTCCCGCTGCGGGTATTTCCGGCAGTTTCTCGAACAAATTTAAAGCTACTCGGCGCTGGGCTCCAAATCCGGGCGGCGCGATGAAAATCGCGGCCGCTGGTCAAGCAGCCCTCGCCATCGGCTCTTCCAAAGGCCACGCGTCAGAAACGGCGCGTGGCTTTTGCGTTCTCCACGGAATCGAACCGATCACGCGGCTGTGGACTCACTTCGGGATCGCGGGCTTATAGCCGGCCTGGACGGCTTCCGATTCCTTCATGTAGCGGCCGCGCCCGGTCTTGCCATAGAGAAGGGCGCCGGGGCGGAAGTAGACCCCGGTGGGCAGATGGACCCAGACGGGGCTGTCCTGCGCAGGATCGACGGGGACTGGCGTCAGCACAGATGGCGTGGCCGCGGAAACTGATCCGCTCGCGGGTGGACCGGGAGCAGTCGTCGCGGTGGCGGCGGCAGGCAACTGGCTGGGAGGCGTCGCCGCGGCCGGCTGCGTGGCGAGCACGGGAGCGGGACCGGTGGATTTGCCGACTTCGAGATCGACGGAAACGACAAAGTGATCGGACTCGCGCGAGGGGGTGATGATCGCCGGTCCCGCGGCCGCGTTTTTGTAGAAGATGTAATCGAACGTGGCATCGGGGTACTGCCCCTTCCCCGGAATCGTGACACGTTGCGAGGCGGGCAAGCCCTCGAAGGCATCGCGGAAGCCTGCCTGCGCGAGCTTCGTGAGGGTGGTTTCCTTCGCGAAGAGGTCCCGGTCCTTGTTTGTGTTGAAATCGCCGCCAATCACGATGGTGCGGAGTGACGGCGCGCGGCGCGGCATAACGTCGCGGACGTGGGCGAGGAATTGATCGACCGAGACTTCGCGCTTCTTCACGTTCTCGTCGACGCCCTCTTCCTCTGCTTTCCGCTGGTGAAACGTCTTGCGCTGGCCTTTTTTCGGCCGAGGACCTCGACCGCGGCTGACACGGTTACTCTTCAGGTGGACAGAATAGACGCCCACCTCCTGGCCCTTGATCCGGAACCAGCCGAACGCGAAGCCGCGGGGCGGATCGACCCCGGCCATGGAGCGCCATGGCTCGGCGAACGCGGCGACGGCGGGCTCCCTCGCGAGGATGGCGACCTGTTGTTTCCCGATCTCGCGCCCTTCCCGAAAGGCGGAGCAGATCGCGACCTTGTAGGCGCCCGGCTTGATGGCTTCGGCGAGGCGCGTGCAGGCGTCGAAATCCTTGATCTCCTGCAGGAGGATGATATCGGGGTCGAGCGGTCGGAGGACATCAGCGGCGCCTTTGATGCGCGCGTCCTGCTCGGGCGCGGTCAACTCTTCGGGCCCCCGGTTCGGGAACCACTCGAGATTCCAGGTGGTGATGCGAACCGCGGCGGATGCGGAGACGATCCACCCAAAAAGGATGGCGGCGACGGCAACCGCGTGGATTGAACGGACAAGAAGCGGCTGGCGGCCGCGACAGGCGAATGGGCGGCGAGAGCCCCAGAGATGGAAGCGCATGAGCGCGCGAATGGTAGATTTACCGTGGGAGCGGCGTCAAGCGAGCGACGCGCGCGAAGGCTTTACCCGAGCAGCTCGTACGACAGGACGCTGAGGCAGTAGATCGCGGCTGTTTCCACGCGGAGTATGATTGGGCCGAGGGTGATTGGTCGGCAGCCGTGGGTGCGGGCGAGGTTCAGCTCCGCCGGCGTGAAATCGCCTTCGGGGCCGATGAGCATGAGGACGTTCGTGGGGCGTTGCTGCTGATGCGCGCCGGCGAAGTCGGCGAGGATCTGTTTCAGGTGGAGCGCGTCGGATTGGAGGGAGCCGATGAGCTGGAGGTCGAAGCGGTGTTGCTCGGCGAAGAACTGCGCGAGGGTGCGCGGCGTTTTTACATCTGGGAGCCAGTTCTGGCCACATTGCTTGGCGGCTTCGATGGCGATGGTTTGCCATTTTGCCTGCTTCTGGGCGGCTTCTTCTTCGCCGAGGCGGACGATGGTGCGATCGGAGATGATGGGCGCGATCTCGGCGGCGCCGATCTCGACGGCTTTCTGCACGATCAGGTCCATGTTTTTCCCTTTTGGGATCGCCTGGCCGAGGGTGATGCGGCAACGGAGGGGTGCGGTGGTGCTTTCGTGCAGCTTCCGGAGAGCGACTTCGCGGGCGTCGAGCGAGAGGATCTCGGCGGTGATTTCGCGGCCGCGGCCGTTGAACAGGACGACTTTGTGGCCGGGCTGGAGGCGGAGGACATTGCGGGCGTGGTGGGCTTCGGTGCCGCTCAGGAGGAGGGCGTCGGGGTTCCAGTCGGCGGGCGGGAGGTAGAAGCGGTGCACGGCGAATCAAATCAACCACGGATTACGCGGATGACACGGATTGAAGAAGCTGCGCGATGGTCGGGAGGTGATATGGCGGATCGGCCGCGCGTTACATCAGATGGAGCGCGCCGCAGCGCGCGTCCGCGCTCAGGTGATCCGCCCAATCCCGGCGTGAGAATCCGGATCCCGAATGTTTATTGCGCAAAAATCTTCGCGGCGTTGAATCGCAGCCCGGGGAAGAGCGCTGATTCGAACGTATCCGTCTCCCCGTGAGTGGCGACCGGGTTGGCCGGATCTTGCGCCAGTAGATACACCTCGATCGTGCGTGACTCCGGCGCGATGATCCAGAGCTCGCGGACACCGCTGGTCGCGTAGACGCGGCGTTTGTTGTCGCGGTCGAGGCGCGCAGTTTTCGGCGAGAGGATCTCGACGACGAAATCAGGTGCGCCTTCCGCTCCTGCGTCCGTGAGGATCGAGAGGCGGTCGTTCAGGACGACGAAGACGTCAGGTTGGAAGACGTTGTGCTTGTCGAGACACACGCTCAGCGGCGCGTGATAGACCGTGCCGATCGGATGGCTCTTCAGGTATTTGAGCAGCAGATAGCCGAGGCTTATGCAGATATCCTGATGGAACCGATTCGGTGTAGGCGCGACATGAAGCTGGCCTTCGACGAGCTGATAATGAGGGCCAGTCTCCGGGAGAAGATTGTAGTCTTCTTGCGTCAGAAGAGGCATGGCCGCAGTACTCACGTGATGATCATCAGAAAGTGCCGCGCGGCAGTCAACCGCGAGGGCCGTGGTCGAAGCTGTAGGGGAGGCTGTTAGCTTCCCGTGTTTCTGAGACTGGGGAAGCTGGCAGCTTCCCCTACAGAGTTAGAGACGAAACGTTCCGCCGCCCGCGCTACCGCTAGCGGAAGAATTCTTTCGCGCGGTCGAAGAAGCCTTTGTGCAACGGTGTGTTTTCTTCGCCGCACAGCTCGGCGAACTCCTCGAGCTTGCGGCGTTGCTCGCCGTTCAAGCGCGTGGGCACTTCGACGATCAAACGCGCGAGGAGATCGCCCCGCTCGCGGCCGTTGATGTTGATGATACCTTTATCGCGCAGCTTGAAAATCTGGCCGCTCTGCGTGCCGGCGGGGACCTTGAGGTTGGCTTTGCCCTCGAGCGTCGGCACCGCGATTTCGCCGCCGAGCGCGGCGACCGTGAACGGCACCGGCAGCTCGCAGTAGAGGTTGTCTTCGTCGCGCTGAAAGACCGGGTGCTCTTTGACGTGGATGACGACGTAGAGATCGCCGGGAGGTCCGCCGCGGATGCCGGCCTCGCCGTTATGGGATGATCGCAGCCGGGAGCCTTCCGCGATGCCGGCGGGGATTTTCAATTTGATGCGGCTCGATTTTTCGACACGCCCTTCGCCATCGCACGCGCGGCATGGTTTCTCGATGATCTGGCCGACACCGCGACAGCGCGGACAGGTCTGCGAGACCTGAAAGAACCCGCGCGAGCTGATCACCTGGCCGCGGCCGCCGCAGGTAGGGCAATTGATCGAACGCGAGCCGGATTCGGCGCCTTTGCCGTCGCACTTGCCACAGGCGTCGAGCTTCCGCACCTCGATCTCTTTCTCGACACCAAACGCCGCTTCCTCGAGCGTGATCTGCATGTCGTAGCGGAGATCGGAGCCGCGCTGCCGCCCCTCACGATCGACCTGCACGCCGCCACCGAAGAACGTCTCGAAAATGCCGGCGCCGCCGCCCATCCCGCCTCCTCCGCCACCACCACCGCCGCCCCCGAAGACTTCACGGAAGATATCGAACGGATCGTGGAAGCCGCCACCGGCGGGACCAGCGTTGCCTTGGGCAAACGCGGCGTGGCCATAGCGATCGTAGGCGGCGCGCTTGTTCGCATCCATGAGCACGTCGTACGCTTCGCCGAGTTCCTTGAAGCGCTCTTCCGCGCCGGTGTCACCGGGATTTTTGTCCGGGTGAAATTTGACGGCGAGCTTGCGATACGAGCGTTTGATTTCCTCTTCCGTCGCGTCGCGGGAGACGGAGAGAATCTCGTAGTAATCGCGTTTGTTTTTGGTGGCCATCGCTTCAGCTCATACTCCTAATCGTAATCTTAATCCTAATCTGTCTGCTGAGGATCGGATTAAGAGTATGAGCAGGATTAAGAGTAAGAGATCTACTTCGCCGATCCGCTCGAGACGACGACGCTCGAAGGACGCAACAAGCGATCCTTCAGCCGGTATCCGCGCCGCGTCTGACGAATGACGACGCCTTCTGGAACGTCGCCGCTCGGCTCGTGCGCGATTGCTTCGTGGAGATTCGGATCGAACTTCTGCCCCTCGGCATCGATCGGCTGGAGACCGTTATCCGCCAGAAAATCGGTAAGCTGTTTGAGCACCATGCTCATGCCGGCGTAGATCGGCGACTTCTCGCCTTCCGCGCGGGCCGCGGAAAGGCCGAGCTCGAAGTTGTCGATGATCGCGATCAATCGCTCGAGGAGCGAGCTGTTCGCATACTTGATCGCCTCTTCCTTCTCGCGGGCGGCGCGCTTTTTGTAGTTGTCGAAATCGGCCTGGCTCCGCAACGCGAGGTCGCGGAACCGATCGAGATCGGCCTGGAGGCTTGACGTTCCGTCATCGCCCTCGCCGCCTTCCATTCCAGCTTCGACGCGGTTCTGCACTGGAATGTTTTCCGCGTCTTCGGCGGGTGCTTCTGTCTGCTCGGTTTTGCTCATGTTTTGCGGATTACGATTAAAGTTATGTCGTCGTTCTGCGGCGTCGCGCCGACGAAACTGCGGAGGTCGGCGATCAAGCCGTCGATGACCGTCTGGGCACCTTTCAGCGCGGTTTCGCGGACGGAATTCATCGTGCGCTCGAGGCCGAATTCGTTGCCGCTTCCGTCGAGCGCTTCGGTCACGCCGTCCGTGTAGAGGACCAGGCAATCGTCGCGCTCCAGCGGCACCGCGAGGTCGCCAGTGATCCTATCGAACACGCTCCCGCTGTCAATTCCGAGCACCAGCCCGGGGGGCCTGATCTGGCTCAATTCGCCGCTCGACGCGCGGTAGAGAAGCGGCGCGTCATGCCCCGCGCGCGAGAGCGTCACGGTCGCGCGGACGTGATCGAGAATCAGGTACGCCATGCTGATGAACATGTCCTCCTTGATGTCGGGGTAGAGCTGGCGGTTGACCTTTTTCAAGACATCGGACGGCGAGGCGTTTTCCGGCGCCTGGCTGCGCAAGACGCTCCGACAGATCGCCATGATCAGCGACGCGGGCACGCCTTTGCCGGAGACATCGGCGATCGCGACGCCGAGCCGCTCCGGATCGACGGTGATGTAATCGAAGTAATCGCCGCTGACCTGGCTCGCGGGAATGTTGATGCCGCTGAGCTCGAAGCCGTTGATGTGCGGCGACTCGGCGGGAAGCAGGATGCGCTGGATCTCGCGTGCGATTTGGAGGTCGTGATCGAGCCGCTTTTTTTCGTTCGCCTCGGAGTAGATGATGGCGTTGTAAAGCGCGAACGCCGACTGCTCGGCGATCGACTTGAAGACGACGAAGTCGCTCTGCGAGAACGGCGCGCTATTTGGGCCATTGCCAAGCGCGAGCACGCCCATGTTTTGCTTGCCGTAGAGCAACGGCGTCACCATCACGGAAGTCGTCCCATGCGGCGTATTCCGCAATGGCGCGAGCTCCGGGACCGTGCCGGCATCAGCAATGAAAAGTGGCTGCTCGCTCTTCCACGGCCCGCCAATGATCCCCTCCCCGACATCGACGGTTTGCACGCGCAGGTATGTTTCCAGCGCGATCGGATTCGCGGTCGCCTGCTGCAAGATCTCCGGCGGCACCGCGACCAGGGGCGGGCAGCCTTTTGAGACAAACGCTGGCGCCAGCTTCGTGCCACCGCGCTCGACGATGTAAAGCGCGCCACCGTGCGCGTCGAGAATGCGCGCCGCGCCCTCGACGATCAGCCGGTGCAGATCTGCTGCGCGGATTGTCTCGGTGAACGCGGCACCGAGGCCGTGGAGAAAATCAAAGACGAGCGTCTCTTCGACCTGGATCTCTTCCTTCGATCGCTCCAGCGCGCGGATGCGGCGCACCTGGAAGAGATACGTCGCCGTCCATCCGACCAGGCACGCAATGAGCAGCCCGAGGAGAAGAGAAACCCACATGACGCCGAGCCGACGCTATTTCGCGGCAGGCTCTTGATGCAGGTCTTGTTTTAAGTAATCGAGAACGTCTTTGAACCGCGAGAAATTCTCCGGCGCCGCGGCGCAGAGCGCCTCGTGCGCATCGAGCATCTGTTGCGCCTGGCGTTGCTTTTGCGCGGTCGGCTCGGCGGGGAGCGCTTCCGTCACCACTTTGTCGTCACTCGGCGCCGCGGTGCCATTGGCATGGATGCTGAAGACCTGGTCAAGGCCGAGGCCCGTCAGCAGATCGCGACTGCGTTGACCGCAATGAATCACGTGCAGATGACCGCGCCCGAGCTCCTTCAACCGGAGCGCCACACCGGCCATGGTTCCCATGAAAGTCGAGTCCATCATGACGCAGTTCTCGAGGTCAATGACGAACTCACGATAGCCACGGCTGACCATCTCGCGGGCGAACTCCTTAAAGTTGCCGCTGTTGAGGAAGTTGCCCTTGCCCTCAACCTTCACCCAAACGGCCTCGCCGTTTACCCCGACTTGAATAGATGACTGCACAAGTTCTTGTGAAAACTATAAGGTCGCGACTATGGGTGTCAAACCTCGCGGACCCGCCGTGAGCGCCCGCGAGTGGGCGAAAATCGTGGCCGCACGTCGTCTCCGTCTCGCCTCATCAGACCTTGGCGCGCGTGCGTAACCTACCGCCAAAGGAATGATCGATCCTCGGCGACGATGCGGCCGTTTTCGATCAGTAAACAACGCCACGCCAGCACGCGCCCGTCGTTGAAAAAATCATCGCCGATGATGCGAAAAGCGGTCTTGTAGCTGCCTTTCGCATCCGCGTAACTGACCTCGCGCGCCTGGGTAAACCCGCGCAGTTTTTCCTGCCGGTATTCCAGCCGCACGGTCACGTCCGCGCGTCGTTTGGCGCGCCAGAAGAAATCGAAGTAATGGCCGAAACGGCGACGCTGCTCGAGCCCGCTGACGGCGCCGTGCATGAAATACCCCACCTCCGCGCCTAGCGTCGGAGTGCGCACGATCCCCTGCGTGTAGCCGGCTCCCTGACGCGGCCCTTGCGCATCACCGATCCCGAAGAGCTTCGTCTTCCGAAACTCGAACGCCGGGTCGAGCGCGGTCGGAAGCGGCGTCGCCTCCGGGAGCTGGCGGTATTCATTCGCGGGTGGCGCCTGACGCGCCGCCGACGTGCTGGCGCTCAGCAGCACGATTGCGAAGATCGCCGCGCGAGTTTTCATCGCGGTATCCAACCGCCTCGCAACAGAGGTGTCAATGCATGTCGCCGAGTCGCACAGGTCCGCCCCGCGGCGGGAAATGGAGCACTCGGCACGGCGGGCATATCCCGTGACTCTGCTTGCGGATGCCGCTCCGGATTACATCTTTGCACCACGCGCAAATGAGAGTCGGCGACGATGCACGCTGCTTCTTTGCCGGTGCGGAGACGGTGAGGATTACGTCACCGCTATCCGAGCGTCAAACCAAACTGTACTCACTACCGGCGCGACGCCGCATGTGGCGAGACCGCACTTCCGCGCGTAATTGGCTTTGTGATTCAGGTCCGATACGACCGCGGCGTTTATCTTCCCGACCAGGACCTGTGGCTCGATCCGTGGGATGCGAAACGGCTCGCCTTCGTGTCACACGCGCACAGCGATCACATTGCGCCGCACCGGGAGATCATTCTTTCCGAACGCACGTCGCGCCTGATGAAAGCGCGAATGCCGGGCGAGCGGCATGAGCATGTCCTGACGTTCGGTGAGTTGACTAACGTCTGCGGTCTCAACGTCATGCTTCTGCCCGCTGGTCATATTTTCGGCTCGGCGCAGTTCTTTGTGGAAACAGATGCCGGTTCGCTGCTTTACACCGGCGATTTCAAACTTCGGCCGGGCCAATCCGCGGAACCTGCCGAATGGCGACCGGCGGACACGTTGATCATGGAAACAACCTTCGGTCTGCCGCGCTACCGTTTCCCGCCGACCGATGAAGTGGTCGCGCAGATCGTCGCCTTCTGTCGTGACGCGCTGGAGGAAAACAACGTGCCGGTGCTGCTCGGCTACTCGTTAGGCAAAGCGCAGGAGGTGCTCTGCTCGCTCGCCGGCGCGGGCTTGAAGCCGATGCTGCACGGGTCGGTCTTTCGCATGACGCACATTTACGAGCAGTTTGGCCAGCCGTGCGGCGAGTACGAGCGCTACGAGGCAGCGAAGGTGCAGGGTAAAGTCTTGATCTGCCCGCCGAGCGCCAACCGCTCGCGCATGCTCGAGAAGATCCCGAACAAACGTGTCGCGATGATCAGCGGCTGGGCGGTCGATCCGAATGCGAAGTATCGCTACCAGGTCGACGCCGCGTTTCCGCTTTCCGATCATGCCGATTATCCGGACCTGGTCCGCTACGTGGAGTTGGTGCAACCGAAACGCGTTCTCACGTTGCACGGCTTCGCGGCCGAATTTGCGCGCGATCTGCGCGAACGCGGCGTAGAAGCGTGGGCGTTGAGCGAGGACAACCAACTCGAGCTGACGCTCGGCAGAACTGCACCAGCTGCGCGCGATCTTCCACTCGTTAGCCCAGTGCCGTCGGGGGAAACAGCATCCGAATTTGGGACGTTTGCGAATGTCGGCGAATCCATCGCTGCTACGCCGGGCAAGCTCGAGAAGGTCCGGATTCTCGCGGAATATCTCCGTTCGTTAGATCCGGAGCAGTTGCCGATCGCGACGCGCTATCTCACCGGGAAAGCATTCGCGCAAAGCGACCCGCGCACGCTGCAAGTTGGCTGGGCGGTGATCTTCCGCGCCACGATCGCGGCGACCGGTTTAAGCGATTCCGAGATGCACCGGATCGCGAGCAGCCATGGCGACGCGGGCAAAACGGCGTTCGAAGCGCTCGAGAATCGGACAAGCCCGGAGCCGTTCACGCTGGTCGAATCGAAGCGGCTGTTCGACGACCTGCAGAAAGCGCGGGGGCCGATCGCAAAATCTGAGCTCCTGCAAGCGCGGCTCGCGAAACTGTCGGCGCGTGAAGGACAGTATGTCGTGAAGATCCTCACCGGTGATCTCCGGATCGGTTTGCGCGAAGGGTTGGTCGAGGAGGCAATCGCGAGCGCGTTCGACGCGCCGCTCGACGACGTCAAAGAAGCGAACATGCTCCTCGGTGACATCGGACAGGCGGCGTCGCTCGCCTCGCGTGGCGAACTGCGAACCGCCGAGCTTTCGCTGTTCCGTCCGATCAAGTGCATGCTCGCGAGTCCGGAGCCGACAGCCGAAGCGATCTGGGCGCGGTTTGCTGACAACGCCGCGGATGCGCACGTCATTTATGTGGAAGACAAGTTCGATGGCATTCGCGCGCAACTGCATCGCGGCGCCGACCGCGTTGAGATCTTCTCGCGCGATCTGCGGCGCATGACCGATCAGTTCCCGGAGATCACCGAGCGTGCGCGTGAGTTTGATGCCGATGTCGTCCTCGATGGCGAAATCATGGCCTTCGAGCACGGACGAAAGCTGACGTTCTTCGATTTGCAGAAGCGGCTCGGCCGCAAAACGCAGGGCACGGATTTGTTCGCTGCGGCGTCTGCCGATGTGCCGGTCGTCTTCGTCGCGTTTGATCTTCTGCTGCTGAACGATCGATCATTATTGAAGACGCCATTGCGCGAGCGGCGCGATTTGTTGCGGAGCTTGCAGCTGCCGTCGCAGTTTCAACTGTCCGACGTTTTCCCCGCGCATTCCGCCGAGGAGATCGAGACGGCGTTCGGCCTCGCGCGCCGGCGCATGAACGAAGGCCTGATGGTGAAGGATCCCGAGAGCCTCTACTCGCCGGGTCGGCGCGGAATGTTCTGGTTCAAGCTCAAGAAGGAACTCGCGACGCTCGATGTTGTGGTCGTCGCCGCGGAGCTCGGCCACGGAAAACGTAACCACGTCCTCAGTGATTACACGTTCGCGGTCCGCGATGACGCGACCGGCGAACTGCTGCCGATTGGGAAGGCGTACAGCGGATTAACCGACGTCGAAATTGCGGAGCTGACGGAGCATTTCAAACAAAACACGATCGTGAATCACGGACGCTATCGCGAAGTGAAGCCGGATATCGTGCTCGAGGTCGCGTTCGACGCGGTGCAGCCGAGCACCCGTCATCGCAGCGGGTTCGCGTTGCGTTTCCCGCGTATCAAGGCGGTCCGGCGCGACAAGAGTGTCGACGCCATCGACACGCTTTCCTATGCGCGGAAGCTGGCGGAGGAACGCGCCGGCGGCAAAGGCTAAGGCTCTTCGGTTCGGTTGAATTTCGCGTCACGCGAGCGACCCCCCTTGCGCATCTCGCGCATCAAAGCAATCCGGCGCGACAAGCCGTCGACGCGATCAACAGGCTGAGTTAATGCGAGCAGTCTCGCAGTAACAACGCGCAACAAGAACCCGATCTCCTGACAGGCGATGGCCATTGTTCCAGTGCCATGATTGATCTTGAAGCTCGCAGCTGGATCGAAGTACAACGAGCTGTTCCGACGACTTTTTCCAGGTATTGGATGGGCGTTCGGAGAGCAACAACTCCGCGACCCTAAACAGGCCGGCATGTTCCAGGACGCAAATAAGCTCGTCGTCTTCGGCTCTCAGTTCATCGCTGTCATTATCGTCATCGCGGGGCTGCTGACGGAACAAGCAGAATTGCGCAGCCCGCGGCCTGTGGGCGCGAGAACCCAGGTCAATGCAGAAGCGCACCCCGACGGAGATCGGTTCGCGCGGCTTTGGGATGACCCGCTCGAAAACCTTCCCGCCTTCGAGATCGTGCCGCCCGGCGAAGGACCGAGTGCCACGCCGGCGGCGACGCCGGGAGTGGAGGATGGCTCAGCGCAGAACGTCGCGCAGCCACAGAGAGCGCTGCCGAAAACGACACCGCCGCCAGCTCCGTCGCCCCCTCCGCGGCGGAGCGCGGCTACACCGGCGCCACGCGAGCAACCTCAGACCGTGGGAAAGAAGCTGCTGATTTGGAATCTCCTCGACGCCCGGCCCATTCCGGAAGTGAAAGAACGGCGACTTCGCACCCGCTACGCGATCGTCTCGGCGCTGCTCACCAGCGATTACCTGCCGCTGCGCGAGTCGTTACTCACTCGCCTGGTCGATGCCGAGACGGCGACTGACATAGGCTACTTCGAGACTTTTCGCGCCGTGAACAAGGGCGCGGAATTAGAGCGCGTCACTCTAGTCTGGAGTCCGAAAGAGTTGGACGTCGACCCGCACACAGCATTTGCCATCGAGCAGATCGCGACACGCGATCACGAACAGGCCGGGGTGACGGTGCATATCCTGCACCACGGCAGCAGCGAAGATCTGGCGAATTACGTCCGCGCCGGGAAGCAATTCGCGGCCGGCGGGATTTCGTTCACGCGGGCTACGATCCGGAAGGAAGACGTTTGCGACAACGTTGAGGATTGCATCCCGCGGTCACTCCGTTCCATCACTGCCGACGATGTCCTCGTCGACGCCCTCTTCAACGAGCTCGCACTGCGGATTCCGGCCCTGAACGGCCACCCCCGCTTGTTGCCGCGGATCGTCGTTTTTACCGAGTCAGACACGAACTACAGCCGCGGGATTGCTTCTGAACTGCGCGAGAGATTCGAGGGCAAAGCGCGGCTCCAGATCTATTCTTACCTGCGGGGGCTCGATGGCCGGCCCGAGAACGCGACTCCGCCGTCCGCTCGGGAGAAAGAAGATGACGCCGTGTCCGCGCTGTTGCAGGGGAATGCGATTTCGGAAACGAGTTTTAGCACCTCGCAGTTCGACTATCTGCGGCGCTCGGCCCTGCGCCTGCAATCGCAGGCAAAAAAGGGCAGCAAAGACCTGGACGTCGTCGCGGTCGGCATCCTCGGGAGCGACATTTACGACAAGATGCTCGTGCTTCAGGCCGTCCGCCCGGAGCTGCCTGGCGCGATCGCCTTTACGACCGATCTCGATGCGCTCTATCTCGAGCGGAAAAACCAGGCCTTCACACGCAATCTGGTGGTCGCCAGCGCCGATGCTCTGGATGCAAACGAGAGTCCCCAGGCGGCGTGGCAACTTCCGCCGATGCGCGACAGCTACCAGACCGTGCTTGTGAAACAGGTGCGTGCGCTGCTGGCCACTCCGGCTGCGCTACCCATTCCCGCAGCGACGGCGAGTCCAACGCCGCAGCCCCCGCGCGTGTTCGAGATCGCCGGTGGAAAGAGCGTCGATCTGAAGCTTCCTGGCGACCCGTCGCTCAGGACGCGGGCTGCGGAGTACATCCTGAGCCGACTCGCGAAGCCATGGCTGAGTATCTTCATTTTCTGTCTCGGACTGGCCAATGCGTTCCTTATCTTAAAAGCAATCTTCACCCGCAAACCAAAGGAAGACCCGGATCGTCCGGAGGTAGTCCGCGCACCGATGAAATCATGGGCACGCGCTTTGATTTACGTCGAGATCAGCCTGGCGGTTGCGGCCGCTGGCTGGCTGCTGCTCTACCCGTTTGTGTCGGGCCGCGACGCGCTCTTGTTCGGCGAACCACTCGCGCTCGGAGTCAGCATTTGGCCGAGCGTGATGATCCGGCTCTTCGCGTTTGTGGTCGCCGTTCTCCTTCTCTTGTTCGCCTCCAAGGCATTCGTCGCCCATGGAGAAGGAGTGTTGCAGAAGGAGTTAAAAGCAGCCCTGCCGAACGAGGTTGCGCTTCCGCTTCCTGCCGGACTGGGGAAAGAAAGTGCGCGCCTCTGCCGTGACGCCGTGCTCGAGACCGTGAGCCGCGGCTCTGACCACACCTACGACGCGCATTTGAAGATGTTTTTCGACTCAAACGCCCGGCTCAAGCGGATCATCGTCGCGTCGATCCTTTATTTCCTGCTCTCGTTCCTTCTCTTCAGAATTTGGCCGCCGCTCATCCCGGGCCGCGGCGCTTTCCCGCTCCTGACCGAAAAGATCGTTCTCTCGCTCGGTGTCGCAATTTACATTATCCACCTGATCTTCTGCCTCGATCTTCATCTCGGCGCCTTTTCACTCCTGCGCGCGCTGCGCTCGTTTTACCTGCCCGCTGTCCAGAGAAGAATAGCCGCCATGCCTGGCGCGCGCATCGATGCGAAAGGGGTGTTACGCGCGACCAGCGGTCTCACCGCGATGATAGGCAAGACGCTGCTTTATCCGCTGACGGTTCTGATCTTGATCATCCTTTCGCGCCTCCGGATTTTCGATAACTGGAATATGACGCCGAGCCTGACGATCACGTTTTCCGCCGGGGCGGTGGCGCTGGTAGTGGCAGCACTCACGCTCTGGCTGGAGGGATCGCGCCTGAGAAAGGTCGTGCTGGCGGCGCATCCTGAAGAAGCGAAGGAACTAAGCGAAATCAACGAGGGCGTATTTGCGCCCTGGCATCATCAGCCGATTTTCGCCGCGATCTTTTCAGCCGCGGCTGTCTTTGGCAGCTTGACTGTCGCGGGGCCAGTCGCGCGAATGTTCTTCGGTTACTCCTGAAGATGAACTGACGCGCCGCCGCGATTTCTGCCGGAGAAGGAGGCGAATGCGCCAGCTCGCGGAGGAACGCGCCGGCGGCAAAGGCTAAGGCTCTTCGGTTCCGTCAGTTTTCGCCTCGGGCGAGTCGGCGACGTCGGTATCTTCGCTCGGCTCCGCGTCGGCCTTCGGCTTTTTGCGCGCGTTCGGCGTTGGTGACGGGGTAGGTGTCGGCGAAGCGCCGGCCGTGTTGTCGAGATCGGAGAGCCTGCTGGTCGGGCGCTGCGTCGCGGGAGTCGACTCCGTTTCTGGCTCGCCTTGCGCTGGCGCTGGCGTCGCGACCACTGGCGACGTCAGGCGCGGCGCCGTCGGCGCGGCGACGGTGGCAGCCGGCTTCTTCGGAAACGGTGTCGCTTCGCGAGGTGCGTCGAGAACGTCTTGAGGCGTGACAGCCGGCGCAGGCGTAATCGCGCGCGACGCGAGACCCGGTCGCGGCGTGAACGCAGCGCTCGCCGGTGGTGTTGCCACCGCCGTTTCTGCCGCTGCCGGCGAGGGTGTGACTTGACCGGCGATTCCGCGTGCCGCACGCGCTTCGTCACGCTTTCGCAGCTGCTCGGCGCGCACCGTGCCGCGCTGCTGCCGCGCGTCCTGCCCAGTCAACGGCGTGACTGGAGGCGCTTCTTCTTTCTCTGCGCCATCATCGTCGGCGTCCGCTGCTGGTGACGCTGTCACGGCTGGGGCGGCTGTGGGCGATGGTGCCGTGCGGATTCGAGGGGTTGCAGTTGGCGAAGGGCTTTCGTCGGCATCGTCCGGTGGAGTTGGAGTCGCTGTCGCGGTCGGGGTTGCCGTCGCTCGTGGTGTTGGGGTGGCGGTTGGGGTTGGGGTCGGCGTTGCCGTGGGCGTTGCAGTTGCCGTTGGACTCGGCGTCGACGTTGGGCTTGCCGCAGGACTTGGCGTGCTAACCGGAGTGGGCGTCGCAGTCGGCGTCGCCGCTGCAGTCCGACGGGGTGTCGCAGTTGGCGTTGCCGTTGCCGTTGCCGTTGCCGTTGGCGTTGGCGTTGGCGTTGGCGTTGGCGTTGGCGTTGTAGTCGCGGTTGTCGCAGCCGCTGCCGACGCGCTCGGGGACGCGGCAGATGCCGGCGCCGGTGTGGCTTCCGCGATCACCGGCTTCTCGATCGTCTTCGGCGGCGCGTCCGGCGGCGGTGTCGCCTCAGCTCTCATCTTTGCGCGCGCGCGTTCGGCCTCAGCCTGGTTTGCGCCCGACGGTGCCGGGTCGCGTTCGCGCTGAACGGCCGCCTGCTGGATCGGTGCACCGGTAGTCTGAGGCCGTGCTGTCGCGCGGGGCGCGAACAACGGCGCGACCATCGCGATGACCTCGCCGGTGACCGACGCGCGCGGCGTTTCGCCTTCTTCGATGTCGTACTGCCGCTCGAGGCGCATCCGACGGAGCGGCTCCCGGCTGCGGCCGCGCAACTCGTCATAGCTCGGGCCTTCATTGACGATGTAGGTGTTGTTGTAGGTGATGTTCGTCACGTTCGTCGTTTGATTGACGATGGTGACGTTGCGCTCCACCGGCAGCGCGGCGCGCGCGATGTTCTGCGAACCGATTTCCTCGTTCGGAATGAAGACGTATTCGCCGACGTCGATGTCGTAATAACTGTCGGCCCATTTCTTGATTCCGGTGCGGCGTTCGAAACGCGCTTCGGGTGGGAGCGGCGCCCAGCCGACGTGTTGATCGCTCGTGCGCCACGAGACCCATGCAGGCGCCCATTCGTCGCCGGGAACCCAGACCCAGCCGACTCCGCGGAGCCGCGCCCAACGGCCGTAGTGATATGTCGCCCAGCCGAACGGCTCCTCCGAAATCCACGTCCAGCCCGCATCGGTATAGGCCCAGCGGCCTTCAGTGTAGGGGCGCCAATTCCGCGACTGCTGCGCTTTTCGCGGCTGCCAAACGTAGCCGTAATCGGCGGTCTCACGCCACACGCCATGCGGCTCCAGCTTGCGGTAGAAGGTGTCGTACGAACGCGGGCTGCGGCCGCCATTTCCGCCAGCCGACCGCGAGGGCGCGGTCGACGTAGAGGCGGCGCGCTGCGTCGGACGCGGGCTCGCTGCGGTGGTGGTCGGACGCTTGGACGCGGCAGCTTCCTTATCTGCAAGAGCCTGTTCGCGCGCCGCGAGATCGGCCGCCTGCTGGTCGAGCCGCGCCTTTTCATCGGCGGCGCGCTCCGCGGCGAGGCGTTGCTGGACCTCCCGCTCGACTTGCGCGTTTCGCTCGGCTTCGCTCATCGGCTTTTCGCAGGAGACTGCGAGCGCGAGCGCGGCGGCCATCGGAAGGAGAAGAAACTTTTTCATCGTGCGTTAGACCAACGTGGTCGCACTCTATTCGAACGAAACCGGTGACGGGGCTGCATGCCGCGCCGCCGTCGCCTTGCGTCGCCGCGCTCCGTCGACAGTGCCGGGAAATTGTACGTCGCCGACAGGGGCAACCACACCATACGAGTCGGCGATCATCTCCCGATCGCGCTCACAAACGCCGCGTCGCGCAAGATACACGACGACCTGACGGTTTTCGACCTGCCACTCAGTCTTTCCGGCCCTACCAATGTGGAATGTCGAACCGGCGGATCCGGCGGCGATGACACTGTCATATTCACCTTTAATCACGACCTGGCCAGCGCCAGCGCAAGCGTAAGTGGCGGCGTCGCGAGCGTTGCGTCTGAGCCAGTGCTCGCCGGTACACAAGTTTTCGTCGAGCTCAGCGCTGTCACAAATGCGCAGACGGTAATGATCACACTCAGCGGAGTGATGGACAATCTTGGACAGACGCTCGTGGATACCAACATAGCCGTCGGTTATCTTGCGGGGGACGCGACTGGCAGCGGTATCGTGAATGCCTCTGATATCGGCCAAGTTAAATCCTTCTCCGGTCAAGCAGCCGACGCGGCGAACTCCGCGCCGATGTGAATCTTAGCGGATCGATCAACGCGTCGGATATCGGCTTAGTGAAAGCGTCCGCTGGCAGCGGCTTACGGACGCAATCGTTTCAGAGGGACCCGGATCTAAGCCCGTCGCAGCTTCACGCGTTCCTCGTCACGAACCGGGATGCCACGTGTAAGATCGGCCTCGGTGTCAGGCGTGCGAGGAACATCGCCGTCTTATCGCGGCCCCAGGGATGACGATCGGGCGGTCTGATTCGATTCCCGCAAGCGCCTCGCACACGACGTGGTCGACCGGTACGTAGGTGAACGGCGGCGCGGGCTGACGGCTGTCGTCGGCACGACGTGCAATCGAGTCGAACTCCGTGTGCACTGGGCCGGGACAGAGTGCGCTCACCGTGATGCCGTGGCCGCGCACTTCGCTGCGCAGCGCTTCCGAGAAGCTCGTCACGAACGCTTTCGTCGTCGCGTACACGCCCATGCCCGGGGATCGGCAGGAACGACGCGGATGAGCTGACGTTCGGGATTGCGCCGCGTTTCAGGCTGAGCCGCTATCTCCATGTGAACCCGGTGCGGGGAGTGGTGCTCGGGCCGGATGATCCGCGGGAGCGGCGGGAGCGGCGGGAGCGGCTGCGGGCGTACCCGTGGAGCACCTATCGGGGTATGCAGGCTTGGGGCGGCAAGCGCCGTTCGTCAAGGAGGGATTGGCGCTCGGCGAGATGAACGCGGTGCAACTCCCGGCGGGACGATTGCGCTATCGGCGCTTCGTCGAGGAAGGGCTGCTGCGGGAAGTGTTCAATCCACTGGCCGCAGCGCAGTGGCAGACGCTCTTGGGGAGCGAGAGCTTCGTGCAGGCGGTGCGAGATAGAATGCAACCAGATCGGGAAAAACGCCGTGAAGTGTAGATTTTACCCCATATACCCTGAAGGCGACCCCGAACACCGCCGACCTTGAAGGCGCCGAGAACTACGTGAAGGTCGCGCCCGATAACTCGATAGCCGGCAAGCCAGTCACGACGAGCAGCACGAAGCCTTACGGCTGCTCGGTTAGTACAAGCAAGCTTGTAAAAGCCGCGCGCGCCGGAGCGAAGAGTTCGGCGTGCGCGGTGGCTTAGCAGGCCGAGGACGCAGTCTCGGCATTGGTGGCAACCAAAGACTTTTCGGCACGTCTGCCGGCGAGTCGCGGATTTCTATTATCTGGTTGACTGGAAATCTGCGCTCAGCGTAGAAAGTCCTACAATTCCTGCTCCGCGCTGCACTGGGTGATCGGGTGGCGTGGGCACGAATTTCACGCCCAACCATGAAGAGACACGGCTCGATCCTCAGCAGTTGCGTAGCGCTTACGGTCGCTACCTCGTTAGCTCTCCACGCGCAAACGAACGAGCCGTATGCATTCGCCACGCTCGCCGGAATTCCGCCGCGCAAGGCAGATGGCACAGGTGCGGCTGCACGCTTTCAGCGGCCGTACGCTGTTGCCAGCGACAGCGCAGGAAACGTCTATGTAGCTGACCGGCAGAACCACACGATCCGCAAAGTCACACCGGACGGCGCGGTGACGACCTTTGCTGGCCGCGCTGGTGAGCGCGGTTACGTGGACGCGCACGGCGAAGCGGCACGATTTGGGAATCCTGTCGGCATCGCGTTTCACGCAGGGATTCTCTACGTAGCTGACACTTGGAACGGCGCGATTCGCACGATCACTGCGGATGGCGCCGTGAGCACCTTCGTTGGGGGAACCGCAGGAACAGGCGATGCGCTACCCTTCTCCGTCCTCAGCGGAATCGCGGTCGATGGCAGCGGAAACATTTACGTTACTGACGACTGCAGCGTGCGAAAAATCACGGCCAGCAGACAGGTAAGCACCCTCGCTGGATCTTACCGTCGGGGCTTTCAGGATGGACAAGGTAGCGGCGCCACTTTCAATTTTCCCGAGGGCATCGCGGTTAATAGCGCCGGTGTAGTCTACGTTGCCGACACTGAAAACCACGCGATCCGCACTGTCACTCCTGACGGCTATGCACGGACAGCGTCCTACTTTCAGCCATGGGGGGTCGGCGCTCAAATGCCGTACTACTTCCCGCGCGGCGTAGCCGTCGACAGCGCGGGTGCCATCTATGTGGCGGATACCGGTAATCGCGTCATCCGCAAAATCAGTTCCGAAGGCGCGCCCACAATTGCAGGTTCCGCCTCTTCTGGGTACGGCAGTGCTGATGGAGATGGATCCACCGCACGGTTCTTCGACCCGGCAGGATTGGCGTTCGACCCGGCTGGCAACCTGATCGTCGCGGACGCGGCAAACGCCACCATCCGAAGGATATCTCCTTCGCTGGAGGTTAGCACCGCGGCGGGACGTGCGAGTCCGGGCGCAACGGACGGTACTGGACCTTCGGCGCAGTTCGGCCGCCCGGCGGGCGTGGCACGGGACAGCGAAGGGAACGTCTATGTCGCTGACAATTTGAACCACACGATTCGCAAGATCACCCCGGCCGGCGTGGTTTCCACCTTTGCGGGCTTAGTTGGTGAACCCGGAAGCGCCGACGGAAACGGCAGCAATGCGCGGTTTTCGTTCCCCAGGGGAGTCGCCGTCGATTCGCTCGGCGCACTGTATGTGGCAGACACCTCCAACAGCGCGGTCCGGAAGATCACGCCTGCGGGCGACGTAAGTACCGTTGCCGTCCTTCGGCAGTCCAGTTTGAACAACCATTATTCTGCACTACCTGAAGCGCTGGCAGTAGATAACTCGGGCACGATCTACGTCGCAGGAACTGGCTGTAGCGCTATCTTCAAGATCACTCCAGCAGGGGAAGTCACCACCTTTGCAGGGCAAATAAACCGTCACAGTTTTCGCGAAGGGACTGGCACCCAGGCGTGGTTTAACCGTCCGTCAGGCATTGCGGTGGACAGTTCGGGTTATGTCTACGTTGCTGATACCTCGAACAGCAGGCTCCGCAAAATCAGTCCGGACGCCGTCGTAAGCACCTTGCCGACCGGCCGCCCACAAACGCGAACCAAAGGGGTGGCGGTCGATGCAGCTGGGAACGTATTTTTCACCGTTTCGTACGACGCGACGGTCCGGAAACTGGCGCCCTCTGGCGAGGTCACTACATTGGCCGGTCTGGCGTATGAGTGGCAAAGTGCTGACGGCGTCGGCAGCGCGGCGCGTTTTTCATCGCCGTCGGCGATCGCAGTCGATGCTGCGGGCAGGCTGTACGTCGCCGATACAAACAACAATACCATTCGGGTAGGCGAGGTTCCGCTCGCGCTGACGACCGTCGTCTCGCGCAAGACTCATGGTTCCGCAGGGACGTTCGACATCGATCTGCCGCTATCCGCCTCGGGTTCGCCTGGTGTGGAATGCCGGAGCGGAGGCGCGAATGGCGATCACACGCTCGTCTTCGCCTTCAATCATGACATCGCCAATGCGGACGCCACCATAACTACCGGAACAGGCACGATCGCAGCCGAATCGATCACCATCTCGAACAATCACGTATCGGTAGATCTCACCGGCGTAGCGAATGCACAGACGCTTACCCTTACGTTGACGGGCGTAACCGACGACATCGGCCAGACGATGGGCGACACGGCCGTTAATGCGAGCTTCCTTGTAGGTGACACGAGTGGCAACGGCTTAGTGAACGCTACCGACATTGGCCAGACAAAAGCAGCCTCAGGTCAGACCGTGACGACGGCGAACTTCCGGGCGGATGTTTCAGCCAACGGGTCGATCAATGCGACCGACATTGGGATAGTGAAATCTTCCTCAGGTACAGCTTTGCCCATTGCATCAGAGAAGGGAACACGTTGACGTTCGCACTTTCTGCCTAACGAGTCAGCCCAAAGACGACTGACAAGAACAGCAGATAGCGCAGATATGACACAACGCGCACACCCATTGATTATCGCATTGACTCTGAACCTAGGTTCCGCGTAGAAACTCTAGCGTCCTGCTCTATGCGCCACGTGGTGTTGCGTTGTTGGGCGAGAATCTTCGCCCTACATGAACACACTTGGCTCCGTCCTTACGACGTGTGCAGCGTTCACCTTTGCTGCCGCCTCTACCGTTCACGCTCAGCCTGGTTATGAGCCGCGTGCGTTCGGCACGCTCGCCGGCGTCCCGCCCGGTAACGTAGACGGCACTGGTGCCGCTGCACGTTTTCAGTATCCACGAGCGGTCGCGACGGATAGCGCGGGGAATGTGTATGTCGCTGACACTAATAGTCACACCATCCGCAAAGTTACGCCGGACGGTGCGGTGACGACATTTGCTGGACTGGCTGGCCAGCGGGGTAACGCCAACGGGCAAGGCAACGCGGCACGATTTGCGTACCCAAGCGGTGTCGCGACGAACGCAGGGATACTGTACGTAGCCGACCCTGGGAATGGAGCCATTCGAAAGATCACGGCAGACGGCACCGTCAGCACATTCGTAGGCGGAAGCCTCGGTGGGCTCGCGGGCATCGCTCTCGATGCCAGCGGCAACATCTACATCACTCAGCTTCACACCGTCAGAAAAATCACGCCGACGGGACAGATAAGCACTCTCGCTGGGTCTAGCTCTCCGGGGTTTCGAGATGGCCAAGGCGACCAGGCCTCCTTCGATAATCCCGACGGCATAGCGGTTACCGGCGAGACGATCTTGGTCGCCGACACGCAAAATCATGCGATCCGCTACATCGCTCCTGATGGCTACACAGGCACTTTGTCCTACTTTCCCTTTTGGAACGGCAGTGAAGCTCGCCTGCCATACAATTTCCCGCGCGGTTTGGCGGTGGACAGCGCTGCTATCTATGTTGCGGATACGGGCAACCGGACGATTCGCAAGATCACGGTTGATGGCGCGCCTCACGTTGCCGGGTCTGCATTATCTGGCTACGGCAGTGCGGATGGAAACGGAACCGCAGCACGCTTACTCGACCCAGCGGGGTTAACGTTCGATGGCAGTGGCAATCTAATCGTCGCGGATGCGGGAAACGCCACGATTCGTAAGATTTCTCCTTCGCTGGACGTCAGCACCTTAGCAGGTCGCGTCAGTCCAGGTCATGGGGATGGCGCTGCAGGTTCAGCCAGGTTTGGCCGCCCCACAGGCGTCGTGCGCGATGCGCAGGGGAATGTCTATGTGGCCGACACGCTGAATCATACCATTCGGAAGGTCACTCCCGCAGGTATCGTATCGACGTTCGCGGGCATGGCTGGTGAATACGGCGAGGCCGACGGAAACGGCAGCAACGCGCGATTCAGATTCCCAACGGGAGTCGCGGTCGACCCGTCGGGAAATGTGTATGTGGCGGATTGGTATCACAGCACGATTCGGAAGATTACCCCCGCGAGAGACGTGAGCACCGTCGCAGTACTTTCAGACACCGGCATCCCTGGCGGGAGCCCCTACCCTGCTGCGCCGGAAGGTCTCGCGGTAGATAGCTCCGGCACGATCTACGTCGCCGGCACACGGATCCACGCGATCATCAAGATCAGTCCATCGGGAGAAGTAAGCACGTTTGCCGGAAGTGTGGCGCAACCTGGTAGCACTGATGGCACTGGACCGAGCGCGCGCTTCCGGAACCCTTTCGGTGTGGCGGTCGACAGTTCGGGCAACGTCTACGTTGCAGATACCGGCAACCAAAGGCTCCGCAAGATCACTCCGGCCGCGGTCGTAAGCACCTTGCCTACTGGGCAGACGCGGGCCAGGGGAGTGGCCGTCGACGCGGCTGGAAATCTCTATTTTCCAGAATGGAACGATGCCATCATCCGCAAGTTAACGCCCGCTGGCCAGCTCAGTACGCTCGCCGGGCTCGCTGTCGAACGGCAAAGTGCGGACGGCGTCGGCAGTGCGGCGCGTTTCTCGTTCCCGGTCGGCATTGCAATCGATGCTGAAGGGAAATTGTATGTCGCCGATACGAACAATAATACGATTCGTGTGGGCGAGCTTCCGCTCGTGCTGACAAGCGCGGTCTCGCGCAAGCCTCATGGTTCCGCCGGACCGTTCGATATCAATCTGCCGCTACCGGGTGGTGGCTTACCTGGTGTGGAATGCCGGACCGGAGACACGAACGGCAATCACACGCTCGTCTTCACGTTTAATCACAACATCGCGAGTGCGAACGCCGCCGTGAGTGGCGGAGTCGGCACTGTTGCCGGCAACTCCGCCATCTCGAACAATCAGGTGTCGGTGGATCTCACCGGCGTAACGAATGCGCAGACGCTTACTGTCACGCTGACGGGTGTCACTGACGCGCTTGGCCAGGCGCTCGGGCACACGGCAGTTAGTGTCAGTTTTCTGCAGGGCGACACGAATGGCAACGGCTCGGTGAACGCCACTGATATCGGCCAGACAAAAGCGGCCTCTGGCCAAACCGTCACGACGGCGAACTTCCGGGCCGATGTCTCAGCCAACGGGTCGATCAATGCGACCGACATCGGTATCGTGAAATCCTCCTCGGGGACTTCATTGCCGGCAGCCTCCGCAGACAGAACGCCGATAGGCTGAGACTCGGCGCCTACGGAGCCAGACGCGACGCGAGCCGCATCAAAGGCATCGGCGTTAGCCGCACGAGGAACATCGCGGCCTTCATCGCAAATCCCGGGATCACGATCGGCCGGTTAGCCTCGATGCCTGCGAGCGCGTCGCGCACCACCTGCTCGACCGGCACGTAAGAGAACGCAGGTGCCGCTTGCCGCGTATCGGACGCGCGTCGTGCGATCGAGTCGAATTCGGTATGCACCGGACCGGGGCAAAGCGCGCTGACGGCGATGCCGTGACCGCGCACTTCGGTGCGCAAAGCTTCGCTGAAGCTCGTGACGAACGCTTTCGTCGCCGCGTAGACGCCCATGCCGGGAATCGGCAGGAATGACGCCGATGAGCTGACGTTCAGGATCGCGCCGCGCTTTCGCGCGATCATCCGCGGAAGAAGCTTGTGCGTCAGCAAAGCGACTGAGACGACGTTCACCTGCACCATGTCGTTGACGCGGCCGAAGTCACTCGTCGCGAAGGTGCCGCGATCGCCGACTCCGGCGTTGTTGATGAGGAAGTCGACACCGATCTGCTTGCGATCCAGCCACTCGCAGAGCTGCGAGACCGACTTATGTTTAGATAAATCGACAGGCTGGATCTGCACCCTCAGCGCTGGGTTGATGCGCAGCAGTTCATCGCGAAGGGCCTGCAGCCGATCCAACCGCCGTGCCACTAATGCGAGACTGCTTGCCCGCGGTGCGAGTTGCCGCGCAAACTCGCGGCCGATTCCCGCCGATGCGCCGGTGATCAGCGCGCTGCAGCCATTCAGGTCCATTCTTCGGCGAGAGCTTTCAGCGGTGCTGGAAATCCTAAGCCAATGCTTCGGTTGGCTGCGGCCGGCTCTGTTTACGTTCAGGTCTCGGAGGTTCCTCAGATGTGAGTGTCTCGGCCGAGATGAAGCTGTAGATGGCCGGAATGACGAACAGCGTCAGAAACGAGCCGAAAAGCATGCCGCCAATGACCGCTACGCCTAACGACACGCGACTTTCGGACCCGGCGCCGGACGCAATCGCCAGCGGCAGAATGCCGAGGATTGTCGACAAGCTCGTCATGATCACCGGCCGGAAACGCGCTTCCGCGGCTCCTGCGACTGCGTCGAGTTTCGCGTAGCCGGCGGCTTTTCGCTGATTCGCAAACTCAACGATGAGGATCCCGTTCTTCGTCACCAAACCGATCAGCATGATCAGACCGATTTGGCTAAACACGTTCATGGACTGGCCGAAGATCAGCATCGCAAGCAGCGCGCCAGTCAGCGCGAGCGGCACCGTCAGCAGGATCGTGATGGGGTCGCGAAAGCTCTCGAATTGCGCGGCGAGGACAAGGAACACAAGAACGAGCGCAATTATGAACACAAACGCGAGGCTCGAGCCGCTCTCCCGGAAGTCGCGCGACAAGCCCGCAAGATCGGTGCGGAAATCTTCCTCCAACCGCTCATCGGCGATCCGCTGCATCTCGGCGATGCCTTCTCCGAGACTTACACCTTCCGCGAGTTCCGCCGACACCGTCGCCGAGATGTAGCGGTTGAAGCGAAACAGCTGCGGCGGGTTCACCCGCTCCTTGAATGTCACCACGTTATCGAGCCGCACCGCCGAGCCATCAACACCCGGCACAGTGAGCTGGCGCAGATCGGTCGACGCATCGCGATCTTCGCGCGCGAGTTGTGCGATCACCTGATATTGGCGGCCTTCGCGCAGGAAGAATCCGATCCGCTGCTCGCTCAGCGCGAGATTCAACGTCTGCGCGATGTCCTGCGCGGACACGCCCAGCGCGTGCGCCCGTTCGCGGTCCAGCTCCACCTGGATTTCGGGCTTTGTGAACTGCAGGTTCACGTCGACGCGCGCGAACTTCGGGCTCTTCTCCGCTTCCTCAGTAAAACCAGGCAGCTCTTCGCGCAGCCGTTCCAGCGTCGGCGCCTGCAGGACGAACTGCACCGGCATCGACGCGCCGCCCGCGGAAAGCGTCTGCTCCTGACTGACGAAAACGCGGCCGCCGCCGAAATTTCGCGTCAATCGGCTGAGTTGCGCCGCGATCTCGCTCTGTGGCCGCTCGCGTTCCGACGCATCGGTCAGCACGTGCCGGACGAAACCCGAATTCACGCCGCCGCCCCCGCCGAACCCGGGCGACGTGACGGTGACGGCGGCGGCAGTCTCGGGTACTTCGCGCAGGATCAGCTGCGTCAGCTCGTCCATCACGCCGGCCATGTAATCAAAAGTGGCACCTTCCTGCGCGCGCACGTTCAGGCGGAGACCGTTGCGATCCTCAAGCGGTGCCAGCTCCGACGGCAGGCTGCGGAAGAGCAACGTCATCACGAGACCGGCAAGCAGCACAATTGCTATCGCCAGCCAGCGTAGCCGCAGAAATCCGACGAGTGCGCGGCTGTAGGTATCGTTGATGCGCACGAAGATGTTCTCCGTCCAGTTGTAGAAACCCCCGTGCTTGTGCACCCGCAGCAGACGCGTGGAAAGCATCGGCGTGAGCGTCAGCGCGACGAATGACGAAATCGCCACCGCGGTCGCAAGCGTCACTCCGAATTCGCGCAGCAATCTTCCCGTGAAACCGCCGAGGAAAAGAATCGGCAGGAACACCGCCGCCAGCGCCAGCGTGGTCGCGACGACCGCGAAGAAAATCTCGTGCGTGCCCGTGCGCCCGGCCTCGTTGCGCTCGAGGCCGTCTTCCATCTTCGAGAAGATATTCTCCAGCACCACGATCGCGTCATCGACGACGAGACCGATCGCCAGCACCATCCCGAGGAGCGTCAGCACGTTGATGCTGAAGCCGGCCAGATACAGCACGAAACAGGTGCCGATGAGGCTGATCGGGATCACGATTGCCGGGATAAACGTCGCCCGCCAGTCGCGCAGAAAAACGAAGATGATCAGCACCACCAGTGCGACCGCGAGAAGGATCGTCTCGCGCACTTCCGCGATGGAAGCGCGGATGAACTGTGTCGTGTCAAAGCCGATCGCGAGCTCGAGGTCTTTCGGCAGCGTTGGCTTCAACTGCTCGAGCCGCCGGTAGAATTCGTCGGTGATCGCGATCTGATTCGCGCCCGGCTGCGGCCGCAGCACAACGCCGACGCTCGGGATACCATCGCGCTTGAGGATCGTGCGCTCGTTTTCCGGTGCGAGCGCCGCGCGGCCGATATCGCGCATCCGAATGCTGCGCATGCCCTCCTGCCGAATGACAACGTTGTTGAACTCTTCCGGAGTCGATAGCCGGCTGAGCGTCCGCACCGGCAATTCGAGAGTGTTGCCTTCCACGCGCCCGGCCGGCAGCTCGACGTTGGCGCGGTTAAACGCATTCCGCACATCGACCAGCGTGAGGCCGTGCGCCGCCATTCGCGCGCGGTCGAGATAGAGCCGCATGCTGTAGCGCTTCTCGCCCCAGATGTCGGCTTCGCTCACGCCGGGGATCGTCTCGAACCGATCCTGAAACACCCGCTGCGCGATATCGGATAACTCCAGCAGATCGCGTTGCGAGCTGCGGATGCTGAGGAAGACGATCGGCTGACTGTCCGCGTCCGCTTTCGTCACGACCGGCGGATCGACATCGGGAGGCAAATCGCGCATCGCCTGCGCCACGCGATCGCGCACATCGTTTGCCGCGGTTTCGAGATCGACCTCCAGCTCGAACTCCACGCGCAACGTGCTGCGTCCTTCCCGGCTGATGGAGCTGAGGCTGCGGATACCGGCGACCGCGTTGACGCTCGCTTCCAGCGGCTCGGTCACCTGGCTTTCCATCACTTCCGCCGCCGCGCCGGGATAGCTCGTGCTGACGCTGATGATCGGTGGATCGACCGCCGGATATTCGCGCACTCCGAGTTGCTGAAACCCGATGACGCCGAAGATCACGATCACGACCGAGAGGACGATCGCGAGCACCGGCCGCCGGATGCTGATCGACGAAAGACTCATGCTGAAGGAGTCGCTTCCGGTTTAGCTTCGGGCTTGCGCGCTTCGGAAATGGCGACGCGCGCGCCAGGGCGCAATTGCAGAATGCTGGAGGTGATCACTTCGTCGCCCGGCTGCAGCCCCTCCTCGATTAACACTGCATCAGCCGTGCGGATGCCAGTTGTCACTTTCCGCACCTCCGCCTTGCCGTCGCGCGCGACGAAAACCGTCTCGTCTTTCAAACCCGGAACGACCGCCAGCGACGGCACGATGATCGCGTTCTCGATCCGCTCGAGCACAAGCTGCGCTTCGACAAACGCGCCCGGCGTCAGACGCCCTTCCGGATTCGGCACGCGCGCGCGCAGGCGGATCGTGCGGCTGACCGGATCGATACCCGGCTCGATGGCGTAAACAGCGCCGCGAAAATTATCGTCAGTTCCCGCGACCGAGAATTCCACCGCCAACCCTTCTTTAATGTATTTGCCGTAACGCTCGGGGACATTCAATTCCAGCTTCAGCGGATCGAGCCGCCGGAAGGAAGCGATGTCGGTTGTGGGAGTAACGTAGCCGCCGACGCTGACCGAGCGCAGACCCACGACACCGTCGAATGGCGCCCGCACCTCCGTCTTCGCGAGCTCGGCTTTGGCGACGTCGTATTCGGCCTGCGCGACCGCGACCGAAGATTTCGCCTGGTCCAGTTCCGATCGGCTGATCGCCTGCCGCTGACCGAGCGCCTTCTGGCGTTCACCTTCGCGCTGCGCGAGCTGCAGGTTTGCCTCCGCTCGCTCCACTTGTGCGGCAAGATCCTCGGCGCGCAGGCGCAGGAGCACACGGCCAGCCTCCACGCGCTCGCCTTCGGTGAACAGGATCTCGCCCACGATGCCGCTGCGTTCCGGCCGCAACATCACCTCCTCGTCAGCTTGCAGCGAGCCGGTGGCGTTCAGCTTCTCTTCAAATGGCCGCGGTTCGATCCGGACCGCGTCGACCTGCAGCACCACCTCGCCGCCGCCTTTGCGCGGCGCGTCTGCAGAACCGCCGCGCCCGCAACCGCTCCCGCAAAGGAGCAGCAGCATTGCTGCGATCGCGCGAAGGGAAATTTGAGCGGCGATCACATCTTTCATTCGCAAACGCTATGCGCGCGCGGCCGTTTTAGACGCATGCGCGGTAACGAGATCAACTTCGTTCCGCGGAGGCGCAATCGATTTCGCGCCGGTGTGTCGCGGCACCTCATGCGAGCGCTAGCTGTCGGTCAGGAGCGGCTCGATTGTCTTCCAGACCACGTCCGCTACGATCTTGTGGCCGAGCGGGTTCGGATGGATCAGGTCCGGCTGGTTGAACTCGCGCAATCCGCCGACGCCCTCGAGCAGAAACGGAATCATGGTCGCGTTGTTCTCCTTCGCGACGTCGTGAAAAACCTGGCGAAATTCCTCGGCGTATTTCGCGCCGACATTCGGCGGCATCTGCATCCCGGCGATCACGATCTTGATGTCCGGATACTTCGCCTTCGCCTTGTCGATCATCGCCTGCAGGTTCGCCTTGATGTTGCGCACGGGCAGCCCGCGCAAGCCATCGTTCCCGCCGAGCTCCAGCACCAGCACGTCGATTTTTCGTTGCAGCAGCCAGTCGAGTCGGCGCAGCCCGCCCGCCGTCGTATCGCCGCCGACGCCGGCATTCACCACTTCGAATGGCAGGCCGCGCTCGCGAATTTTCTCCTGCACCAAGGACGGAAACGCTTCCTGCGTCTTCACGCCGGAGCCGGCGCTGAGGCTGTCACCAAGAAAGACGATCGTCTTCTTCGCTGGCGCCTCTTCGGCCCAGGCCGCCGTCGTGCCGCAGAGCAGCGCCGCGAAGCCCAGATCGCGAACGGTGCGCATCAATTTCCCCATGCGAAGCGAATCATGTTCGCGTAAGCAAGACGACCTGCCGCTCGCGTCAATGACATCAATTCCCATCCTGAAAGTCGAAAACCTCACGAAGAGTTATACGACCGGCGCGGGCCGATTGACGGTGCTCAAAAACATTTCATTCGAGCTGCCGCAGGGCGCGACCTTTGCGATCCTCGGGCCCTCCGGTAGCGGCAAGACGACGCTGCTCGGCCTTTGCGCCGGACTCGATCGGCCGACCTCCGGTTCCGTGTTACTGAATGGCGAGCCGCTCGCGGACATGGACGAGGATGAACGGGCGCGCACGCGCAACGAACACGTCGGCTTCGTCTTCCAGAGTTTCCAGCTCATCCCGACGCTCACCGCGCTCGAAAACGTGACGGTGCCGATGGAATTGCGCGGCGACAGAACTGCACGTGCGCTCGGGATGGAGCTGCTCCAGCGAGTCGGCCTCGGCGAACGCGTGACGCATTATCCCACGCAGCTATCAGGTGGAGAACAGCAGCGCGTCGCGCTCGCGCGCGCGTTCATCAATCGGCCGAAGATCCTCTTCGCCGATGAACCCACTGGTAATCTGGACACCGAAACGAGCAGCGGGATCATCGAGATCATGCTGGAGCTGAACCGCAGCGCCGGCACGGCGTTGGTGCTCGTGACGCATGATCCGGATGTCGCGGCGTTAACGGAGCGAACGATCCGATTGCGGAGCGGCGAGGCGGTCTGATGCACCCATCGTTCATCTGGAAAATGGCGTGGCGCGACAGCCGCTCGAGTCGGCGGCGTCTTCTTGTTTTCTCGATCTCGATCACGCTCGGGATCGCCGCGCTGGTGAGCATCGGCTCATTCCGCAACAGCCTCGCGCAAGCGATCGACGATCAGGCGCGCACGTTGATCGGCGCCGATCTGATCGTGGAGTCTTCGCGCGCGTTTTCGCCGGAAGAAGAAGCGATGCTCCGCTCGTTAGGCGAGCCGCAGGCGCGCGAAGTTCGCTTTACGACCATGGCGGTGTTTCCGGCGAGCGGCGGAACACGGCTCGTTAGTCTGCGTGCGCTCGGCGGCGACTTTCCGTTTTACGGGCCAATGGAAACCGAACCGCCGGCCGCCGGACAGGATTTTAGGAATGGCAACCGTGCGGTCGTTGACGAGAGCCTGCTGATTCAATTCGGCGCGAAGCCGGGCGACATCATCAAGATCGGCGAGTTCGAGTTCACGGTCGCCGGCGCGCGCAAGAAAGTACCGGGCGAAGCGTCGGCCGCGGGATCGCTCGCCCCGCGCGTTTATGTTCCGCTGCAAAACCTTGCCGCCACGCAACTGCTCCAGGCCGGCAGCGTCGCGCGCTATCGCAACTACGTGAAGTTCCCACCGGGCACCAACCTCGAGAAGCGAATCGAGATGCTCCGGCCACAGATTCAGCGGTTTGGGCTGGAATACGACACGGTCGAAAAACGGAAGAAGGATCTCGGCGCGGCGCTCGAGAATCTCTACCGATTCCTGAACCTTGTCGGCTTCGTCGCGCTGCTGCTCGGTGCCGTCGGCGTGGCCAGTGCAATCCAGGCACACCTCCAGCAGAAGCACCGCACGGCGGCGATCCTGCGCTGCCTCGGCGCATCGGCGCGGAGCACGGTAATCGTCTACCTGCTGCAAACAGCGGCGATGGGGCTCATCGGGGCGACTGCAGGCGCGATCCTCGGTCTCGCGATGCAGCGTATTTTCCCCCAGATCCTGAAGAGCTTTTTGCCGTTCGAGATCTCGGCGAGTATCGCGTGGGAGCCGATCATTCGCGGGATGCTGATCGGGTTCGGCATCTGCGTTCTGTTCGCGCTACCGGCGCTGCTGCGGTTCCGACACGTCTCGCCCCTTCTGATCCTGCGCGGCTCGACCGATGGCGACGGCACGAAGCGGCGCTTCGATCGCGTCGTCTGGTTCGTTTACCTGCTGATGGCGGGGAGCGTCATCGCCTTTGCGATCGCACAGACAGACACGTGGCTCCGCGGCCTTATCTTTGCCGGCGTGCTTGCGCTCGCGGTCGGGATTTTCGCCGCGATGGCGAAATTGCTGATCGTGGTGGTGCGCAAATTCTTCCCGCACAACTGGAGCTTCGCAGTCCGCCAGGGTCTCGCGAATCTCTACCGGCCAAACAACCGCACGCTCCTTTTAACCGTCTCGTTAGGCCTCGGCACATTTCTGCTTTTGAACCTCTATCTCTCGCGCGACGTGCTGCTGTCGCAGTTCCGCAGCATCGGCACCGGCGAGCAGCCGAATATTTTCCTGTTCGACATTCAGCCCGACCAGCGCGTGGAAGTTGCCGATGAAGTCCGCGCCATGGGCCTGCCGGTGATTCAGGAGGCGTCGATCGTCACGATGCGGCTCGCGGAAGTGAAAGGCCGCAGGACGGCTGACATCCTCGCGGATCCGGGCCGCAAAATTCCCGAGTGGCAACTGCAGCGGGAGTATCGCAGCACGTTTCGCGACCAGTTATCGGAGACGGAAAAAATCGTCGCCGGCAAGTGGATCGGCCGCGTCGATTACAAACCCGGCGACGTTGTCCCCATCTCGATCGACAAAGAGATCGCGCGCGATTTCGAAGCGACAATTGGCGACGAGCTCGTCTTCGATGTGCAGGGTGTGCCGATCCGCACGAAGATCGCGAGCACGCGCGACATCGATTGGAAGCGCTTCCAGACGAACTTCTTCGTCGTCTTCCCGGCCGGTGTGCTGGAGAACGCTCCGGGCTTCGGCGTCATCGTGAGCCGCGTGCCGGATGCCGCAGCCTCCGCGCGTCTGCAAAGCGGAATCGTCGCGAAATTTCCGAACGTTTCCGCGCTCGATCTGACGTCGGTAATTCAGACGGTCGACTCGATTCTCAGCAAAGTCGCGCTTGTCATTCGCGTGATGTCGCTCTTCACCGTCGGCGCAGGTTTGGTGGTCCTCGCGAGCACGATCTGGAGCGGACGTTACCAGCGGCTGAAGGAGAGCATTCTCCTGCGAACGCTCGGCGCCTCGCGTGCGCAGATCTGGCAGATTCTTTGCGCCGAGTATCTGATGCTCGGCGTGCTCGCGAGCGCGACGGCGATCGTGCTGGCGGTCGGCTCGAGCTGGGCGCTCGCGCGTTTTGTCTTCAAGCTCGAATTCGCGCCGTCGATCTGGCCGCTCTTCGTTGCCGCCGCATCCGTCAGTGCGCTGACGGTTGCGATCGGTTTGCTGACGAGCCGCGGAATCGGCAGCACGCCGCCGCTCGAAATTCTGCGCGCCGAGGCGGAGTAAGGCAGGGGAGGCCACTGTAGGGGAAGCTGTTAGCTTCCCGTGTTTCGAACTGGGGAAGCTGACAGCTTCCCCTACAGTGGCCGCTTGCCTCGCGCGGCGACCGTGGAGGCCGGATCGAGCGACTTCAGTTCAGCTTTCGTCAGCGGTCGCCAATGTCCACGCGGCAGGTTGCCGAGCCGCAGGTTGCCGATGCGGGTGCGGATCAGCTTCTTCACTTCGTAGCCGATCTCGTAGAACATCCGCCGAATCTGACGATTGATTCCCTGCCGCAGAACGACGCGCAGATACATCGGCTTCACCGGATACACGCGCTCGAGGCGCGCGCGCTGGCCGTCGAGCATCACCCCTTTCAAGAGCTTCGGCGCGAGCTCGGGATCCCACGGTTTGTCCAGCGTCACCTCGTACTCCTTGTCCACTTTGTAACGCGGATGCATCAGACGTTGGGCGAGATCGCCGTCGTTCGTCAGCAGGAGCAGACCTTCACTTTGCGCATCGAGCCGGCCGACGTTGAACAATCGCGGCATGTGCGGCGGCAACAGATCGAAGATCGTGTCGCGGGCGTTTGGATCGCTGCGCGTGGAAACAAAGCCGGCGGGCTTATGCAGCATGATGTGCAGCTGCCGTTCCGCGCGCACCATTTTGTTGCCGACTTTGACGTGATCAGTCTCGGTGGGTTGAACGGAGAAATCGGTGACGACGCGGCCGTTGATCGTCACGCGGCCGGCCGCGATCAGTTCATCGCAATGCCGCCGGGAGCCGACGCCGGCCGCAGCGAGATAGCGGTTCAGGCGCATTTCGGTTGGAGCTGACAAGACGAGGCACGCCCTCGCCGTCGACTAAAGATTGACGAGCGAATCCCGTCGCTTACGCGTCCGGTTTCGTCTTCGGCAGCCCGAGAACCTTCGCGCCTTCTTTCCACTGGCCGCGCTTTTTGAGCAGCTCGACGCGCTCGAAACGCTTCAGGACATTCCGCTTGGCTGTGATGGTGCTGGCCCCTTTAAGACTGCGATGCTGCGACATAAATGCTCCTGGTGTTCGTGGGAAAGTGAGCCGGCACAGTAGAGGAGGGGCGCGGTTTTTCAACCCCGAGATCGCTCCGCGCGGGCTACGGGTGATTGTTGATCACGACGTGGGCGCCGCAGGTGGTCGCCTGGTGATAAATGTGGAACCGCTCCGTCAGGCGCCGCTGCCAGTGAGGGATGCGCTCCTTGTGGATGATGAGGTAAACGGGATGCGCCGCGGCCATCGCCGTCAGGATCGCCTCGGTGGAGCCGGTGGCGTCTTTGTCGAAGACGCGCGGGTGGCGCTTCAGATAGAAGCGGAGGCTTGAGGCGCCGTTCGGCGAGCCCTCGAATAACACCTCACCCGTCTCGCCGAGCCGTGGCCGCAAGAAATTTGACGCGTCCTCGAAGGAGAAATGCGCCCCGAGCCGCGCCATTGTTTCGGCGGCGCTGAGGCCGACTGGCACCATCGCGAGCATGATCGCTGCAATCGCGAGTTCTTCCCGATGCCGCCACGCGAAGTATGCCGCCACCGTGCAGCCAATAATGATGGCGGTGCCGACGAGCATTGGCATCGCACCGAACGCTGTCATCGCCACGTCAAGGAGAAGCCCCGATGGTCGCGGTCCATTGAACAGGCGTAACATCGCAACACCGATTCCAACCAGCGCGGTCAAACCGATCCCCGCCACGCGCAGTCCGCGCGGACTGCGATCCCAGACCCACGCGCTGCAGAGCGCCAGTGCGCTCCACATGCTCATCGTGTGATAATCCTGTCGCGCGGAAAAGAAGAGGAACGGCAGGAAACCGACCGCCGCCCAGCAAAGCGGCAACGCGTCGGCGAACTCGAACTCGTGCGGGCGAAAAATCTTCCGCGCCGCGAACAACAGACCGGGAGCAATCAGCAGGAGCGCCGGAAACCACCACGCCGCGCATCGCAGCAGGAACTCCGGTAACGATATACCTCCGCCGG
>JAESFH010000146.1_pt1 | contig 52585 bp, 47 predicted proteins | sample 9269381 | NCBI WGS metagenome assembly JAESFH01 (sample SAMN14504062, study PRJNA617094) | algae metagenome | isolation source: Aphanothece sp. CMT-3BRIN-NPC111 and co-occurring heterotrophs from well... | place: USA: Clark Mountains Wilderness, California | collected 2010-04-18
CCGTGAAACACGAGACGCCGAGTTCGATCGGATCGCGGCACATCTTGAGGAATCGAACCGGGACCAATTCCTGCCAGACCGCAAACCATTGGAGCAGCCGGAGATCGAGCCGGAACTCGAAAGGCAGGCGCACCGCGACTACGAAGCCGAGCTGCTCGCGGACGCTGACATATTCCAGCGCGAAAGCGGTGACGAACTGCTTGATGCAATCTCTGCGTCCGGTGGGCTACCCGTTCCTAGCAGCGAAGTCAGCGGTCCTTACCGCGGCGAACTCCGGAACGTGCTGGAGATGTCAAAAGGTGGTCGCCATGTAGGAGTGAAAGGCGTCTTCACCGGCAAGCTGTTCCGGAAAGATGCGCCCGACGTAGATACGCTGGCAACGTCGCTTCGAGACAGAGGTTTTGACGTTCAGACCCCCGCCGATGTGTTCAACCTTCTCGATCAAAGGCTCCGCACTGGTCGCGCGATTTACGGCGTTCCTGAACGCGCAGCGACGTTTAAGCGAAGCTCCAGTGAACACGATCCGGCCCAAGGTGTCTTACCATTTGATGGAAACACCAGGCACCTACGCGGGGAAGAGCTTGCCGCCGATCAGGGCGCCTCGCCTGAAGCCGAAACTTCCTCGATACAAAACATCCGGCAGCGTGCCCGGCAGCGCTGGCACGCAGTCACGCAAAAGCGGCGGACGTTAGCGGGAGCAATCCGATCAAAGGCGACTGATGACGCACTACAAGGCGCAGGCCTAACTACACAGCGCGAGCGGGTACATGCCTTACGCGAACTTGAGCGATACAGCGACGATGCAGAACGAGGGGCAGACATTCCTTCGCCGAGAAGTCGGCCGCACCTGCCAATCTATCTTCCCGACTATGACCAAGCGCCGGAGCAGTATCAGCGTGCCTCTCGTGTCGCGCATGAACTTGCCTCGGAAGCGTTACGGGACACTGGCCTTACGGCTGAGGAACTCTATTTCGAGCGCAGCGTTGACCCGCGCAGTGGGCAGCGCTACGCGTTAGACGACAATGTTCGCCTCTCTGCTCAACCGGATACGCAACTGGAGCGCCGCCAAGCGCTCGGCAGACTCGCCAAAGCCCTCGAGCAAGACAAAGCTCGTGCAGTGCGCGGCGTCCGGGGTCCGGCCCGGCTACAACCCGTCCACTGGCCTGCACGTCAGTCCGCAGATCGAGTGGGTGACGCCGGAAGAAGCAGCGCGCCGGAGAGCAATCTGGCAGCAGTCAGACTTGCCGAACTAGCGGCCGAGCGGAACGGCCAAAAAGTAGTTTGGTTCCGCGACCTGCGCGGCGAGGAGCAGATTGACGGCGCGACCTTCCCGGTGCTCGGGATGCGTTACATCTTCCTGAACGTTGATGCGCTGAAAGACCCGGTAATTCAGGTCGCGGCGCACGAACTCACGCACCGGATGAAGGTGGAAGCGCCGGATGTGTACCGGCGATACGAGGCGGCAGTTCGCAGGGCGACGAGCAATGACTACGACGCCAACCGGAAGACGCGCGGCTATGCCGACGCGCAATTGGACGAGGAGTTCATGGCCGACTTCACCGCAGAGGCCATCCAGAACCCCGTCCGGCTCAAGGCGCTCCTGAACGAGGACCCGACCGTCTATGAGCGGATCATGGGCTACCTGCGCGACATCATTGAGGGCATCACGCGCGCCTACCGCGACAAGTGGGGAAAAGGTTCACCCGTTGCGTCGGATTCGATCAACAATCTTCGGCAGGCTCACGCCGCGATGGAACAGGCGTTTCGTGAGTGGCAGGCACGTCGCCCTGACGAAGGTGACGCTGAGACTGGGAGCATCCGTGCGCAGCCGACGCTCGCCCGTAGCGACACTCACACCGCGAACCTCGCCGCCTACCGCGCACTCTCAGAAAAGCGCGACAGCGGCACAATCACGCCGGCAGAAAGTCAGAAGCTCGAAAACATCGAGCGTGAACTCGGGCAAGAGTTTATTCCGCTCGGCGAGGCGTCACCGCTCGACCGCACGCCAGCGAAGCCGGCTGTGCCGCAGTTCCGTGGTGCCGACACTGCCGAAGATGTAGACGGTGGATTAGACTTAGGCCCGTTCGAGGATGCTGACGGGCAGCAGGCGTTCTTTAAGCGCGAGGAACTATCGCCAGAAGAGGCTCTGTTTCGCGGCCCCGTCATCGAAGGCCGTCTGACTCGCTTTTTCTTTGAGGGCTCCCGAGACGTATTCGACCGCACACCGGGGCTCAAGTTTCTCGGCGCCGCGATCCGGAAGCACGTCGACCAGGCGCGGAAGTATGATGCGGCGTTGCTTTATCCGTACCGCAAGTGGGAGCAGAAGTACGGACGCGCCGAACGCCAGCAGGCGCTGAGTGACTTCGAGTCGTACTGGGGCCAACACGCGACGAACCCTGCGAAGGTGGATCGCTTCTTGCAGGGCTACTCTCAGGCATCAAAAGACCTGATTCAGCTCTGGAGAGAGACGGCGAAATACGCGGATGAGCGCAATGCGGGCGTAACTGTCTACGACGACGGGAAGCAGGCGTATCGCCCGATCGGTTCGATTGCTGACTACTTCCCGCGCAGCGTCCGTCCAGAGATCTGGGAGATGGTGGAACACGGCGTGAAAAACCGCGCTCAATGGACGGAAATGGTCGCGGCTCTCAAAGAGCAGGGAATGATCACCGACGAACGCGAGGCGATTCCATATCTGGAGCGTGCGCTCAAGCCGATCAAACGCTTCGACTACCTGGGGAACATCGAACAGGCCCGCAATCTGCCGCTGCCGAATCGGGCGTACGATTATTCCTTCCGAGCTGCGCGCCGCTACATGAAAGCGTGGGCAGAACGCAAAGCGCAAATCGAAGCGTTTGGCCAGAAGCTCGGGAAGAACGGCAAAGATCTTTTCGACGTTGCGGCTGAGAAGACCCACCACCGGCTGACGCGCGAGTACATCATGGCCGTGCAGAAGCGGGCGTACGGCGAAGTGCCGAACACCGCGCTTGCACGCACGGCGGCGTTTCTGAACACACTCGCGACACCGCTCCACCTCGCGAACCCGCGCACCATCGGGCGGAACCTGTTCTCAGGTCTCCTGTACAACCAGACAACCTTCGGCACCGGTAACGCCATTCGCGCAGCGTTCGAGATGCGTCGTGCATGGCAGGCGATCGATGACGCGTACGCGAAGGGCATTCTGAGCCACGACCTGATGAACATGGTCAACGATGCTGACCAGCTCCGGAGCAAGCCGATCGCGAAGCTGCAGCGCGCGAGCAACGCCGTATTCAGGCTGACGGGCTACTCGCTAAGCGAAGACTTCGTACGGGCTCATGCTCTGCTGACGGCAAAGGCGTTCTTGCGCCAAGCGATTGCAGCCTTCAATAAAGACCCGCGCTCGCGAGCTGCGATGCGGTATGCGGCCTTCCTGAAGCGCAATGGGCACAACATCGCCAAGCTGGCAGAGGAGAACGGTGAGGGCGAACTGACTGACCGTTACCTGCGCGAATCAGTGAACTTGTCGCAAGGCGGGTATCGGTACGATCAGGTGCCAGTGTTCACCGACTCACCGGTTGGAAGGTTCATCTACAAGTACCAAAAATGGGGAACACAGGCGACGCGGAACTTCGTCCGCAATGTGCTCACGCCTGCTGCATACGGCACGGAGTTAACCTACATCCGTGACGGTAAGCGGCACACGATCAAGACCCGCGATTTTCAGCCACTCACACGCTACGTCATTGCAACAGCACTCGTCGGACAGGCGATCCTTGGGATCGAAGAATGGATCTTCGGCTCGACTCCTGGCGTTGCCAGTATCGACGAGATAATCAAGACGTGGAACACAGACAAGAAGCGCGCCTTGGAGATCGCACTCTCGCGCTATTGGAAGGGAATCATCGCCAGCGGCGGGTACGGGATCATCTCGAATTACGCGCAGCATCTGATCGACTACACGGAACGCCGCGGCTCGCAGAATCCAATGAACCCGCCTGCACTCGGAACACTGCTCGGCACGCTCGATCTCGCCGCACGGCTGCGCGAGCAAGGCACACTGACGGCGCGCGATCTTGAGGATTTCCTCAACTCGCAGGTGTCCATTTACCGCACCGGGAAAGACATGGCCGCACGCGTGGCGAACGCCGCAGGTTCAACCGCGGAATGGCAGAAAGAGGAAATTGCGAGTCACGATCTCCGTTGGCTCAACACCGTTACACGCCGGTATGCTTCTGAAGTCGGTGAACCGGGCAAACGAACAGCACCGGGACGAGTAGCCAAAACGCCGAACACTCCATTCGAGAACAATCTCCATGACGCGCTGATTATCGGCGACGTTCAAGGCGTTAAGAGCCTGCTACGCGAGCGGTTGCGGGAACTGACGCCGGCACAGCGCGAAGCGTTCCTGAAGAGCGTTAAAGCAAGCGTACGCGCCCGGCAGCCGATCCGCGTCGGCACTGCCGGAGCTGAACGCCGCGAGCTGTTCCTGCAGTGGGCCAAAAAACGTTTGCCAGCCGATGAACTCGCCCGCGTCCGAAGAATCGACGCGACCTACTACAAGACGGCGCGAGCGGCAGGGCTCATGTCAGACCCGAAACCGGTGGACCTCAACGAAGCGATACGGAACATGCAGATGCGCCGTGCGCTTGGGCGCTAAGCCTGCGCCATCTTTGCGATCAGCGCGAGAACCACGAGCGCCAGAATCGCAGCGATCCCCATCGACGTGTCGCGACGTTCTCGCATATAATCGAGATCGTCTCTGAGTCTGCGGCTCGTGCGTCCCGGAAGATCCGCTCTCGCTGGTTTCCGAGGGCCATCACGTGGTAGAACGCGCCCGCGTACTCCACCCGAATTGCTCTTGCCATCGCCGCATCGGAGCCGCCGGATGCAAGAAAAAAGGACCGACCCCCTGCGACGCACGCCTCTCCGCCCAAGTCGCTCCCCCCGTTTATTCCCCCGGCGTAATGCAGCTTGGGGGCAACGCTGACTCGCTGTCAGTCTGTCGGGAATTTCGGCTCATCGATAAATTCTTTGCTGCAATATAGCGCAAATAGGCCTGTCTAATCTTCCAAAGATATCCGAGCAACACGACGCAGAGGAGGAAGTCAACAACCGCGATAGGCCAAGTGAGAGAAAAACCCATATACCCAGCGTGATACGTGAGAAGCATAACCGCCGCGAGTACGACGATACCGACAATCGCACCAAGCCAAGCGAACCGTGACCGAACTAGGAATAGCACGATGAAGATGGCGCTCGAGCCGACTGCCGCTGTACCCAAGCCGCTTAGGCGGTGCTGCACAAAATAAAACTGGAAGTTAAACAACCCAGCAATGAGGAAGCCGAGGAAGATCGGCAACAGTGGGTTTCGCTTCGAAGGTGTGGTATCCACTCGGAATCTAAACACACCAAGAGGAGCGACAGAAGGCGTAGCGTCGCCTCGCTCGGAGGGGCAGTGTGCGAGTCATGTCAAAACGTAATCGCAGTGGCCGCTGTATGTTCCATCGCATGGTGAGACCTCACGGCTTTGGAAGCGAATGGATACGCTTCAGAACAAAACCGAACATCACGAGGATAACGCCAGCGATAAACGGATATACTCCGTTCGTGTGACTGGTGTGCTGAGAGGCAGGCCCTCCCGTCTCTCCAGTGGCCAAGAGGAGCATGCCGTAGAGGACCGAAAGCGCGCCAAAGACGATAATAGACATGCAAAGTGAAGAGAAACGCCACATGTACTTCGGCGCTGTGGCGAGAATTACGACGCCAAAAACAAAGCATAATCCGGTGAAAAGACGCCCCTGCGACATGGCAGGTTCGCCCACGAAGAAGCGAGTGCCGATAAGCAGCATGAGGACGCCAAACGTAAAGTAGCCGTAGTCCTGACTTTTGTCGGGCTTTTCAAGGCTGGCCATCACACCACAATTGTTTCAATGCCCATTTACCCTTGGAATACGTGATTGAGTCGACCCACCCCAATGAACGTATGCTTGGTAGGAATGGAGGCTCGCGAATACGCCGTCGGGTGTAGAAACGGGGCCGCCCCAACGACCGTGTGTTCCAGGAGTATAAGTTTTGGAGCCGTCAACATCTACAATTCCTCCTGAAACCGGTTCAATCCAATTTCGATTAATACGATTTTGATACATGGTGAAGTCCGCGAGGGGCGAGTAGCCAATTCTGAAAACAGGCAGATGTAATTCAATGTCTTCAAAGGGTCCTCCGCCCGGGAGGCCGAGACTCCCACTATTTCCACGCTCCGGAATATTTGGTCGAGTTGCAACGACAATCGCATTCTCGAGAGGGGACTGCGGGTCGGTTAAGAGGAAGTTCGCCGCATTTCCGAACCCTTCATAAACATTTGTCGGCGAACTGCCCGGAGTATAGCCGTTCATGAAATCCGTTGCCTTATTGATGACCTGCTGCCCTCGCGGCGTACCGGCGAAGACGAGCGCAGGCCGTAGAAATGCGTGTGGGGCCGAGCGCGAGCTGCATCAGTGTCGGGCAGGGCGGGAGCTACAACCCGCATCGGCGACCCGCTGCGGCTGCCCAATACAGTCTGATCGTCTCAACGGAGCACGGGCAGATCCTCTTCGCTACGACCGCCGCGCGGCGCTGGCTTCGCGAGATGTTCGGCCGGCCTGCCCGTGGGGGGATGCTGCCCCGGGCAGTCTGTCATTGGCTCACGCGTCAACGGGTCCAGTGTTCTAAAGAGCGATCACTCTGTATCAGGCTCAGACATACTAACCTCCTGGTGACGCGGCTCATGCCGCAGCTGCCCGACTTCGTGGCGATCGTGCTTGAGAAAAGCACGGTCACAGTGTCTGTTCGAAGGCAGCACGGAAGTCTGACACGGCGAGAAGACGAGGTTCTGCAGTGGATCGCCGCGGGCAAATCGAATCGCGAAATGGCGCAGATCATGACCATATCGCCCGGGACGATCAGCAAGCACCTCGAACACATCTTCCACAAGCTGGGCGTCGAGAACCGCACGTCAGCCGCGAGCTTCTACGAAGCGGAAACTGCGCTTACAGCAAGCAGCCCTCGAGCTGCGGCCCCTCCCCCGACAACAACAAAAAATCACGCACGATCAAGGCGCGCATACGATCTGCTCGATCAAGAGCAACGTTCCAATTAACCTGTAGGCAGTATCAATCGACGGGGTTCCAGAGGTTCGTCACGTGCGGCCTCGAAGGGACGCGCGGTGACGGCGTACGTAAGGCGGCGCAGGCTGACGACGGTGTGGACAAATCGGTTTGTGCCGCACCGGTGCAGTTTTCGACGTTGCCGCACGCTGTGTCGGACTGCTATCACTGCAGTTGCCGTGCTTGCCCGCCGCCTTGTTTACATCTCGTACGTGGACGAAGAATTGTCCACCGCCTACCAAAGTGTGCGGTCGACTTTGGAGTCTCTCGGATACAGCGTCGAAGCGCAGCCGCGGGCACTTGGAACTGATCTGCGAAAAGCACTCAGGCAGCGCGTTCGGCACTGTCATGCGTTAATCCACATCGTTGGATGGCAGTACGGAGCAGAGCCGCCCAGTGTAGACCTCGCTTACGGTCGCGTCAGCTACGCACAATTCGCCGCCATAACGGCTAAGCGACTTCACAAACCTATTGGTTACATCTTAGCAGAACCGCCGCTTGCGCCAGTTCCGAAGAATCCAGCTGATACGACTCTCCTGTTGCAGAACGCATATCGCAGGCGACTGCAGGTTGTCGGAACGGCCATGTTCCGTGCCGCGACAGCGGACGACCTTCGTACCGCAGTGTTCAATCTGCACACGTCCGTGTTGCAAACCCCCTCCTCTTGGAAGTTCGCTAGGTCACTTGCTTTTGTGATGGTCGCAGTGCTTGCGATGGTCGGGATTGTTGAGGTGTGGACGCAGTTCACGTCCAAATCGCGAGAGTCGGTCGTGCCTCCGGTTGCCTCAGTGCCGCAACTGCCGGCGCCCGAAGAGCCGTGGCACAGATCGGTACCGACGGCAGCACCCGCCTTAGTGCCGAGTCCCGACGAAAGCTCCTCACCCAACGCGGAAGATCACGCGAAGCCGTCGCAGCACCCACGAGTCGAGGCTGAGCGAGCATCGGCGCCGCAAACAGTAGCTGTCGCAACCTACAGTCCCGCCTCTCCGCAAGCAGAAGAGCCGACACCGAACGCTGCCGTCAGAGAGGGTTGGCCGGGTGAGCGCTTTCCGGAAACGCGCGCGCGAGAGCTCAGTGCAATGGATATTGAGCGACTGCAAAGCGAAGACATCCAGTACGCTATCAACGAAATGTATGCCAGGCACGGCGCTGAGTTTAAAGACCCAAAAGTAACCGCGATGTTCCAGGCGCTGCCGTGGTACGAGCCGTATCCCGGCCGAACGTACGAAGCAACTGAGCAACTGTTTACCGACACGGAACGCGCAAACGTTCAGCTACTCGGCGCACTGAGAGCGTACCGGCGAGCCAATACGCCCGCGCAGCCTATCGCCCCCGAACCTACGCGGCCGGTCGCCGCCGCTCCGTTGAAAGGCGTTATCAGCGCGCCTCGTCCTGAATACCCGTTTGAGGCGCGCCGCCAGAGGATCACCGGTAGCGGCGTGTGCGTGTTGTATATCAACAAGAACGGCACCGTCACTAATGCTGTCATGGCTGAAAGCACTGGATCTCGGTTGCTAGATGATGCGGCTGTCAGTGCTTTCCGACGATGGAGGTTCCGTCCGGGCAGCCCGTCGCGCGTAAGGATGCCTATCACGTTCACACTGCGTGGCGCGGAGTTCTAAACACTGCGTGTCGCCGGCAGGGTCCACATTGCTCGCGCCGCAGCGGCGCCCCCAACACATCTTCAGCAAATCAACCTCGGGCCTGCCATGCTTCGCGCTGTTGCGCGGGCGGGAGAGCAGCGAGTGGACGAACAACACTCTCAGAGGCAGGCGTGTTACCAATTGGTAACAAATTCTCCGCGACCTCCGCTACCTCGATCATGCGATGCGCATGGATTCGGCTCATGTTCCACCGTGCCTCGCAGTATTCTTGAAATGTCGCGAAGCCAGCGTGTCCTGGCTTCTTATCGTACAGCCGCTCGTTACGGATGCGTAGCAGCGCGTTTCCGACCTCGATAAATGAGTCCATGCCGCGCTCGACAATGGCTTCGCACTCCGCGAGCACCGACTGCTCTGGACGCGTGATTTTCGTCACAAAGTTTGAACACGTCCGCGTGCTCGCTGTCTGTGACTCCATCGCTGGGTAAACAGCGATCCGCCAACTCAGATCCTCGGCCATCAACCGAGCGGCGTTAAAACCAGAGAGAAACAGCCTGTGTGTGGGATAGCCGTGTGGGGTGATACCCTGCGGTGATAAGGTTTACCCCTTCCTCGCACAGGCTTTTTTTATCCATATGAAGTCCGAGAAAAACACCAACGGCAGTCGCCGTTCATTACCCAGCACCCCAAAGCCAGCACAGCCGGCCCCCGTCCAGCCTGGTCATCAGCGGCTTGTCATCGACCTGCCGGACGACGCGCATGCGATGCTCGTCATGATGTCCAATTACGACGGCGACCACGACATCGAGCGCACCGTCCGAAAGTGCATGGCGCGCGACGTCCAAGCGTTTGCCGAATCTCTCGCCACCGAGGACATCCAGTCAATGTTCGGCGTCGAAACGGCAATCGCGCAAGACGCGTCGGTGACGGTGCGTTTTCCCCGTGAGGACGCAAAGTGAAGCGGAAGGAAATGATGTCGGTGGAGTTGCCGAAGGGATTCGAGGCACACGCCAAGAAATTCCTCATGACTCCTGAGTGCCTCGCCTTTTTGCTTTGCGCGGATTTTGTTTATCGGAAGCCGGAACGTCTGTTAGTGATTGAGCGGATGGATCACCCTTGTGCGCGCGCTGACGGAGACGCACCGCCCAGCGCCCGATTTCCAATTCCGCCCGAGCCGTAATTAGCAAAAGCGAAAGCCGTCGCAGTGCTGGCATTGGTCGGCCTGCGGCGGCTATTCTCAAATCGCACGGGAAGGCACATACCCGGCGGTATGAAAATAACGAGCCTCACTCGAGGCTAGTCCAAGAAAGTTCGCACGGCCGGCAGCAGCGTGTTGGATGCCTGGGGATGAAAACGCGGTTGGAGTTCGCGTCTGTCCGTTCTAGCTGCAGAGTCCATTGTAACTCGTTCGCTGCGCAGTGGTAACGCTCCTGGATTGGGCCAGCGACTCGGGTTTGCTTGTTATCGGTTTGAGGGCTCTGATCGGTTATGGCCTTTATCGCGGCGCGTCGCCTCCTGCTTCGCCAAAAAAGTAGCGATCGCTCGCGTTCCGCGGCTCCTCCCGGACGGCTTCCAAGAACAACAGCGAACCGCGAGCAAGGCGGCTCCCGTGCAATGTGAGTCGTGCCGCTGTTGCAGAAATCAATGCCGCGACCGCTCGTCGAACGCGATCACCTGTTCGATTTGGCAGCCCCCTGGCGGAAGTCGGAAGGAAGGGAATCGGCTGGACTTGGCGGCTGGTCCCGATCAGAAACGATTGCGGAGAGGCGAAGAACACGTCAGACCACGTCACCTTCAACTTAACTGAGAGAGGTTCCACGGATGCGATACTTTATAGCTGGCGGAGGCGAGTACGGTACTCACTACGTCCGAAAACTTCGGGTTGCCCTCGCCAAGGGGACGGTGGCTCTCGAGGAAATCGTTGTTGTCGACCGAGATCCTAACTGTCTGGCGATAAACGAGATCGACAAGATTCCAATTGCCCGACTCTATGTATCGGATTGGGCTGCTTTCGGTGACGAAGTATGGTCACACCGGCAAGCGTGGCGTGACGATGTCTGGGTTCCCGCCCCCATCGCTCCCCACATACTCGCCGGCTGGATTGTCGATCGCATCCAACGGGAATTTGGGTTGCGCGCCAATCCGGTTCAGGAGGCAGTGCATCTGCCCGAGATCCCCTACGCCAAGTCACTGCCTGATGGTCGAGTGTTGTTAAGTCACGCTCCAGGACTTTGTCCGTTGGGCTGCATCGAACCCGGTGAGTGTGCCATCACAAAGAATGTCCGCTGGTGGGAGATGCGTCAGACCATCGACCAAATCGTGGCAAAGTCCATGAATCCGCCGATCGACGAGGTGGCGATGTTTTTTTGCAAACATCATTGTGACGCGGGCGAATACGATGTTGGCGGAATTCGAATGAAGACGATCTACGAGGAGGGGGATCGGGTCTGCGACATCGCCAAGTCCGGTCGGGGGAGAATTGGCGTAGCAACGTTTTCCTCGTGTCATGGGGTCTTGAACGTCTTTGACCTTCAGGCGAACCTCGTGCGCACGCAAAAATGTGTGCGATGCGGTTCGGAGTTTCGCTGTGGTGCAGAAGCGGGCGAAGACCACTGTTGGTGTGATGAGTTGACCCACGTAATGCCAGTTACCAGCACCGGCGGGTGTTACTGTCCGGATTGTCTCAAGTTGGAAATCGACTCGCGCCTGAGAGGCACAGCTTACGTGAGGTTGCAGGAGGCCTAACGATGCCGTGCAGGGAACCCTGCCATCGCGCTCTGATTGTAATTCACGCGTGCTGCGGGACGGGCGGGGAGCTTGTTCTCGCTTAGGTGTTATCTCAGGCCATGAGCAGCGATCAAGTGACGGTTATCCTCAAGCGGTTTGAAGCACCGGATGAAGTGCGGATGCTCGAGAAGGGTCGTTTCGAGTTAGTGCACGTCGGAGGAATGACGATTGGACGCGCTACGTACGAGCCAGGTTGGAGGTGGAGCGAGCACGTTGGTCCGAGTGTCGGCGCCACCCGATGCTCTGTTGAGCATGTCGGGCTCGTGCTGTCTGGCACCGCGACAGCCGCCTTCGACGATGGCACGATATTCGAGCTCCGAGCAGGCGAGCTGTTTTACATACCGGCGATACCGCACGATAGTTGGGTTGTCGGAGAGCAGCCATACGTGTCACTCCACTTTCTTGGAGCCGACTCTTACGCGAAGCCAAAGACCTAACCCGGCCGGTGCAGCTGACGGCGAGCAAGCCTGTGATTTACGTTGAGGGCGTTTGCGAAGCGAGCCGCGCGGTCAATGCCGCAGCGACCGTTCGTTGAAAGCAATCACTTCCTCGATTTCGCCAGCATCATTGAACACGCGGATTTCACCGTTCGATTGCGCGGTGCGGCCCATCGCATAATCGATTGCTGATTGCTTGGCTCCGGCTCCGGTCCAATACGGCTGCACTCCGGGAGCTTCGTAGCATTGCCACCCGCCGCGATGCGGCTTGATCTCAAAGATTTTCATTTCGCAGGATCTCTAGACGGGCGGCAAGCTTCTGAATGCGACTCGCTCGATTACGGTGTTCCCTCAGGTTCGGGCATCGGTTCGTCTCGACAGAAGCGCTGCTGTTTAGCCACGCAACTTGGTTTGCAGTTGCTGGCACTGTGTCGACTTCGTGCAGCGGCCCGGTGAGGCTTAGGCGGCGCGGCGCGGCGTAGCGCCAAATCGCGTGATGCGCCGCGCGCATGTGGCCGCCCGTCATTTCGGCCGCGGGGATCAACATCACAGAAGGCAATGTCGGACGTCGTCTTCTCGTAGGCCTTGTTAACGCGGGTCGTTATTCGGGCACTTCCACATTTTTGTGTCCACAGTCCATGGCTGCGCGCTGCTTTCGCCGTTACCGGCGCCGTGAATCGGAGAGGTTCCGGACTGCACCAGCAGACCGCATCCGGGTCAGATGTAACCGTCGATCGGGGCTCCCGTTCGACCGCTGCCCCTGGGACGTCACACCGCCCGTGCGTCGCTGGTCGTAATGCCCGCCAGCGATGGCTGCACTGACATACAAGCAAACCCGAGTACCAGTTGAGTTTTCATCGGCGAGCGGTAGTGGCGCACGTCTACTTGCCTGCCGGAATCCAGTCCGACCGTCACGGCAGACGGCGAGGCAAAATACGAGCCGATCATCAGTTTCAGACAAACTTCGCCCTCGCAATCGCGTAGTACTATGCGGCGGCTGCTGAATGCCCCTTGTGTTGACAGCCAGGAAAACGCGACGGCGACTCGCCCTTAGCGGCGACGCTGCGTACTGTGCCCCCATCAGCCGGTATGTCTGGTAACAACGATACTCGCCGTGATTCTTGTGGTTCGAAACCGTCGCCGATCGTTGGCCAACGCAAAAGCCAGTCGACACCCCTCCTGAGTCGGGTACGACGGTTCGCAAAACAACAGCAATGCGACACACCTCGGGCATTTCTGTCACTGCGCAAAGCGGCAGAACGGTTCGGCGTGAAGGTATCAGAGATGGCGACTGTTTACCGGCAACTGACCGAAGAAAACCTTCTCACCGGCGTTCGAGGATCACGCACGACGCTGCGACCGAAGGGTGCCGGACGATCTCTCCGGGTGAAGGGTTTCATCGGCATCCCAGTGTCGACCTTCCGCTTTTTGACGCTTCGCGAGTACCGCGAGGCCTTTTTCAATATCCGCGATGCAATGTTTGCACGCGCGTTCATGAGCCGCTGCATCTTCTTCGATGGCTGGGATGCTGATCCCGAGGCTTTAAGCCGAGCGTTCGGTAAGGCCGGAGTCGACTCGGTAGTGTGGCTTCTTACCGATGGTTCCGGTCGAGACACGGCATTGAGGCTTCGCGATCGGGGCATCAATTTCATTGGCGTCGGCTTCGCTGCTGTCCCCGGCGTGTTCTGTCGTTACGAAGTACAACGGCGTCGCGCCATCTCCGGAATATTCAGCCATTGGCGATCGAAAGCGCCGATTCAAACAGCGACGATCTTCCGCGTTCGCGCCGAAACGAAGGCCGACGCGGAGCGAGTGAAACGCGTCCAATCCCTCGCAGAATCACAAGGGATTGACTGCAAATTCGAAATGCTGCCGGACCGGCACTTACCTGCCTTCATAAAGTCATGGTGCGCCGAAGAGGGGAGCGCAGTCGTGCTGCCGGCGCCTGCCGCTTCGACGCTCGCGTGGCGCGAGCCCGAGACTGTTGTTGAAGTGTTGAGGGATTGTCGCGTCGCGTTAATCGACGGCCCAGTGGACCTTGCAGTTCCACAGGGCGACGCGCGATCTGCGACTGCCGATCTGGTTACCGTGGATTGGCGGCCGATCGCCGCCCGAATCGCTTCAGATGCAGCGACCGGCAAAGCACTGCTGGAGTCGGACCCGATCGTTTTCCAAGCGCGCCCTCGTATCCGCGTGCCGCTCGAGCAGATCGCCCTCGATCACCAATTCCGCCGCTGGAGCAGCCGCGGTCGTAACGCGGCTTAGTGTCACATTAGCCGCGGCCGGCCCGCGGAGAGGTAAGTGTTAAGACCGCGTGACGGTAGATCTTAGCTGCGGTCCGCGACAGCGGTCGACGAGGAACACGGCCGACTTATTAGTATCGCAGGCCATACCTAGCTTGCGTCGCCGTGGAGCTGCAAAGCTACCATAGCAGTACCGCGCCGACGCTCCTTCTGAGTATGCCGACACCAGCATCACAGTGTTTGCTAGCTGTTTAAATCTGTTTGGCAACTGTTCGTCTAGGCGGAAAAGCGCGTGCTTTATACAACGGCGAATCGAAACCACCTATGAATTACAACTTTTTGAAACCTACGTTCCTCGCTGTTGCTCTTGCATTGTGTTCCAGCGAACTGCAGGCGCAGCTCGGACATAACAATCCGACCGGCGACACCGGTCAGTTTAACGGCAACGTTACGACTGCTGGATCGTACGATCCCTATACTGCAAATGCGACTCGGTCGATCACGGACATCGTGGTGCCGGGTACTATCGGCACGTATCCGCTCGCGTTTACTCGGACGATGAACACTCGCCCCGAACCAAGCACACGCGGGTACCATTTTGGTTGGGCCGGAGCCTGGCGCCACTCGTATCAGTGGGAAATTCCAGGGCAATACTACGAGACAACTGACGATGAGTACCCGGTGCCGCCAAGTTACTTGGTCAGGTACCCGGACGGTCGTGCCGTTACGTTTGCGCCGGATACTTCTACAGGCGACCCATTCTATCGAAGCGGAATACCGGGCGTGCGCGAGCGCTTCACCCCAATCGATAACCCATCCGCTGACTATGGCGAATGTCGTCTGCTACTGCCGGACGGTGGTGTCGTGTCATTCACGTGGAACGCCGCCCGCGGAGTGCTGATCGATCCACACACCGGCGAGAAAACGGGCTACTGGACGAGATTCACCTTCCTGTTCGCTGGCATAACGGATCCCTACGGGCAGCAGACTTCGGTTGAACGCGGGCACGCGCCGGACTACCAGCTGCAAAGAATCAACGCCCCTCACAATCACCGCTCCCTAGAAATTACCTACACAACTGTCAACGACGAGAAGGTGATTGACTACGTGACCGAGTGGTTCGGTAGCACGCCCGGACGACGCGTGAATTATGAATACGAAGTATTCCAGTCGGGCAGTGTGTCGCGAGCGGCACTGCAATCTGTTGAATACTTTAGTGATGCGACGCATGCCGCTGATTCAGAGTTAACGGCAAGGTACACATACCAAGTTAGTAACGCCGGCGATGCCTATCGTCCGCTGATTGCGACGTGTGATGACTCGATGTTTGACGGTCCGATGAGTGAAATTTCTTACGCTTTCGTCGATGGTGGAGCGCACGGCCAAATCGAGAGCGAAAAGCATTTATCTGGAACGGCGGTCTCAACGTTAACTGTTACGGGCAACACGCGCACGGAATCGACGGGCGACTCGCGGTCGCGGACATTCGAATACGAGGATGGGCTCCTGAAGAGCTGGACCGACTTCAAGGGCGTGGAGTCATTTCAAGATCACGTCGGAGGAATGATTAGCCACGTGATCGACGGACGGGAGAACCGAACTGACTTCACGCGCGACCCTTGGACGGGAAACATCACCCTCGTCCAGCATCCGCCGACCCCGTCCGATGACATGACCCGCAAGACTGTTCAATCGTCATATCTTGCGACGTGCGACCAGGACCCCTTCAACTGCGATGCCAACGAGCCGTACTACTTGTATAAGACAACCAACGAACGGAACCACTCGACAATCTTTCTTCGGGACGACCATCATCGGGTACGCGAAATTCTCTATCCAGACGATTCGTCGGAAGGTTTCTTATACAACAATTTTGGCCAGGTCACTCGTCACCGCCGCAAAAACGGCTTTTACGAGCACTTTGAATATAACAATCGGGGCCTGCTCATCCATCGGTGGAATCCGGTGGCAAGTGAATCGAGGCCGGCCGGTAACGAGCCCAAAACTGTCATCTCGTACTATCCGCTGAATCATCCTTGGCGCGATCGCGTGCAGAGCGAGACAGACCCCCGGGGCAAGACGACGATCTTCAGCTATGAGGTCTCGCCGTCTGGGGCACCACGGCCCGGCAGAGGACTCGCCAGCAGCATCGAGTTTCCACGCACCTCGAGCTGCTCGGACTGCCAGCCTCCGACGAAGAGTTTCACGTATGACCGTTGGGGCAATGTCAAGCGCGAGACAAACGAGGCAGGAGAGCCGGTCGAGTATGACTATGACGAATATAATCGGCTAGAAAGGCGGCGGACCCCCCGCCCTTCACCAACCGATCCTAACGTGGTGGACCCCGCGAACCCCTGGCATTCTGACACGTATGATTACCGAGTCACGGATAACGGGAATCCCTACGTCCGCACGGCCGCCGCGGTCACCAAGAGAACGACTGCTGCAGGGCTGGTTGAGACGAGGGGTTACGACCCGAATCTTATGTTGGAGAAGCTGACGCAAAGCAATCCGGACGGTGATGACGCTGTCACGGACTACCATTACGACGACGCCGGTAATCTGGACTGGATCATCGATCCACGGCGGCACAAAACGACAATGGACTACGACCAGCGGGATCGGAAGCGGATCGCTATCACGCCCGAAGTAACCTTGGCCGACGGGACTACGACGCAATACACCACCGAGTGGTTGTACGATCCGACAGGCAACATCGCCAAAGTGATACACCCTGACGGTAAAACCGTCGAACACAAATACGACGAAATGAACCGTATTTCGCACTCGTGGGATCAGGAGCGCCGCCTGACAACGTCGAAGTATCACTTTTCTGGGATGCTCAAGGAGCTGCTAGATCCAAAACAGCAGTTAACAAGTTTCGAATACAACGAGCGTGATCTCGTGAAGTCGAAGACTTACCCCGATCGCACTACTGTCGTTAGCGGTTGGAAGTACGATGACAACGGCAACCTGGTCGAGCGACCTTCGATTGGATCGGGACCGAAACAGTTGTTCTCTTATGATTCTCGCAACCGTATGGAGACGATGCGCTGGAGCAACGCGATCGATTACGCCGATTTCCAGTATGATTCCGCAGGTCGCCTAACCGGAGCGTCTAATCCATATTCCACGATCACCCGCGATTATGATGTCGCTGGCCGATTGATCTTGGATCGCCAGCACGTCGCCAGTGTCGTCAATACACTGCCTGCGACTATCACGCCGGCGAGTGTTGTGTCTCGAAAGTTTCACGGATCGGCGGGAAACTTCGACATCGATCTCCCCCTTACTGGACAGGCTGGAATTGAAAGTCGTTCCGGTGGTGCGTCACAGGACTACATGGTGGTTTTGACGTTCTCTTCCGAAGTAACCGCAGTCGGGGGCGCGACGGTAGGTTCCGGCTTCGCAAGGGTCGGAACCGTCGGCATCGGAGCCGACGGTTACAGCGTGACCGTTTATCTGACAGGCGTGAGCAACACGCAAAGGCTAACGGTCAACGTGTACGGCATCAGCGCTGGGGGTGTTACCGGCGACGTCACGATCCCGATGAATGTCATTGTCGGAGACGTTAACGCAGATGGCGTCGTGAATGACACGGACAAAGACATGACGCAAGCGCAGTCGGGAAATGCGGCGAGTGCGTCGAATTTCAAGACTGACGCGAACTGCAACGGAGCCATCAACGCAACGGACATTAGCCTTGTCAAGGCCCATGCAGGCAAGACTGTCGCGTTTTCCCCAGGTTATACCGTGGACGTGTCATATCGTCGCGATGGTGACGATCGAGTGAAAAAGCTATTTGTTCCAGGGGTAAACGGTGGCTATAGCTACGAGTACACATACGACGGGATCGGTCGGCTGGAAAAGGTCTTTCAGAGCGGCGATTCGAACCCGCACTACCAGTATACCTATGACCGGGCGTCGAATGTCACAAAGCGAATGAACTTCCTCAATGACACCGCACAGACGTTCATTCCGGACGAGATCAATCGCATCAGAGAGCGTACGATCCAGGCGGCGTGGTACGAAGCGTACCCCAATGGTCGGCACAACTACGACTTCTCGCGCGAAGTGTATGGCTACGACAGGATGAATCGTCTGCAGACCATGGATCGTACTCTCCGCTCGAGCAATGGCGCTGTCGAGATCAGACGCAATGTGTTTGGTTACAACTTCGCGGGAGAGCTGAAATCCGCTGAGTACGATCGCGCACCGGACGGGCAAGGGGGATTCGGTCCGGCGTCGCGGTGGGTTACCTACAACCTTGATGATGCTGGCAATCGCCACGGCAACGATGGCGTGAACAATAACGGCAGTTGGATCAATTACGAACCAGACGTGCTCAACCAGTACACTTCCGTCGGCGGCAGCAACAACGTGGCGAATAGCGCACACCATCAAGTGGCTGGGTACGAGAATATCAGCTACGCCTACCTCGCCGACACCCTGCTCGCGTCGGCATCCCGTAGTATCAATGATCGCTACGAACTCGGCTACGATGCGCTCGGACGTTGCGTTCGACGAACAACGAATGGACAACCAGAGTACTACGCATATGACGGTGTTCGCGCGATTCTGGAATACAATCCGGCAAACTCAACCTCCACAATCCGGAACGTCTACGGCATCGGCATTGATGAGGTGATTCTTCGCAACGCGGGAAGCCCATACTTCCTTCAGCAGGATCGGCTCGGTAGCACCAGCGCTGCCACGACAAGCACCGGCGAAGTGACCGAGCAATATCTCTACGACGCTTTCGGCGCGCCCGAAATCCGCAGCGGCCCGACCGAGAACAACCCGCGTGGCAGCCTCCGCGCCACGGGGACGTTGATAAACAACCGTTTTCTCTTCACCGGGCGCGAATGGGTACAACGCTACGGGTTCTACGAATACCGAGCGCGCGCGTATCACCCAGGCTTGGGTCGTTTCATGAGCGAGGACCCAATCGGCTTTGCCGCCGGCGATACCAACCTCTTCCGCTATTGTGGAGGGGACCCGGTCAACAAAACGGATCCAAGCGGGACCCAAGATGGCGCCAATCCTTTCCCTCCAGCCGGATATGGTGGCTTCCAACACCCGAGTCAAGCATACGGACCATCGGGACTGCCCTCCGGCTACTACGGTCCCAATTCCCCGCTCGGCAATACGCAAGGCGTAACGTTAGGAAACTATGGACCCGATGTTATCACCCCTTTCGCGGTCGCAACTGTCGGTGTGTCAGCAGGTGCGGCGGTGGTTGTCTATGGAGGACCCGTGGTTGCATCGAACGCGGGTCTCGCGGTTTATTATGCGCACGTTGCGGCGCAGAAAGCCCCTGCCGCGTATCAGATTTACCGGAGGTATTCTCCAATCTGGAAGGGCCTGAAAGACTCACTCGGCCTCAATTTTGTCTCGATAGGTGGCCGGGCATTCGGTTTTGCCACCCCGAACAACCGCTCGATCGGTGTTCCGATACCCCCGTCGGGTAATTGGAGGTACGGCGGCGATGATGCCCCTCCGGGAAGCATTACTGCTGAAATCGATGGCGAGCCGGTGTTTAAGGCTGTTCCTGCAAAGGCTAGTCCGTTCGGAAGCATCTTCAGGGGCGGGGAAACCTCTGGTGGTTACCCCGTCGGTCTTCCCGCCGGCTACAGCAATATGGGCTTTGCCCAAGGTGGCGGTGGCTGGATCACGAAGGCACTGCTCGGACATTAAGTGCTGAGATGATCGGAGCGGCGGTTGCGCAGTTTCGCAATCGCGTGCACCATGCACTCTGAAAAAGCCACCCCTGCGCAAACACAACGAACACATCATACGCTCACGCCTAAGCTTTAGTCAGCGTGAGGCGTAAGTTGAAATAAACATCGCCGGAAGGTTGTGGCTATGTCCGATGCTATTATTGTCGTGCTTGTGGTCGCCTCGATCACGTATTCCATCGTGACGTGGAGACGCGGCAGGCACGAACCAAGCATCGATGATCCGGGGCCGTGGCCCGTCGATGATTCGCGGGATGGACTACGACGGACGCAGAACGATACTCTGCATTCGACTGGTGACATCCTTAGCGAACGGGCATTCGACTCGACCACAGACCAACCGATCGGAGAAGACTGATGCTCGACGCAAGTACGGAAGCGCAGCTCGTCTGGTTGTTCGACTACATCAATCCGTATCTGCAAATCGGATTCGCAATCGTTTCGCTTCTCTGCGGTGGCATCTGTCTGTGGAGCGTGCGGCGGCGCTTCAGTCTCGGCGTGCTACTTCTCGGCGCTAGCTGTGTCGGCAGCTTCGTTCAGACACTGCTATTCGTCGTGTCTGCAGTTCAGGACGGTCAACCAGTCTTTTCGCTGTCGCTGGACTTCCGTCGGAGTGCCTATCTCTGCGGTCGATTGCTCGGCCCGCCTCAGGCGATTCTGTTCGCTGTTACCGCCTTAGTGATAGCCCGCGAAAACCGGGGGGGCTAGTGATCAGGGGTCAGTTGTGCAAACCTTGACAACAACGTTTCAAGTTGAGGGGACGTAAATGGCAGCGTCGTGGCGGGTGAACTTGACGGTGTGAGCAACCCGCAGCGGATGGCCGACGCCTCGCGACGAGAGCGGCTGTTGAAGTTGCGCGGGCCGTTGAGCGGGAGCCATCTTTAGTCGGAGCCAAGTGCGCATCTTCTAGCAGTGGGCACGAAAACACCGTTGACGAAATTGAACTCCAGTCCAACGTCGCCTAACTCGGCAATGCAGCGAACCGCGAGCGATCGGAGCCGCAGGCAGGGTGAGGAGTCCGAGAGAGGGATGCGAATCAATGGCTGCGATCTACGCTTTCCGCGGCTGCCGTCGTGCGTCTGCTGCGTCGCGAACCCGGCAAGAGAACTCTAAGCTCCTCTCCGAGATGGTACACAATCTTACAGAATACCTGTTCCACGCCGCGAGCTTCCAGACTGTGGAGGAGATCCACCTCGACCCGAAAATTCTTATTCCGATTGCGCAGGCAAACTCGCATGCGTTTGCGATCCTGCGGACGGTTGCCGAGGATTTTGGAGTGGTCGGCCTCGCAACCTTTAGCGAAATGGTCGCCGAGGCGGCTGATCGATGGAACGCTTTGTTGGAGGAGGCCCAGCGCGCGAAGGTTTCGCGTCAGTGATGAAACGCCATATTTTGCGACGCCGACCTCGTAGCACCGACATCATCGACCACGCGATGCGGCTGACCGCGAACAAGCCTGCGATTGACGTTCAGCGTGTTTGCCTTTGAAGCTCGAGAAACGCCGTCAACAGCTCATCTGAAGTGACGACATAGCGCTTCCCGTCGCGGCGGTGTGCGTCCAGACTAAATATCGTGCATCCGGAGGAGTCGACCAGCGACGTGTATCCCCACGACCAGCCGCGGCGGCTCAGTTCGTCAGCGATGATCTCCCAATACTTCAAAGCGGCACGTCGCGGCAGTGCTCGTTTAGGGCATCTGCAAGCGGAAGAACTCCGCTGGTGGGAGGTTAACCGTGGATCGAACGTATGGGCTCGTGGCAGTAGTGAGCGGGTGCCACGATTGCACATCAGTCGACTGCTCAAGCGTGCCGGGTGAGAAGGTGACCGTCAGCTCGCTCGTCGTGCGATGGAGGGCGACGGGAGGTGTAACGTGCAGCAGCATGTAGTCCCAGGCTGGCTTGAGCACGGGCGTGCCGTCCGGCAGCAGCGGCGTGTCCAGATCTGTGACGGCAGCGCCATGATAGCTGCCGTTGCTGCCGCGCTTTGGTTCGAGGTTGGTGCTGAGGAAGTGTCGACCACCGAAGGTAGCGTCGGCGCTAGCCTCTGCGTTTACGTAAGCGCCGTAGCGCGTGAGGTCGAGAGTGGTGGCGGTAGTCTGTGCACCCGGAAAACCGAGCTGCTCGTCGCGGTGGTGTGCCATCATGAAGCCGTTCGCTACCGAAGTGACTGACGGCTGGCTCAACCAATTGTAAGGACGCCCACCGTAGCTCCACCAATCAGTCGCGCAGAAGTTCACGCTGCGATCGATCAGCCGTATTTTGCCGAGAAACGCGGCATGACCGCCGCCTTGCGAATGGCCGCAGACCGCGATCTTCTCCCAGAGGATATTGCCGCCGAACAAGAACTGGCCCCAGCCGCGCGCAGGGAAGCGGGAGTGGAGATATTGGAGAGCTTTTACAAGCCGGTTCTCAATGCTGTTTGGCCGATCGACCGAGAGATACGGAACCCGATCCGTTCCGTCGATGACTTCGAGGCGCGCGTTGGCGGCGGCGTCTGGGTTAGTTGGGTCGTGTGTTCTGCAGAGCTCGTTGATGGATTCCCCGTTCGGATACATGAGGCCGAGGCTGTGAAAACCGAGGCTGGCTGCGTTTTCAACAAACGTTGTGTACACGAAAGGGACACCTCCGGTTCCGGGTAGGAAAACCATCAACTTGCCCCGGACAGGAACATCCGGATCTGTGACAGCGAAGTGATTATTCGTGAAAATGGTGATTGCCGGGTCCGTGGCAGTGGGGGAGAAGAAGAGGCGCTGTGGCGTGGCCAACACGGGAGTGACGCAAAAAAACAGAGCCGCGAGGTGCCACTTGGGTGTGAGAGGCGATTTCATCTTTCGAGGGAAGACTCACCTTAAGGAGTTCCCAGAGCCGCTACAAGTTGTCGTCAACCGGCGCCATCACCCTTCGCTCACGCTGTGCTTTACCGACTCGTGACGGCGTTGACGACAGCGTGACGGAGAGCGATCGAAGAAACGGGTTTGCTCAGCACGTAGTCGATTGACGGGTGGGGTTCAGCACCATTTCTTGATTCGCCGAACCCGGTGAGCAGGATCACTGGTGTTGCCGGCGACATGCCCTTGATTGCCGTCGCCAGCTGCTCGCCGGTCATCTCCGGCATCGCCTGATCGGTGATCACAAGGTCGAAGTCGCCGGCCTTAAAACGCCGGAAGGCATCGGCGCCATCCACAGCTGTTTCGACCGAATGACAATCCCTTCTTAGATACTCATCTACGATTTCACAGAGTACTGGCTGATCATCAGCCACGAGGATGTTTAGCGGACGAGCCATCGAGGCTGGCTCGGACGCCTCGGCCGCTTCGGGATCGCCGCTATGCGCTGGCAAAGTGAACGTGAAAGTGGTGCCGATCCCCGGCACACTCCGGATGTCCATCGTTCCGTTATGCCGCTCAACGATGCCGTAGACCATCGCAAGCCCCATCCCCGTACCACGTTCGCCCTTTGTGCTGAAGAACGGCTCCAGGCAGTGACGCCGCACCTCCTCGGTCATCCCAACTCCGGTATCGGAAACCTCAACGCAGACCCCACTGGAATGAGGACGCGTTTGCACCGTGATCAGGCCGCCGTACGTCATCGCGTCGACGGCGTTGAAGATCAGATTCGTGAGTGCCTCGCGCAATTCGGCAGGTTCCCCGGACACCGGCGGAATGTCCGCCAGGTCCGTTTCGATCGTGACCGCCAAGCCTTCCCCCAACGACTGTGACTTCCACTTCGGCTGTGTAATCAAGATCGCCTGCTGAACGAGCTCGTTCAGATCCACCGCGGCGCGCGCTTCTTCGCCCGGCGGACGGTAGAACTCGCGCAATCGGGTCACCATGTGCGCCCCATCCCGTGCCGAAGTGACGATCATTCGCAAGCACTGCTTCAGGTCGTCATCATCGCGTTTTTCCGCCTTCTCGAGTGCGATCTCGCCGAAACCGAGGATCACGGAAAGGGCGTTGTTGAAGTCATGCGTGACGCCGCTCGCCATCGTCCCAAAGGCGTGGAGCCTTTCTTGTTGGATCGTCTGCTGCTGACTGTCGCGAAGGAGCTTCAAGGCTTTCTCCAGCTCGCGTGTCCGATCGACGACCGTCTGCTCTAGAATCTCCTTCTGCGCCTCCAGCTGCATGTGGAGACGGCGCGTGCGTAGTAGATTTCCGACGCGTTGTACGACCTCCGCGTTATCGAACGGTTTGCAGAGGAAGTCGTGCGCACCACTTGATAACGCCCGCAGCTTTGTTGCTGCCGTCGCATCCGCGGTGAGGACAAGAATCGGCAGGAAAGTCGCCGAGGGGAGCGTTTGCTTGAGCCGAGCGAGGATCGCGAACCCGTCCGGTGCGGGCATCTGCAGATCCAGCAGAATAATGTCCGGGTCTAGTTCTGAGACGAGCGACTCGACCTCTCCCGACCGGGAAGTTGTATGGACTCTCGAGTAGCCGGCCTTCCCGACAATGCGCTGAAGCAAGCGAAGGTTCGCCTCCTCATCGTCGACAATCAAAATCTTTGCGTAATCCATGCTGCTTTTTCACTCCCTCAGGCCCTGGTGCTTTCGTGAAAGGCACTCTCAACCGCTTCCACAAATTGTTTCACGTTGAGCGGCTTCGTGAGGTAATCGCGCGCGCCGGCGTTTTTCACGCGTGTCAGTTGCGCGGCGGTGGCGTCTGCGGTCAAGACGATCACCGGGATTGACCGCGTGCGTTCGTCACCGGCCAGCTGCTCCAGGAGTTCGTAGCCAGTAATATCGGGCAGGTGCAGATCGAGCAGGATCAGATCGGGCCGGTGCTCGCGCGCCAAGTCAATGCCCATCCGACCCTGCATCGCGACCATAAGTTTTATGCTCCCGCGCCGTGTTAGCAGCACCCGTTCGACCAGCCTCAGATTCGAGAGGTTGTCTTCCACGTAGAGGATCACACGTTCCGCGGCTGATTCCCCGACAGCCATGAACTCGCAATCGACATTCTCATTCTGGAGGATCGCTTCGGGGCTCGCCGCACGAATAAAATCAAGGGTGAACGTGGACCCAATTCCCGGTTCACTGCGCACTTCGATCGTCGCTCCCATTAGCTCGACCAGGCGTTTGGAAAGGGCTAATCCAAGACCAGTCCCTTCGACGTTCGTCGTCTCAGCGCCGAGCCGATCGAAGGGAGTAAAGAGTCGCTCCACTCGATCCGGTCGCATTCCGATGCCGGTATCGGTGATTGCGATCGAGACGCTGCCAGCCGCATCCACCCGGCCGTCGCTGATCGATGGTGCTTCAATCCTGACCTCGCCGTGTTGGCGGTTGTACTTGATCGCATTCGAGAGCAGGTTCAGGAACACCTGCTTCAACCGCTGCCGGTCAGCCATCACGAAGGTAGAGGGGATGTCGCACAGCTGGTTCCGCACTTTCACGCCACTTTTGGCGGCGAGCGGGCGAACCAATGTGATCGCTTCCTCGACCACTTCGCAGACGGAGACAGGTTCGACGGAAACCGCCATCCCGCCCGCTTCGATGCGCGAAATGTCCAGCACCTCATTGATTAGATTGAGCAGATGCTTTCCCGCAGAAAGGATGAAGCCGACGCTTTCCTGCTGCTCGTCTGTCAGTTCATCGGCCTCGAGGAGTTGGCCGAAACCAAGAATCGCGTTCAGCGGCGTCCGGAGCTCGTGGCTCATCCGGGAAAGGAACTCGCTTTTTGCCATGTTCGCCCGCTCCGCGTCACGTCGGGCACTCTGCACAATCTCCTGCGCGGCTTTTTGCTCAGTGATGTCGGAAGCGATTCCTGCGACCCGATAGATGTTCCCTGCAGAGTCGCGCACCGGGAACGAGCGGTCTCTTATCCACCGCTCTCTACCGTCTGGCTGAATGATCCGGTACTCTTCGCGGCTGGTCCCGAGCGCGCCGTTTTCCACGAACGCCTTCGTGACCCGTTCCCGATCGTCAGGGTGCAAGGCAGCACACCAGTCGAGCGGGTTCTGGTACACACCTTCCGCAGGTCGACCCCAGATCTTCTCATAGCCCGGACTGATGTAGAGCATCTCCTTCTTATTCGCGCAGGAGATCCAAAAAATGTCTTCGATGTTTTCAGCGAGCTGGCGAAAGCGCTCCTCGTGCTCCCCGCGCACCGCGTCTGAGTGTTTGCGCTGCATGTCCAGACGGAAGAGCAGGCGTGCCGTCCACCAGATCGTACCGAAGAACACGAGAATGATACCTGTGCTGTGGAGGGCGACGCCAAACGCGGTGTCGTAAAATCTTTCTTTTTCGCCGAGAAGTCGCAACGCGCCGAGAGCGATCGGCAACACCACGGCGACGGGTAAAAGGCGCCGTGCCATGAACCCTCCGGCCGTATCACTGCCGATGATGGCCAAGATTCCCTTATCTACTCTCGCCAGCAAAATACCGGCGCAGAGAATAATGAAGGTAATGGCGGTATGAAGCGCCATCGGGATGAAGCCCCCGACCTTGTAGAACCCTGATACACTGTAGACGTATCCAAGGATTGCGAGCAGCGCGCTCAAAGAACAGACTACCGCGAGGAACTCCGCCAGCCGATTTCCACGTTTCGTTTCGACATCGAGGAAGAGAAGTGCTGCTCCACTCATCACGAAGCAAAATGCAGTGTTAGGAGCCATCCGGCTCGGGAAGTGTCCTTGCGCCACCGAGAGCTGGGCGTGAAACAGCCATTGGTCGATGTTTGTCTCCCATCCGAAGATCAGCGAAAGCACCTTCGTCAGGCCGATCGACAAGACAATCGCTGCACCCGCGCGACCAGCGATGGCGGGAAGCGCCCGCGCCGGCCGTTCCTGGCGCAGCAAGAGCAGCGAAACGCCAGCAATGATGAAGCTGACTGCCGTCAGCGGGTTCATCGCGACGAGCCCTGGCACCATACGCTTCAACGGATCCAGCTGAAGGATCCATCCCAGCAACACGCCCGCACCGACACATATCGCCGCGGCGGCGCAACCGACGGACACGTGTGCCGCCCGTGTCGGTTTCGCCAACTCGCATGTTGGTCCCGCGCTCATTCCCCCTGTTAACACCCAAGAGCAGTTGAGCCAGCTTCGTGCCGCGGGCGGCACAAACCGGAACTTTAACGCTCGACCCAAGAGTCGACCGCACCTTTGACGTTTCCCTGTGGCGAGCTGCGATTTGTTCGCATGGCCGATGATCGCCGTGCATGGATGAACTTGTCTCCGTGGCAGCGTTTCACATTCCACCGATGCGTGCTTCTGTTTTGCGTGAGCGTCACACAACCGGCCTGTACGCTACGGCTCATTCTCGTCCTCGCAGCGGCGCTGCTTCAGGGGTCTGCCGCATGTGCGACGGGAGCCTCGATCCGAGTTACGACGTGGAATCTGAAATGGTTCCCGAACGGTAGTCCGAAGGAGGTTTCAGCCAGCGAACAAGCCGCGAACATTCGTGGTGCGGCGGATGTCCTGCGGAAGCTCGATCCTGACATCCTGCTGCTGCAAGAGATTAAAGATTACGACGCGTGTGCTCGGCTCGGCGAAGCGATCAAGCCGCGCACGTACCATGTTGCGATCTGCTCCGCGTTCAAAGAGGGCGGCGCCTCGGCAAAGCAGCAGGTGGCGATTCTCGCTAAAGAGCACGCGCAGGCGGCGTGGTATGAATCGTGGCACGCATTAGAGGGCGTTGACCCGCCGCGCGGCTTCTCGTTTGCTTGGTTCAAAATCAGGAACGCCGACATTGGTGTCTACTCAGTGCATTTGAAGAGCAACCTCATCATGCGGGGTGACAAGGAGTTGGAAGCAGCGAAGAACACGAGCAAACGAGAGGTCGCGATGACGCAGCTCGTAACGCACTTGGACGACGTAATCGCGACGACGATGCCGAACATCAAAACCGTGATCGTCGGCGGCGATTTCAACACCAATGTCGATCAGGAGATGTTCAAAGGAGAAACGACGTTCAAGACGCTGACCGACATCGGATTCAGAGATCCGACGGCGGGATTGCCTCTGTCGGCGCGAGTCACGCATCCGCGTAAAAGGCGCTATCCAGACGCGACGTTTGACTATCTGTTCGTACGCAATGGAACCACGGGAAAGCCGATTATCACGAAATCAGACGCCTCGGACCATTATCCAGTGACGTGCGACATTACGGTCGCCGAGACTCCTGGCGGCGTGCAGAACAGACGCCCGCCGATATCGGCTCCCAGTACGGCAGCTCCACCTGGCAACGCAGAGTGGGCGACGATTATCACTGATACGACGGCTGAAATTCCATACGGCACCACGCGCATTCCGCGCGGCACGAGGGTGAAGGTGCTTAGACGGACTGCGCAGCAGTTGGAGATTGAGCACCTCGGAGTCGCCTGCTGGGTTCCCATAGCGAATACCGATCTGAGCAGCAATCCGCCGGGACGTTCAAGTGCGAAGCGCTTGTGAAGAACGGTCTCGCGCGAATTTACGGCATCAAGACGCGGCTGCCTGACGGCCGCACGTCGCAGGAGTATGTCGCGCACCTAGAGACGCTTGAGGAACGGGCAAAGAGCGCAGGAGTAGGCGGCTGGCGGGCGGAGCTATAGGCACTACGACGCGGGATCATCTTGTTGACGCAAGGCTACCAGCAGCGCTAAACGCTTCTGAATGCCCCCGCAATGGAGTCAGGTCGCGCAGTTTTTTACCACTCTGTCGGAATATCTATCTTGGGTGGTTGTGCTCGGGATACTTCTGTCTCTGCTCGGTTTCGGGGTCTCGGTATGGCCACCCGTTACAACCCAGATGAGAATGATCTGGGTGGTCGCGTTCCTGTTCGTGACTGTGCTTTTTTGCGCGGCTGCTTATCGGCAGGAGAAAGAAGATCGAAACCAAAAGGCGGCGGCCAAGAATGCAACTGATGAGCAGGGCAGGGAGATTCGGAAACTGACCAGCTTATTGAGCGAAAGTAAGTCAGTAGAGGCCAACCTGCGGCTTTCTCTCTTGGACATTCAGGAGCAAGCGATTTCAGCAGAGAGGAAATCGCTGCAGATGCTGCGAGAGCTTCCAACGTCCTCGGTAACGAGCTTAGAGACATTAGATCGAATCCGCGACGCGCAGTTGGCGGATGCGGCCCTCGCGAGCAAGCAAGCAGCCATCCAGGCGGAGAAGGAGAAAATCAGTCGCGAGACACGGCTCAAAGAGGCAGAGCAAGAACGTCGCAAGCAGGAAGCGCAATCCGCCGATCGATGGCTTCCTCTGTTCGAGTATGTCGTGCGGACGCTACACAGAAAGCTCGAAGATTTGTCGAGAGAGACAGGCGCCAGCCTCACATCAGATTTCGCGTCCTCGCTTCCGTCGATGCACGGCTCTCGAATGGTCAAGGATGGGGTCTTGGTCAAAGGCGAGAACATGATGCAGTTAGGGACGTCTTCCGCGTGGCTGTTTCGTATTTCACTGGAGCCTCAGGCGATACGAAGTCAGCCCGCGCTTATTATCTCTGTCAAGGAAGGTGCGGAGATAAGAAGCAGGCTGATGATTCGTCATGCCGGGCATGTCGTTGCGGAAGGAAATACTGCGCCGAAAACCGTAGCGTTTAACCTAACTGGCAAAGCAACATTCAACAGCGCGGCATCCCTGTCGGACTATGCTTCAGCCGTTGACAATTCATTGACGGCATTAATTGCGAATCAGCACATGGAAGAGCCGCTTCGTAAACAATGAGTTACACTGCTTTAGTAAGCTCTGCGTACGGCAGCTTCGCCGCAGCTACCAGCTTCGTGATCGTGGCAAATAGTCATCAAGATGCCCCTCTCGGACATCAGCAAACATCAGCGGAGTTGTTCTGATTGTCGTTCTGAAAATCGCGTTTTCAGCGGGCCGATCAATCGTAACTCCTTCAGAATGAGGCGGTGGCTGCCTCGCAAGGATTCGAACCTTGACAAAGAGATCCAGAATCTCTCGTGCTACCGTTACACCACGAGGCAAAGAACTGCAGCGCGTGACCTAACGCCGAGTTGGTCGTTTCTGCAAGTCGTGCGACGCCCGGCGGCGCTGCCATAGCCGCCGCAAGGGGCAATGATCGTTCGTTAGGCGCGCTTTGCGGCGAGCCAGATCTCGGAGCCTTCCTGCGCGGCTTCCACTTCCATCGGCTGTCCGCTGTCGATCACGAGCAGGCGCGCGCCTTCGAGCATTTCGTCAATTTTGTCGTCATCGTGGCTGGGGTCGTGGTGGAACAGGATGAGCTTTTTCACCTTCGCTTCGAGGGCTAACGACACGACGCGGCTGAGCGATCCGTGCCCCCAGCCGATGTGCCGCTCGTATTCTTCGTCCGTGTATTGCGCGTCCATGAGCAACACGTCGCTGCCCTCCAGGAACTCGACGAGCTTGGCGCGCTCGGTTTTCGCAAATGCTTTCGCGTCGGTGATGCTTGTCCGGTCGCGATCTGCGATGTGCAATTTCAGCAGCTCGTACGGCTCGTTATCCGGGAAGAAGGAGATCGAGCCCGCGCTGGTGTAAAGGCGATACCCGGCGCAAATGCCAGGATGGTTGGCAAACTTCGAGCGCACCCGGACTTTGCCGATCGAGAACTCCATCTCCTTCAGCTCTTCGATCGCTATGTTGCTCGGCAGGTCACGCAGGCTGACGGGGAAGAACGGCGTCTCCATTTGCCCGGCGAGAATCGCCGCGAGCCCGGCTCGAGCACCTTCGTAGCCGAGCACGCGGATTTGGTTCTTCTGGTTGTAGGCGGGCAGGAAAAACGGCAGCCCCTGAATGTGGTCCCAGTGGGTGTGGGTGATCAAAAGCGACAGCTTCACCGAGCGCTCGCCGAATTCTTTCTCGAGATCCATCCCGAGCGTGCGAATGCCGGAACCGGCATCGAGTACGATAATCTCGCCATCGGCTCGCACTTCTACGCAGGTGGTGTTGCCGCCGTAGCGGACCGTCCCGGGGCCGGGCACCGGGATCGACCCGCGCACGCCCCAGAGCTTCAATCGCGTCGCTGGCGTGTGGAACTCGACGTGGTTGGAAGATGCGGCAGGCCGGCGCGGAACGTCGGGCAGAATGCGTTCAATCGACGACGACAGGACCTCCCACGTGATCGGCTTGACGAGATATTCATCCGCGCCTGCCTCGAGAGCACTGGCGCGGTCGACGCCATAATCGCGTCCCGAGATCACGATGATCTTCGTGGGCTGCAGCTGCTGGCGAATCGCGCGGCAGACCTGAAAGCCGTTCGCCTTCGGCATCAATAAATCGCAGAGAATGACCTGCGGGCGGTGCCTAAGGGCGAGCTCGATCCCCTGCAAACCGTCGCCTGCTTCGTAGACCGTCCACTTGTCTCGCGAGAAGAGCTCACTTGTCGCCCGACGCGCCTCATCATCGTCCTCGATCAATAAAACGGTGGGCATGTTGCGGTTATCGGAGCTTGTCAGGTTGTCTTTGCCATTCCAAGATGCTTTTGGCCGCTCCATCTGAGTCTTCGGGTGCACGTGCACGAGCTTAAAAGCAAATCGCGCACCCCGCGGGCTGAATGTCGTCTTCGGCCCAGCGTTTTACGGCTCCTGCCGCGGAGACAATCCCGGTCGGTCGTTGCCAAGCAGCTGCGCGATCGATTGCTCGATATCCGCGATGCAGACCGGTTTCCGCAGATAGGTCTCTCCGCAACGAGCGAGCGCCGCTTCGTGATCGGCCACGTCGCCGTACGCGGAGTAGTAGATAATCGGCACGCTCGGCCGCATCCTGCGCAGCGTCTCGCACAGCTCGACGCCAGTGCCATCCGGCAGCCGCACGTCCAGGATGTAGAGGTCGAAATTGATCTCCTTCGCGAGGTCGAGCGCCTCCGCGACACTGCCCGCGGTCAGCACGCCATAGCCGCAATCGTTCAGCAGGGCGGCCATCATCAGGCGGGTGTCCTGGTGGTCGTCGACGTGGAGAATACGAGCTTTGGTGCTGGCCATGACGCGCGGGTGCGGGAATGTATCAGCGCGTTCGTCGCCGTGCGAGGGCGGAATGGCTGGCTCGACACGCTCGCGAACGGTGCGGCGGTCGATACTGTGCTCGAACCGAACGACGCAATGGCACGACGCTCATCCAGCGAAGCGAGTAATCCGGTCCGCAAAATCGAGCGCATCTACTTCCGGCTGGTGCTTGGGATCGTCGGCGGCATCGTGCTTGTGGCGCTACTGGGCTGGGGTGCTCTGCGCGCTTATCATGCGTGGCAGGAGCGGCATCTCGTCGGGCGCGCGGCTGGATTTCTCAGCGGCGGGAACCTGAAGACGGCGGCGTTGAGTGCGCGGCGTGCGCTGCAATTGAATGCCCAAAGCGTCGACGCCACCCGGATGATGGCGGACATCGCGGAACGCACCGGCGACGGCACCGAGCTCGCGTGGCGGCGCCAGGTTCACGATCTTGCCCCGGAAGCGATCGATGACGCGCTGGCGCTCGTCCGTGCGGCGCTGCGCGCGAATGATCTGCCGCTCGCTGAGCGGACCTTGCAGGGACTCGGCGCAACCGCGGACCGTACGGCGGCCTATCACGCCGCGCGAGGCCGCCTCGCTGAGATGCGTAACAAACCGGCGGAAGCGGAGACGCATTGGGCGCGAGCGGCGGAGCTGGCGCCACAGGACACGGGTTATCAAGTGCAACTCGCGATGGTGCAACTCGGCTCGACGGACCCGGCGAAGCGCGATGCTGCCCTTGCCAGCCTGGAGCGGCTCCGCGCTGATCCGAAGCAACGCGCCGCCGCCACCCGCGCGCTGATCATCGATGGCGGAACCCGTGGAGCGGATCCGCAGCGGCTGCGCGCGCTCGCGAGCGACTTGCAGAGCTATCCCGATGCGGTCTTCAGCGACCGGCTGATCTACGGCGAGATCCTCCGACAATTGCGCGATCCCGCTTATCCCGATTACGCGGCGAAGCTCGAGACCGATGCGCTCGCTAATGCCGCTGACCTCGCCGGTCTTCTCACCTGGATGACCGGCAGCGGCAACGTTGCCGACGCCGTGCGGTTTGCCGGCACGGTTCCACCCGAGATGGCGGCGAAGTGGCCGGTGCCGCTCGCGCTGGCAGAAGCGTTCGCGAAGGCCGAAGATTGGGCGGGCGTGCAGCGGATCGCCGGTGACAAGAATTGGGCGGCTTACGAGTTCCTGCGCAACGCTTACCTGACGCGCGCCTTCCGCGGCGAAGGACGACAACTCGAGGCCGATCAACGATGGGCGCAGGCGCAAAAAGAGGCGGCGCCGCAGCCGCAGGCCGTCCTGTTATTGGCGCGCACCGTCTCCGGCTGGGGCTGGCAAAAGGAGACGATCGACCTCCTCTGGATGCTGACGAAAGCGCAGGAGACGCGTTTGGAGGCGCTGCAGCTGCTGTATCAGCATTACGCGAAGAACGCTGACACCGGCGGTGTCTATCGTGTGCTGCTGCAGAGCACCGAGATCACTCCCGAAGACCTGACGATGCAGAACAATCTCGCTCAGGTATCGCTGCTCCTCGAGGCCGATCCCGAACGCGCGCGCAAAATCGCCGCCGAACTCGTGCGAAAGGAGCCGGGGAATGCCGCCTTCGTTTCGACGTACGCGTTTTCGCTCTACGCACGTGGAGATTTCGAGGCAGCGCGCAAGGCGATGGAAACGCTAACTCCTGAGCAGCTGGAAGAGCCGTCGATCGCAGCCTACTACGGCATCGTCCTTGCCGCGGCGGGCGAGAAGGAGAAAGCTCGCGCGTATCTCGCCCGCGGCGCGGAGGCGTTTCTGCTGCCGGAAGAGAAGGCGTTGATCGCGAAGGCCGAAGCAGCGGTGCGCTAGCGCCAGACCGCCGTCGCCTACAACAACGCTAGCGTCCAGGTCGCTGCCGGTCGTCGCCGCGACCGCGTGAAAAGCAAAGCGGCCGTCCCTTTCGGAACGGCCGCTCAGTCACACCTAACGTCAGACTACGCCGAAGCAGTGAGCTGCGCCGCACGTCGACGGCGGAGGAAGCTGGTCGCACCAACCGCCACAAGAAGACCGAGGATCGGCATCAGCGTCGCTATCTCCGGAATCGGCGTCGCCATGAACTGCGACGGCAGAACGTTGCCCGAAGCAGCGATCACCGAGATGAACTGGAAGGTCCCGAAGCTTGGAATCGCCACGAACTGGTTATCGAAAGCCAGACCGGCGAACGGTCCGGTGATCGCGTTGCCGAGGACGCCAACCGCGTTCGATCCGAAAAGCTGGAAGCTTTCACCGTTCTGCAGGCTCGAGACGGCGATCATGCCGTTCGTGAATCCTTGCGAGAGAATCGACCGCAGATCGAATTGGATGTAATTCGGCGTCGGGTTGCCGGCGTTGATTTCGTTGTGCGGCGAGTTCGCGAGGCCGAGGCCAACCTCCATCGCGCCACCATCTGGCGGGCGATTCTTGAAGAACAATTCCGCGCCTTGATACACGCCGTTCACCCTCGTGTAACCACGTGCCGTGATCTGCGCTCCATCCTGCGTGAAGGTATAGGAGTTCGACCCGATACCGCCCTGCAGGTTGTTCGGATTGAGATTCCAAATGACGGCAGCGTCGGCTGAGGCGGTGGCGAGCAGGCAGCCAGCGCCTAAGATGCCAAAGGCTTTCGCCCAGATGCGGTTCAAACTTACAGTCTTCATAATTGTCCCTTGTTCTCCTGAATTATTAAGCGGTCCCAGCTTTGAGGCGGATCATGCGCAACCCTGCGTCGCAAGATCAAGAAAAAACTGCATGCCAACCCGACGGTTTTCCACAGCTCGCGAGGTGGCCTTCGCAGCCGACAGACGAACAGGCCGATCTCAGCAGCGATCGAGCAGTCGGCAGGAAATATGCCCGTTCGGGGCAAAACGCCGGCGACTCAGCGGCGCGGCCCACAGCTCAGCTACAATAAGCTGGAGCCAAACGCGCCGGGAACGCCACGTTTCCAGCGGAGGATCGGAGCGAGATTGATCTCCTCCGGCGGAACCTGGAAGCCGACGGCGCGCAGCAGATACGCCACGCCTTCGCGGCTCTCCATTGTCTCCTTCAGGCTGCGCGCAAAAAGCTCGATGTATTCCTTGTACGATTCGAGCTCGAGTTTGCCTTCCGCGAAATGCTCGGCCAACGCTTCATCGTGGTAATCGATCAGCTCGATCAACGCTCGACGCAGCTTCACCCGCATCTCTGGATCGACGACGACTTTGAATGGAGTCGCGCCCGGATCGGGCAGCGCCAATTCCTTCTTCACCGAAGGTTGCGCGGCGGGCGCGACGAGTTCGTAATCGCGTGGTTCTTGCATCGAGCGTGATTATTGCGGCCATCAAGACCGCGGCACCAGCGGCTAAAAGAACATCGGGATGATCAGGATCGCAACGATGTTCACGACCTTGATCATCGGATTGATCGCCGGACCGGCGGTGTCCTTATAAGGATCGCCAACCGTGTCACCGGTGACCGACGCCGCATGTGCCGAAGAGCCTTTGCCGCCGAGATTACCTTCTTCGATGTACTTCTTCGCGTTATCCCATGCGCCGCCGCTGGAAGTCATCGCGATCGCCATGAACAGCCCGGTCACGATCGTGCCGACGAGCAATCCGCCGAGGACGACCGGCCCGAGCTGCGGAGTCGCCGCGACGGCGATGACGAACGCGAGCGGGAGCAAGGCCGGAATAATCATCTCCCGCAATGCAGCCTTCGTCACGATATCGACGCACGTGCCGTAATCAGGTTTGTCTTCGCCCCGGAGAATCCCGGGCTTTGCGGTTAATTGCCGGCGCACCTCGCGCACCACCGCGCCTGCGGCTTTGCCGACCGCGTCCATGCTGAACGCAGTGAAAATGTAGGGGAGCAAACCGCCGATGAAGAGGCCGATGATCACCTTCGGATCATTGAGCGAAAAATCGAACGTGTAGGCGCGACCTTCGGCTAGGAAGTGCGCGCGCAGTTCTTCAACGTACGAGCCGAACAGAACCAACGCTGCCAACCCAGCCGACGCAATCGCGTAACCCTTCGTCACCGCTTTCATCGTGTTGCCGACCGCGTCGAGATCATCGGTGACACCGCGCACTTCCTCAGGCAGACCGCTCATGACGGCGATACCGCCCGCGTTGTCGGTGATCGGGCCGAAGGCATCGAGCGAGATGATGATGCCCGCCATCGAAAGCATGCTCATGACCGCGATCGCGATGCCGTAAAGACCCGCGAAATGGAAGCTGAGCAAGATCGATAGACCGATGAACACGACTGGCAGCGCCGTGGCGTGTTGCCCGATCGCCAGGCCGGCGATGATGTTGGTCGCGTGGCCTGTTTCCGACGCCTTGGCGATCTTCCGCACCGGCCGATACGCGGTCGAGGTGTAGTAATTTGTGATCAGCACAACGATGCCGGTTAACGCCAAACCAACGAGCGCCGCCACGTAAAGGTCGGTCGCGGAGCGTGCCGTGCCCGCGATCGTCAGGCCGTCGTTGAACATCATTTGCGTCGCCGGCCAGAACAGCACCGCCGAAACGAGCGCGCTCGCGCCGACCGCGCCCATCAGCGCTGCGCCTGGTTTCATCCCGGTCACGTTCACGAAGATGATGCCGATGATCGCGCCGAGCACCGAAATACCGCCGAGGACGAATGGATACACGATCGCCGCCGCCCGATCATCACCAGTGATCGTCAGCGCTCCGATGAGGATCGCGCCGATCAGACTCACCGCATACGTCTCAAAAACGTCCGCTGCCATACCGGCGCAATCGCCCACGTTGTCGCCGACGTTATCGGCGATCGTTGCCGGGTTGCGCGGATCGTCTTCGTCGAGATTGCTCTCGATTTTGCCTACCAGATCCGCGCCGACGTCAGCTGCCTTCGTGTAGATACCGCCGCCGAGTCGGGCGAACACGCTGATGAGGCTCGAGCCAAGCGCGACGCCAACGAGGCTCGCGATCTCATGTCCAGGCGTCAGCGTCTTCGCGATCGTGTAGAAAAGGCCGACCGACAACAGCGCGAGACCGACCACGAGAAGACCCGTGACCGCACCGCCATTGAACGCCACGCGAAGCGCCGAAGTGCGGGAGCTGCTCGCCGCCTGCGCGGTCCGGACGTTGGCTAAAACAGCGATCCGCATGCCGATGTAACCAGCCGCGAGCGAACAGAACGCGCCGATCACAAAGCCGATCGCGCTCGCCCAATCTCGGAAGATCCCGAGCAAGATGAAAATGACCACCGCGATCGCGCTGATCGTGACAACCTGTCGCCGCAGATACGCCTTCGCCCCTTCCTCGACCGCGCCCGCGATTTCGCGCATCCGCTCGTTGCCCGCCGACCGGCTGATGACTGCGCGAATGAGGAAGAATGCGAAGACAAGGCCAGCTGCGGCGCACAGCATTGAGAGCGTGACGCCGAAGTCCAGGATCGAGAGGGCTAACATCATATTTGGGTCCGGTGTGGGTCGGAATTGAAGTGCTGGATATTAGGGACTTTTGTTTACCCCGCAACGGGTATCTCCCGCTGCTGCTGGCCGTTGCGGAAGCCGTTAGGTTTACCTGAATTACGCAGGCGGAACGGGCATTGGCCGCGGCTCGTAGCCCGCCCGGAACGAGGCGGAAACGTGTAGCCGCGTCGCTGTGTCGACGCGTCAGGCGTCTCTTGCAACAGAAGCGTCAAACGGCGACGCAGCGCCGTTGCTACAGGGCTCGCCGCGTGCCTAACGAATCACAGCGAAAAGAACGAACGCAGCCGCCGCATGAAGGACGCCGTGTATTCCCGCTGTTTCTCGGCGTTCGCTTCCGGCTGCATCGCATCGCGCACGAGGCCTTCGGTCTCGAGTTTCCGCGTCGCGAGCAGTTCGCTCAGCTGGTGCAGGCATTGCGGCGAATTCCGGAGGAGGTCGCCCATCACCGGCTTGCTAATCTCGAGCACTTCGCAGTCTTTCTCCGCCCGCACCGTCGCAGTGCGCGGCTCGCCAGTCAGCAGCGACATTTCGCCAAAACAATCGCCCTCGCGCAGAATGCCGACGCGGATCAGCGCGTCGTTTTTCGTGACCGAGACCTGCGCCGTCCCGCGCAGGAGGATAAACATCGACTCGCCCTCTGTCCCTTCCTCGATCACCGCTTCGCCGCGGCCGAAATGGTTCACCTCAGCGTTCTTCAGGAGTCCGTCGATCTGCTCGTCACTGAGGCACCCAAAGAGGGGCTCCTTGCGCAGCACAGCCTTCGCAGTTTCCGCAGCGGTCGATTTTCCCTTGTCTGTCTTCCGCTCCATCTGCAGCGTGCGGATCGGGAAGGGGATGTTGATCTTCTGGCGGCGGAATTCGTACCAGATGTTCGTCCGGATCGCGTCGCAAAGGTCGTTGAAGGTCGCGTGGCTGTTCATCCAGAACTTCACCTCGTAGAGAATGGCCGAGTCGCCGAAATCCTTCAGGTAAGCTTTCGGCGGCGGGTCCATCACGATGCCTTCCGCGTGCGACGCCGCCCGCCGGAGCGCGTCTTTCACGCGATTCGGCGGCACATTGTAATCCGCGCCGACCACCAACCGCTGCGCATGCAACGTCGTCGGAAAGCTAAGGTTGATGATCGTGTCCTCGACGATCTTGTTATTCGGGATCTCGATCGAGATTGCGTCGTTCGTCCGCAGCCGCGTGTCGGCCCAGTTGATCTCCATCACCTGGCCGATGTGATCTCCGATCTTCAGCCAATCCCCGAGCTTGTAGGGCTTTCCGATCTGCAGCTCCGCACCCGCGACGAGCGTGCTGAGCAGATTCTGCATGCCGAAGCCGAGGATGATCGCGACCACTCCTGACCCGGCGAGCAGCCCCGTCAGCTGCGTTTGCGCGCGGTAGCCGATGCTCAAAATCAGGAGGAGCGCGATCAGGAAAATGATCGCGGCGGTGAACTGCCGCAGCAGCTTCGGGATGACGACGCCGCGCCTGCTTTCGTAGTAATAATCCCAGACGTACCGATTGAAGAGCGCGACGAACAGCGCCGTGCCCGAGAGCACGACGAGCGCACCGACGTGCCCGCGCCAGGTCGGCTCCGAGCCATGGACCGCGGCCGCCGCGTAGACCGCCAGAAGCAGCGCGAAGAATTGGTACAACACCCCGAGCCGCACGCCCGCGCGTCGCTTCAAGAGCCGACCGATGACGATCGCGCCGAAGAAAACGAGGACGAAAACCAGCGCGGTGACCGCCACCCGTTGCGTCGCCATTAAGGTTTCAAGCATGCTAGCGCGGGAGAGTATCAGCGGGCGGCGAGCGGCGACAAGCTCGCTGTCCAGACAGCGCGGCTGCGAAACGCGCCGCCGCTGCTAAGTCAGCTTCCGCGGGTTCTACGGAACCGTGTGTCCAGCGTTCGCCTTGACCAGACCGATATCCGAACCCGTCAGGGTCCCACTAACATTCACATCCGTGCGGAAATTCGCGCCGTCGACGGTGGCGCCTGACAGCGATTTCGCCTGTCCAATATCGGAGGCGTTGACCGCTTTGTTTCCATTGATGTCGCCCACCAGCAATTTCAGGGGCACTGCGGTGTCCGGCAGAACCTGCGCGGAGCTATCGGTCACTCCCGTCAACGTTACCACCAGCGTCTGCATATCCGCGACGCCCGTCAAGTTCACGGTCATCGTGTTGCCGTTAAACGCAGGATTTCCTGCCGTGCTACCGATGCCACTCGTGACGGCTGCGTTCCCACTGACTGTCGGGTTACTGAACGTCATCACGAGCGTATGATTTCCGCCGCCTTCCCGGCATTCGACTCCGGGATCACCGGTTAGCGGCAGGTTGATATCAAAGTTTCCCGCGGCATTGTGCATTTTCCGCGACACCGCGGAGGCGACTTGGAATGGGCTGCACGGCTCTTCCGATGGGCCCTGAATCGGAACCATGATCGGGCTGCCAGTCTTAAAGAAACCGACGGTTGCGTTGACCGCCTGCGGCGGACGATTCGAATCAAAACGGAAATTATACATCGTGCCAAAGCGGATCGCGTTGGCATTCGGGTTCTGCGCCAGCGTCTCCGTGTTCCAGGTCAGTGTGTTGGCGGTCTGGTTCGAGGTCCAGACGGCGTTGCTGAAGCCGGTGTTGCCGACGGTGCCGTCATTCGGAAAACCGGGATGATTCGGCGGCGCGTGGAAGCCGACATTGCTGACAGTGATGCCGCACCCCAGCGGCACACTGAAGGATTGGATCGAGCGATCGAGATTCTGGTTATGGATCGCGTATTCGTAGTGCCAGACGCCGACGGAGGGATTCGTCACCTTGTAGACCACATAGGCGCGGCCATCGACGCCCGGCGCGGGCTCGATCGTGCTGCTAGTCGCCCCCGTCCAGGCATGCGTCGCGTTGCGCTCGCGCACCGTCGCGGCGGCGGGCGCGAACGTGAAGCTCGTCGTGCCGGTCACGTTGTAACGGCGGTAGGAGGCGTTGTTGAACATGTTGCATTCGGTCGGGTGCGTCTGGCACCAGGCATACTCCTGCACCGTGTCGTATTGCACTTCCGCGTAGTAGGTCGCTCCCGGGTTCATCGTGGTGTTCAGGTCGGTGGCATTGACCAGAATCCGGTGTGAGGTCGGGGTGTGCGTGTGCCCGGTGTGATTCTCCGGCCGGGGATTGGTTGAGAAACTCCCGGTAAATGGATTAATCCACGCGCGAGAGCCCAGGGCGCCTGGAGCCTGGTTGGTTTGAGCCCCGTTCTGGTTCGCGGCGTATGGATCGGAGCAACCGACACCCAGCCGGGTCTCATTCGGATACGGAATGCAGCCGAGATTGCAATCGTTGTCCTGGTTCGCGCCGAACGTGTGCTTCACCCATGCCTGCCCGATCTGCTCGAACCGGTCGTTGTTGTTCGGGCCCCCGCTCATTCGGTAGAGATTCTGGGTCACGAGGGGGTGATTCGCATTAGGCAACTGCAGGAAGTCCAGGATCTGGTTACCGTTGTTGCAGGAGGTCGTACCCACCGCCAGGCCGACCTGGCCCCCGCTGCTGCCCAACTGCACCAGGTGGCCAAACGCGCCGATATCTCCCACGATGATGTCGGGACCCGCAACCGTCCCCTCCGGAGTGACTGAAGTTTCACTCTCGAGTCGAGGCTGAGGCGCCGAGATTCCGGAACCGCTCGCGAGCAGGCAGAGCAACGCGAGCGTTAAGTAATTGGTTAATTTTTTCATCGTTTCGATTTCTTCGCGCCGCCAGCGCTAGCTGCGCGCTGGAGAGTATCAGCACGCGATGAGCGGGACAAGCTCCGTCTCCGCGCGCGCCTCGCAGGTTCGTTAGCGTCCGGGGGCGATCACGAGCCAGGCCCACCCGGCGAGAAAACAGAGCCCGCCGAGCGGTGTGAACGCGCCCATCCAGCGGACGTTCGTGATCGCGAGCACATAAAGACTGCCGCTGAAGATCAACACGCCCGCGAGCAACAGGTAACACGCGCCGCGATTCATCGTGCCGGATAACGCCAGCGCCACGAGCGCGATCCCATGCGCCAGATGATAAAGCACCGCCTTATTCCACGCATCGATCGTGCCGTTCGCTTCGAGCGTTCCCTTCAACGAATGCGCGCCGAACGCGCCGAGCGCCACCGCCAGAAAACAAAGCGCAGCTGCGATCCGGAAGAGGGTGAGCGACATGCGCTATCTCTAGCAAATCGCGCGCTCCCAACTCCAGCCTTTCGCGACCACCGCGAAGCGTTAGCGTCTCGGCATGTTCTCCCGCCTGTCGATTGCTCTCGCCGTTGTTGTGGCCATTTCCGTTGGGCATGCTGCGCCGAATTCCGCAATTCAGGAACGCGCCGATCGTTTCCTCGCGCTTGCGAACGCCGGCTACAAAGGCCTCTACACCGTGAACTCGGAGGCGCAGTGGAAAGCCGTCACCGACGTCAAACCCGAGCACGATGCAGCCGCCGAAACAGCTGGCAAAGCCGCCGCCGCCTTCAACGGTAACCCGGCGTTGATCAACGAAGCGAAAGAGCTGCTCAAGCACCGGAAGGACCTGAACGAGCTGACCGTTCGGCAATTGGATCAACTTCTGCGCAACGCGGCCGAAGCGCCGATGACAAATCCAGACCTCGTCGCCGCGCGCGTCGAAGCGGAAACGAAGCAGGCCTCCACGCTCAATAGCTTCGAGTTCAAACTCGACGGGAAGCCGATCAGTGTGAACGAGATCGACAACAAGCTCGACACGAGCACCGATCTCGAGGAACGACGCCGAGTCTGGGAAGCGTCAAAAGAATCAGGTGTCGCACTGAAGGAAGGTCTCGTGAGGCTGCGCGACCTGCGAAATCGCGCCGCGCAGGAGCTTGGCCATAAGGACTACTTCGCGCTCCAGGTCGCCGGCTACGGTATGACCACCGATGAGATGGTGAAACTGCACGACGAGTTTCTCAAGGAACTGCGCCCGCTTTACCTCCAGCTCCACACGTGGACGAAGCACAAGCTCGCCGCGAAATACAAACAGCCGGTGCCGAAGCGCATTCCCGCGCATTGGATCAACAACCGCTGGAGCCAGGAATGGACCGGCCTCGTCGAAGCCGCGAACATCGACGACCGCTTCAAAGGCCGTGATCCGGAATGGATCACGAAAACGGCCGAGCAGTTCTACACCGGCCTCGGGTTCAAGCCGTTGCCGGCGAGCTTCTGGACAAAGTCCGACCTCTATCCGGTGAAGCCCGGCGAGCAGCGGAAGAAGAACACCCACGCCTCCTGCTGGCATATCAATCTCGAGGACGACATCCGCTCGCTCATGAGCATCGAGTCAAACTCGCGCTGGTTCTACACCGCGCATCACGAGCTCGGGCATGGCTACTACGACATGTCGTACACGCGCCCGGAAGTGCCGCCGCTGCTCCGCACCGGCGCGAACCCGAGTTTCCACGAAGGCATGGGCGAATTGATCTCGCTCGCCTCCAGCCAGGTGCCTTATCTCCAATCACGCGGCGTTTTGCCTAACGACTTCAAAGCCGACGCCACCGCCTTCCTGCTTGACGACGCGCTCTCCCGCTCGCTGCCGTTCATGTTCTGGGGCTCGGGTACAATGACGCACTGGGAAGCCGATTTCTACGCGAAGGGCTTGCCCGCCGATCAAATGAACGCCCGGTGGTGGCAATACGTCCGTGATCACCAGGGCGTCGAACCGCCCGCACCACGCGGTGAAGAATTCTGTGATCCCGCCACGAAGACGCACATCAACGACACGCCGGCCTATTACTACAGCTATGCGATCGCCACCGTGCTGAAGTTCCAGCTCCACGACTACATCGCGCGCAAGATCCTCAAGCAACCGCCCAAGCCTGTAACTACGCCGACAACAAAGAAGTCGGCGCCTTCCTGAAGAAGATCATGGAAAAAGGCGCGACCGAAGACTGGCGCAAGGTGCTGAGAGACGCGACCGGCGAAGACCTCTCCACCCGCGCCATGATGGAGTACTTCAAGCCGTTGATGGCCTGGCTGGAAAAAGAAAACGCCGGCCGACAAATCGGCTGGGACTAAATCATCGCCCTCGGCATTTCCCCGTTTGTTCGCGGCCCGGCGACCGGCCCGTGCGCGTTTGAAATAGCCTTGCCGCAGCCACTCTCGTCTTCTTAGTATCACGCCGTTCGCCGCGCGCGGGCTGGCCGCGATGCGGCTCGATTGTGAGATGAGCGAAGCGCGCACGTTGGAGTTGCCCGGCAGCGTGAAGAACGTCGGCCCGGCTGCGAGCTCATTCTGGCGGAAGCCGACCCGAGCGCAGGCGCTGCCGGTCTTCACCGTTCTCTCGGTGGTCTTCATCGGCTTGCTCGTCCTCATCCTGCCCGACAAGAGCCGCGCGTCCGTCCTGATCCTCGACCGACCATCCGAGCATTTTCACTTTCCCTTCACGATCCAGACGATCATGCATGTGATCTTCTTCATCGGGCTCGGCGAGCTCTATGTGCGCTGGCGCATCGCCGCGCGCGAAAAGCGGTTCTTGAACAAAGATTTCCTGCCGGAGGATGACCAGACGGTTCTTGCGCAGGAAGATCTCGGGCCGGTTCGGCGGAAGGTGGCCGGACAATTCGATCACGAGCACGGGTTCCTGCCCTCGTTGATCAACATGGCGGTGCTGCAGTTCCAATCGAGCGCTTCCGTGGAACAGGCGGCCGGCGTCATGAATCAACATCTCGAGCTGATGAGTCACCGCCTCGATCTGCGTTACGGCCTTGTCCGCTTCATCGCCTGGCTGGTCCCGACGATCGGCTTCATCGGAACCGTCTTCTCGTTAGGCGCGTCACTCTCCGCCGCCTCCGTGGCCGACAACCTGGACCTGAAGGACATCGCACGAACGCTCGGGATCGGCTTCGATTGCACCATGATCGCGCTCATGGAAGCCGCGGTCCTCGTCTTCCTGCTCCACCTCGTGCAGGAGAAGGAAGAATCGGCGTTGAACAGCGCGGGCGATTACACCCTCCGGAACCTGATCAACCGCCTCTACGTCGGCAACTAGCGCCATCCCATGCGAGCGCGCCCGCGCGAGATCAACATCTTCAACATGTCCCTGCTGGACATCCTGTGCGGTGCGCTCGGTGCGTTCTGCTTCATGATGCTGGTCACGCTCCCGCATTATGTTCCCGCCGGTTTCGAAGCCCTCATCGTTAAGAACCGTGCCCAAACCGAGCGCCTCCTGCAGGAGGCCGAAGCCTTGCGCGCGCGCCTGCAGGATGCCGGCGCGGCGGAGGAATTGAAGCAACTGATCGAGAATCTCAGCGCGCAGATGAAGCAGCTCGAGGGACAGGCCAACAAATACGCGCACGAGAACACTCAGCTCCGAGCGGCCAACGAGAAGCAGGAACGACGCGTCAAGCAGAGCAAGCCGTTCATGGTCGTCGCGGCTGCCGCGGAGCTCACGCAGGATCTCGACGTTTACGTCGAGGACGAGCTGGTTTCCGAGACAAGCGGCAAGCGGGCGAACCCGCCGTTCGACCCGCACAAGTCAATCCACTCCAGCGGCTGGTCTTACGACATCGCCGGCATCCGCGTCAGGAACCGCGCTGTGACGCCCTGGGTGAGCGCGAACACCGTTGCGAACACGAGCTATAAGCTCTTCGTCAAGTACGCGGGCGTCGTGGAAAACAGAATCGTGACGGAGGTGAACTCCTCGTTGCACGGCGATTTTCCCGACACGACCAGCATCCCGCTTCCGACGGTCACTCTCTCGCCGGCGCGCTTCTGGAGCTTGATCGGCATGATCAATGTCGACGCCAACAACCAGCTGAGTTTCCAGGCCGCGACCGACGCGCAGCGCGACGAGGTGTGGCGCGCCGTGATGAAGAGCGAACCGCCGCCAAACCCGACGCCTTTGACCGTAGCTACCGCGACACCGGTCACTCTTCCGCGCACGTTCACCAGTCCTCCGGCCTCCGAGCAAGAGCAGCGTGAACGCCGCGAGCGCTACATGCGGCAGCGGGGCGTGCAACCACCTGCACCGTCACCGCCATGATGCCGAAGCGAATCCGCTGCGAGTGCGGCCGCGTCTATTCGCCTGCGAAAGATGCACGCTGCCCCGCGTGTGGTTTGGAGGCGCCGGGCAGCGGCGGCGCTAGTTCGTCAAAGGATCCGCTGCCGGTGCCCGACGGCGACGCGAACCGCGATGCGCCGTTCAACACGGAAGATCCGGCGCCCGGCGCGCGTTCATTGTTGAATCCACTTACGCTGGGCATCGCTGCCGCCGTTCTTGTCGGCGTGCTGGTGATCGTGTTGATGACGCGGCGGCCGAGCGACAACACCGCGAAGCGCGAGTCTCCGCCCGCGAAGACGGAGCCGATCGCCTCCCCGACTGCGACCGCTCTGGCGGCGCCGACTGCAACACCGACCTTCACCGCTGCCGCGCAAAACCAAAACGCCGCTCCGAACTCGCCGGCCGCCCAACCATTTGATCTACCCACCGCGATCGCGAACGCTGCGCCCGGCGCGGCGGTTCGAGTGCCACCAGGCGTCTATGCAGGCGGATTGATCCTGGCAAAACCGATGCGCCTCGTCGGCACCGCGGGCCAGGTGTTCATCCAAAGTGACGGACGCGAATGTCTCTCCATCCGCACCGCCGGCGCTGCGGTCGAAAACATTCAGTTCATGTGCAACGGCATCGGCGAATTGCCGGCGATCTCCGTCGCCGACGGTGCAGAGCTGTCGCTCGACGGGTGCAAGTTGACGTCGGGCACCGCGCTTGGTCTCACCGCGACCGGTAACGCATCGGTAAAGGCGATCGGATCGACGTTTACCTGCGCGAATGGCAACGCCGTCCGCTTCCAGCACCAGGCGCGCGGTCATTTCACCCAATCGTCTTTTATCGATACGCGTGTCGGTCTGATGGTGCTCGGCGGCGCCAACGTCGAGCTGCAATCGTGCGCTTTCGAGCGCGACGGCGGGCCGGAGGCGCAGGGCGCCGCGATTTCAATCAGCGGCGCGAATTCCGTCCTCACGGCGAACGATTGTCATTTCACCGGCAACACCTCGGGCATCGCCGTGCTCGATCGCGCTGCGATCACCGTCACGAAGAGCCCCTTCCGCGATAACGGCGTTCGCTCCGGCCGCGGGCTCGGGAATGCGGCGTTGTTCGTTGTCCGGGGCGCGCGCGCGACGTTGAAGGAGAACACGTTCGAGCAAAATCGCCACGGCTTGCTGGTCATCGATGGCAGCACGCTGGAGATGGAGCGTTGCGTCTTCGCGAATAATGGCCTCGCGCAAACACAGTCGGTCGTGCTCGGCACAGTGCCGGTGACGATTGGCGGAGAAGGTACGACAGCGACGATCCGCGGGAGTTCATTCACAAGCTCCGCCCCGTACGCCATCAGCGTGACGTCAGGAGCGAAGGCGACAGTCGAAGATGCGGAGATCAGCGGGACGCAATTTGTCGGCCTGTTGCTCGGTGAGCGGCAGGGACCGCCCGCGCACGCCGACATCCGAAAGGCCCGGTTCATCCGCAACGGCACCGGCGTTGCCGTCTACGGCGGAAGCTCCGCCGAGGTGCTCAATTCCGAAGCGCGCGAAAACAAAGCCGCCTTTGTGGCGCTGGATCCAGGCTCGCGCCTCACAGTGACGAAGACCCGCATCTTCGCGAACACCGATCACGGACTCCACGCTTTCAACAACGCCGAGCTGCGCGCCGTTGATTGTGATCTGCGCGACAATGAGCGCGGCGCGCAAAGTGGTAACGCCCGTCGGCCGATGCAGCGAGGCTCGCTCGTGCTGGAGGATTGCCGTTTCGGTGGAAACAAAATCTTCGGCGCTGGCGCTTACGCGAAGAGCGATCTTACGCTTCTGCGCTGTTCTTTCGATGGCACGGACAAGACAGACGTGTATCGCGAGCGCGGCGCGAACGTTCAGAGGGATGTGGTTCCGGAAGCCTCTCCGGCTCCGTCGGCCGTCGCCGAGGCTGAAGAGGAGAAAGCGACAACTCCCGCGAAGCCGCGTCGCACGCGAGCATCGACGCGCCAGCGGCAACGTCGGCCAGAAGACGAGGCGGCGCGCATTCTCCGGCGCATTTTTGAAGGACGGTGATCGATCGGCGATTCAGCCGCCGGCGTGGATCTTGTGCTCGAGGTACGCCGAGAAGTAGCCGCGATACCGCTCCTGCAGCGCCGGCTTCTGCCAGTCTTTGCCGGTAATCGTGCCGCGGCACGTTGCGGCGCCGCAGTGGCATTCGGTGGTGCTGTCGTCGTCATCCGTCATCGCCCAATCGTGCGTCAGTTCCTCACCCGCCGCGATGTCGCGCATTGCTACGAAGGTGATTTCGCCACGCACGCCGATGTTCGGTTCGCACGAATGATTGCTGAAGATCATGGAGCCTTCGCGTTCGTCTGGCGTCACCGGGCCGATGAACAAGTCATCGCCGATCTGAATCTCCGCGGGTCCGAGCAGCGGTTGCAGCTCGAGTAATCTTGCGCGCGTGGTGATGTGGCCGCCTTTCACCGCCACAACTTCGCCTCTTGCGATGTCTTCCGCCGCGAATAAACCGCGCCCATGGATCACGCTCTCGCGCACCACGGTCTTTGCCGATAAGAACGAAAGCGGTGCCATCGATCAGGCCGCGGGCTCGGGCAGCTTCTGGCGGTCGGGTGGCACAAACGTGCGCCGTGCTTCAGCAGACGACAGAACTTCCGGCGAGTAATGCGCGGCCATGATTCCCCTGTCGAGGAGGCGAGCGCCACCGGCATCGAGGAACTGCTGGAAATCCGCGGTCGGTCCGCATTTCACCATCGCATCTCGGAGCGCGAGCAGCCATGCGCCGGTGAGCGTCGCGTGATATTTCGACGCCGGCGCGCCCAGATGCGCGAGCAATTTCCGCAGCCCATCTTCCATCTTCCTGGAAGCCTCGACGAACGGATGCTGTGCAAGATAGACATACGCGATCCGGAGATGCTCGCGGTGCCCGAATGCCGCACCATCTAGTTCGCACGCCTCAAACTTCGCCCAAAAGCGCAGATCCGATTCCGAGACGGAGTGCATTGACCGCGCGTCTTTACGCCATCACGCCGCGACATTTGGCCGCGCCGCAGGTGCAGCGCCGCCCGGGATGCTGCGAAGGCGTGTAGTCGAGCGTCAGCTCTTCGCCTGGCGCGATATCGCGCAGCGCGAAGAAGAGCATGTGCCCGTGCACCACGCGGCTGAAGCAATTCGGCTCGCACGAGTGATTGATGTACGCCGTCGCGTTCCCGCCGCGGCTGGCATCGATGCTCCACCGATCGTCGAGCTGGCAGATGTGGACCTTGCCGCCGTTCGCGACGCGCCGCGCCGCTTCCCGGTTGGGTATTCGTTCGCCCTGCAGCTCCCCGATTTTTCGGCGCGCGGGCAAGCGGTCGGCAGCGAAGCATCCGCGCCCGTTGATCTTTGATTTTCCGACGATGATCGACGGTGGGCGGTCGTGCTTCACTTCGCGGCGGGGTAATACCAGGCGCGCGTGATGAGTCCGCCTTTCACTTCGTAAATGGCGAGTGAGCTCTGCGAGCGTTGGCCGAGGAGCGAACTCCACGTCGCGCGCTCGCGAAAGGAAACGTAATCGCCAGCGTTAGCGACGCCGTCGATCTCTGAACGCACTGTCGGCGTGCCTTCGAAGTAATTCGAGAGCGTCTTGCGGAGCATGTCGCGTCCTTTCACTTCCACGGTCGCGCGGTCCGATGTGACGTTGAACCAGACGAAATCCGGCGCGACGCGTTCTGCCATGGCCGAGATGTTGTGCTGATTGAACGCGTCGATGTAGGCGCGGACAATGCGGACCGGCTCGGGTTCAGCTCCCGTCGCCGCTGACGTCGGATCGGCCGCGAAGGTCGTGCTGCGTCCGATGAACAGTAGGAGCCCCGCGATCAGCGCGGCCACGAAAACGTGTCTTGTCATGAGGCGAGAAAGTGAAACAGCTACGGAGCGGGCGCGAAGGAAAACGTTCTTACGGCACGCGCGTCAGCTCGGTCGTCGAGCCGTTTGGATCGCGCCACTTCATCGTGTCACCGGTGACGTCGACTTCGTAAACAAAAGTGGCGAACTGCGTCTGGATCTTGAGACGACTCCGGTCGCCAAAGGTGTACTTTCCGGAGGCGTTCGGCGTTTTCACCGTGCCGTTTTTCGAGAACTCCCAAATGGCTCCGCTGGCGTCTCCGTTTACTTTCCACTTCCCGACGACGCGATCGGCCGGGCGGTCGCAAGCGGAAACGGCCAGCACGAGCAGAAGCGAGCAGACGAGCTGCGGAAGCGAAGCGCGCATATGGTTCTTCTAACGTGAAATGAGGCCAGTACGCAACGTCGCAGCCGGCCCGCGCGGCGCCGCGCGCTACTCGGCTTGCAACAGGCGTTTCGGAGCGCGCTTTCGCCACGCGATCTTCAGGGCAGCTTTTGCGGTCGCGCGATCGACGGCGTCCAGCCGCATCTGCGTTGCGCCATTCGCTCCCCACGCGCCTTTCACCGCCGCAAATACCTTCGGTGCTTCGGCGACATATCGCTGTTGCTCATCCGGCGGAAGCAACACCACCGCATGTTCGGCATCAGGGTAGCCGAGCGTCGCGAAGATCTTCCCGCCGACGCGAAAATCGGGATGATTCATGTGCGCGCTTTCGATCGCGTCCGGCAGCTGCAACGCCAGCTGTCGAAACTCGGCGGCGTTCATGACCAGTCGCCGCGCAATCAGCTGCGGCTCTTCACGTACTCGACGATCTTCTCCGGCTTGCCCTTCGCCGACCAGACGAAGCGCAGGAAATCCGCCGGATGAATGTCGTGCGTGCGGAAGAACTTTCGGTCGCCGCCGCAGCAATACATCAGCTCGTTAGGCAACTCCCCGCGCAGCCGGCCTTTCGCCTTCTCGATAATTCGCGGCAGCCAGACGATCCCGTCCAGCTCATCCGTCTTCGCCGGCAGATCTTCCATCTTGATGACCTTCTCCGACCAGACGCCCTTTTGCTCGTGCAGAAAATAATCGCGGCGAACGGCGGTGATCAGCAGCGCGGTTTCCCAGTCGAGATCGGAGGAATCCTCGGCGTAATCGTACAGCTCCATCGGCTTGGCACCGAAAGCGCGCAGCACGCCCACCTCGCGCGGCGTGAACATCGTTTCGACCTTGCGGTTCTCGTTTCCGTACTTCACCTGCGCCTTGTCGTAGAGCTCGCGAAGCCGCTGCTGCCAGCCGTAGTTAACCGTCTTCATTGTCCTAACCTACACGCGTTCGCCGTCATCGCTCGGTGTTAGCAAATCGCGCCGCCAGGCGAACAGCAGGATGTGCGATGCAATGACGATCGGCACCACGAACGCCGGCAACGTCGCGAGCGGTAAACGCGTGAATGGCTCGGCGAGAGATGGATCGCGAACGAAGAGCCGCAGGCCGTTGCCGAGAACGCCGACGATGTCGACGAGTCCGAACGCGTTCCAGAGAAGCAGCGCGCGTTGCTGCGCGGCTGTGCGAAGCGGAAAACACCACCAGCAGACGAGCAGCGCCGTCACGCCCACCGCGATGTCGCCGTAACCGGCAGCCCATGCGAAGTCGCGCGGCAGGGTGCCATTGGCAGCAAGGACGAGGAAGTTGATCCCGGCGAACAGCCGAAGCACGTGAAAGGCGATAAGCGCCCGGGCGCCGATCGCGCGCACTTGCTGCGCGACGGTGTTCGATGCCCAGACGGTGAGCAATACGATCACCGTCAGCGCGATCGCAATCGCCGGCGGCGGGACCGGCGATCGCGCCAGCATGCCGGTGGCGCCGATCACGACCGCAATTGCGGCCCAGACGAGAACTACCGCACGGATTCCCACGACGAATGAAGTCTTAGATTTTGCGGCCGAGCAACTTGAACCCTTCAGAACGCGCCACGTACGTCGCGGCGGTGATATCGCCGGTCACGTTGAGCACCGTGCGACACATGTCAAGGATTCGGTCGACGCCGAGGATGATCGCGATCAGCGCCGGATTGATGCCGTAAGTGGCGAGCATCACGATGATGAACGGAATCGATGCGCTCGGCACACCGGCGGTGCCGATGCCGCCGAGGATCGCGAAGTAGGCGATGCCGAGTTGTTGCCAGATCGTGAGGTCGATGCCGGCGAGCTGCGCGAGGAACAAAACGGTCACGCCTTCATAAAGCGCGGTGCCGTTTTGGTTCGCGGTCGCGCCGACGGTCAGCACGAAACCATTGATCTCGCGCGGCACGCCGAGGTTTTCCTCGGAGATGCGGAGCGCCGTCGGCAGCGTGGCGTTCGAGGATGACGTCGAGAACGCGGTCAGCATGACCGTCTTGATCCGCCGGAAGAAATCGAGCGGGCTGATGCGCGAGAGGAACGCGACCGAGAGCGAATAAACGCCGAACATGTGCAGCGCGAAGCCGAGCAGCGCGGTGGCCACGAACCAGGCCAGCGCGCTGAGCAGGTCGAGGCCGAAGCGCGCGGTGTTGTTGAAGAGCAGACACGCGACGGCGAACGGCGCGACCTTCATGATGATGTCGATGATCTTGCAGCAGATCTCGAACAGCGCCTGCAACGCGGCGAGCAACGGTGCCGTGATTTCCGGCCTGACCAGCGTCGCCGCAACGCCGAGCAACACCGCGAACAACATGAGATGCAGCATGTTCGGCGTCTCGGTCTGGCGTTCTTCCCCGGCGCGAATGCCCGCGACGGCCGCGACGGGATTAGATGGCACGAGCGTTTTCACCACCTGCATGAGCGCCGATTCAGGCGGTCCCGCTTTTTGTGTGGCCGCCGCGACCTGCTTCGCGGCGTCGCTGCCGTAGCGTTCTTCGAGCCCCGCGCGAGTGACGGGATCCACGCGCTCGCCGGGACGGAGCAGATTCGTCACCGTCAGGCCGATCACTACCGAGATCGCCGAGATCACAAACGTGTAGGCAAAGCATTTCAGGCCAATGCGGCCAAGCTTCCGCACATCGCCGATGCCGGCGACGCCAACGACCAGCGATGAGAAAACGAGCGGCACCACGATCATCAACAGCAGCCGCAGGAAGAGCGTGCCGATCGGCTCAGTGATATTTGCGACGGTCCAGATGACACGCGGGTCGTCTCCGCCGAGCAGCTTGTTTGCCGCGACGCCGGCAATCACGCCAACGGCGAGACCGATGAAGATCCGCGTGTGGAGCGGCATGCCTTTCGGCTTGTCGGCGGTTTCGTCGTCGAGATCGGTGGTCGCCTCGCGCTCGAATTTGTCAGGGGCGCGGCGCGGTTGATGCGGGTCGGTCATCGAGGGAAGAACAGGCAGAACGTGGAACGTGCAACGCGCAACGTCCAACGCTCAATGCTGAAGCGCCGGAGCACAGCCGTCTCGGCTGTGCGGCTGACAGGCGTCTCGCCTGTCGAATCCATAGCAGG
>JAESFH010000147.1_pt1 | contig 51574 bp, 44 predicted proteins | sample 9269381 | NCBI WGS metagenome assembly JAESFH01 (sample SAMN14504062, study PRJNA617094) | algae metagenome | isolation source: Aphanothece sp. CMT-3BRIN-NPC111 and co-occurring heterotrophs from well... | place: USA: Clark Mountains Wilderness, California | collected 2010-04-18
CAATCGCTTGCATCACCTTTTGCCGGAAGTCATCACTGTAGGGTTTAGCCATCGTGCGGGGAGCGGAAACGTTAACGTTAAGGATACTTATAGTCTATGTCCTAACTAAACTGGCTACAGCTATAACTACTCAACCAAGCTTGATATAACATCTTCACGAATTGCATTCATTAAGCTGCCACTCCTGCAAGGCGATCGCAATTCCTTGTTTTAAAGCCGGTGCCAGCTGCTCGTTAGCTGCAAGTTGTTGTAATTTCCGGTGAGCCTCTTCAGGTGCCAAGTTTTTGAGAGCGGCGATCGCGTGTAGTCTGACGCTGGCATCTGAGTCTGCTAGCAGTTGAATGAGTTGATCTAGTGCAGCAATTTCTCCTAACTGTCCTAATGCCAGTGCTAGAGATTGTTTGAGACTGGCCTCTTGAGCCGCATCTCCAGAGTTGAGAAACTCAATCAGGATCTCGGCTGCTTGTGGCTTTAAATTCGGCTCCTCTAGGCGTCCCAGCAGTGTGACTATTTCTTGACACACTTCCACTGGTGCCCAGCTTAGGGCTTGACGCAAATACTCCAAAGCGCCTGATGTAGCCACCCAGCCTAGCGCTCTGACAACTATTAATTGCAAGGGAAGCGGCGTTGCTGGTGATTTCAATACCTCAAACAAAGTTAAAGCGGCGTCATTTGTTCCTACTCGTCCCAAGGAGATCGCCGCACAGGAGCAAACTTCCAAATTCAAGTCAAATAGCAGCGGTTTGAGGCTGTTAACGAGGTCTACTTTTTCTTGTAGATCGCTGCGTAAGCCTAAAGCGATCGCCGCTTCTTTTCTCACGGGTGCCGCCAAGTCATTCAAGGCGTCTAAGAGAACCGGATCGATCCGGGAGTCATGAAAGCTGCTCAGGGCTTCAATAGCAGCTGAACGTACCGGCACTTGCTGGTCATGAACGACACTAAGTAAAGGGGTAATAATTTCTGAGCGCCGAATTTGGGAGAGCGATCGCACTGCTAAAAGTCGCGATTCTGACTGTGCCAATAACTTGCTCAGAGCATCAATTGCTGAGGCACCAAGATTCGTCAGCGCTGCTGCCGCCATCTCAATTAATTCTTCATCCTCAGACGTCCCGAGTAACTCGACTAAAGATGTGACCACAACAGGATCGTTGAATTCCCCCAAAATGCGAGCAGCAAACCAGCGCAACTCTAAATCAGCTTCTTCATCTTCCAGAATTTCAATTAAAGGGGCGATCGCTCTTGCTCCCAGTTTGGGAAACACCTTTGCTACGTCCCAGCGCTCTTGAAAATCACCTGCATCCAGGACGTTTAAAGCCAAGTTTAGCACCTGCTCTAAGTCAGCATCTTCTAGAGGCTGGCTATCTACATCGCTGTCCCCAACTTTTTTACCTAGTGGTAGCTGCTGCAAGCATTGATTTAGTAATGACCAATTTTTTTGCTTTGCAGCGGAGTGTGCCTGTTCTAAAATGTTTGCCATAAGTGTAATATTCTCTTGCACTAACTTAAGCTGTACAAAAGATGTGATTCTGGCTTCATCCTATAACTTCAGATGCTTAGTGTTCAAACACATCTTTGTATTGCAGCAAATCTAGGGCAACGATCGCAGGCAAACATTGAAAGCACTGTTGGGCAAGTTCCCACCTTGACTCGCGCTTGAGCATATCCATCAATTTCTGCCGCGCACTTAATAGATAGCGAACATCATTGGCGGCATATCGCAGCTGCTCATCCGATAAGTTTACCGCATTGCCCCAATCTGAACTCTGGGCAGTTTTGTCCAATTCTACCTGCACTAATTCTTGCACCAAATCCTTAAGACCGTGGCGTTGGGTATAAGTGCGGGCTAGCTTGCTGCCAATTTTTGTGCAGAATATAGGCTGTACCTGGATGCTGAGATGATGCCGCAGCATGGCAACGTCGAAGCGAGCAAAGTGAAACACCTTGAAAACATCAGCAGCTTCCATCAGCTGTTTTAAGTTTGGTGCTTCTGTTTGCCCTTGAGCAATTCGCACAACAGTGACTTTACCTTGAGGATCGCATAGCTGTACTAAGCACAAGCGATCGCGCCAAGGTAACAATCCCATTGTCTCTGTATCCACGGCGATCGCCTCCGCTTGTAAATACTGGGACAAAGCTGCCTCAGAAAGATCGCGATCGCATACCTGAAAATCTTCAAAATCCATAAACTGACCCACCTCGGATAAAAACCTGGGTGAAATAATATTCACCCTGAGCATTCTTGGCTACCCCAATGCCAGTTAAATCATAGTTCCCTACCATATTCTTTTGATGTCCTGGGCTTTTTATCCATCCCTCAACAGCTTGCTCACCTGGGCTACTGTAGCCCTGATTAAAAGCTACATTCTCAGCCGCAGCACGATAAGGAATTGACTTGCCAATCGCCTTGACTCGCTGCTCAAATCCCTCATGACTAAAAGGAACCTTACCACTCGCCATCGCTTGACTGTGCGCCCTTGCCTCTGCGCTAATGCGGGCGTCGAGCTTTAGTGGTGATAAGTTTTGGGACTGACGATACTGGTTTACCTGTTCGTGAATTGACTGTTCCAAGGCAGTAAAGGAACTGGAATTGGAAGTTTTAGGCACTGGTGCAGCCGTATGGGTCTCGCTTACTTTGGTAGCTGTAGAAAGAGAATCACAGCCTACAGTGCTACTAGCAAGAACAAGGCTGCTTAATGCTATACCGATGAAAGAGGGTCGTACCATGAATATAGATTCCAATATTTATATACAATAGACTTCTTGCAAAAATCTTAATCTTGGTTTTTTTCAACGCAGATAAGCGCAGATGATTTACAAGATTTGATCGACTGCGTGCAAGAAGTCTAATATTTCCGAGGAATTGAAATTTCGCCTGTGCCCTGTAAAGAAGTAGCAAACAGGAACGAACGGCCCCCTAATCAATTGAAGCTTTTTAGCCTTAAGTTAACGAATCCACCTCCTCCTGCAACACCCGCAGCACTCGTGCCAGATAGTCTGCACGCCACTGTTCGCGTTCCTGTGCCACTTGGTCGTTCGGCTGATAAGTTTCAATTTCTTCAATTGATAAAATACCTTTGCTCTGGGCCAAACGTTCAACCGTGTCCAGACGTTCGCGCAGCACAGACACTTCACCAGCAAGCGCCATCACCATAGCTAGCAACTTGTCAATTTGAGGATTATCAAAATAAACAGGTCGTTTACCCTTGGCTTTCTTTGCCATCTTATTTGCCCCCAATTATTTACTGGCGACTAAAGCAAACCAATTGCCGCGACTGCTAAAACTGGCACTTTTAGAATTGCTTGTAGGTACTTTTGCTTTCCATACACCATTGGGAACAAAGGTCGGGATTACCTGATCCGCTTTAAAACCAGCCTCAGTTACAACTGCTACCAAGTCCAGATCGCGCATAGCGCTCCAGAAAGGTTCGTTATTGTTAGCAGTTTCCCAATCGTACATAAAGGCAGTGTAAGCATCCATATCCCGATACAGGGGGGCCTCAACATGAATCATCATCCCACCGGGAGCTAGCAGACGATAACACTCATGCAAAACGTTACGGATGGCTGGTTTGGGAATTTCATGCAGGAGGATATGAGAGACGATTAAGTCGAATGACTCATCGGCAAAGTTAGTATGTTCGGCATTTTGCTGCGAGAAGTGAACCCGCTTACCCAAAGCTTCAGCGCGTGCATGGCCATAACGCAGCATGGGCGCTCCTATATCAATGGCATAGACTTCCGCCTCCGGGTAGGCATCGGCATAAGGTAAGGTGCTATGACCTACAGCACATCCCATGTCGAGAATTTTTGCGGGTGTAAAGTCTGGATACTCCTTTTTCAGGTAGTTTTGGACTATAGACTCGCCCATATCATCGTTGAGGGGACCGAGCCAACCCATGCCATAAATATAAGTGCCGCGATCGTATATGGCACCAGCAGCAACATCGTCTGGAGTGAATTCGCTGTGATATCCACCGGGCATACAGTGAATATCCACCGCAGTTTGATAAGCGGGAATTTGAAAATCAGGATTTAGGGTTAAAGAACCCAATACGCCAGCTTTATCTTGAGAACGTTCAATCAGATCCGGAAGTTGGCGTTCTACGCTACAGCTAACGGACTCCCACATCATCTCTTGGTGAGTTCGCCGTATGGCACTCCACCACTGATAATATGGTTGGTTCTGCATTACTTGCCGAATTTCATGACGGTCTTTAGGCGATCGCTGATGTTCCCGCTCAAACTGTGGCAAAGCTACTTTTTCATAAATAACTTTATTGCCCGGTGAAAGCTGGCTGATGATGTAAGCTTTAAAGCTTTTGACAAAGTTTTGCCGTGCCAACTCATCATGAGTGGCTTGTGGCAGTATATTGTGTTGGAATTGCTGGTTCATAGGTGAACCTCCTTGAGAGCTAATAGAAAAATCTATGCAGGATCGAAGAACTTAGCGACCGTATGCACATCTTTATCCCCACGCCCAGAAAAGTTAATGACAATGCGGGGATTGCCTGTTAGCTGAGGGCAGAGAGTTTCTAAGTAGGCGATCGCATGAGCCGTTTCCAGGGCGGGAATGATCCCTTCTAATTGAGAAATACGCTTAAATGCTTCCAAAGCTTGTGCATCTGTCACGCTGTAATACTCAGCCCGACTTGTGTCTTTTAAGTAGCTATGCTCTGGCCCTACACCGGGATAATCAAGTCCAGCACTGATCGAGTGTGCCTCTATTACTTGACCATCGTCATCTTGCAATAAATAACTCATTGCTCCATGCAAAACACCAGGACGCCCCAGCGTCAGTGTTGCCGCGTGTTTCTCTGTATCAACACCCTCACCAGCAGCTTCAATGCCAATTAGGCGCACAGTTGGCTCATCTACAAACTCATGAAATAGCCCCATCGCATTCGAGCCGCCGCCAACACAAGCCAAAAGAATATCCGGCAGACCGCCCCATTTTTCTTCTGCCTGAGCGCGAGTCTCTTGACCAATTATTGCCTGAAAGTCGCGTACCAGCATGGGGTAGGGATGAGGGCCAGCTACTGAACCCAGGATGTAGTGCGTCGTTTCTACATTCGTCACCCAGTCCCGAATCGCTTCGGAAGTGGCGTCCTTGAGCGTGCCTGTGCCTGCTTTCACTGGTCGCACTTCTGCTCCCATCAGCCGCATCCGAAACACATTTAGGCTCTGGCGCTCCATATCCTGGACGCCCATATAGATGACGCAGCTTAGTCCAAAACGCGCGCACACTGTTGCCGTAGCAACGCCATGCTGACCCGCACCTGTCTCCGCAATGATGCGTGGCTTGCCCATGCGCTTTGCCAACAGCACCTGAGCCAAAGCATTATTTATTTTATGGGCACCAGTATGGTTAAGGTCTTCCCGTTTGAGGTAAATTTGCGGTCCGGTGCCGTCTGGTCTAGCATACTGAGCCGTCAGACGTTCCGCGAAGTATAAGGGACTGGGGCGTCCCACGTAATCCCGCAACAGATGTTGGAGTTCTTGTTGAAAATCTGGGTCGTTGCGGTATTGCTCAAACGCTGCCTCTAGCTCACTCAGAGCAGGCATCAGCGTTTCAGGTACATACTTACCACCAAAGCGTCCAAACCTACCGAGGAGGTCTGGTTGCTGAATAGAGGCGTCAGCAGCTGATTGGGAACTGGAAGATAGGGGAGTCGCGGTCACAGAGCCAGCCAGAATGACAGAACGCCTTAATTATAGCTCTCAGATAAATTAGGCAGTTGCTTGGATGCGATCGCGTAAAACCCTACTTCCTTGAGTGCGGGCTATGCATTACGGGAATATAAACATAAATACTTAACTTGGGAAGATTTACACTTCAACCCTAGCGCTATCGTAGTAGATAAGGTTTTATGCGATCGCCCATCACCTTTATGGCCTCTTCAAAACGCAAGTCCTCCGACTCCAAAACCACTCCTCAAGAACGGGTGGTTTACCGTGAATTTGGTAACACCGACAACTCAGCTGCTGTAGAACGCTCTATTGCAGAACTACCTCCGGCTCAACAAAATGTGAGGGTGCAGGCTTCTAGGAAGGGGCGCAAGGGGAAAACTGTAACAGTAATCAGCGGTTTCCAACTCAAACCAGAAACTCTGGAAGTCTTGCTAAAACAACTAAAAACCCAGTGCGGTGCTGGTGGCACTATTAAAGATAATAATATTGAAATTCAGGGCGATCTCACTCAAAAGATTGTGCAGATACTCACCCAGTTGGGTTACAAAGCCAAAATCAGCGGTGGCTAATCGGCTAAATTTACCCCTTACCCTTACTTTTTGAACCCGCTAACTCTTAACCAGTTGCGTAAGTCCTCTGCCAGCCAAATTTTTTTATGAAACCTTGGCGTTCGCCTAACCAACAGCTGCTTGATGATGATGCATTTCGTCCGCAGGGTGATGGCGATGCGATCGCCCTTGGCGTGTACGAAGCACGTATCGCCGCCTGGCTCTTTTTAGCCCCAGCGCTTATAATTCTGGGCGTCTTTCTTATCTGGCCGATTGCCTACCTGTTTTACCTCAGCTTTACCACTGGCAGTTTCACCTCAGCTGGTGTCCGCTGGGCAGGCTTGAGAAATTACTTGCGCTTACTCCTGACTCCGGACTTCTGGCAAGTTCTCGCTAACACCGCTTATTTCACCCTCGCCACAGTTATTCCCAGTCTGGTTATTTCCTTGGGATTAGCAGTTTTATTAAATCGCTCCTTTGCTCTGCGAGGGCTGTTGCGAACGGTCTATTTCATTCCCTCCATTACCTCACTGGTGGCAGCTGGCTTGGGGTTTCGCTGGCTATTTCAAACAGAAGGGCCAGTCAACACCCTCCTCAGTTATGTTGGTATCGAAGCCATTCCCTGGCTGGGGAGCACCACTTGGGCGATGCCGGTGCTGATTTTGTTGAGCATTTGGAAGCAGCTGGGTTTCAACATGGTCGTGTTTTTGGCTGGGCTGCAAGCAATTCCTACCAGTCGTTATGAGGCAGCTGAGTTAGATGGTGCCAATTTCTGGCAACAATTTCGCTACATTACCCTGCCGGGATTGCGACCTACGCTGGTGTTTGCCAGCGTTACTACTGCTATTTTTACCTTGCGGAGTTTCGAGCAGGTTTATGTCATTACTGGTGGTGGCCCGTTGAACTCCACCAATTTGCTGGTTTACTACATATACGAGCGGGCCTTTGCCCAATTTGATTTTGGGTATGCTGCCGCTGCTGCAACATTGTTGCTGGCGGTGACGCTATTGTTGGTGTATTTACAGCTACGATTTTGGGGTGAGGAGACTTAGTAAATTATGTTTATAAACTATATTACGCTGATGTTGATCAACATGGTGGCGGGGCTGTTTCTCTTAGCTTATTTTGTATATCAGGGTCTGGGGGAGACAAATCAAAAACGGTGGATTCCTGGCTTTGGGATGACGGGTGCGATCGCACTCACAACTGGTCTACACATGATCTTTACATGGCCGGTTCCTGGTAGCTTCAACATTGCTTATGGTGAGATGTCAGTGCTATTCGGAATCTTGTTCATTGGAGCGTCTTTGGCTCTAGCGCAGGATTGGGATTTACTAACAGTAGCAATTTACGGATTCTTTGCAGGTATAGCCGCTGTTGTGGTTGGTGTACGCATTATTAACCTGGAGCTAACGCGGCAGCCACTACTCTCAGGAATCGGCTTCATCCTGACTGGCTTAAGTGGCATTTGTGCTGCGCCAGCTCTTTACTTGCGGACTAATCGAACCTTACGTTTAGTTGGTGCGGCTGTACTGATAGCAGCGGCTCTGATCTGGGCATTAACTGGCTATATGGCATACTGGGGTCATCTAGCTGATTACTCGAAGTGGGTTCCATCCCCAATGAAGTCGCCTTAGAAATTAGTTTAAGCGCAGAGTTAAGCACAGCAAGATTAATTATGTCCCAGAATACCTCGGAACTCTCACCTGTACTTTTTTTCAAAACAGTAAACGCCTACCAGCACACGGCGGCGATTAAAGCAGCAGTTGAATTAGAAGTTTTTACTGCTATCGGTGAAGGTCAAGAAACGGTTGAATCCTTGGCTCAAAGGTGTGGAACTTCTGAGCGCGGGATGCGTATATTATGCGACTACTTAGTCGTCACCAGCTTTCTCACAAAAGAACAAGAGCGTTACAGCCTCACTCCCGATTCGGCAATGTTCCTTGATAGACACAGCCCTGGATACATGGGTAGTGCTATTGAGTTCCTCCTCTCCCCGATGATTACCGATGGATTCAATAACTTAACTGCTGCTGTGCAAAAAGGCGGTACGGCGATGTCTTCAGAAGGAACGCTGGCACCGGATCATCCCGTGTGGGTAGAGTTTGCGCGAGCGATGGCTCCTATGACAGCCCTCCCGGCACAATTGATCGCTAAACAGGTTGAAGGAGATTCTAGCCGCAAGTTGAAGGTACTTGATATTGCAGCTAGTCACGGTTTATTTGGAATCGCCTTTGCTCAACACAATCCCAACGCTGAAATTGTTGCTGTAGATTGGCCTAATGTTTTAGAGGTGGCTAAAGAAAATGCACAGGCGGCAGGAGTTAGCGATCGCTATACTACTCTCCCAGGCAGCGCCTTTGATGTCGATTACGGCAGTGGATACGACTTAGTACTGCTTACCAACTTCTTACATCACTTCGATGTGGAAACCTGCGAACAGCTGTTAAAGAAAGTACATTCAGCACTCGTGGATGGCGGGAAAGCAATAACACTAGAGTTTATTCCTAATGAAGACCGCGTATCGCCTCCTGATTCGGCAGCTTTTAGCTTGGTTATGCTAGCAACAACACCCCAGGGGAACGCATATACTTTTGCTGAATTTGAACGGATGTTTAGCAACGCAGGCTTTGAACGTAGCGAACTCTACTCCCTGTCCACAACCTTGCAGCAGTTGGTGATTTCACACAAGTAAAAGCACCCCTTGTCTAATCAGAGAAAAATTAAGCTTTGGTGGCAATACCTTTATACATATAACCACCAACCTTGGGTAAATTAGGAGCATAAAACTCCTCTAAGGTCACAGTATCGAAATAATTTTCAATCAGTTGCTTGATAGAGCGATCGAGATGGCAGCCATCAGCGATAATCTTTTGCAATGGTGTTAAGCGATGCTGCCAAACTTGAATTTTTGGCTCATTACTGAGACCATGCTCTATAAAAAAGAACCGTCCTCTCGGTTTAAGCACCCGATGGATTTCCTGGAGAGCTTTATCTACTTTAGCAATGCTACATAATGTCCAAGTACTGACGACGCTATCAAAGGTATTGTCAGACATTGGTAGACTTTCACCATTAAGAACTTTGTTATCTACAACAATAGTGGAAGCGTTAATACGTTTTTGGGCTAAAGCCTTCATACCCGGATTAGCATCAATCGTCGTGATTTTTTTAACTGTGTCCGGATAATTCGGTAAATTTAATCCTGTGCCAAAGCCAATTTCCAAAACTTCCCCATTAACCTCTGCTAAAACTTCCTGACGATACTTTTCCATGACTGGATCGGACATTGCCAAGTCCATAAATCGAGGAAAAATGAACTGTGAATAAAAATTCATAATTACATCACCTTTCCATAGTTAGAAATTGTCTAAGTTCCGGTGCCGGGGTTAGGAGCAGGTGCGTTCTGGCACCAAGGGAACTTAGAGGAGGCATCGCTAATCGACTGGATAACCAGCTTCGGCGATCGCACGCCTTACTGCTGCCTCCGGTTGTTGCGTTTCCACCCTAACCATCTTGGTTTTGGTGTCAGCCTCCACCTCCGCACCAGGGTCAATAGTTCTGACTGCTTTAGTAATCGTGTCTGAACAGGCAGAACAAGCCATGCTGGGAACTTTTAGTTGTAGTGCCATAAAATTGTCCTTTTCCTTGATTGAGAATATCTCTTGAAGCTCATAGTTCTACGGTAAACTCTCCATTCGAGTAGAGAGTCAAGCTATTTTGGATTTTGGATTTTGGATTTTGGATTTTGGATTGACCTTGCCCTGCATATTGAGACGAGGTTTGAACCAAATTTCACGTCGTCAAGGGTCTGCTTGATATTTCTCCAAAAGTGAAAGTAGTTTTACGGCACTAGTGCATTTGGGCAGAAGTCTTTGACCAGTTCCTGGAGGTGATGGAGAGACGTGGAGATTTTAATTTGTCAGTTTTTTCCGCTAGCCTGCACTATGAGGGGCGGCTGTAACTTTAACTAATTTTTGATTTTACCAATATTGCCTGGAGCGATTCTTCGCGGGATTGGCAACTCTAGAGGTGCGATCGCTAATTATTTGATGATTGGGCATTGCCCTCTCCATCCTGGCTTTGATGCTGCTCATCCTGCCCTCAGGCTTGTTCAAGGGCAAGATCTGAGCAGCACCACTGGCAAGCTGAGATGCTTGCACTGATTTCTGTGCCAGGACGATTCATCAATCGCCCCAACAGCAGCCCGATGCGAGAGATCGGGTGTTAGAAACTATTCGATGACGTGGAAATAAAAGGCTGCCACCACGAAGTTGATAGCTAAGAGAAATAATGCCCAGCCGGCACGATAGGGGTAGGGGAATTTACCCGTTTTGACGACAGGACCCGCTCCTTTTTTGGCTTGACTAGTCATATGACTTGACTCCTAATGTTGTAACTTCCCCTAAGAAATACCAAATAAGGTTCCCATTTAGCACAATTCGATAGAAATATTTTTGTGTTGCGCCTCATTTATCCTTCTGCCGATTTGTCTATTCACTCTCCCCAGCATGGTAAGAGCTACGCACGAGTGGGCCAGAGCGCACATGAGCAAAGCCCATTTCCCGGGCGATCGCGCCCAGATGGTCAAATTCTTCTGGCGTCCAATATTTTTGCACTGGCAGATGTGACAACGAGGGGCGCATATACTGACCTAGCGTAATGCGATCGCACTCAGCATTTCGCAAATCAGCCAGCGTCTCCAATATTTCCTCTTTCGTCTCCCCATGCCCCAGCATTAACCCTGATTTAGTGGGGATTGTGGCATCAATTTCTTTAACAAAACGCAGAACGTTGAGCGATCGCTCATACTGGGCACCCCGCCGCACCAATCCTTGCAACCGCAGCACAGTTTCAACATTGTGGTTGTAACAAGCTGGTTTAGCCTTAACAACTGTTGCAATCCGTTGGCGTTGTTTCTCTACCGGCGTTATCTCGGCAGTGACCCGCCCCCCCCAAAAATCCGGTGTCAACACTTCAATCTGCGTTTCTGGGTTTAACTGGCGTATGACGGCCATTGTCGCCGCAAACCAATCCGCCCCCTGTTGGGGCAAATCATCTCGTGCTACAGAGGTCAGCACCACATAACTGAGTCCCAGTAAGCGCACCGCCTCTGCCACTTTTTGCGGTTCTTCCGGGTCAAGAGGCATGGGTGCATGACCTTTATCTACTTGACAGAAAGCACAGGCACGGGTACAAGTTGGGCCCATCAGCAAAAATGTTGCCGTCTTTTGGGCATAGCACTCTCCCCGATTGGGGCAGCGACCTTCTTCACAAATCGTGTGGATTTGACGCTGCTTAATAATTCGCTGCACAGTGGAGATTTCGCTGGCTTTTCCAACAGGGCGTCGCAACCAAGTTGGTAGCGCCCCAACTTCAGACCGCCACTGGGCTTCATCTGGCCCAGTTGTAAAAGGCTGCTCGGTTTTGGTAGGCAAATCCATGACTGTTCCGGCGGGCTATAGGTCCAGTGAAACTCTGTATGGTAAAAATCTTAAAGCATTTGACCTGAGAGCGAATTAATCTAGAATCAGGTACTCATACCAGATTGCTTTCAGAAGTTTAATTTTGGGACGCCGGGGCTAGGCAAGACTCTTCCCAATTGCCTTTTCAGGAATAACCAATCTCCAAAACCCTGTAATTACGGTTGAGACCGCCAGTTGCTATCATCTGGTTTCTTGGCTTGATTCATTACTGTACAGGGTTGAAGATGTCCAGCGAGAAATGTATCCCGGTTAACAGGCTGGGGTGGTTCCGCCTTTTAGCAGTGGCGCTGGTTTATCAGTGTCGGGTACATTGCACACTGGCGCTACAGCTTGTCCTAATTTGTATAAACGCATCAGCTAGTTTTTCTGCCCAAATTTTCATCCTTCATCTGGCTGAAGTAACTAGCAGTCGTTTCAAGTTCAACCGTAGTCTTTCTTTTAATCACCCCTGAAGGAGTTAGTCGTGGCAAGTCACAAAATCCTGGTAATTGATGATAGCGGAGTCATCAGGAGAACAGTACGAGATATGTTGCCTGCTGGTAACTTTGAAGTCCTGGAAGCCAAAGACGGTGTAGAAGGACTCAATTTAATTCGCCAAGAACGCCCGAACTTGATTATGTTGGATTTTATCTTGCCTAAACTGAGTGGCTGGGAAGTCTTTCAGCAGATTCAAGTTCAGCCCGATCTCCAGCGGATTCCTCTAGTTGTGATGTCAGGTCGTAAAGAAGAGGTTACAGGAAAAATTCCAGAACCGTTTGATTATTTTGAATTTATTGAAAAGCCCTTCGATAAGAAGATATTGGTAGATGCCATTAAATCAGCGATGGCTAAAGCCAAAAAAGCCCGCCCACAAGCAGCGGTAGCGGCTCCTACGGCTCCAGAAGCAGCAGAACCAGCGGCAGCATCGCCAGCTGCACCTTCGTCAGTTGGAGGAGCTGAAATCCAGGAACTTAATCAGAAAATTGCCAAGATGCAAGGTGAGATTGACGGTTTGAAGAAACAACTGGCTCAGGTTGTCGCTTTGATCAAGCAAAAGCTGAAATAGTAATTACTAGCGCTATTTCTAGTAAAGACGTGATGATTGCTTATCCCACGCCTGCTGCAATAAGGGGGCATATGGGATCGCCCTCTTCAATAGCGCTCAACCATGCAAGAGGGCGATCGCGTCACGCTTAAATAATATCCAGCTTAGTATGCCCACAGCTAGCGACAGTGAGCCTGTCAACGTGTGATTTCAAAGCCGCCAACCCCTTCAGGCTCCTCGTAATCAACTGTAACCTCTTCGACCACAGCAGCAGCCGGCCCCTTGTAACACCAGCGAATCATTTCCTCAACAGCTGCCTTATTTCCTTCAAAAACCGCTTCCACACGACCATCGGAGATATTTCTTACCCAGCCGTTGAGTCCCCACTGGTTAGCTTCATCCAACGTTGAGAAGCGATAGCCCACCCCTTGAACCATTCCAGAAACGAAAACGTGGGCGCGAATTTGACCGCGCTGCTTCGATAAATCTGTCATTGACTGGTTGGGAAACTTTATTCTTAATTCTAAAAGGTGTTTAACAACTAACAACTACATTATGTCCGATCTCCCACTGCTGAATACTGATACCATTTGGGCAATTCTCAATGAAGAAATTGAAGATGCCACAGTGAACCGCCTGGTTTGGCACTGCCTAGGTTATCGATATAACAACGCCACCGGGAAATGGGATACCACCGAGGTGGCACCAGAATGGCAAGATGAGTATCCAGAACCGCCAGATTTTATTGCCAGCCGCCCAGCCACAGTGAAACTCACCCGTTCCATTCCCCCAGAAAATAAACAGCTTCTGAAAGAACAACTGGGCTTTAAGGGCTACAAAGTGGGTGAATTCGGGCCCCGGCAGACTCGTCGGGCAACGGCAGCAAACTGGTTGTTGAGCTATATGCAAAGTGCCAGTTAAATTAGTCAACCAATACAAGGATTTTGGATTTACTATTTTGGATTGACCCCGACTACAAGGGTCGAGGCTTGGAGATTTTAGATTTGTTCCGCTCACTAGGTGCGGGGTATGAACTTAAAATTTCTTTTAATCCAAAATCCTTGCATCTAAAATCTAAAATTGAAGCGCCAATCCAAAATGCTTGCATCGATTTTACCTACATGCCCGCAGATCCTTTCGGCTGGATAGAAAAATCTCTGGCTACAATTCACCGCGCTGACTGGTATCGCTCCGTGCAAACGCTCCAAGGACGCCCTGGTGCTACGGTGCTGTTGGAGGGGCGAGAAGTTATCAATTTTGCCAGTAATGATTATCTGGGATTGGCTGGGGACGAGCGCTTGATTCAAGCAGCTGTTGCAGCTACGAAGGAATTGGGCACAGGTAGCACGGGTTCTAGATTGCTAAGCGGTCATCGGGAACTGCATCGGCAATTGGAATGTGCGATCGCAGCTCTCAAGCAAACCGAAGACGCTCTTGTATTCAGTTCCGGGTATCTGGCGAATTTGGGAGCGATCGCATCTTTGGTAGGACGCCGAGATCTGATTTTAAGCGATCGCTACAACCACTCTAGTATCAAGAATGGAGCCATCCTCAGTAGTGCCACAGTGGTCGAGTATGCCCACTGCGATCTGAAGAATTTGAAAGAAAAGCTCAATCAACATCGGCAACACTACCGACGCTGCCTAATTGTTACCGATAGCGTCTTCAGCATGGATGGCGACTTGTGCCCCTTACCGGGATTGTGGGATCTGGCTGAAAAGTTCAGCTGCATGGTGCTAGTTGATGAAGCCCACGCCACAGGCGTCTTGGGCTTCACTGGTGCTGGTGTCGTGGAACATTGTGGCTGCACCGGACACCCCCTGATTCAAATCGGCACCCTGAGTAAAGCTTTAGGTAGTTTAGGCGGATATATTGCCGGTTCAGCAGCCCTAATTGACTTCCTGCGTAACCGAACGCCCAGCTGGATTTACACCACCGCTCTTTCACCAGCGGATACAGCAGCAGCCCTAACCGCAGTTAAGATTGTCCAACAAGAACCAGAACGCCGCGCCCAGTTGTGGCGCAATGTCAATGCTCTCAAACAGCTAGTTGCCCAACAACTGCCCCAGTTGAAATTACTGCCTTCTGAGTCTCCCATCCTCTGCTTGCTAATGGCGACGGCAGCTGACGCCTTGAGAGCGGGGAGCGAGCTAAAAACAGCAGGTCTTTTTGCCCCTGCGATTCGTCCTCCCACAGTTAGTACTAGTAGGATTCGCATCTCCGTCATGGCAACTCACGAACAGGCTCATATTGAGCATCTAGTGAAGACGTTAAGGGCCATTAACTCACTCAGTTGAGTTAACAAACAATAGCCTGTACTCTTTTTCGCCCAGGCATACACAGAAATACTTGACCTATAGACTGGTCAAGTATTTATTTCTAGATTGCCTAGTAATTTATAGAGTTTGATCCCGACGATCGATAATGACAACATCTGGACCCGTACCAACATTCTGTTGAGCGTCAACAGTTCTAGTTGCGTAATTGGCATCAGTAGTCGTAGCACCAGTAGTCGTAGCAGCGGCGGGTGCATCATAAATACCCCACTCCTGAATACCCCGGTGACTCAAAGTAGCTTCGGCGCGATGGATATCATCTTCTGTACCGTCTACCATCACCAGATAATCCCCTCGGTTCACTCTGTCGTTGTAAACTTTGGCTCGCTCTTCTGGAATGCCAAGACCGACGAGCGCACCTAACAGGCCACCCGCTGCGGCACCGATGGCAGCACCAGAAAGTGTTGTTGCCAGAGCTGTTGCTGTCGCTCCAGCTAGCATAACAGGGCCAATTCCAGGAATTGCCAAAGCACCAAGACCTACTAATAAGCCAGTTAAACCGCCCAAAGTACCCCCGGTAATAGCACCGGCTTTAGCGCCTTCATCAGCTTTATTGCCGTCCTTATCGCGAACCTCAGCACCGCCCATAATACCTACACGGTATGCGTCCTTGGCAATTACGGAAACCTTACCCATGTCAAAGCCGGAATGTTTCAGTTCAGTGAGCGCATGTTCCGCATCTCGATGGTTGGAAAATACACCAGCAGCGCGTTTATGTAGACCTAAAGTCATTTTTTCTCCTTTAACAAACTGTTGATAAGTTTGCACGAATGGGAAGCTTTACTTAGAAACTGCTTGTAAACAATCTTTAAGATTTTTTAAACCGACTTTCCGTTAGATAGGAAATTAATAAACTATATTTTCTAGATTTAATAAGACCACTTTCGCACCTCAACCCATACTTGAATTTGCTTTACAAACAGCCTATTTGGTTTGTTATATTATCAATTGTCTATAAAATTAGTATATTTAGCTACTGCAATCATCAATCACTAGACATAATTACTATTTATATCTTAAGGTAGATAGCCAGGTAAATAGTTACCAGGATGCCTGCTATTTCTTTGGTTTATGGATTAACAACTGGTATGTGAGAAACATACCAGTTGTTAATCCATCTCTGCCATAAAGGGACGAGATTTCTAGCTTTTTAATCAAATTCACATTTGGATTGTGTCAGAAATTTGGCTCAGCTAAATCACAAACTGAATAGATTTTAAGCTAAAATCTTTAGGGCGATTTCTTAGTGGTGTCTGGAGATGGCTTGCTGGCATCGGGAGCTTTATTGCCACCATCTTTGTTAGTTGCCGCAGCCATAGTTACCTTATCAGCATTAACACTTTTGACACCTTTGATTTGCTTTGCCAAGGATGCAACCTTAACCTTATCCGCCTCCTTGGGAATAGTTCCTGTTACAGTTATTACCCCATCTTCGGTTGCATCAACGTTGAGCTGAGAACCTGTTAAATTGGCTTCTAGCTTACTGCGAACTTCGCTTTGCAGGTCGCCAGTAGCTCGCTCTTGCTCATTTCCGCCAGCCTTATTCCGCTGTTCTCTAGCCCGAATGTCAGCATTTAGTTGATCTCTACGAACCTGACTAGTCGCGTCTTGTTTAGTATCTTGAGACGCAATAGTGTTTTTAGCCTCTGATTGTTTCGCCTGATTGAAAGAAGCTGACGCGACAAGAGCTATAATCCCCAGAATCACCAGAAAACCTGCAATTCCTGCTGTAACCCATTGAGCAATCTTTGCTGATGAACCTGTTGGAGCAGTAACAGACGACTGAGATGCTGTAGTTGTGTATAAATTAGGAGCTGGTGGCGGGGGAGGTGGCGAGGGGGCAGTGGTATATATAGGAGTTACCGAACCTGGGAGAGCCTGCAACACTTCAGTTACTGACGCATAACGGTGCCGAAAGTCATAGCGCACCATCTTGGTTAAAATGTCTGCAAGAGAGTCGCTCACAGCAACGCGATCGCGCCATATCACCTCACCGTCGTTATCTTCTGGGAGTTGGTGCGGCTGTATCCCAGTCAAAGCTTGAATTGCTGTCATCCCAAGAGCATAAATGTCGCTGCTGAGTTTGGGCTTACCTAGAGCCTGCTCACTCGGCATATAACCGGGAGTGCCAATAGCAATAGTGCGAGTAGTTAAACCTGGGGTATTCACTAACGTGGTGCCGACTTCTTTAACTGTCCCGAAGTCAATCAGAACCAGCTTGCCATCCCGCTTGCGCCGCATAATGTTCGCAGATTTAATATCTCGGTGAATAACGTTGCGCTGATGAACAAAAGCTAAGATTTCCAATACATCCGGCAAAAGTTTAATTACATAATTCTCACTCAGCTGTTTACCAGGGGTAAGTTCTTTGGTCAAGTCATGCCCGTCGATCAGTTCTTGGATGAGATAAAACTCTCCGTTTTCCTCAAAGTAGGCATACAACTTGGGAATTTGGTCGTGGTCTTGCCCTAGTCTATATAGGGTTTCTGCTTCTTTTTGAAACAGACGCTGGATATCTGGGTGCATCATCTGAGGCTGGAGTCGCTTGACAACACACTTAGGCTTGGGCGTAACAGGAATATCTAAGTCTTCTGCCAGGAAAGTTTCACCAAACCCCCCGGCTCCTAATTGCTGGATGATTTTGTAGCGATGCCGCAGTGTTTTGCCAATCATTGTTCTAGACACACCCATCGCTCTAGATTTTGGCACAATCTCACCGAGCATGGTATGGACACAGTATCGCCGCACATTTAAATGTCTTTCAATTAGAGTAGGTATACCGCATGTTAATACCGAACTGTTTAATCAAGTTTTAGCAGATTTAGCTCGTCAATTTGAATTGGGTACAAACAAACGCATTCTACTCGCTGCTTTTCTCTAAAATAAGATAGCTATAAATAGCTCTTATGTACTTCATAAACATAAAGGAACCTGCGCTCGGAGAAACTCCAGCACTGAAAGTTTAAGTTTCCTTACCTTCCGCTAATTTAGCTTGTCTTACAGAGGTATCACCAGCAACCTCTTGGTCCAGAAATGTTGAACGTAAGGGGACTCTATTCTTAAAACTAGATACACTACTCCTATAGACCAACTCCTACAACAGAAAACTAGTTTTTAAAACCAATGAACATAACTAATATTCTCACACATGAAAGCTTGCATATAACGTAGCTTATCTAATAGGTTTCCGCCAAATTCTTTGGGTGTTTTTCCCGATTTTAGTAAACTATAAGCGACCAAACTGATATAAATTTCAATTTGAATTTCGTTAATATTTGTCGTGATAAGTCGGTCAAGTTTGTAGAAAAAGAATGAGCTTGTTCATTTTTACTGCTTCGAATAAAATATCCGTTTAAAAGTCTATCTTGTAGACGTTCTATTGGCTGATTTTAAGGATGTTAATCTGATAAAAAAAGCAGTAAAGATTTGTTTCTCAGACTAATCTAATTAGATCATCTTTTATGATGCCTAATATCTTATTAATCTACAGGTATAATTTTGCTCTTATAGCGTACCTTTAGGTGGTTAGCTAATGGGAGTGAATACGATGTGAGAACGCTCCTTACACCATTTCCCTTTTGAGGGGTCAAGTATCGGTTCTGGGGGCATAGGGGCAGAGAAAGTATTCGTAGGTTTGCAAAAAAAAGAAGAAATATTATTACACAGCGACATAAGCGTAAGGTAGTGTATGTAACACTCGCTTCAATGCTTGAGACACTACCCTTGCTCTTTGCGTAGCTGCGTCTCCCAATCTCCGTGTCCTCATCGTCAAAGCCCGGAAATTGCGACTCCTGAGTTCGGTTCTACGACCCTAGAGAGATGACCAATACAGCTACCCTCATAGACAGACAGCGTTTAAATCAGGCAGTACCAGTTGCTTGCTGTTAAAGGGGTGGATTGTAGTGCCAAAGTGGTTATTGCCAAGCCTGAGTGAAGTTTTAGCCCGACGCGAACAGATAGGGACAGATAATGTTGTGTCTCAAGTCGGGGAGAGAACCTTAACGCAGAATAGTTCCCGGCGCGTCACCAGCAGGACGGCACGAGAGCGAGTGAAAGCCGAAAGGGAGTGGTGTGGAGCGATCGCGGCTCTGGAAAATCTGCTTCTACAAGTGCTTGACGTTTCTCAACTTGACACTAATGAAGGTGAGCAATACGTTCCTAGCTTTTTTGGAGACCGTGAACGTTGCGCGCCCGCTACCCTGCGGGTTCCCTTAAAAAGTATGCCAACACCAGTCAAAGGATTGGTTTTAGCAGGTCCGGTGCCTGTTTTCAGTCACCCGGCTATAATTTCCAACTTGCAGACAGGGATTTTCACCGCAGAGCCATTTAATGCCCTAGCGTTGATGCCTTTTCAACTACCACCTGCAACAACTACCTGTACAGAATTGCCTGTCAATGACGCTTTGGAGTTGCCCTTACTACCCTCTGATTCGTTGGCAGTTGAGCAGTTTTGTTTAGTTTTTACTCCTAGCTTCAGTTTGGTAATGGTTTTAGGAGAAAACCCCAGCGGTGTCCCAGCCTTTCAGTTTTCCTTTGATCCGGAGGACGTGCAGCAGGCGTGGCGATCGCTCCGGGCACGAGTATTGCTGGCAAGCCCCCACCATATAAATTATCTGGATACCCTTGTCAGGCAATTTGCTCCCACAGCACCAGATTATCGAATTGTCATGCAGTTCAGCCGTCAGATGCTGAAACATTTGCCAGATCTGCCGACAGAGTTGGAGCATCAGTCGGTGGCGCGGACTCCACAGCAGGATGACTGCGGTAACCCTGCATCTAATCGTCAGGGCGAGCAGTTGGTGAGAAGCGAACAACTAGGGGTGAGTGAAATTTCTAACTCCCCATCCCCAACCCCCAACCTGCAAACAAGCACTCTGGATGTAGAACTGCTGCAAGCCTTAACCCACGAAATCCGCACGCCCCTAACAACTATTCGTACTCTGACTCAACTTTTGCTCAAGCGCCGCGAACTGCCAGCAGACATTAGCAAGCGTCTGGAAATTATTGACCGTGAGTGTACCGAGCAAATTAACCGTATGGAGCTGATTTTCCGGGCAGTGGAATTGGCAACATCAGAGGTTAAAGAAGGGCCAGTTCATCTCACTACCATGTCCCTAAGCCAGCTGCTGCAACAGAGTATTCCTCAATGGCAAAAACAGGCAATGCGACGCAACGTTACTCTTGAGGTGGTTCTGCCCCAGAAGTTGCCAGCTGTCGTCAGCAATCCGGTAATGCTGGATCAGGTACTCACTGGCTTAATGGAAAATTTCACCCGTAGTCTACCAGCAGGTGGTCATATCCAGGTGGAAGTTATACCTGCCGGGGATCAGCTAAAGTTGCAACTCCAATCTCAACCCCATCCTGACGAAACCGGCAAATTATCAACGGCAGATTCAAAGCGAAAGTCAATTGGTCAGCTGTTGATGTTCCAACCAGAAACTGGAAGCCTGAGTCTTAATATGAACGTAACCAAAAATCTCTTCCAAGCTTTGGGTGGGAAGCTGATTGTGCGGCAACGACCTCAACAAGGTGAAGTGCTAACCATTTTCCTGCCTCTGGAGGTCGGTAGTACTGGTATCTGGAGCCACAGGGAAACCACAACTGGCAAGCAGATCATTTAAAAGTTTTGAGTTTTGAGTTTTGAGTTTTGAGTAAAAATCTCCCATACTTAAAAGCATTGTTTTAACTATTATGGCAACTGCTATATTTTCTACTAACCACTAACCTAACGGGCGGCGATTCCTCCTTCATTTGAAACACGGGCACTGACTCCCCGCCCCTTTTTGGTGAAAGAGTATTGCTTAAGCCGTCAATAAACTCTATACATCTGTCATTAGATGGAATGGGGGATCACTAATTAGGTGGTTTTGTTAGAGGGATAACTTTTATAAGGTGAACCCAACCAATTAGGCTGGTAATCCGGTTAAAAGGAGGATTTAAATGAAAGCAGGACAAAAAATATTTGCTGCTTCTCTCATTTCAGCCGTGCTTGTTGGGAGTGCGGGGTCTGCCTTGTCTGCACAGGTGAAGCCCGAACCGACGAATCGCCAATATACGATTGAAAGCTTACCAGATGGTAATTACAAATTTTGTAGTCAGACTTCCTCTACTAAAGAAATGCTAACCAACCCATGCTTTTGGTTCGGCAAACAAGGCGATCGCGTAGTAGGTCAATATTTCTACCCTTACACAGAGGCAAGTATCTGCATCAAAGGTCAAGTAAATAAGGATACAGTAACGGGTCAAGCCCTGGAAAATTTATGGGGTCTTTCTGAACCACCACAACCTAAAAGTCTGAAACAGAAAGGCAACGAAAAGGACAGCTACTTGAAAGTTGGCCTAGACAAGATTAGCAAGGTTTCTCGTTCTGATGTTGCTGGTGATTACAGCGCTCAGGCTCACTATAGCAGTGCTATTCTACATCTTGCAGACTTTTATCCCAACAACGCATCAAATGCACTTCCCCCTCAAAATTGTGAGATTTGACTTGCTACCTAGACGAAGTTGAGAGCCTAAAATGTGGAGTGTGGAACTGATATTTATGAACAAAATAATTCGTAATCCCCGGTTTCAAGCCCCTAAATTTATTTACGAATTACGAATTAGGAATTAGGAATTACGAATTACGAATTGGAGCGCAGCGACATGACTATGCTTGCTTAAGTCGGTGTTTGATGGTCAACCGGAAGCAGTACCTTGAAAGTGGAACCCTCGCCGAGATTGCTGCTGACAGAAATAGAACCGCCGCAGCGTAGTAGAAGTTGCTGCACAATTGTTAAGCCTAACCCAGCACCAGCAACATCTTCACCCATTGCAGGGCGTCCCCGATAAAAGCGATCAAAAATTTTGGGGATTTCACCCGCAGCAATGCCAATGCCGGTGTCGTGGAATTCCAGCTGTACATATTCGCCCTGCTGCTTCGCTCGTACCCAAGCTCTACCGCCTTCGGGGGTATATTTAATGCTGTTGTGCAATAGATTAATCACAATCTGCCTAAGCCAGGTCTCTAAACAGGAGACAAGTGGAAGCTTGTCAGGCACTGTATAGCCCAGCTGAATACCTTTTTCTTGAGCGAGGGGTTGATATGTGCTGACAATACCGGGAACAATGTCAGCCAGTTTCAGGGGCTGTAAAGATTCTTGCTCTCTAGCGCGGTCGAGTTGCAGCAGTTCTAGCAGACCAGCGATCAGGGAATTTTGGCGATCGCACTCTGTCTGCAACAGATGCAGATATCGCTGACGCTGTGGCGGTTTCAGGTGAGGCGACTCTAGCAGCGTGAGGGCCGTTTTCATGTTGGTTAAGGGCATCCGCAGCTCTTGAACCACATGGCTAAGAAATTCATCCTTGAGGCGCGAGGCTTCCTGGTGGAGATCTATTGCTTGTTTTGAGCCATCATCCTCCTCGCTTTGCTTTAAAAATGAGGAAGTACGGTCAGAATTTTTCACCCTGGAGGCACGACGCCAAATTTCTTCCTGCTGCTGCACTTGTTTAACTAACAGCTGATTGAGTAGCAATGGGTCAGGTGCCTGCGGCAAAGTAAATAAAGAGTCCCAGTGGGCTAGTAAATTTTCTATAGTGGGAGAAACTTCTGCTCTATTAACTGATTCACCTTTTTCTGAAGGAGCTAGTACCAAAGTTTGTACCGTAGATATAGTCTGTTTAATTCCCTCTAAAACCCGCTGTACCGTTTGCGGATCGAAGGCACATAAAGCCAGCATCTGTGGCTTGTTATTTGATGTTTCCGGTGGCAGCGATTTGAACCTGCGAGAGCGATGAGACACAATCACGCCGCAAAATTGGGCAGATAACACTAACAGAAAATACTCCCGTATTAGCTGGCTTCCAGTTACCAAGGGGATAGGGAAGATCCTAGAGATGCCAGTAGACTGGGAGGACAAGCTCTCCATCGGCGTTTGGTGGGAGTTGCACACATAAATCGTATGCGGGGCGCTCACCTGCTTTCGGTAGCGCTCCAGATCCGCCTGCCAAACTTTACCTGGCGGCAGCTTAACTAAGAATGTGGCAGGTAGCTGTTGCTCTATCAAGACCTCAATCAGCGCCCCCATCAAGGATTTGAGGGTGACAGGACTCACCAACAAGGGCTGGTGAGGTGACTCTGCGTCTAGAGCCAGCTGGTAGAGGGATACATCCATAGAAGTTTTGAATATTGAGCGTTGAGTGTTGAGTTGAGTTTTGCTCACTTAACACTCAACAATTAAAACTTAACACTCCCGAAGGGCTAAGGCTTCTCGTGCTTGTTCCCGGTCGTCAAAGTGTATTTTTTCGGTGCCCAAAATCTGGTAGTCTTCGTGACCTTTACCAGCAATCAGGACGCCATCGCCTGGTTGAGCTTGCAAGATGGCTGTGCGAATGGCAGTGGCGCGATCGCAGATCACAAGTGGTTTCACCGTCGCTGGTATTCCAGCTAGGATATCTTGCAAAATTTTTTCTGGGTCTTCGGTGCGGGGATTGTCAGAAGTAACAACCACCAGATCCGCTTTCTGGGCAGCAATCTCGCCCATTTGAGGACGCTTGGTGCGATCGCGATCGCCCCCACAACCAAACACACAAATCATTTTTCCCTGAATAAAAGGTCGCGCTGCTTTTAACAAATTCTCCAGGCTATCTGGTGTATGGGCATAATCTACGATCGCGCTGATATCTTGGTTAGGACTAATTTGCACCCGCTCCATCCGTCCCGGCACGCCTGGAAATTGCGGCAACGCTTCCACTACAGATTTCAAATCTACACCCAGATGTAAAACTGTTGCCACTGCCGCCAGTAAATTCTCCAGATTGTACTGACCCACCAACGGCGAAGAAAAGGCCATTTCACCCGCAGGAGTATGCAGCATCCCATTTACGCCAGTTGGTGCGTAGGTAAGTTCACTTGTCCACAAATCAGCGTTGGAGTCGTTGACACTATAGCTCCACACTCGCTCTGGTTTCAATTGCTCAATTAAGCGCTGCCCGTAGGGGTCATCTGAGTTAATTACCGCCCGACCTTGGAGATACTCAGGGCTAAACAGCAACGCTTTAGCAGCAAAGTAATCTTCCATATCGCGGTGGAAGTCTAGATGATCCTGAGTCAGATTGGTAAACACCGCCACTTCAAACGGACAACCCAAAACTCGTCTCTGCGCCAGTGCATGGGAACTCACTTCCATTACACCCATCTGGCATCCAGCTGCCACCGCGTTTGCTAGCTGCTGTTGTAGTTCTACGGCAAACGGCGTGGTGTTAACAGCTATTTGCTGATAACCAGGCCAACGGACGTATAGGGTTCCCAATAACGCTGTAGGCTGCTGGGCATGGGTAAGTAGAAATTCAATCAAATGGGTGGTTGTGGTTTTACCATTTGTGCCAGTAACGCCGATGAGCTTTAACTGCCGTGCTGGGTAGCCGTAGAATGCTGCTGCTACCTGGGCACAAGCTTGGAGCATATCATTTACTGGGATGACGCAGGCATCTGGGGTATGGCTATTTTTTTGAGCAGCTTGGGGGGAAACGAGAGCAGCAACTGCACCAGATGCGATCGCACCTTCCCAAAAATCTCCACCATCTACCCGTGTTCCAGGCATCCCGATAAACAAGTCTCCTGGCTGGCAAGCGTGAGAGTTGGTCGTTAAACCTTTCACTTCCAAGTCGAGAGCAGGATGATTGGGCGATTGTATAACGTTGGGAATAATTTCTAGTAACTCGCGCAACTTCATTTCATTCATCTCCTCACACAGTTCTTGCGCCTATTGTGAATCATTATTTCCCAAATATTTCTGTAGCATTTGCTCCAACTGCCGCACTGTAGCGCGGGGAGAAGGACGTGGCAGCTTTTCTTCGCTACCAGAGGCGTTTCTACACAACACAGGCACCTCATACTCATAAGCTTGGAACCAGTCTGGGCGGCTGGTGATGTCTCGCACTTCTAGATCGAAGTCCAGACCTTGAATCTGTTCTAGCTTTTCCTGCAAACCTTCGCATAGATGGCAGCCAAGTTTGCTGTACAGGATTAACCGCATTTAACCTTCAAACTAAGTGTAGTTGAGCTTTTACCGTAATAAGAAAATATCCTGAAAACCCCGTGTTTTCAAACCGGGGATGAAAGGTAATAGCAGGTTTTAACCGGCTGTGAAAAGTACTTGACTTGTCATTAGCTTAATTGTATAATTTTAGACATTGGAAAAGTAATCAACCACTTAAAAAACCTAGTTGCTTGACGGCAAATGCTGTACCTTGACAACCGAATCTCTGGGGTTCTACTTTGTTGTTCCAGTAGTGTATCTATGGACGCACACCTGTAAGTAGGTAAAAGATTCACAGGATCTGGACGGATAGCACTTAGCAGAAAATGCTAAATCAAACAAAGTTTTGCAGCAATGCAACTACGGTCGGGCAGACCGGAAGTCACGCTTGGGGAGAATCCACCTCTACGCTTGAGTAACGCAAGGCGCTTCAAGCAAGTGGACTCATTGAACCAAGAATCCCCGTGCTTTTAAGCCGGGGAGTGTCAATAGCAATAAAAACACTTTATTAGCGTTTATTTATAAAAATTATACTACTCGGCATCAAATACCAACTGATGCCTTGAGCGGGATACTTTAATTAAAAAGCTGGTCTCCACCAAAGTAGATGCGATCGCCCCAAGCCAGTATTACTCATGTTTTAGAAATACCGGACATGATATCAATCACCTTTTTATACCGGGTGGCGTGCATACATGAGGTAAAATTGAAGGTGTTCAAGATGCGGAAACGTTAGACCAGAAAGGTATCATGACCCAATCCACAGCATCGGCACTTCAACTTACCAATATAGACCTGGATGCGCTGAACAAGAGATTTGATACAGCTTATCCCAAACAAATTCTGTCCTGGTGTGCTGAGAATATCCCCACCGGATTTGTGCAGACTAGCGCATTTAATGTGGATGACATGATCGTTACAGATATTCTCTACCGGGAGATCAAACCAACTCCCCCGGTGCCGGTGCTGTTTCTGGACACTCTGTACCACTTTCCTCAAACCCTGGAATTGGTTGCCAAAGCTAAAGCTCTTTACAACCTGGATCTCAAGGTTTATAAAATTCTAGAGGTAGATTCCCGCGAAGCCTTTGCCGCTCGCTACGGTGAGGCCCTTTGGGATCAGGATGTGCAACAATTCCATCACTTAACCAAAATTGAACCCTTGCAACGGGGTCTAGCAGAACTGAACGCAATTGGCTGGATTACAGGGCGTCGGCGCGACCAAGCTGTGACTCGCGCTGATATGCCAGTGTTTGAAATTGATGGCAATGGGCGTCTGAAGATCAATCCTCTAGCTAACTGGACTCGCAAAGAAAGCTGGGCCTATGTGTTTGAGCATGATGTTATCTATAATCCTCTGCATGATCAGGGATATGCCAGCATTGGCGATGAACCCTTAACAACGCCAGTGGGAGAAGGTGAAGATGAACGTGCTGGTCGCTGGCGGGGCATGGGCAAAACCGAGTGTGGCATTCATATTTGATGGGTGATTGAGAATTAGGAAATTGTCTTGCTCTCCTTCACATTTAATTTGGGAAGAGCTAGCAAACCGCCGAGCAAAGAATCCTGTTGCAACTTAAAATTGCCGCCGCCTGCTATCGCCATACCAGACGGCGGCTGAATTTCAACCTAAAGATACTTATGCAAGGCTAACTGCTCGGCAACAAGCGTTGACAGAGTTATTTGAGATTTGGCTGACAAACATTTAAGATAATTCTATATATGGGGAGACAATTGGTAGGGTAATGATTAAGATCCTTCATTTGTCTGACACGCATATAGGGTCAGGTTTTCAGCACGGCACCATTAATCCAGAAACTGGGTTAAATACGCGGCTGGAAGATTTTGTTTCCACACTATCGCGGTGTATTGATAGAGCGATCGCAGATAATGTAGACCTTGTCCTATTCGGTGGGGATGCCTTTCCTGACGCGACGCCGCCGCCCTATGTGCAGGAGAAGTTTGCTGGCCAGTTTCACCGCTTAGTAGATGCCCAAATTCCTACTGTGTTGCTAGTGGGAAATCACGACCAGCACTCTCAGGGACAGGGGGGGGCAAGTTTATGTATTTATCGTACTTTGGGAGTGCCTGGGTTTGTGGTTGGCGATCGCCTAGCAACTCACCGCATTCAAACCCGTAACGGTCCAGTCCAAGTAATTACTCTCCCTTGGCTCACCCGTTCTACTCTCCTGACTCGCCCAGAAACCGAAAGTCTTTCTCTAGCTGAAGTCAATAAGTTATTAATTGACCGCTTGGAACCAGTATTAGAAGGGGAAATCCGGCGTTTAGACCCGGATGTGCCGACTGTGCTTCTGGGGCACCTGATGGCAGATAACGCTAGCTTGGGTGCAGAACGCTTCTTAGCAGTAGGCAAGGGCTTTACAATTCCCCTGTCTTTGCTCACCCGACCTTGCTTTGACTACGTTGCTTTGGGGCACGTCCATCGACATCAGAACCTCAACAAGTCTAACGACCCTCCTGTTATTTACCCTGGTAGCGTAGAACGGGTAGATTTCAGTGAAGAAAAGGAAGATAAAGGCTTTGTGCTAATTCAGCTAGAGAAGGGCAGCGTCCAGTGGGAATTTTGTCCCTTGCCAGTACGTGCTTTTCGCACTATTGAGGTAGATGTTTCCACCTCAGAAGAACCGCAAGCTACCTTACTGAAAGCAATTGGAAAAAAGGATATCAAGGATGCCGTAGTGCGTCTAATTTACAAATTGCGTTCCGACCAATTGGATCAAATTGATTCAACGGCGGTACATAAGTCATTGAGCGAGGCTCATACCTATACTATTCAAGCCGAATTAGTCAGTCAGCTAGCTCGGCCTCGCTTGCCGGAACTCGGTTCAAGTGCCAGCATTGATCCCATGGAAGCGCTGCAAACTTACCTTGATAATCGGGACGACCTCAAGGAGATTGCAGCATCTATGCTGGAAGCGGCGCAAATGTTGCTAGCTGGAGAGGAAGATGCCTGGTCTAAGTCCATTGGTGTTGAGGATGCTTTAGAAGCAGGTACTAATCCACACCGCCAGTTGTCACTGGGAAATATTGATGGTCAGCTGCGTTTACTTTAGAAATTGAGAGACGGATAAATAAGCAGAGCCACTTAATTATTTGTAGGATGGGTAGAGCATTTTGAGTAAGAGGTTTATCGACTGCCTGCAAGAGGTCTATCATAGAATCTTCTTCAAATTTGGTGCTATATCCCTGCTTAAAAGAAGCTGATTCAAGATATCGCAGCTTGCGATCAGAAAATGTGGGTGGAAACCCCGCGCTTCTACGACGGCTTTACAAAAATTATCCGGGGTATGGAGATATTTCGCTGTATAAGGCAATATATAGCGAAAGCATTCTGCCCTGTATCTGACTCAAAAGAACAAATCCGTAATCTGAATAAGGCTGAGTTTTTTGCTCTGCGAGAACTGTGCCGACTTAGCAAAAACCTCTACAACGTAGGGTTGTAGACTGTTCGGCAATACTACTTTCAGGAACGTAAGCACTTGCGTTACGAATCTGCCTACCATCTATGCAAAGAGAACGAGAATTACCGCCTGTTGAATACAGATATTGCTCAACAAACTTTGAAGGTGGTAGACAGAACCTTTAACAGCTTCTATGGCTTGATTAATGCGGTTAAGTCGGCGAGTTATCAGCAAAAAGTGAGACTGCCTCACTACTTGCCCAAAGATGGCTACTTTGTTTGGATAATTCCTCGGATTAAAGTCAAAATTGGACGATTTTATGTACCGATGTCTAACGCTTACAAAAGTGCGTTTGGTGCGGTGTCGATTCCCTTCCCTGAAAGACTTGATCCTAACGCCATCAAAGAAGTTCGGATTCACCCAAAGTACGAGGCTCGATTTTTTGAAGTTGAGTTTGTGTCTAAGGTTGAATCTGAACCGATGGAGACAGTTTCTAACAGCGCTATCTCGATTGACTTGGGATTGGATAATTTAGCTACTTGTGTTGGCACCAATGGGGCATCCTTTATTGTGGATGGTCACAAACTCAAATCTATTAACCAAAAGTAAGCAGAATGGTTTTACCGGACTGTCTAGAGGCTGTTTGGCACAGCCGTTACGAATTAAAATCTATTAAATCAAGATTCTTAAGAATCCTCATGCCTACGTGCAAAGCACGGGCTTCGCCAACAGGCTGAGGAGTGTCAAAAGCTAATAACAGCGATACAGCAGGAGTTCCATTGATGGCTAAGCCGCTTAGTCCAGGCAAAAAATATCGTAGGTATCTCAGTCGCTGGTTACTGAAAAAAGACCGACGCGAAAAGGAGGGGCAACATTCTCGGCATTCCTGGTGGCAGGTTATGTGCCTAACGGGGGTAGATTATTTCTCCACGCTTGGTTATCAACCTGGGATAGCTGCACTGGCGGCAGGGGCACTTTCTCCTATAGCTACATTAATTTTGGTTCTGCTGACGCTGTTTGGAGCATTACCCATCTATCGGCGGGTTGCGGCAACAAGCCCCCATGGTGAGGGGTCGATCGCGATGCTCGAACATCTCCTTGACTGGTGGCAGGGTAAGCTATTTGTGCTTTGTCTGCTGGGATTTGTAGCAACTGACTTTATTATCACGATTACTCTTTCGGCTGCTGATGCCACAGCCCATATTATTGAAAATCCTCTAGTACCAAGTTTTATTCACGGACAGGAAGTAAGCATTACTCTGATCTTGATCGCCTTGCTCGGTGCGGTGTTTATAAAAGGTTTCAAAGAAGCGATCGGCATTGCTGTCTATCTGGTAGGTGCCTATCTGCTGTTGAACTTAGTAGTTATTGGCTTCGGTGCGTATCAGATCCTGACTCACCCATCGGCGATCGCGGACTGGCAGACAGCACTGTTCGCACAGCATTCAAATCCTTTGATGATGCTTGCCATATCTGCCCTGCTATTCCCGAAGCTGGCATTGGGATTATCTGGTTTTGAAACAGGTGTAGCCGTCATGCCTCTGGTAAAAGGAAGCAGCAGCGACACGGAGGAAAACCCCACAGGTCGAATTCGCAATACGCATAAGCTGCTGACGGCGGCGGCAGTAATTATGAGCTGTTACTTGCTCACGAGCAGTCTGGTGACGACTTTGCTAATTCCATCAGCAGAGTTTCAACCTGGAGGCAAAGCCAGTGGGCGCGCTCTAGCATACTTAGCGCATCTCTTTTTCGGCGATGCCTTAGGAACAATTTACGATTTAAGCACGATTTCGATTTTGTGGTTTGCAGGTGCATCCGCAATGGCGGGATTGCTCAATATCGTCCCTCGTTATCTGCCACGTTATGGGATGGCACCGGATTGGACACGGGCAACGCGGCCTTTAGTACTGGTATATACTGCGATCGCCTTTGTCGTTACGATTCTCTTTAAGGCGAATGTAGAAGCTCAAGGTGGAGCATATGCAACAGGTGTGCTGGTGTTGATGAGTTCAGCTGCATTTGCTGTGACCCTGGCATCTCACCACGCGCGATCGAAGCAAGAAACAACTCTCTTCGGCATCATTACATTAGTGTTTATCTACACCACTATTGTTAATATCATTGAGAGGCCGGAGGGGATTCGGATTGCGGCCTTCTTTATTGGGGCAATTATTGCCACCTCGCTTGTTTCACGGGTATGGCGCTCGACTGAGCTGCGGGTGGAGCGAATTGAGATGGACGATACTGCTCGCGCCTTCATTGCTGAAGAAAGCGATCGCACGATCCGGATAATTGCCCACCGACGAAATACAGGTAGCGAGCGGGAATATTACTACAAAGAGAAGGAAGTGCGTGAGGATAACCATATTCCGCCAGAAGATGCGATTATGTTTCTGGAAATTAAGGTATCTGATGCATCGGAATTTGCCGAAAGTATTCGGGTTGAAGGAGTACAAGTTGGTAATTACCGTATCTTGCAAGCTAAGGGTGCAGCCGTACCAAATACCATTGCCGCCATCCTTTTGTATATACGGGATCAAACACGTAAGTTGCCCCATGCCTATTTCGGTTGGGCAGAAGGTAATCCCATTCAATATTTGATGCGCTTTATTCTCTTTGGCGAAGGGGATATTGCTGTGGTTTCCCGGGAAGTATTGCGTAAAGCTGAGAAAAATCCTGAGCGGCGTCCCGCTATGCATGTTGGAGGTTAAGAAGCATTTCTATTCAGTAGGTATAAATCGTACCTGAATTACTAGAAAAGTGAAATAAGCGATCGCGATTGTGGAAAGTGCGATCGCTTATTTATGAGCTTTTTGTAATAAGTTAATAACATTTATTTATAAATCTACAAAAATATTACGTAGATTTACTGATGTAGGTCAACAAAAAAAGTTTTAGTATAGAAAGGCTTACTCAATTGAGTACAGGTGAAGGTGGTTTATGAGCATTGATTTTTATCGTTATAATATTTTACCTAGCTTATTAGTGGGAACGACAACTATCGCCGCAATTGTAAGCTTCTATCCAGCAGCTATGGCTGCCAAATCACCTCAAGAGATTGCCCAAATTGCCAATTTAATTACAGTACAAGTTAACACATCAATTCCAGGAAAAGGTTCTGGTTCCGGTGTAATTATTGCTAAAAATGGCAACAATTACACAGTACTGACTGCTAATCACGTCCAAAGAGATGTAGGTGAAAATCCCACCATTCGCACCTACGATGGCAATAGCTATCCGGTAACTAATATGCAAAGTTTAGGCTCTTTGGAAAATGAAAAAGATCCTGACTTAGCCGTGTTGACTTTTACTGCTGCATCAAACTACCAACCAGCCACTGTGGGAAATTCTGACCAAGCGGTGCTGGGGTCTCAAATATTTGTATTTGGCTATCCAGTACAAGGTGTAGGAGAAGATCGCAAAATAGGCGCGGATCGGGATTCTGAGTTCTCACCAGGCTATATAACCAGTCGCCGTAGTGGCGCTAAGTATGGCTATGCTATACGCTACAACGCTGTGACGTTAGGTGGCATGAGTGGTGGTTCGGTATTAGATGTTGATGGTAGAGTCATTGGGATTCATGGATTGGGCGATCAGGATTTAGGAAAAGGAGTTACCGAAAGTGGGCAGGATGTCTCAGTCAAAATCAAAACAGGCTTCAATTCAGCAATTCCAATAAATGCATTTGTAGCAATGCGATCGAAAATCGGGAAAAATGCTGAAAACATAGCTATTAACAATACAGCGAGTACAGATAATGCTGCGGCACGAATTACCAATCCTCAATCTACTACTGATTTTGTTGTAGCTGGTCTAGTTCAAACTGAAAAAGGCAATAATTCAGCAGCCGTCAAGCATTATACTGAGGCGATTAGCCGGGATGCTAACAATGCTGAAGCCTACTATCAAAGGGCAAATACTCGCTATAGTCAAGGAGACGATACAGGCGCAGTTGAAGACTATACTGAGGCGATTAACCGCAACCCGAACTATGTAACTGCCTACTTTAATCGGGGATTTATCCGCCTGAATCAGAAAGATAGCAAAGGAGCGATTGAAGACTTTAGTTCTGTTATACGTCTCGATCCCAATGATGTTCTAGCTTACTACAACCGTGCAGCTGCTCGCTCTCAGCAGCAAGACAAAGAAGGCACAATTGCAGACTATAGCCAAGTTATCAGCATCGATTCCAACTATGTTCCAGCCTATATGGAACGGGCACGTTTTCGTAACTCGTTAGGAGATAGGAAGGGAGCGATTGAAGATTATACGGTAGCTATCGGTATTGTAGGTAACGACCCCAGCAGTTCCAACCATGCTATAGCTAAATACAATCGGGGTATTTTGCGTCGTAATTTAGGCGATCGCCAAGGCGCTTTAGAAGATTTACAAAGTGCCGCTACCTTGTTTGAGCAACAAAAAGAAACGGCTTACTACCAAAAGGCAATGGATGAAATTAAGTGGTTGTCTAGAGAAATTGGAGTTCCTAGCAACCCTAGTCCTGTAAACAATTCTAATCAAGGGGGTACGGAGGGAGGTATCTAGTAAGCTATTTGTCCCATACCTAATCTTTGTTAAAAGTTTACCCTTTCAATTAGGAAACCTTAGGTTATGAAGCTCAAAAATATTTTGCAAGTTTCAGTCGCTACGTTGGTAGCGGCTCAGGTTCCCCTAGTGACGGCGCTAACCAGTTTCGCTGCGCCAACGCCTGAGTTTTTTTATTGTAAGAAGCGAGTTAATGACCCAGATGGGGCACGATTTGTTACTGTTGCTATTAGGGAGGATGGTAGTGAGACAGTTCCTCTAATTAAATGGAGAACGCAAGAATTTAGTCGCTCAGGTAATACGCCTGAACGGCGCTGCTATGAGGTGACGAGTCGGCTGAACAACGCTGTACGTGAAAACGGGGGTAAACTCAGCGGCTTGTATTTAACGGTAGGTAGAGTGAATAAGCGTTACCTGGTACTTTGCTACGTTAACAATACGAGATCGGGCTGCAATCGTAATAATGTACTGTTCACCTTAAGTCAACAAAATCAGCGTAGTCCAGCTCAGGTATTAGCAAGCATTATTAATTACAGTGTTAATTCCAGTGTATTAGGTAGCAGTAGCAGTAGCCCAATTTTTGAATCTGGGGGTGGTAATGAATCTGAAGCCTTACCCTATGTAAATTTAGAAGAGCTGGTGGATAAACCGACTGTAGGTAGCTCAACTTCTAGCCCAAATTTGTCTCCTTCTCCTGATACTACTATAAGGCAGGAACCAACAAACACCTCTGATCCTGGATTTGAGATTGGAATTTAATTTGCCTTAAGGTATTTAAGTAATTTTGTAGCTCAATTTGGGACAAAGTTGGATTGTTTCAGATTATATATACATGAATTCTTTCTGAATTTATCTTGATTAAGGTAAGGCTACAGTGAGTTTGCCTGCGATCGCGTTGTTTTTTTCTGGACTATTGGCACTCAACCCACCGTCGGGTATCGTATTGCCAATGTTATCGCTTACATCTTCTGTTAACCCCGATCGACAAGCTAAGCTGATGGCTAATGCTTCTGTTATAGGGCGATCACAAACACATTTATCTGTTGCAGAAGTAGCGAGATTAGTAACGGTACGGATTTTTAGACATCAAGGGGCTGGATCTGGAGTTATTGTTCGTCACCAAGGGCAAACCTATACTGTTTTGACTTGCGATCATGTAGTTAATGATGAGAGTAGAAATAACTATAAAGTTTTAACTGCTGATGGAGTAACTTATCTTGCAAGACGACTAAGACAAGTTCAGTTTAATAGTTTGGATGTAGCCTTAGTGCAATTTGAAAGTACTAAGTCTTATCAAGTGGTTGCCTTGGGTGATTCAGAAGCGCTTTCAGTAGGCGATCGCCTGTATGCTGCGGGATTTCCAAATGATTACTTTTCTAAAAACGCTAACTATATCGAATCTACACACAACTGGGGAACGAAAGCTTTTGTTATGACAACTGGAGAGGTTTCTATGTTGTCCCAAAAGGGATTACCCAGAGGCTACAGCTTGGGCTATAGCAATGATGTGAGAGAAGGTATGAGTGGTGGTCCTATTTTGAATGAAAAAGGGAAGCTAGTTGGAATTAATGGACGCTTAAAGTATCCCTTACAGGGTATTGATGTGTTTTATTTCGCAGATAATACTAGACCATCGCAGACACTTTTTGAGAAGATGGAAGCTTTAAGTTGGGCGATTCCAATTTCCCGTTTTCAGCGCCTGATTAGCGGGACTTAGACAAAATCTCCCTCAAAAATTACTTCAAATCCAGGCAGAGAAAGTCTTTTAGCTCAAATAAGGGTAGCTACAGTATTGACAAGGTTTTTTTGTGCCATCAACCTCTTTGCCTTATCTAGAGGGAGTTTCATACTGTTTAGCAGCTAGAAAATGTCTAAGTCCCGTTAAGTAAGCTAATGTGCATCCAACTTGCATATTGTCAATTTTTAAGAAAAGCTGTCAATCCTTCTCCCCCTCTCCCCTGAAGCTCAAACCTGCAAATTAAATGTTTATCAGCTTATTCTCCTGACAGCTACTGCATGACTAAGTTAACTAGAAGTTCCTTCCCTTAGGGAGGAGCTTCCAATTAATCTTTATTTTACTTAGCGCCAGCTTTAAGCATTTATTGGCAAGTAGAACTTGCTTGAATATTAACGGTTACAGTGTCAGATCCTAACCGATTTTCTGGTTTGAAGTCCACCGCAAAAGGACTATAAGCAGATGCTGTAACACTATAGGTTTTTGGTGGTAGAGAACAGGCTGGTGCCCTTAATTCACGGGATCTCAACTGGGTATTTGCCGCTTGAAAACCAAGATATTGTAAATCTCCTGGATCGTTAGTTTCCCATACCAATCGGGGACAACCCAAGGGAATATCAGGTAGATCAATTGAGCCTATTTTCCTTGGAGAACCATTTACGGGTCTAGCTAGATCGTCTGTATAACCTTTGTATCCGTCAGGCCACTGGAAAGGGCTGATACTGGTATTCTTCTTAAACCAGCCTGATATATCAAATGAAATCTTAACGGGTTTTGTACAATAAGTTTTTCCACCAGTGCAGCCCAAAAAACCTGTAGGGTCACAAATTTTTGGTGTTTTTACACATAAACCAGGTATAATCTCTTTCTCAATAGGTGGAAAAATCAACTCATTAACCGAAAACATCTCAATGTTAATAAAAGTACCAATTCCAAAATCGATTGCAGGAGCTACATTACCTTTAGTAATTTTTGCTTCCAAGTTAAGCTCTTGATCTTGAGAGTGATTGTAAGTTTCTGTTGCTGGGTTAACAATATTAACTGTTGTTGGTACTTGTCTAGTTCCTGCTACTGCGTCAGCTTGTAAACTGAGCGCTGGTCCTGCTGCATCATATACTAAGAACTGTAGCCTAGGTATAACAGAAACTACTGCCCTGCCCTCTACACTTGCTTGGCCTCCAGACAAAGGTCTGATATAGCTTTTGAATCCAGGTCGCTCTCCCTTCCATATCCCTACAACTGGATCATAGGTCACTTTAAAATTACCTTCGGCTCCAAATTCAAATCCTACGATTCCGTCTGTGTAACACATCGAAAGACCTGAGTTTAGCTGTAGGGGAACTTGAAAATATACAGCTATCCAAACTGGTACAGGGCCAATTGAAAATGCAATCCGAGGAGCACTAGAATCTATCTTAAATAATGTCCATTGATTTTTGTAGCCTAATCTATACAATGCATCTAGAGTTACTCCTCCTACTAGCCGCGCTCTTGCACCACCGTCAATAGTTAGCGCTACTCCGCTAAGGGTTTTTTGAAGAGGTTTATTAAAGCTAATTTTGCCAGACATCCGAGGCTTAAATTCATAGGCAACAAATCCTTTAGAGTGAATTCTATATTCTTGCCCAGTTCTGGCAGCAGATTGTTGTGTTTTTGGATTTGGCTCTTTACCGTTAATCCGATTACTCTGGTAATCAGAATTATCTCCTTTGTGCCACAAGTTACCTTTACGTTCATTGACATTAAGTAGAGTTATTTCATACCTTTTGGTAGGAATAGTTAACTCTGGTGTCCAGCTCAGATCTCCTAGGTCGGGCTTAAGCTGACAGTTATAAGGGGGAAATGGCTCTGGCAGTGGATTTCGTATAACTTCTTGAGCTACTTTATAGTTAGATTTTTGGGATATTACCTTTTGTGCCCTTCTCTTTGGAGGAAGCAAGATAGTATCTTTAGCCGCCATGAGATTGGGAGTTGAATTTTGGACTAAATCTAAGTTTTTGCAAGGATTGGGAAGATTAATACCTTTCAATAACTCGTCTAATGGTTTATTGTTAACATTTGACCATCCAGGTTGTATGGGACGGAAACCGACAACCTGTTTCGGGTCATTAACTGAAGAACACAATCTCGGATCTGCATCTGGATCTGAGCACTGTACTGGACTGATAACATCATATTTAGTCAGGTCAATTTCTCCATTACTATCGAAGTTCTTGTCACCCTTTTCAATGATGTCTGTCAGTTCGCTAACGATTTCAGCTTGAAAACAAATCGCATCCTTTGGTGCTGTCGCTCCTAAAACACTCGCTGTTGGTATGATGGAGCCTAATTTCATAGGAGGTAATGCTTGTTCTACTCCTTCCACAAGTCTTGCCGGAGCATCTACTCCTAAATCGGGTCCAAACCAGGGAACAAAAACGTCGTTCAACTTAAGTTTTGGCAAGGATTCATCATCTTTAATACATATAAATCCTTGTTGTAAATTCACATCATATATATGCTTGTTGGATTGAAGCCCCGTTTTATTATGAGGGACTTTAACGCCAGGGGCAATTTTAGTGTCAGAGGAACTGACTGTAAAGCTGACTATATCCCAATTTTCTCGACCATCTGGAACTTTTACCTTTGCCTTAATTGTTTCATTCTTTACTTGGTCTAAGTGGTAATTCAAAGTTGAACCGCTACCTATGGTCTGATTATCTATGTTTTGCCAAACCATACCGCTAGAAATATCCTTACCTTTTTCATCTCGTGCTTCGGCCTTTAAACTTATATTTTGACCTATTGTATAAGGATTACCATCGATCTCCGAGGCATTAGTAATCACAACATTAATGCCGTTTAAAGGTGCTCCACCCGTAGAACCTGGAATCTTAGCTACAGTTGATATCGGATTACCTGTACGACCAAGCCCTACAACAATTACTGCTGAATTACCTCGAACTTCTGTGGTGTAAATAACTCCTATTAAGTTATTAAAATCTACAAAACCGACGCGATTGCTATTTTGGTTAAAGCACGACCTGAGAGCCTCCGCTAGATTTCTGACTTCTTGTCTAGTCCGACTCTCAGTTAATTCTTGTGCATTAAATTCTTTTGTATTTAGACAAATAAACTGATTCTGGAATTTTTGCCTAATTTCAGTTTCCAAGCTACTGGCTGCTACCAGATCTGAAGTTGCTTTGACTTGCGAGGTAACTGACGAATGAACAAAGCTGAGCGCCGCTTGCGGCATCCGTATTATTGATATACTAGCAAATAACAAAGCTAGACCAATATTCAGTAAAGACCGGACTGCTTTTCTAGAAAGTTTCATAACTGCTCAAGCGGCGCTGTTATTTTACTGACTCATCCATACAGGATAGTAGATTTAATCAAAAATTTTAGTTTGTTTTTATATGTCTTTACATTTGGTTGGCTGAGCAATTTTTTTAGTTCGCTTTTTAATATGTGATTGAGCAGTAATTAAATATTGGTAAATCGTCAAGCTATTTTTATTATTTTGTTATATAAATAAATATTTAAATAACAAAGATTACATAGTTCTTAATCATTACTGGCTACTTTTATAGTGGTAGCGTAGATTGGCGATCGCGCAGCCTAGCTCGGTTATGATTGGTTGTTGTGCCTGAATCATGACGACTGTGCCAGACCGCTATATTTCTGAATCATCCCGACGGCCTCCCCAATTGCCCAACCACCGATGGCAGATTGCACCGGCGCAAGCAGAACTGGCACAACAGCTAGCTCAAGCTAACAATCTTTCACCGCTACTAGCTCAAGTGCTAATTAACCGGGGCATAGAGACGCCGGAACAGGCACAGATGTATTTAGACCCAGAGGCATCGGTTTTGCCTTCACCAGTCGAGGAATTCCCCGACTTAGCAATTAGCGTAGAGTTGTTGAAGGATGCGATCGCATCTCAACAAAAAATTGCCATCTGTGGGGACTATGATGCCGATGGCATGACCAGCACAGCTTTGTTATTAAGGGCGCTGCGGTGGTTAGGCGCTCAAGTTGATTACGCCATTCCCAGCCGTATGAAAGAAGGTTACGGGATTAATCGGCGGATTATAGAAGAGTTTCACAGTGAAGGCGTTCAGTTAATTTTAACCGTAGATAACGGTATCTCAGCGGTTGAACCAATTGCCAGGGCGCGAGAACTAAATTTAAAAGTTATCATCACTGACCACCACGACCTCCCCCCCGTGCTGCCCCCAGCTGATGCTATTCTCAATCCCAAGCTGATTTCTGAATCTTCGCCCTATCGCGGCGTTGCTGGTGTGGGAGTTGCTTATATTTTGGCGGTGGTTCTCGCCCAGAGTTTAGGTAAACATCAAGGATTGACCGCCCAGCTGCTGGAACTATTTACCCTAGGCACAATTGCCGATTTAGCACCCTTAACTGGTGTCAACCGCCGCTGGCTAAAGCGAGGTTTGCGATTGCTGCCAGAATCGCAATTGACAGGCGTACAGGCATTAATTCAGATAGCAGGGGTACAACAGGGAACGGATAAAAGTCAGGGGAATGCAAAATCCTCTAGCACTATCCAAAATCCCAAAACTCTCAAGCCGGAGGATATTGGTTTTCGTCTCGGTCCCCGCATCAACGCTATTGGACGCTTAGCTGACCCCCAGATTGTGATTGAGTTGCTGACAACAACTGACATGGGAGTGGCGCTGGAACGGGCGATGCAGTGCGAACAAATTAACCAACACCGCCAGCAACTATGCGAGCAAATTGAACGAGAGGCGATCGCAAATATTGAGCAAAGCCAGGTAAACTTGCAGCAACAGCGCGTGTTGGTGATTGTGCAACCAAACTGGCATCACGGCGTGATTGGAATTGTCGCCTCCCGCTTGCTGGAACGCTACGGCGTGCCAGTGTTCATTGGCACTTATGAGGATGAGGAACACATCCGAGGGTCAGCGCGGGGAATTCCGGAGTTTCATGTATTTGAAGCTTTGGAGTTTTGCAAAGATTTATTAGAAAAACATGGCGGACACAAGGCAGCGGCTGGTTTTTCTCTACTGGCTAAGAATTTAGATGAATTGCGATCGCGCCTTAGCACCTTTGCCCACCAGTCCCTGCAACCAGAACACCTAAAACCACTGATCTCAATTGATGTCCAGGCGGATTTGCATCAGATTAATTCCCACCTCTACCACCAAATTGACGCCCTTCACCCTTGCGGCATTGAAAACCCCGACCCTGTGTTTTGGACGCCTAATCTCCGAGTCGTTGAACAACAGCTTGTGGGTAAGGGTCACATCAAACTCACACTCGCGCAGGACAACCCACCCATGAAAATTAAAGCAATTGCCTGGCGCTGGGGCGATCGCTTTCCCCTACCTTCTCAAGTGGATATCGCCTATAAACTACGAGAAAATACCTGGAATGGCAACACTAGCATAGAGCTAGAATTAGTAGGCCTCCGACTTCCGGCTACATCCTCACCTGCATCTGGTCGCGGCATAGCTGAATTTGACTATAACCAGCGTCATTACACCTGTAGCCTATCCCAGCCTTTGAATGAATTACGCATCAGGAATCCTGAAGGTAAAGTATTGGCGATTCAGCAAGGCCAAAAAACCGGCGTCTTAGGAAAAACGCGGTCAGAAGCTCATGAGGTGGATGTCACGCAATCCCCTTATTACCAACTTATCCAGGCGGCTATGCGTGCTTTGGCAATGCCGGGAAATAAATAATTATTAATAGCGTGTTGGGGTTGTTGGTAATTGGTCAAAGGTAATTTTCTTTCCCATTACCAATCACCAATCACCCGTGACCCTATTACAGGTTGCCGCGCACCGCTGCCAGCAAGAAGATGACCACTGGTCCAGCAATCACGATTAACGCTAGCATAGTCAGCTGAGCAATAACTTCCCAGTTGATGCTGCTGATCGCATCGAAGATCCCAGATATAAAGTCCATTTTTCCTCCCGAATTGACCCAACTGATTTGGATGACTCAGCAAAACCCGCCCTATATATTACCTGGCAAGCGCTGGTCTTTTTTAAGGAACTTTACAAAAGTATAACTAATTATATAAAAATACACAATACGTAGTCAGTTGGAGATTGTCAGTTGTTAAAAACAACTGACAACTGGCATTAGAAACGTTCTACTGACTCAAACTGCTTTGTACTCTCAGCCCTAGCTGCCTCCCCACAGGTGCGAGGCGTAGGGAAAATTTTTCCCGGATTAGCTAACTGCTTGGGATTAAAAACTTCGCGCACCCATTGCATCGTTTCTAAATCTGCCTCAGTAAACATTTCTGGCATATAACAACGCTTATCTGCGCCAATTCCATGTTCCCCAGAAATACTGCCGCCTACTTTCACACAAAGTTTGAGAATTTCTCCGCCTAATTCTTCTACTTTCTCTAAAGCTCCAGGAACGGAATTGTCATAAAGAATCAGCGGGTGAAGATTGCCATCGCCAGCATGAAAAACATTAGCAACGAAATAGCCATGCTTCTCACCTAAAGCCTCAATTTCTTTGAGTACAAATGGTAATTGAGTGCGAGGAATTACGCCATCTTGCACATAATAATCAGGGCTAATGTGACCCATGGCAGCAAAAGTGGCTTTGCGACCTTTCCATAATTTTAGGCGTGTTTCGGGGTCGCTAGCCGTGGTGATGGTACGTGCCCCATTTTTTGTGCAAATTTCTGCAACCAGGTGTTTATTAGTTGCTACTTCCACTTCTAAACCGTCTAATTCCACCAGCAGGATGGCACCAGCATCTCTGGGATAACAGCCAGTTGCCACAACGTCTTCAACGGCGTTGATGCTGAGGTTGTCCATCATCTCCATGCCACCGGGAATAATACCCGCACTGATGATGTCGGAGACAGCGCCGCCAGCTTCTTCAACAGTGTTAAAGTCTGCCAGAAGCACGCAAATTGATTCAGGTGTTTTTAAAATTCTCAGGGTAATTTCTGTGGCAATGCCCAGGGTGCCTTCTGAGCCAACAAATAGACCAGTAAGATCGTAACCGGGCATTTCAAAACTTTCTCCGCCCACGTCTACAATCGAGCCATCAGGAAGCACGAGTTTTAAACCTAAAACGTGGTTGGTGGTGACTCCATATTTGAGGCAATGAACGCCACCGGAGTTTTCAGCCACGTTGCCACCAACTGAGCAAATAATTTGGCTAGAGGGATCGGGGGCGTAATAGAAACCGGCACCGCTGACGGCTTGTGTTACCCAATTGTTAATGACTCCAGGCTGTACGACGACTCGCTGATTTTCCAGGTCGATGTCCAGGATTTTCTTCATTAAGGCGGTGACAATCAAGACGCAGCCTTCCACTGGTAGGGCACCCCCAGATAAACCAGTGCCAGCACCTCGTGCCACCCAAGGAAGCTGATTGCGATCGCATATCTTCACAATCTCCGCCACTTGTTCCGTCGTTCTAGGCAGCACTACCACCGCTGGGCGTTGGCGGTAGCTGGTCAAACCATCACACTCGTAAGTGATTAACTCCTCACGACGCTGCATAACGCCGTTTTTACCAACAACAGCTTCAAATTGCTTAACGATCGGTTGCCAGTGACGTTGTTGTTGTTTTTCTTCGGTGAGCATCAGGGTTTCCAAAAAGAGGTGCGATCGCTCAGTCATGCGCGAGGTATTCTATCTCAATTTTATAGATTCAAGCGTGAATGTTGAGTTTGCAGGAACTACGTAAACTTTTGTATGTTTTGGGAAATAAACTTTAAAAGTAAGTTATAGCAATCTTTTCAGCCAATTGGCACCCGGTTTTAGCTTCTCTAGTCTTAGCCCCAATTGACATGGGTAGCAATACACGATAAATCATAATGCATCAGTTAAATTTTTTGAGATGAAACATTTCTTGAATTGCCAACTTCACCAGCATGAGGAGGGATGGAAATGGATGGCAGCTTGATTGTATCCAACATCCTGAATCCGCCAATTTTGTTTTTCTTTTTGGGGATGGCTGCTGTTTTTGCCAAATCCGATCTAGAAATTCCTCCTCCTGTACCCAAACTATTATCGCTTTATCTGCTGTTTGCGATTGGTTTTAAAGGAGGGGTAGAGCTAATTAAAAGCGGCATTACTCAGGAAGTAATTCTAACGCTCATCGCAGCAATGTTGATGGCGTCTTTGGTGCCAATTTACACCTTTTTTATCCTGAAGCTCAAGCTGGATACTTATGATGCTGCGGCGATCGCTGCCACCTACGGCTCTATCAGTGCTGTCACCTTTATCACCGCTAGCGCGTTTCTCACTGAGCTGGGCATTCACTTTGATGGTTATATGGTAGCAGCCCTTGCCCTGATGGAATCTCCCGCTATCATTGTCGGCATCATCTTAGTTAATATGTTCACCACTGATGAAAAGCGAGAATTTTCTTGGTCAGAAGTATTGAAAGAAGCATTTTTGAATAGTTCAGTATTTCTGTTGGTTGGTAGCCTCTTCATTGGGGTATTAACAGGAGAACGCGGTTGGCACGTATTAGAACCCTTTACACAAGGGTTATTTTATGGCCTTCTTACCTTCTTTTTACTAGACATGGGACTAGTCGCGGCTAAAAGAATTAAAGATTTGCAAAAAACCGGAGTTTTCCTGATTTTATTTGCCATACTAATTCCAGTAGTCAATGCAGCCATTGGGTTAGTGATTGCCAAATTCATCGGTATGCCTCAGGGAGATGCGCTTTTGTTTGCTGTGTTGTGTGCCAGCGCCTCTTACATCGCAGTGCCGGCTGCTATGCGATTGACTGTTCCGGAAGCGAACCCCAGTCTGTACGTTTCTACCGCTCTGGCAGTTACATTCCCGTTCAATATTATCGTGGGTATTCCGTTATATCTCTACGGAATTAACTTGTTTTGGAGGTAATATGCACGTAGTTAAAAAGATAGAAATTATCGCCAACTCGTTTGAACTTAGTAAAATTTTAGATAGTTTAGACAAGTCAAACGTACATGGTCATGTTGTAATCCGAAATGTTGTTGGCAAAGGATTACGAGGAACAGCAGAAGATTTAGATATGACGATGCTCGATAATGTTTACATTCTTGCCTTTTGTATGCCAGAGCATATTAAGCCTGTGGTAGAAAACATCAGACCACTGCTCAATAAGTTTGGGGGAACCTGTTACGTCTCAGATGTGATGGAAATTCGTTCGATAAAATGTGTGGCGTCGTTGTAAGCAAATTATGAATCGAAAAAAACAGATCATGCTACGTCGTGACTTCTTAAAGTTAGGAGTCACTGTGCCATTGGGAGCGATGGTAATTGCCAACGAATTACTCTGGCAAGTTCAACCTGTGCAAGCTGCCGAAAGTCCTCCATCTTTAACTCCCGATGCCGCACTGCAAAAGCTGATAGAAGGAAATCAGCGGTTTGTCCAGCATCAAGCCCAATACCCCGATCAAACTGCTGAGCGTTTACAGGAAGTTGCTCAAGCTCAACATCCATTTGCAACTATCCTTACTTGTGCAGATTCCCGAGTGCCTGTAGAACTTGTTTTCGATCAAGGCGTCGGAGATATTTTTGATGTTCGGATTGCTGGAAATATTGCCACACCCGAAGCAAGAGGCAGTATTGAATATGCTGCCACCTTATTAGGCACGCCACTGCTGATGGTGCTGGGTCATGAGCGATGCGGCGCGGTAACGGCCGCAGTGCAAAACGAAAAGCTGCTTGGTGACATTAGTACTTTTGTGAAAGCAATTAAGCCAGCAGTGGAAAGGGTTAAGGATCAGCCTGGTGATGCAGTTGAGAATGCTGTAATTGCAAATGTGCAATATCAAATAGAACAGTTGCAGCGATCGCAACTTTTAACTGAGCGACTCAATTCCGGTCAACTCAAAATCGTGGGAGGTCGTTATGACTTGGATACAGGGAGGGTAACTATCATCGCTTAGTAACGGTCAGCGCCAGGGTAAATTCCCAATCCTGATTTTCTAAGAGCAGCTGCCGCAGGCAAGCATTTGACCATCAGCACTAAAGGTAGTGGTGGACACCGCATCGCAACACGCCTTAATGGTACGTAGGAGTTGCCCAGTATGCAAATCCCAAACATTGATTGTCGTGTCCTCACTGCCGCTAGCAAGCGTCTGACCATCGGCACTAAAGGCTACGGCGATCACTGACTTGGAATGCCCTTTGATAATACGCAGCAGCTGCCCAGTACGCAAATCCCAAATGTTGATGGTTTTGTCCTGAATGCTATCGGCGCTGGCAAGGATGTGCCCATCGGGACTGAGGGCAAGTGAACCCGCCGTAAAGGTAGGATTTGCTTGAGCCTTTGGCCCAGATTTATAGGTCGATGTAGTAGTTGATGTTGATGCAGCCGTTGTGGTCAGATTCTCTGAGGAACGTTCCGCTGCATACCTCTCAGTATTGTTGGCAAGTGCTGCTACTGCCAATGCTACTGAAATTTTTTGTCCAGCTATTTTTGATGCCATTTTCAGTAAAAATAACCCTATACATCTACCTAAAGAAATATTAGACCAGTTTCTCTCATGCTAGCAAGGATCGAAAACATTAAGATTCGCAGCAAGGTAAACTGTTGTAACTACTTTAGTAACGACCAGCCTCTGAATGAAAGCTTAGCCTTCCGAAATTACCCACATTTACTCGCGTCAAAACCTGGATTTCGGGGATTTGCCCCAACCCCCCCAGGGCTACTTCATTGTCTAGAAAGAAAAATAAGCATCGAACCGATCAAACCTTTCGGAGGGGGTTTGAGGGACGCGACCGTCCCCCAACGGGGGGTTTGGGGGGAGGCCCCCCAAGTCTGGTTTTCAAAGAGTGATAATTTTTCTACCATGAGAATGAATCAGCCCTGCCCAACCCCCCGGACAAGAGTCATACCTGTTAGTCGCCTAAATCTCTTGCTATACCCTATATGGATTACAGCAGATATGGGTAAGGACAAGTAGAGAGGGAATAAATTTAAGAACGGTGTAATATGTCTACATTTCTATTAGAAGTCGGTACAGAAGAACTCCCTGCAAGTTTTGTGGATGACGCGATCGCACAGTGGCTCAAGCGCATTCCCCAAACCCTCGCCGAACATACCCTAACGAGCGAGGCAATTGAAGTTTACGGCACACCCCGACGCTTAGCTGTACTAATCAAAGGTCTGCCCACCCAGCAAGCTGACCGAGAAGAAGATATTAAAGGGCCACCTGCCCAGGCAGCTTTCAAAGATGGCAAACCCACAAAGGCAGCAGAAGGATTTGCACGTAAGCAAGGTGTAGAACCCGAAGCGCTGGAAGTTCGAGCCACTGAAAAAGGGGATTTTGTCTTTGTTCGTAAAATAATTTCCGGACGCCCAACATCTGAAATTCTTACCCAGGTAAGTCCCCAGTGGATTTTAGGGTTAGAAGGTAAGCGCTTGATGCGCTGGGCAGATGGGGATATCAAGTTTCCGCGACCGATTCGCTGGCTGGTGACTTTGTGGGATGAGTCTGTGCTACCTGTAGAGTTGGTTAATACCTCGGAGACGATTAAGAGCGATCGCATCTCCCAGGCTCATCGGGTCTTACATCCAGAAGCTGTTACCATTCCCCAAGCCGCAGATTATGTCGAGTGCCTACGCTCAGCCTACGTCGAGGTAGATCCCGCCCAGCGTCAAAGCAAAATCCAGGAGCAAGTTCAATCCTCAGCCCAAAAAGTCGGCGGCTGGGCATCTATATTTCCTGATTTATTGCAAGAAGTCACTAACCTGGTGGAATGGCCCACAGCCGTTGTCGGCAAATTTGACGCGGAATTTTTAAGCTTGCCGTCAGAGGTGATTACTACGGTCATGGTAACTCACCAGCGCTACTTTCCTATTTTTAAGAATGAAGATGCAGCTGAATTAATCCCTTATTTCATCACAATTTCCAACGGCGACCCAGCCAAATCAGACATTATTGCAATGGGCAACGAGCGCGTGATTCGCGCTCGATTAGCTGATGGTCAATATTTCTACAAAGCCGACTTGACGCAGCCTCTGGAAAGCTATTTGCCCCAACTAGAAAAAGTTACCTTCCAAGAAGATTTAGGGTCAGTGCGCCAGAAGGTAGAACGGCTGAGCAAAAATGCTCAACAAATTGCCGCTCAACTGCAATTAGGAGAAGATGACAGCGCCAGCATTCAACGAGCCGCCTTATTGTGTAAAGCTGACCTTGTTACTCAGATGGTGGGGGAATTCCCAGAACTGCAAGGAGTGATGGGACAAAAATATGCTTTAGCAAGTGGTGAAGCTGAGGCGGTATCAACGGCGATTTTTGAGCATTATTTACCGCGAGGAGCTAACGACAGCTTACCTCAAACTCTGGCAGGTCAAGTTGTGGGTTTGGCTGACAGACTTGATACATTGGTGAGCATCTTCGGACTAGGAATGCTGCCCACAGGTTCATCAGATCCGTTTGCCCTACGCCGTGCTGCTAATGCGATTTTGAATATTACTTGGACGGCAGAATTACCCATCAACTTAAATCAGCTACTGGAGAAAATTACCGCCGATTTTGTTGCTACCCATCCTCAAAGCCAATCTCAAGAGTTATTACAACAACTACAGGAATTCTTCTGGCAACGTATCCGCAGCTTATTGCAAGAAGATCGGGGTATTGATTATGACTTAGTGAATGCTGTTTTGGGAGAAAACGATCCAGAGTATACTGAACGGGCGTTAACTGATTTATTGGATGTACGCGATCGCGCTTTGTTCCTGCAAGAGATACGGAATAACGGCAAACTAAAGGAAATTTACGAAACCGTCAACCGTTCTACTCGTCTAGCTGCTCAAGGTGATTTAGATAAGCAACAGCTAAACCCGGAAGCACTAGTGCGGAAAGAACTATTTCAAAAATCCTCAGAACCAGCTTTCTATGATGCCTTAGTGCAGCTGGTGCCGCAAACACAAGCCTCCCAGGAATCGCGAAATTACCAGTTGCTGGTGGAGGCGCTGAGTCAGATTGCTCCCACAGTCAGTAACTTCTTTGATGGATATGAAAGTGTTTTGGTAATGGACCCCGACCCAGAAATTAAACGCAATCGCTTGAATTTATTGGGATTACTGCGTAACCATGCGCGTGTTTTGGCTGATTTTGGAGCAATTGTGAAAAGCTAAAACTTTTTAAACTTATGCCAAAGAGTAAGGAGTTATAGCCACAGAAAAATTTAAAAACTTTCTGGCGTCGGTTCCTGGCGGGAAACTTCATTTTCACTATGCCGTAGTATTGAGGTTCGTAAATAAACTTCCTTACGAGCGCGATTCATTCCGCCTAATGGTCTATGTTCGCTCAAGCAGTGCCAGGGAGTAAATGATAAGTTTTCCCCAAATTCCATCTGCTCGCGAGAATCAAATTTTTGAGGAGGTATCTTGATAGTGGCTACCTTATATTCAGGTGCATCTTTCCACTCAATAGTCGGATCTTCAACTGGCATTTTAGCTGGGTCTGTTTGTAGCTGAACATAAAAGTCAAAACGAGCTTCTTTGTTCTTGACCGTTAAATGTTCAACCATTGCCTCACGGAGATAGTCCTTGCCCTTGCTTCTTAACTTGTCTAAGGCTGTATCAGTAGAAGGTCTTACAAAAAACTTGATTGCTATTGAACCAAGCTTGTATGGTGTTGTACTCCAATATTGAGCTTCTAGGGGACTGCCAATTTTTTTCCTAAAAAGTAATGATAATAAGATCTTAAGCTCATGACGCCAGCGCTGTTTAGACAGAAAAAACTTTAATGGAAAAGGCAACTTTTCCCGTTCCTCAGAAAACTCAACATAATCTGGTATATTTCGTATAAAGAAAACTGGATAATCAATCATTACAAGATCTTGAGTCTTCTTTTCTTCCTCTAATTCCTTGTTACCCTCTACCTCCATAAGTTTAATTGCCATCCCATGTACACCACCTTTAGAATCGTTCTTTTGTGTGGCATTAGAGAAGCGAATCCAAGCCGGAAAAGTTTTTGACTCTTTAAATAAACCTACTTTCAGAAGCTCTTTGGATCTACCTTTTTCCTGTAGGCTTTCTGGCAGGGGCGGATTCTCAAATAAGTTATCCTCCACAATAAACTCTGCCCGAACGCAACCATGTTGTTTAGGATGCTGCTCTCGTGGAAGTGGTCTATCTTTAGAACGTTGAAGAATTCTTTCGCTAACTTTACAAATCCTATCAATGTAGCTGCTTTCATCTGTAAGCAAGTATTCTTCGCCAATTCCTAACTTTTTTTCAGTCATGTTGGCTCCTTTGAAGAGGTTAGACTACAGGGAGGATAATCTAAGTCTATGTTAGCAATCAATAATTATAGTAAAACTTATCTTTTTGTTAAGATTGACAAAATTTCGCTTACATATTAGTGCTGAAAACAGTGGTAGAGCGCAAGCCCTTTTGCAGCATTTAATTGAGGCATTTAAGGTAACATAAGGGTTGCTCAACCAGGGACTTTACATTAGTAACTCAATTTATGCCCATTGCTCATGTTATTGGTTTGGGGAAATCAGGGATTGCCGCCGCACGGCTGTTGAAGCGCAACGGTTGGGAGGTGATCCTGAGCGATCGCAAATCATCTGAAGCCCTAGAAAAATGGCAACAAGAGCTTGCCAATGAGGGAATTGCGGTTAAACTTGATTATTCTTTTGAACCGACGCCTTCTTTACAATTAGTTGTTGTCAGTCCTGGTGTCCCTTGGGATTCACCGGCATTAGTTGATGCCAGAAATATGGGGATTGAGACGATTGGGGAAATGGAACTCGCTTGGCGTTTTCTCCAATCTTGTCCTTGGGTGGCGATTACTGGTACAAACGGTAAAACTACGACGACAGCTTTAATTGCCGCCATTTTTCAATCCGCTGGCTTGCAAGCCCCAGCTTGCGGCAATATTGGAGAAGCAGTTTGTGAGCTTGCCATCAGTCAAAACTCAGGAGCATCTTCAACTCAAAACTCAAAACTCAAAACTCAAAACTCCCTAGATTGGGTAATTGCAGAAATTAGTAGCTATCAAATCGAATCATCCTCTGGAGTTGCGCCCCGCATTGGCGTATGGACAACTTTTACGCCGGATCACCTGAGCCGCCACTACACATTAGAGAATTACTACAACATCAAGGCGCATCTGCTGCGTCAGTCTCAGCAACAAGTGTTGAACGGGGATGATCCTTACCTGCGTAACATGGGCGTGGAACACTGGCCTGATGCCTGCTGGACAAGTGTAAAAGGCAAAGCTAATTTGATTGGGAACCCAGCTAAGGCTGTGTACATTGAAGATGGCTGGGTAGTGGCTCAAGGTGAGCAAATTGTGCCTGTAGCAGCTTTGCGGATGCCAGGAGATCACAATCAACAAAATCTGCTGATGGCGGTGGCGGCGGCTAGGCTGGCGGGAATTGAGAAAGATGCGATCGCCCAAGCTATTGCCAACTTCCCCGGTGTCCCCCATCGCTTGGAACATATCTGCACCTGGCAGGAAATTGACTTTATCAACGACAGCAAAGCCACCAACTATGACGCCGCCCAAGTTGGATTAGCCTCTGTTAACAGTCCAGTTATTTTAATTGCTGGTGGTGAAGCCAAAGCTGGTGATGACACTGGCTGGCTGCAAACAATTCAAGCTAAAGCCGCAGCCGTATTACTCATCGGTGATGCTGCAACTGCTTTTTCCCAGCGACTAAAGCAAGTTGGCTATTCCAGTTATGAGATTGCGGAAACGATGGCAAAGGCTGTAACCAGGGCTGCTGAACTAGCTAAACAGCATGATGCTCGTGTAGTGCTGCTTTCTCCTGCCTGTGCTAGCTTTGACCAGTACCAGAACTTTGAGCAACGGGGCGACGATTTTCGTCAACTTTGTCAGCAGCTGCTTAAACCGGAGAGTTAACGGTACTTAAGCAAATTATGGTTTGAAATAAGGCTGTCTTGCTCTCTGGGCTATAGATTTAGCAAGGGTGAGTGTATGCTAAAACCCAGTCATAATGAAAAGATGGCTATTTAATCATAAAATAGCCACAATAAACTAGCATTTTGTCACAGGCGATCGCCCACCTTTGCTATTTTTCAACCTGTGGAATGTGGAGTTAAACTATTTGCTTTAAGCGTAAAGCTGAATATGCAAACGTTTGTTTTCTTTTTACTTGCTGCTCTAGGAGAAATTTTTGGATGCTACTCCTTTTGGCTGTGGTTGAGACTTGAAAAAAGCATATTTTGGATTATTCCAGGTATCTTAGCCCTAATTATTTTCGCTTTTGCTCTAACTAAAGTAAGCGCATCAAACGCTGGTAGGGTATACGCTGCCTATGGCGGGTTTTATATCCTCTCATCCCTGTTCTGGTTGTGGCTAGTTGAAGGTGTCAAGCCGGATAAGTGGGACTTGCTTGGCGTTACATTCTCTTTAGTGGGAACAATCGTGATCTTGTTTAGTCCACATCGTTAATAATCGGTTGACACCGTAATTAGAGATTTTGGAAAAACCTAGATTTGCGACTTGAATACTAGATTATTGTGTACCGAATAAAATCGGGTTGCTCCTTACTTAAAGCTACTAGCATTGGTATCTAGGGTTTTGCACAGAGAATTAAGCGCCGCGATCGCTCTATCTTTGCAAATTAATATTATAAATCTTCACTCCTCAATAAATTAGCAACTCTACTCGGCAGACGCTTCGGCACGAGAATTTTGTAACCACGTATATAGCTGTAGCCATCTGTATTAGGACGCCGCCTGCTTCAGAACGGATTCGATCGCATCGCGTAAACTATCCGAGTTGTGCAACTGTTTGCGAATGCGACTTTTTAACCACGCCCAACACTTTTCAA
>JAESFH010000148.1_pt1:7500-51282 | contig 51282 bp, 55 predicted proteins | sample 9269381 | NCBI WGS metagenome assembly JAESFH01 (sample SAMN14504062, study PRJNA617094) | algae metagenome | isolation source: Aphanothece sp. CMT-3BRIN-NPC111 and co-occurring heterotrophs from well... | place: USA: Clark Mountains Wilderness, California | collected 2010-04-18
CCGGCCGTGCTGCAAGTTGTTCGATGGGCCATTGTTGCAGGGGTCGTGCTCGCTGTGCTGCAGGCTTGGCACCTGTTTAACTTTGCGGCCTGGATCAACAGCGACGATGGCCAGGCTATGGCTGGTTCGATTTTTTCAGCCGTGCTGATCGTGGTGATCGCGTTTGGCGTTCACGTCGCCATGTCATCCTGGATCGAATATCGACTGAACCCTGATTTCGGCAAGGTGCCGAGTGCGCGTGAAAAGACCTTGCTTGGACTATTCAAGAACGCTTTCACCATCGCCCTGATGGTGTTCGGGATTATGCTCGCCTTGGCGCAGATTGGGGTCAATATCGCGCCATTGCTAGCAGGAGCCGGTGTTATCGGACTTGCCATCGGGTTCGGTGCGCAGAAGCTGGTGGAGGACATCATCAATGGCATCTTCATCCAACTCGAAAATATCATGAATGAAGGTGATGTCGTTGCCGTGGGGGACAAAACCGGGGTTGTCGAGAAGCTGACCATCCGCTCTGTCACTATTCGTGATCTGAGTGGCACCGTGCATCTGATCCCATTTTCGTCCGTGGCGCAGGTGTCCAACATGGTGCGTGGCTTTTCCTTCCACGTTGCGGAGATCGGCGTTGCCTATGAGAGCGATATCAGTGCGGTCAAGGTCGCGATGCGGGACGCATTTGACCAACTCATGCAGACTGAGCACAAGGAAGAGATCTTGGACGAGCTCGACATGCAAGGTGTTATCGCCTTTGCCGACTCTGCCATAACGGTTCGCGCCCGCATCAAGACCCTGCCGGGCAAGCACTGGAGCACGGGACGCGCCTATAGCGAAATCCTCAAGCGCGTGTTTGACGAGCGCGGTATTGAGATCCCATATCCTCACGTCACCTATGTGGCCGCGCCTGAGCGCAAAACAACCGAGCCGCCGTTGCCCTTGCCAGTACCGGTTACGTGATCGTGACGAGCCTTTGCCTTAAGCCGATCTTAATTTGATCGGTTAAGAATTAGGCATGGCGGTCGTTGCGGCAACATGAATGCCAGACTGATCGCTCCTGTCTGGGAATGTAGAGGCTCATGATGACCGTTCTGCCAGGCGCGGCTTTGCGCCCCTTTTCACGTTTCATGGCAGTTGCTCTCGCCAGCGCCATGGCGTTGAGTAGCGTTGTCGAGGTTCATGCCAACAGCGCGGATTTCGTGCGCGGGCTCTGGCCAATGGCCGAGCAGCGCGGCGTCAGCCGCTCAGCGTTTGAGGCGGCGTTTTCTGGTTATAGCTATTTGCCCAAAATCATGGAGTTGACCGGCAAGCAGCCAGAGTTCCGGCAGACAGTGCAGCAATATGTCGACAAGCGGGTGACCGCCGCGCAGACCAACAAGGGACAGGTCATGCGTGGGGAATGGGCGCAGACCCTGGCCGGTTCGGAGCAGCGCTGGGGCGTACAGCCCGAGATCGTGCTGGCAATTTGGGGCATGGAGACCAATTTCGGTGGCTTCATGGGCGGCGAGAACACTATCCATGCGCTCGCGACCCTGACCGAAGGTGGATATCGCCCGGACTTCTTTCGCGAGGAACTGCTCACGGCGCTGCGGATCGTGTCCGATGGACATGTGAGCCCGCGCAACATGGTAGGTTCATGGGCCGGTGCCATGGGCCACACACAGTTCATGCCGACGAGCTTCATGGCTTATGCCGTCGACTACAATGGTGACGGCCGCAAGGACATCTGGAATTCCGTGCAGGACGCGCTAGGGTCCACGGCCAATTATCTCAACAGGCATGGCTGGCGCCCGGGAGAGACCTGGGGCTATGAGGTCAAGCTGCCGCAGGGCTTTGATTTTGCCAGTGCCCGGCAGATGGAACGGGCGCCGCTGGGCCAGTGGGCATCGATGGGGATCCAGCGGGTATCGGGAAGAGCCTTCCCACGTCCGAGCGACACTGGGCGGCTCTACCTGCCAGCAGGTGCTGCAGGCCCGGCTTTCCTGCTGTTGCCGAACTTCGATGTGATCAAGAGATACAACAATTCCGACAGCTACGCGCTGGCAGTCGGGCATCTGGCAGACCGCATCCTTGGCGGGGGCGGGTTCGCAACGCCATGGCCGGCCGGTGACTATGCGTTGACCGTCGCACAGCGTGCGGAATTACAAGCACTACTGAACCGGGCTGGCTTTGCGGTCGGCGTACCCGATGGTGTGGTCGGGCCCAGGACGCGGGCAGCTGTGCTGGCCTACCAGTCCCAGGCTGGCCTGCCGGCCGATGGTCACATCTCCGGTCGCCTGTTGGAAAGATTGAAGAATTAACCTTTCGTTAACCACTTGGTAGCACCCTTAGGGGGCTTAAGTAGAGGGCAGGTCAGTCTCGGACATTGAGGCGCCTGCCCTCGCCCATTCAGAGGAACGTGCCACAAATAGCCCGGCTTTGCGGGCTAGGCAGTTACCCTCCCAAATTCAAGAATTACATCGCCATGCTTGTTATGACTTCGCTGACGCGACGCTTCCTTCTTTTGCTGCTGGTAGCGTTTGCGCTCCTTCCAGTGCCTTCCTTTGCCATCTCGGTGATGGACCCATTCAACCTGCCGGCGTCGATGGACGGGGGCACGGTGAAGGTGGGAGATGGTGTGGCCTATGCCGATGGCTCCCGCCACAAGCTTGATGTGTATGCGCCCGAAGCACGGGGCGTTGCGGCGCCAGTGGTGTTCTTTATCTATGGTGGTGGCTGGAACAGGGGCCAGCGCAGCGACTACCAGTTCGTTGGCCGCGCCTTGGCCGCCCGCGGTTTTGTCGTGGTGATTGCTGATTACCGGCTTGTGCCGGAAGTGCGCTATCCGCAGTTTCTGGAAGACAGCGCTCGAGCACTCGGATGGGTGCAGGACAACATCGCTCAATATGGCGGCGACCCTAACCGGCTGTTTCTGGCCGGGCATTCGGCCGGCGCTTATAATGCGGTCATGCTGTCGCTCGATCCTTCGTTTTTGCGGGAATACGGGGTGACCATGCCTATATTGGGCGTGGCCGCTTTGTCAGGCCCATATGATTTTTATCCATTCGAATATGGCGAGGTCCGCGAAGCCTTTGGCGATGCGCCAAACCCGGAGGGGACCCAGCCGATCAATCTTGTGACCAGTGACAGTCCGCCCATGTATCTGGCGACAGGCACGACCGACCCGATTGTGCGAATGCAGAATACCGAGCGGTTTGCGCAGAAGCTTAAGAGCAATGGGGTCTGGGTGACGACGCGGTATTATGAAGGTTTTGGGCATATGGAGCCGGTGATCGCCATGGGCTCGCTTTGGCGCTGGCGCATGCCTGTGCTGGACGACATGGTGGCGTTCTTTCAGATGTTCGGCGCCTTCCCCAGTGGCGTGCCCTATGTTGCGGTGGTACCCAATGCGCCCGAGCAATTGCCGGAGGCCATCGCGCCGATGGATCAGATCGTGCAGCAGATGAACGCGATGTTCCAGCCGATCGAGCAGTAAACGCGCCATTGGGCATGACCAGGTAGCCGGCTCCGATCAAGTCGGAGCCGGATGAGGGTTGAAGCGGCTCTGGCGAGGCGTAGCCTCGGGAGTAAAGGTTGCGCAAAAGGTGAAGCTAAACCTCGCCAGAGCAACAGGCCTATCGTTTCGACGGCTTGGTGATGCGAACAAACCTGCCCGCAGCGCGCGACAGCCGCTCCATCGGTGCTGAAGCCGATGGTTTGGCTTGGATGGCTGGTTCAGCCGCCATCCAGTCACCTCGTGCCCCCGGCTTTAAGGTGGGCTCACGAAACCGGCGGGATCAGAAACGGGCGACCCCGTTCCGCCTGCCTCGCATTCCCATCACTCGTCATGACCGCGCTTCGGAATGCGATGGCCGTAGCATAGGGGCAGGCGGACGTGCGGGGATAAGCTGAACAGATTGGATCGTCGAGCGATGGTCAGCTGTCGGTATCCGGCCTGATCTAGACCGCTTCTATGCGCACCGCGTCGGCGGAGCGCGTCGACGGTCCGTGGAAGACGGCCTCGATATTGTTCCCGTCGGGATCTAGGACAAAAGCGCCGAAATAGCCGGGATGATAGGGCCGCTCGCCCGGCGCCCCATTGTCCTTGCCGCCAGCCGCCAGGGCTGCAGCGTAGACAGCATCGACCATTGCCTGGTCCTTGGCCTGGAACGCCAGATGCACATGCGTCGGTGGTGTGTCGGAGTCGGAGGCATCGACATAGAGCTCGTCGAGCTGGAACGAGTTGTCGCTGCTATGCGCGATCTTGAGGCCCAGTACGGCAAAGACCGCTTCATAGAATTTGCGTGTCTTGGGGAAGTCCTTGGCTCGCAGATGCACATGGTCGATCAGGCGGCCGGTGTAGTAGGTCATGCTGTCCTCCTCTGCCAGGAGGCAAAACAAAGCTGCCCGGAACGGGGTTCCGGGCAGCTTGTGATTCAGGATGGCATCTTATTCGGCTTCGTTGGCCGGGGCGGCATTGAGCAGGCCATAGCGCTCCTCGCCGATCTTGCCGAGTAGGTCCAGCTGCGTTTCGAGAAAGTCGATATGACCTTCCTCGTCGGTCAGCAATTCGTCGAACAGTTGCTTGGAAACATGGTCATGCAATTGCGAGCACAGTTCGCGGCTGTTCCGGTAAGCCTCGCGGGCCTCGTACTCGCCAGCAAGATCTGCCTCGAGCACTTCCTTGATAGTCTGGCCGATTCGAAGCGGTGCGACACGCTGAAGGTTTGGGTGGCCCTCAAGGAAAATAATGCGCTCGATCAGGCGATCGGCATGGTGCATCTCTTCAATGGATTCGGCACGTTCCTTGCTGGCCAGCTTCTTGTAGCCCCAGTCTTCAAGGAGGCGATAATGCACCCAATATTGATTGACTGCTCCAAGTTCGAGAAAGAGGGCTTCGTTAAGCCGCTCGATAACTTGTGCTTCGCCTTTCACGACGTACTCCACTCTGCTGTTTCTTGAGCTTTTCCAGACCGGTCTGGATATGTACCAGATCTGCGGGAGGATGAGCCTGTTGCGCGTGGTAGTTTTCGGTGACGCGGACGATAATGTCCACCACATTCGGCACACAGCCGCTGCATTTTGCGCGGCGATTAAGCTCACTGTAGACCTTGGCCGGGACGACCAATTGCCAGGGATCGGCCTGCAATAGATCAAGGACAATGTCCTCGATCTCCTTGCTGGTGATCATGTTGCACTGACAAACAAGCATAACGCGCCCACGGAACGGCTGGCTTTAGGTGGCCGCATAAAGCGACTACATTAGCTGAATGTCAATGTCATATATGTGTGATTAAGTTGGGCTGTAGGCATCCAACCATTGCGCCAGTGCGGCAGCCGGCATTGGACGCGCCATGTGGTAGCCCTGACCCTCGTCACAGCCCAAGCTTTGCAGATGCTGATAGGCGTGGGCCGTCTCAATGCCTTCTGCGCAAACACGGAAACCAAGGCCAGTCGCAATCGACACTACATGGCGCAGGAGAAAATCGTCGTCGCCTTCCTGCTTGAGCGGACGGACAAAGGACTGATCGATCTTGAGCACGTCTGCGGGAATCCGCGAGAGGTAGGACAGGTTTGAATAGCCCGAGCCGAAATCATCGAGTGCAACCCGTATCCCTGCTGTGCGAAGGCGCGCCAGTTGCTGTACTGTCCGCGCCGAGTTGGTCGCCAGCGTGCCCTCGGTGAATTCAAGCTCGATATGTTGCGGCTCTAGACCTGCCGCATCGCACTGCTGCAGCAGCATGTCATCGAACCCGCTTTCAGACAGATTAACCGGCGAGGCGTTGATCGAGACGCGCATATTGTGCCCTATGTCGAGCAGCTTGCGGTTCTCGGTCATGGCGCGGAGCATAACCCATTCGGTCAAAGGTCCAATCAGGGCCGTCTGCTCGACCAGCGGAATGAACTCTCCTGGCGAGATGAAGCCCAGTTCGGGATGAGTCCAGCGGATCAGCGCTTCGGCACCGTGGCATGTGCCCGTCTGCAGATCGATGCGCGGCTGGTAGTGCAATTGCAGCTGGTCAGCACTTTTCATGGCTTGAGGTAGATCGGCCAGAAGCTTGAAGGCACGAAGGTGCGCTGCATCGGACTGATGATTGTAGAAGGCAATGCCGCTTTCGGTACGGCGGCTATCCTGTGCGGCGACCAGCGCCGCGCGCAAGGTTTCTGCCGCCCCACGCTCCCGTTCGATCGGCAGCAAACCGACGCCAACTTGCGTCTTGATCGGGATGGCGTTCACCTCGATAGCCCCGGCAAAGGCGGCAGCGATCACCGACGCCATGACCGGCACTTGCCGCACATTCCCCGCAGGTACGGCGGCGGCAAAGCTCAAAACGCTGACCTGGAACAGCGTTGTGTCGCTGGGCAATAGCGAAGCCAACAATTTGGCGCCGGCGCGTACGAAGTCATCGGCGAAGGACATGCCCAGAGCGCGCAAGATTTCGTTGTAGTGACGCGCTTCTGCGAGCGTCACCAAGATCAACATATTGGGCTTTTGGGTGGTCGCGAGGCTCTCGAAACGCTCCATGAACTGCAGCCGATTGGGCAGGCGTGTCACATGGTCATAGCGGCCGATCTGCGCCAGGAACTCAGCATCGGCGTTTTGGAGCAATTCGCCGGTGCCTGTTTCTGCTTGCATCACAGAACTGTTCCGGCCGCTCACCACTTCCAAATACTCCCCTGGGCTCCCTGTTCGGGGCAATGTCCGACAATTTGCCAGATCACACCTTAAGCCCTGGTGAATCCTGTTCATTGTCAAGTGGATGTGAAGGAAACATTGTTAGCGCTTGTGTCGTATCTAAGCTCGTCACAGAGGCGGCCATGGCTATTTCCATTCTCGGCATTATCAACTTCCTCAGTCCCAAGGACGCCGGCTCACGCAAGATCGCCAGTGATGTGGCTTACGGCGCCGCAGCCCGTCACAAGCTCGACATTTACGCGCCAAAGAGCGCGATGGGTCCGTTGCCTGTCGTGTTCTTCGTTTATGGTGGCTCGTGGAGCGATGGCGATCGGCACAATTATGATTTTGCCGGCCGTGCGCTAGCGGCTCAAGGCTTTGTAACAGTGATTGCCGACTACAGGCTGGTGCCGGAGATCGAGTATCCCGGGTTCCTTGAAGATTGCGCCGCAGCCTTTGCCTGGGTGGTGCAGAACATCGCCACCTATGGAGGGGATCCCAGCCGCATGGCGCTGATGGGCCATTCGGCCGGAGCCTATAATGCCATCATGCTAGCCTTGCACCCGGACTATCTTGCCGGACAGGGGCTGCTAAGCCACGTCAGATGTGCGGTAGGGCTCTCAGGGCCTTACGACTTTTTTCCGTTCGATGGTCCAATCAGCCTGCGCACCTTTGGTGCCGTTCGCGAGCCCCGTAGCACGCAGCCGATCAACCATGTTTCGTCCGCGGCGCCGCCCATGTTCCTCGCTACCGGCGACAAGGATACATTGGTTTACCCTCGCAACACGGTAGCTCTTGTGGCGAAGTTACGCGAGGTCGGCGTTGCTGTTGAAGAAGTGCACTATCCAGCGTTGAGCCATCCCGGTCCCCTCATGGCGCTTGGGCGTCCGGCACGCCGTCTAGCGCCAGTCCTCGCCGATGTTGCCCGCTATCTGCGCCAGCATCTCGGCTAAGGCTGCCTGCTTAAGGCCGCCTTCCTTGCTGGCGTTTGGCAGCAATCAAAGCCGCTGATGCCGCTGTCCGGTGTGATGACGAGAAGAATTCCCGATGGGCCAGGATCAGTATCGTCGCAATACAGGCGGCAATCGGAAGCCATTCCGAAACGAACCAAGCCACTGTAGCGACTGAAAAATAATAGGCGCGTATGCCGCTGTTGAAGTTCTTGGCGCCCAGCGCATTCATCCGCGTAATCGCGTCGAGCTCTTCGTCGCTGGTGGGCTCGGAATGATCCATCGCTCCCAGCATGATGCAAAAATGGTTGAATTGGCGCAGCGACAGCGTGAAGGCAAAGAATGCCAATACGAACATGGCCAACATGACGAGCAGATGCAACTGCACATCTGCCACCGTATAAACTCGCTCCAGCGATAGCGAATTGAGCGCTTCCATGAGCGCCGGCACCTGTCCAAATAGGGCAAAGATAGCAAGGATCAGCAGCACAGCGGTGGAGGCGAGGAAACTCACCGACCCCATGATGTTGCCCGACAGGATCGCGTCGAATGGATTGTCGCGACGGCTGGCGTTGGCTACCCAGCGGCGGCGCTGCATGTTCATGATAACCGACAGGGACGGCCGCAGCTTTTCCACCTGCGGCACGATGATGTTGTATGCGAAATAGCAGAGCAGGGGGAACAGCGTTGAAATCAGTGTCGTCGACAAATTTGCCCCCGCAATTGGATGCTCTTTTATACTTCCCTAGGCGCCCAAGACGATGCCCACTTAAATCGTCCGCGGATAGCGGCGGTGAATGGCGTCGATCTCCTTGAGCAAATCTGGCGACAGAGTCAGGTCTTTGGCTGCGACGGCATTGGTCAACTGCTCGGTGCTGGTTGCGCCTACGATCACCGATGTCATGAATGGCCGCGTCAGAGCGAAGGCGATAGCCATCTGCGCAATATCTAGGCCGTGCCGTTCTGCAAGAGACATGTACTCCTTGGTCGCTGCTTCCGAATAGGCGTTATGCCGCCAAAAACCCTTCTGGTAGTCACCGCGGCTACCCTGGGGCATCTGCCCGTCATTGTATTTGCCGGTGATCAAGCCACCGGCTAGCGTTGAATAGGCGAGCAGCCCGACGCTCTCGTGATGGCTGAGTTCGGCCAAGTCCAGATCGAAATGGCGGCGCAACAGGCTATACTCGTTCTGCACCGAAGCCAGCCGCGGTAGTCCTCGGGCCTCTGCAATGCGCAGCCATTGTGCAATACCCCATGTGGTTTCGTTTGAAACTCCGATGTGGCGCAGCTTGCCTTCCTTGACGAGATCGCCGAGCGTTAAGAGCATATCCTCGATATTAGCTAGAACGTCCGCTGTATCCTGCTTCTGCGGCGCATAGGTCCACGATCCCTCGAAATTGTAGCTGCCCCGTCCGGCCCAGTGAATCTGGTAAAGGTCGATATAGTCAGTTTGTAGCCGCCTAAGGCTATTTTCTACCGCGACGCGGATGGTCCTACCTTCCGTGCGGGTGTTGTTGCGGATAAAGTCCACCGGCCCGCCAGCAACTTTACTCGCAAGGATCCACTTGTCGCGCTTGCCGGCCTTTTTGAACCAATTGCCGATGATCTCCTCGGTGCGGCCCGATGTCTGGGGGCTGCGCGGCACTGCATAGATTTCTGCCGTGTCCATGAAATTAAGGCCGGCGTCGAGCGCCATATCAATCTGCGCGTGCCCTTCGGCCTCGGTGTTCTGGCTGCCCCAGGTCATGGTGCCCAGGCAAAGTTCGGTAACCCGCAGATCGGTGCGGCCAAGCGGCTTCAGTTTCATGAAAGGCTCTTGAGAAAAATCGGAAGGCGGGTCCACACTACTCAATCGCCCAACAAAGAGAAGGGCCGCTGCTCCAAAAAACAGACCGTCAAAAAAGCGTCACGCAGGATCGTTTTAGGGGTTGAGCTATCCAGCGGCAGCCCCTATATACCCCTCACGTCGCGACCACGGTCGCACTTGATGACGCGCCCAACCGGCATTGTTATCGACTTTGACGCGGGATGGAGCAGCCCGGTAGCTCGTCAGGCTCATAACCTGAAGGTCGCAGGTTCAAATCCTGCTCCCGCAACCACTGGCGTTTGATAGAGGAAGTGCTCGAAAGAGTGCTTCCTCTTTTCAATCTCGCGGTTCATTGCTTTCAAGAAGTCCAGCTTCTCTTCTGTTTTTACAAGCGCCCCAGCCTTCCGTTCAGCTTGAAACTTTTGAAGCCACATACTCCTTAAGCGCTTCTCCTCATCTTCCCATGCTTTGATCGTAGCAAGTAGGCTCGCAAGCCGTCCATGCACTTCAAGTGCCGTTCCGCGCCTGCCTTCCGGATGGACGGCGATCTTCTCGATGAGATGACCCACCAGTTGCCGGTATTGCATGACCACTGGCGCGTCTACGCTCATATCAGGCAACATGGCAGCTATGGCTTCTGCTGCGGTTCGGACGATTGAGAGGTTCACATGGGGAACTGCGTTGTCTTGTTTGGGCTCTGGAGCGACAAGTTTTTCCAAAAGTTCCTTCTTCTTCGCCTCAGCTGTCTTGAGCGCGTCGGTAACGGAGTCCGAGATCAAGCCTGAAGCTATTGCACCAACCAGATTCGTGATTTGCTTCTCTAAAGCGCCTAGCTCGGATGCTGACGCCTTCCGCTCTCTCCCAGCGTCTTGTCTTTGCGCCCTGTGTCGTGTCGCAGTGCTCTCCTGTAGATCCTTTAACGCTGTTAATGCCAGCACCACATCTGGGATGGCGCCGTTCACCCGCGCTTCCAAGTCATGACGTGAGATCGTACGTGTGTTCTCGCAACCCTGGTGCTTGGCGTGGCGGGCGCAACCGTAGCGGTCCTTGCCGATGATGCGGAAGGGACCCCCGCAGACGCCGCAGTCGATGAGACCGCTAAACTGATATCTCGCGCGTTGGGTGCCGGTGAGATAGTTCTTGGCGCCCGCCTTTAGCCGGTGGCTTAGCTGGGCCTGCTTACGACGCGCACGCTCCCAGAGTCCCTGATCGATGATCCTTAACTCGGGAACTTCGTCAGTTTCGTACATGCTCTCATCGTTTGACCTAGCGTTGCGCTTTTCAGTCTCTGGATTCTTTTGGTACCGTTGTCGGTTCCAGACCCTGCGGCCGATGTACAACTCGTTGTTGAGGATGCCGGTGCCGCGCTTCGGGTGACCCCTGATCGTGGTGTCCTGCCATTTGCCCCCCGTGGGACTAACCACACCGTCATCGTTCAGGCCGTCCGCAATCTGGATGGGAGATCGGTCATTCACGTACTCGGTGAAGATCCGTCGCACGATCTTGGCCTCGTCGGGATGGATCTCGCGAAGGCCCCTGACCCGGTCTCCCTTGGCATCGTGCTCGATCTTCATGCGATAACCGTAAGAGATACCGGCGACGGCCTTTCCCTGCTTGAAGTGCTCCCGCTGTCCCTCGCGGGTCTTCACCTGAATGTCGGCGATCTGCTCCGCGCTGAACATGGCTCGCATGCGAACCTCCATGTCCTTCATCGGGCCGTTGTGCTGCGTGTAGTGTACAACGATGTTCTCGAATCGGAAGATCTTCAGCATTCGCTCCGAATGCTCGGGATCGCGCGACAGCCGATCGGGGGAGGTACAGACGATGGCGTGAATATCACGCTGACGGATGCGCTCGATTAGCCCCATCATGCCCATTCGCGTCCTAAAGTCCGTGCCGGACGTAGCCTCGTCCTCGAACCGAGCAACGATCTCCATACCCTTGGCGGCCGCGTACGCGTCGCACTGGGATCGTTGCGCGTCGAGCGTCACCTTGTCCTGCTTATCCGTTGAATATCGGCCGTACGTTACTGCCCGCATCATGGCAGGCCCTTGCTGCCCGTGACCTGTTCGCTGCATCCGTGGCGTCTGCAACAATCAGTTGGCCTGGCGTGATTTTCTTTCAAAGCGAGATGTTCAGTGTGCCGCATCGATCGAATCATTCTCGTTTCTGACAATAGGATTCAAAGGAAAGCGCAACAACGCTTAAAACTTCATCGAATACAAAAGGCCACGGAACGCCTGAGAATACGTACAATTTCTTTGGCGCCACGACCTCTGTCGTGCAGAGGCAGCGCCACCACTTAGAAGGAATTCTGACCGGATCAAGTGCGTCGGGTACGTTCCGCTTCATCATTTATGTGCCTCTACCCTATGCGCCAGACCCAACTGCATCGAAGATGCCTAAAAGCAGAGCGGCAAGTCTATGGCTACCGCAAGCTGCATGACGATCGGTTGGACTGGGGCGAGACCAGTTGTGCCAAACTGATCCTTGCGTCTTGAAAGCCAGCTAAGACATTGGCCTCCTGGCCTCCTGGCCTCCTGGCCTCCTGGCCTCCTGGCTCCTGGCTCCTGGCTCCTGGCCTCCTGGCGGCCTCGGTGCCAACGCATAGGGCAACATGCGCCCCCTTCACCATGGATCGCCATGGCCAGCATTGCAGTGCAGGAGCACTGACCGCCACCGGCCGGCAGCATCAATTTCGCCGCCCGCTTTCATTAATCACCGTTTATGTTCGGCACAGCGCGTCGTCCACCAGCCTTGCTCGGTTCGGATCCGTCCGGGTGCACCACACATGTCGCACAAATGCGAGGAAAGGTGCTCGGCCGCCTCGATGATTTCCTCGCCCAAGGGAGGTAGATCCCCAGACCAGTAAAATCGCAAGCTGCCATACTTTTCCTTGATCTGGCTGGCCGACCAGGGGTGCTGGGGGGCGATCTGGTCGAGCCAGGCGAATACGGCATCGAGCAGATCGGTCCAGCCGCGCCCGCACTCCAAGCCGATGCGGGCGTGTGCGTGTTTGCCGTGAAGGGCCAGAAGGTCCATGTCGGTCGGCGGCAGGAGCAGTCCCGTGCGGGGAACGACGCGCCGCCAGCGCAGCCGCTGCACACGCCCGACCAGTTCCACGAGGATCTCGCGCCGGAACGGGGGCGCTTGCCCATAGGTGGTGCTGCCGATCGCGCGGGGCGGAACACCCTTTGTCATTGCAACGGTAAGCGTTTGGGGTGTTGTTCCAGAGACAAGAAGAGTTGTGAGCGCAGGATCGCCCTCGAGGGCCGCGAGCAGCACGGTTCGCGTTTCTTGAGCAATGGTCATGGCTGTGTGTCCCTCGGCAATGGTTTTGGCAGGAGGCATGGCCTTTCCATCACACGCTCCTGATAAGATTGGCCGGGTGGGGATCGACTGGGTGGTCCTTGCCGCTATTGTTTATCGCAAGGATGCTTTGGAGCCCCTCACCGGTGATCACCCGTTCTTCAACCAAGGCGTCTGCCAGCCGGAGAACGTCCGCCTGGCGGCGGGTGATGATGGCTGCCGCTTCTCCATAGAGCCGGTTGAGCTCGTTGTTGATGGCGGCAGCCAGTGACAGGCCGGTGTTCTGCCAATTGCCTGGATCGCTGTTGAGCCCGTTGGCGAGGGAACCGTAAAGGCCCATGTCGAGCATGCCAGCCCGGATCAGGGTGTTGACGCTTTCGATATCGGCAGCCGCCCCGGCATGGGCGCCAACGCCCAGCACCGTGTCGGCGGCACGGCCTCCTAGAAGGGTGACCGCCAAACGCTCCATCTGGGGACGGGTGAAAAGGCCATCTTCACCTTGGGTATTGACCCAGCCGCCGACGCTGCCAAAGGGCAGGATCGAGATCTCGGCAACGGGCAGGCCCAGCTCGGAGGCCACAATAGCGTGTCCCGCTTCATGAAGCGCGATCGCGTAGTCCTTGTTCGCTGAACGATTACCCCGAGGGGCGATGAGCTCGAGCAGGTCATGAAGGCGCAAGGGGCGGTTCTCCCCTTGAGCTTTGGCCAGGGCCGAGACGCACCAGCTCTCGATCTGGGCGGGGGTGGCGAGCACGGCCAGGCGGGCCAGGGTTCGGAGCCCTCCCGCCTCGATCCGGTCTCCAAGGTATTTGCCGAACACCTGGGCGCGCTCTTCTAGGTCGGGCGGCATGATCTTGACGTGCCATTCAAGCCGGCCTGGACGGATCAGGGCAGGGTCGAGCTTTGCGAAGTGGTTGGTGGCGCCCAGGATGAGTATGGGGCGACCGGAGCGGCGCAGCGCGTCGATCTCGGTCAAGCAATACGCCACGACCGGGCTCCACCACTGGGCGTCGTGGACGTCCATGCTGGTGCGTGACGGCAGGCTGTCGATCTCATCGATCAGCGCCACAACGGGCTCCCTGGCCGATGCCAGCTCCCCGAAGAACTGCTTGGCAGCCCGGATGACGCCACCCAGATGGCCATCGGACTGGGCGAACCATTCAGCGACTGAGGTGGGCAAAAAGCGCCATCCGGCCGCTTGCGCCAGCGAATGGGCAAGGGTGGTCTTGCCGGTGCCCGGCGGTCCCAAAAGGCAGCCGAAGCGCAGAGCCGATGGGTCGGTGGAGCCTTGGGTGATCCCCTCCATCAAAAGAAGGGTCTTGTTTGTCCACTCCTTGACGGGCCGAGTCAGGGCCAGCCGGTCGAGCGGCACGGCGGGGCTGTGCTCCACCGGTTGGTGGCGCAAACGGGCGGTGCGGCGCAGATTAAGGAGACACTCCCGCGCCGACAGCCCTGGCCGGATGGCGACACGAACATCGCTCAAGGACAAAGGGGCGATGTCGGCGGCCAGCAAGCCCCGCACCCTTCCGCCGGTGACCGCGCGAATGGTGTTGCGGATCACTTCCGCATCGGGGTCGGGCACGCTGATGATGGCATCGGCCCCCCGCAGGGCCTGGGGCACAAGAAGGCGCTCCGGATCGGGCGACAGCAGGATCACGCTACGGCCCCGCTCGAGCATGTCGAGCTCGGCTTCCCCCTGCGGCTCGGGACGGCCGCCGATTTTGTGCCGTTCGGTGATGGCTTCCACCACCGGAGCGCCCGCCATTGCGCTCATATGGGTCTCGAGCAAATTGGCCGTCGCCTCATCGGTGGTGCGAAGAACGATCAGGCGGGCCGGGGCCTTGAACAGCTGGCGCAAGGAGGGCGTGAGGATCGCCTCGAGCATGCAGCGGGCGAGGGCCTCGCTGGTGCGCTCGTGCGGCGGGGTAGCCGAAGAGGGGGCAAGATCAAGCTCGTCTGGCTCTTGGATAAAGGCAGAGCGGTTCTTCAAGGAACGCAGGGACATAGGCAAACTCCCAAGGCAGCGGCGGGTGCCGCGCCATGCTGGAAATGGATGGATGGGATGGGGGTGCGGTATGGAGCAGCGCTAAAGCGCCAGCTCCTTGAGATCGTTTGGCTCGATCAGATCGTCGGGATCGAGCGGTGTCCAGGAGGACAGGCCAAAGCCCTTGCTACCCGACACGAAGTGGCTGACCGCGCTGCCCGAGGCAAACAGCATGTCGCGCTTGAGCACATAGCTCATGCCATCAACCGCGAACTCCATTATGCCGGCATGAAGCCATGCTGCCCGCTGGAACGAGGCACTGCTGTTGGCCGACGGCACGGTGGGGATGCGTATATCGGAGCCCTGGAGCAGCAGCCAGGTGCCGTCCGCTTGCTCGGCCGCTATCGCCATCAGCCCGCAATAGCGCAGCTCCATGAGCTTGCCGGGAGGCAGGTGATCGATACGCCTCGACCGGCCCAGCCGGCCCGGCTCGGTACGCGGCCCGGCCAGGTGCTGGCGCGCCGAGCCGCTGGTGAAAAGGAGGTTGTTCTGGCGCAATGCCAAGGCAATCTGGGCGCCGAACAGATGGAGCTGTGCGTACCGGTCCGGCAAAATCGGCGCCCCGTCGGGCACGCCGTTCAAAAGATCGTAGTCGGCATCCCCGGCCACCAGCGTCCACAACATGCGCTCAAAGGCGCGCGCATCATCAGGGGTGAGCCGGTTCTCCCCATCCACGATGGCGATGATGTGGTCGGGCGGACCTCCGGGCATCTGCCGGCTGTTCATGATGCGCGCCCCCACATCGGCGCCATAGCCCACATAGGCCTCCCAGCCACGAAGGAGGATATAAACACCTGGACGCTGCAGGCATTCCAAGTGACGAAAGCTTGCCCGGCATTCGCCGGACCCAGTCACGATGATGGGGTGCAGGGGATTGGTTGGAACGATCTCGAGATCGGGCGGCAGGACGGCGGCCACCTCATCGGTGCCGTGAGGGTCTGCAACGCCACCCTCATCGGCGGGCGCCTGGGTCCCCGCGCCGGGCGAGGCGCTATCGGGAGCAGGGGCCAGGGGAGCATCCGGAGGGCAAGCCTCAGTCAACCCGGTGCGGGTGACAATCGTGTGGCTATCCACAATACCCGGAGAAACGATCTCCAGCACGCCGGCAGTAATCAGGGCGAACACGGCGCCAACCGGATCGGGGTGTCCGGGCAGCGTATCGACGATGTCGCCGATGCTGGCCGATCCTGTCTCATCCACGACAAGGAGAATTTGCACCTGCACGGTTGGGGTCAGCAGGGCATGGTGCACGAGGCCTCCATGCACCAGATCCTCATCGCCTAGAACGGGCATGGGGGAAGAAAGGGAATAAGAGTTGCGTGCGGCCGCGGGGCCGCTATGAATGGTTTTAGCCATCGTCGTACTGCTCCTAACAGTATGATGCTGGTCAGGCTGACAGCGGGTTTGCACACCCGCGTCGGCCGCCCCTTGCACAGGGCATTCCCAACCAGCTGGTGCCACTATTAGCACCGAGTACGAATATGGGGCAAGTCATTTGGCAGGTCAAAGCTTGCGTGGAGTCATGGTTAACGGAGAACCTGTTGGGGTTACCTTGCGGCGGGCAGTGCCCCATGTGCTGCGGCGTTAGGCTGACGGATACCGGAGCGCTCGACACCATCGGGAGCAAACCGCCATGTGTTGTAGTCGATTGCTGCAGACGAGTCGAATAACCGATTGTGCCTTGCTGAACCGCCGAGCAGAGTTCCCCCTATGAGCATCGAGTAACAAGGGGAGCGGACAGCTATGAGCACCGATTGCACGGGCCGGATGGTTGAGCGGACAGACGAGACTAGGGCGGCATATGAGCGGAGGGTTGAGGCCCTCCAATGGATGGCGGACCGCGAACAAGGCGCGGGAGGCGGACTCCTCTATCTGATCGACTGGTTCTGCCGGCAGGACAAACGCTGGTCATCGAGCACGGTGCGCCAGTATCGGGCTGCTATCTTGATGCATATGGAGCAAACGCCGCCAGATTCAACACTTGCCGATCTGCTCACAGCGCGCCTCGCCGCGGGGCCTTTGCCCAAAAGCAAAGGTCCACGACGCACCTCTGCCCGGAAACGCAAGAGCCTGTCCGTTGCCGAGTTCCTCCGGCTCGAGCAGCTGCTCGACGCCTCCGGCAAACCAGATGACGCGCTGATCCGCGGCTTTGTTGTGTTCGGGGCCGCGCTGTTCCTGCGGCCCGTCGAGTATCTCAACGCCCGGGTGGAGGGTGCGCGTTTGTTTGTCCTGAACGCCAAGGCGAGCAACGGGCGGGCCAATGGTGTTGAGCGGGAGCGTGATCTAACGCCCATGGGTCCAAAGGCCATCGCGACTCTGGTGAAATTCCTCCATCGGCTCCGAGGCGCGGCAGCGTCGGCAGCAAGCTGGAAAAAGCTCCATAACCGTCTTGCTGCCCGGCTGGCGCGGGTCTGCGCTGCCCTTGGGATCAAACGCGTCAGTCTTTATACCCTGCGCCACGTTGGCATGGCGACGGCCAAAAGGTGGATGGACGCCTATGAGATCGCGGCTGCTGCAGGGCATGGTTCGGTGCGCACCGCCACAGCGCACTATGCCAAACGCCGCAGCGGCTGGGTGGGTCTACGCCTGGCGGGCAAGCCCAGTGCCCAAAGCATCGGCCTAGTCAGGGGAACGCTCAAGCTGTTCCAGGGAAGGAAACGAACGGTACAGGAGGATGAATCAGGGCCTGACGAAAGTCTGCGTGCAGCGCGGTTCCGATAAAATCATACCAGTATGCGCCGAGCACAGCTCGCCTTTGGCGACTGCCCTAGCCCTAGCCCGGCGCCTGCACCCTATACTGGAGGAGCACAGTGTCGAGCCGCGGCGGTCTCCACCCCGCCCGCCGGTCGGGAACAGGAAAGGCAAGGGGAGCCAGCGGGAATGGCTCTGTCTTGCCCCCATCGCTTGCCCGAACAATGATCAGGTTGGGCAGGCCAAGCTCATGCACAAACATCTCGATCTGCCGGGTAGCATCGGCGTTCACCTCGATCTCAGGGTGTTGCGCCACGATCAGGCACCACGCATCGAGAAACGTTGCCTCCATCGCCATGGCCATTAGGCGGCGCCACATGGCATCGTCGTTCCAGCTGGGCTGATCGATAAAGTCTAGCCCCATCCAGCGCGTGATAAAGTAAGGCAACTGGGCCCGCAAAAGGAGCGCCGGCTTGCAGAAACGATGATGCGTGCGCGGGCGAAGAAGGGTGTACTCGGCTGGCCCGTATGGCGTCATCCATTGAGGGTCCGCGCTGAGCTGCTTAAGCCACGCCTCCTCAAACCGTCGCTTTGCCCGCTTGCCGGTTGAGATGGGGGAAGTGCCCGGCCCGGCAGTATCATGGAACAAGCGATAAAGGCTCTGGTAGCGCAAGATGGGCTTGCCACGAAGGATGCGCAGCGTTGTGTCCCGATCCTGGCGCCAGAGCTTGCCCAGCATCTCGCCGATGGAAAAGCGCGGTGTGCCTAGCCACTCGGCCACCGCTTGATCGCTGAGGGCAAGTTCATCGAGAAAGCGCAAGGCCATGAGCATGCGCCGCAGCTGGTTGGCCGAATAGCCGCTTAAGCGCTCCGCCATGCGGATGGGCGTTTCTCCAGAGGTGTCGGGTATTCCAGTCTGCTCGAGCTGCCGGACGGCACGGGCAACCTCGAGCCAGGGCATGGAACGGCGGCGAGCATCTTGAAGCGGTTGCATGGAAGAACGTTAACGAAGGATAGAGGGTGTGACTAGCTTGAATTAGCACAGCGTGCAAAATTGCGGCTGATTATGCGCACTATCCTAGAGGATCTTCAATGTACATTGTCGCAGTAGCCTGTTCCAAAGGCGGTTCCGGCAAGTCAACCCTGGCGATCAATTTGGGCGTTGCTGCAGCCCAGCGGGGTCTGCGCATCCTGTTGATCGATTGCGATCCGCAAGGCTCAACCCGCAAATGGTTCCGCCTGCGCCAGCAGGCTGGTTCGCTTCACATGATTGAGCAGCGGCTAAGAGATCTTCCCCGGGCAATCGCCAACGCTTCAAAAGAGCAATATGACCTCGTCTTGGTGGATGTCGCGGGCAGCGACAGCGTCAGCTTTTTTACAGCATTCAGGGCCGTGGATCTGGTGGTGATCCCGTTTGCTCCGGTGCGCATCGAAACGATGGAAGCTGAAACGGTGCAGCGGGCCGCCAACGCCGCCAGGTGCCCCCATGTGGCAGTATTGGTCCGCACCACCAATCCGCAATCGAGCCGCAACCGCTTCTGGATCGAGAAATACCCGCGCCTTGTTGCGCCAATGGTGCTCCGTCATCTCATTGCCTATGCCGACAGTTATGCCAAAGGGCAGGGGGTTGTCGAAACCTATCGCAACAGCGTGGCAGCGCACGAGATCTGGGCACTCCTCGACTATCTGCTGAACCGCCTGAAGGGAGATGATCATGAGCAAAAATCCGCATGAGATAAGAGGGTTCGGCGAGACGGAAAGTGACCAGGCGCTGCTCAGCGCCGTCAAAGCTGAAGAAGACAAGCCCGAGCCAATCGTGATCGACTTCACCTTCCGCCTGCCCCGTGCCCTGCTCGAAGAGATCAAAGCCATGGCCCGGGAGGAGAGCCTGTCGGCCAACGCGATGATCGCGGGCTTGGTCGACATCGGTATGCGACAGCGTGGCCGCCAAGCCATTGCCGGGCGCTACCCGGACTATGTCAGCTATCTGCGACGGGACCGCAAAAAATGAGCTACGCCTATCCATACTTCGGTAGCAACGTGCTTCAAGCAGCGCGACTGATCGACCCGGACCATTACGATCCCTTCTTTAATGCCCAGCTCTCCCAGAAACGGCGGCATCGGCTTCACACCGCCTACCTCGCTTACAAGAATGACACCGAGATTGGGCTGGTGTGGTCGGCACGCCAAGCATGGATCCACGAGAAAACTTGGCACTGGGTGTCTCCCCGTCTTGGCGTCTCACGCCGCCCCTATCGAACGCTTTATGGCGCGCTCTATGCATTGGAGCGCAACAATGAAGCTCACGGTCGGCGCCAGGCACGCCAAGAAGCGCGAGAGCGCGAACTAGGAAGAGCGCTCGATCACATCAGCTTCCGATTTTAAACATCAAACGTCAGTCCGACCTTGACAGCCAGCTATCGCCTCTAACGCATGGCCTCATGGCCTCATGGCCTCATGGCCTCATGGCCTCATGGCCTCATGGCCTCATGGCCTCATGGCCTCATGTCGCAGAGCTAGCGCGCAATAGGGTTGCTACATTGATGTACGCGGAATAGTGCATGCACATGGCCGCGGTCAGATCAATGCGCAGCATGCTCTCCACAGGCAGTGGCGTGCCGTGTCCAATATCGAAGGCACCGCAGGTCGTACCCCGGAGCTGCAATCCCACACTGTCGATCGTTGTTGCATGACACCATTTTTTGCACACGTGGTGCATTCCACCACCTGACCGTTGTTTGCTCGATAAGCCTAGTGGTGGACAGCGTTCGGCGCTCTGTCCGCTGTACTTGGCCGATTGTCCTTTACTTCCGTGCTCCATGGTGCAATAAACGACGTACGTTTTCGGCCATCGTTGGCTGCCTGTTCTGCCGGTTTACTGGCCCCTGGCTCCCTCTTTATTTTGCGAACGTTTAGAAATCTTCAGGTATTTCGCCTGTGGATCATCTGCCCGCTCGCTTCAGCTTCGGGCTACAATCTTAGGACTTTCAAATGACTATCAACGGCACCGTAAAATTCTTCAACGCCACTAAAGGCTTTGGTTTTATCTCTCCTGATGGCGGCGAGAAGGACGCGTTCGTTCATATCTCCGCAGTCGAGCGTTCGGGCCTCAATGGCCTCTATGAGAACGACAAAGTAACCTACGAACTCGAGACTGGCCGTGATGGCAAGATCTCGGCGACGAACCTGACCCTCGTTTAAGCGACTTCGGCCGGGCCTATGGCCCGGCTCCAGCCTCCCACCTTGGTCGAGGCACTTTCCGAAGCAATCCGCGGCTCACAGCTGGAACTTCGAACCACTATAATTCAAGGATCACTGCCAGCACCCATCTCCATGCGGGCGCTGGCCATACACGACTTCCAGCACACGGAAACTCAATGACCAACTTCAACTATGGCGCCCGAGCAGAACTCTTTGCCAGCCGCCGCTATGCTAAGAACAATCATACGCAATACCGCCGCTTCAACACGGCTGCTGAGGCAGTCCGCTTCGTTGTCGAGGATCTGCCGACAGCTGCAAGAGCTGGGTCATACCTCGAGGTCGATGAGCAACGGTATGAAGGTGGGTCGATCCAGTCGCTGTACGATGCCGAGGCTTATCCACTCGAACGCACTTTGCCTGATGCCGCTTAGGCTGGATTGTGGCTGATGTTTTCCCTTCCCAATCGACCACAGATAGGAACCGCTCATGACTGATCGCACGACCAGCCGGACGATCACCTTTTGCTTCCCTTTTGCGCTCCCGGGGATGGCCGAGCCGCATGCCCCTGGGACGTTCGAGGTGATCACGGACGAGGAGCAACTCGATGTCATGTGGGATGCGCGTCGGTCCAGCACACGCGTGATGTTCGTCTACCCCGGGCGTGTCGAGGCATTTCAAGTGAGCGCGCATGACCTGGAAGAAGCAATCGCCCTGGATCAGGATCGCTAACTCATCGATGTCGCGAAGAGCAATGCGGGTGCCATTGGTGACCGCATGATAGGGCCAACCGAGAACACTCGGATCCATTGTGGTTTAGGCGCGAGGAGGCGCCTTCCATAGATCATGCGGTTACCTATTCCACTCCACCAAGGATGCCAACATGCAAGAATATTCCGCCGACCAAGACGTTGTTGCTCAGGTTGAGACGCTGCGCGAAGCTTTGCCCAACTGGATCGTCAGCACGGTCGAACTGGTCGAACTCGCTGAGAATGCCGAACGTGCAGCGGTATACTCCAACCCTGAATCGGTAGACCGTTCGCACAAGCTCATTGTTGAGGTTGCTGAGTGGCAACAGAGACTGAACGGTTGGCAGAGCCACGATCTTAGCCCGCGGCTTAAGGCCGAGTTGCGCATCCTCAAGGCGACGCTGGATGCTTCAATGGACGAAGCGAACGCAGCAGATGCGAAATTGAGGCTTTAGACAAAGCTACTGGCTGTTGGGATTTGCAGCAATCTCGCCTATGGCACGGCCTGCAGCTGTGATCGACAGCACACCATCCTTGTCGACTGCAAGTCCTCTCGACAGGAGGAACTGGACCAAGCCCTCGTCGCTGAAACCGTGCATTGTGCTCACTTCGATCGGGGACTGTGCCAGCCGTCGCAGGACGAAGTATGCCTGCACGGGCGTATGCTCCAGCACTTCTGAGGTTTCGGCGCCGAGGCCAATCGAGGTCAACACGACATTCACGTGTGGCAGATAACTCTGCCACATTGGCTTGCCTTCCTGAACGGCGTCTTCCTGCACACCCTGGAAGCGGCACAATGCTCGCGCGGCCAGTTCACGTGGGTCCTTCGCTGTATCGGCACCTGGCGCCACTGTCTCGCTCCCGACTTTTCAGATAAGACAGCTCATAGGCTCGACCCTCGCCCAGCGCAATGCCGATTGGCTAGGCCACCATCAAGCTGGCCGTCGCGTCCAAGAGAGGGCGTGGCCTCCAGGGAACTGCCGCTGCAGGACAGGGTGGCGGATCATCGTCGTCATCGTCCTTCCAGAACGCCCAGGCTGGCCTACGCCCCGGACCAATATGATGCGGATGGGGTGACGAGTCCTGGCTGGTTGATCTGGCCTGATCGTCCCTGATGCCATCAAGGCATTTGAGCGCGCTCAGGACAGCATCGATCTCGATGAGGACACCGCTGTCGAGACGGCGTAGCGCTGGGTACTCGCGAACTGCACGACGGTCTGAGGCCCAGTCCGCGAGAATCTCTCGCTTCTGCTTCGTGGTCATTGTTCGATCATTGACCACTTCCATCGGATCGGAATGACTTCGCTGAAAATAGTAGACCGTCCCAAGGTCCGCGGGACGATGCAAATGTGGTTCGCTCATCTGCTCCTCCATAGGGAATGGAGCTCCCCGGTTGCACCGGGGAGCTGATCGCGTGCTTTACGGGTCAGCCCAACTAGGCGGCGTTGGCGTTCTGTTCGATCTGCTTGGGCTCGTTGTTCTGCATTGGAGCGGCAGTCGCACTTGCACCGATCTCGATGCGCCGCGGCTTGAGCTGCTCCGGCAGTTCGCGAACCAGGTCGACGCTTAGCAGTCCATTCTCCAGCTTGGCTCCTGCCACCCTGACGTGGCTTGCAAGATTGAAGGTCTGCTTGAAGTTGCGCTGCGCAATGCCGCGATGCAGGACCTGCCGGTTCGCTTCTTCGGTCTTCTTCTGACCGGTTACCAGCAGCTCGGTGCCGGTCTGCGTCAGTTCGATCTCGTCCTGATTGAAGCCCGCGACTGCCATGCTGATGCGGTATTCGTTGTCGCTGAGCTTCTCGATATCATAGGCGGCCAGTCCGGACGAACGCTGTTGTCGAGCATGTCGAAGAGACGATCAAATCCAACGGTGGAACGGTAGAAGGGCGAGTAGTCGAAGGTTTTCATAGCCATATCCTCCTTGAGCAACATGGAAACGAACGCATGATCCACCATGCGCTTCGATCACCGAGCCTAGTGGCCTCGGTTCGCGCGCGTAACGCGGAAGCTACGACTTGGTTCCATCTTGATCTCCAATCAGCATTGGCAATGATCGACTAGATCGATCTGCGGAGTCTCTTCCGCCAAAGACCGCAGGCGCCCTTGTTGTCGGAACTGCGTCGCCCTATCCCCTGCGAAGTGCGCCGGAACAAACAACTGGCTCGAAGATTGGAATAACTGCTTGTGCACCCGCAACAAGGCACAAGCAGGAGGCAGTATTGCTGGGTGTTGTTCGAACCATGTCCGTTGAGCCCACGCCAATTCAGAGCAGCTACTACATGGTTCTGAACACTCGTTCCGGAACTGCGCATGCTCTTGGGGTGACAGCCGACACTCTCTCGCAGAGCATGGAACGGCATGGCTACAAGTTCACGATCGATGCTGATGATGAGAGCTCTTTTGAGGAGCGGATCAACCGCGCTCTAGCCAGCGAGCACGACGTCGTGGTCGCCGCAGGTGGAGACGGTACCGCATCGGGGATCGCCAGTGCCCTGGTGGGGAGCGAGAAGACGCTCGCTGTTATGCCGCTTGGAACAGTCAACAGCCTGGCCAAAGACCTAAGTGTCCCTCTTGATATCGAGGCATGGGTTGCCTCGCTTGCCACAATGGAAAAGCGTCGCGTCGATGTGGGCGAGGTGAATGGTCGCATTTTCCTTCATATGGTGGTTATCGGCCTCATCCCGAGTCTCGCCGCAGGACGAGAGCTAATGCGGGGTCAGGTGGGCGTGAGCGCAAAAATAGGTCTCTTGCGTTACTTCCTCCGACGCTTGACCCGTACGCGGCGGCTCGCCGTTCAGATTGATCCAGAAGGGCAAGCCGCGCGGATTGAACGTGTCCAGTCCATTGCCGTTTCTTGCAACCCTTATGAAGAAGCAGCAGGAAGCATCCTGAAGCGTGAGACTCTCGATGCTGGCGAGCTCACTCTGTATACGCTCAAGCATCTCGGCACCTGGGACATAGTGCGCCTGGGCACAGGCATGCTGCTCGGCCGTTGGAAACAGGATGAAGCGTTGTCCATTCAGAGCGTTCCTGCCGTGACGATCCGCAGCCACAAATCAAGATTGCAGGTGATGATCGATGGCGAGATCGAAAGCATGGCCGTGCCACTTGTCTTCCGCATACGACCAAGCGCCCTGCAGGTGCTTGCCCATACCGATGCCGACAGCAAGTTAGCGGCACAGAATGCGCAAGAAACTGCCTAAGGAAGCCCAATGCTTTTTAGGTTCTCAGAGTTGGGCGCGTCATTTTGATCTTAAGTGAGCGCCGGCCGCAGCGCTTAGGCTACGTTAGCTATCATCGGATCCGGCAACCAACTCACGTCGCTGTGAGTTGCTGGGTCGCACGCACAAGACGCTTGAACGAACCGGAGTTGAACATGAGCACACGTCCCGTGGCACTCGCCTTTGCTGTTGTACTGCTTTCCTTTCCTTCAGTCGCCGTTCTGGCGCAAGACGCCGCGGCCCCTGCAGCTCCAGCAACCGCACAAACCAGCAACGATGATGACGGCGGGTTTGACCTGGGTTGGCTCGGCCTGCTCGGGCTGGCCGGTCTGCTAGGTCTTCGCAAGCGCGACCACTCGCGAACCACGAACACTCGCTAACCGTATCCAGCAGCGTACTTGCGGCTCTTATGGCAGCGCCGGTCGAAGCAAGTTTTCTGACAAACTTAGAAGTTGTGGATCGGCAGGCGTCCTCAGTTCCTGCCGATGCACCAACTCGTGAATATAGCTGAGCTTCTCCAGAATGCGAGGCGACAGCACGAAAGGATAGGCATCGGGCTGACCAACAGCACGGTTCAGGTTATTGAGCAGCAGCACCAGCGGAATCCAATTGCTCGCCACGTTTGAAAAGTCCGGGGTCACATAGGGATCGTCATTCACATCAACGGCTAAGCTACCATCTTGGTCCGCTTCTGGCTGTGCTCGCACATCATACGCCATTGCAGTCTCAACCGTATCGACGATGTGCAGATAATGGGCCCAGCTTTCTGCGAAGTCCTCCCACGGATGTGCCGTTGAATAGGCGCTGATGAAGTTCGCTGGCCAGTCACTTGGAGCCCCATGGGCATAGTAGCGCTGAAGCGCTTCACCATAGTCCATGCTCTCGTCGCCAAACAGCTCTCTGAATGGCTTGAGCTGGTCTCCAGGCTTGACCAGCAGATCCCAGTAGTGATGACCGATCTCGTGCCTGAAGTGGCCGAGCAGGGTTCGATAGGGCTCGCCCATGTTGCTGCGGCGCCGCTCACGCTCCGCATCATCGGCTTCGGCCAGTGCAATGGTGATGATGCCATTGTCGTGCCCCGTCATCACCTGTCCAGGCTGTGAGACATCGTCCGCCAAAAAGCGAAAGCTCAGGCCGTGTTCAGGATCCTCTACTCGCGTTCTAAGTGGCAAACGCAGTCGGATCAGGGAATAGAACAAGCGCTTTTTGGCCTGTTCGATCAGCTGCCAGTTCGCCAGGTGCTTTGGATCGTCCAGTGGGGGCACCGTTTCATTATGGCGGCACGCGAGGCAGTAGGCATTTGCATCCGTCGAGTTGGATACGAGCCAGTTGCAAGCTCCATGAACACTGTTGGCGCAATAAGCAAAGTGCTCATCGGGAGAGGTTACACTGCTCCACTGCTCGTCTTGTCGCACCAGAGCGATCAGTGCGTTGCGTTCGGGAGCATAGCCAAGAGCATGACCGCATTGTTCGCAAGCAACGTTCTCGAAATAAACCGAATTGCCGCAATGATCACAGGTAAACAGTTTCACAGCTCGCCCCCTTGAGTGCGCCAGCTAATCTCCTTTGATCGGTCAGAGTTCCTTCAAGCGCCTATGAGTAGCCCTTGTTAGTTCAAGGCCGGATAACAGCGCTGTTCCGGCAAGCTCAAGGCATGTTTTCCAGTCACATCATGAGTTTAGCCTGCAACTGCCAATGCAAGGGCTCGTTTTACGCAGGATGCACACCCACATTAGTCTTCCGCCCAAGACATTCCTGATTGTAGATGACGAACCTCTTGCCCGACTGGAGCTCGCCGCCATCGTAAAGAATTGCGGCTTTGAGGCCTGCGAAGCCGCAAGTACCGCCGAAGCTCTTGCCCTCCTCGAGCAGCGCAGCAACTTTGTGGTAGGACTGATTACCGACATAAACATGCCCGGCACCCGCAATGGTGTGGTGCTCGCCAATCACGTTCATTGTCTCTGGCCGCACATCGACATCATTGTGGTTTCGGCCGCCAGGCGCCCTTTTGATGGCGAGCTTCCAGAACAGGTACCATTCATCGCAAAGCCGGTGACTCCCACCAAGCTCGCCCAGGCAATCACGGCATCCACCCACCATTGAGCCTTGAGCCAGATGAGCCCCAGGCACCGCGTGACAGTTTTATTGTTGCATGGGCCATTGGGCCAACCAACACAGCTCACATCCGGGAACGCAGCGCGTCCGGCGGCATTGAGCTGATGCGTCACCTTTCCCCAATTCATGAGACCAGAGTGGCGTTCAATTCCTGTACCCGTGTGCTCATCGTCGAAGATGATGCAATCGTCGCCTCCATGATGGAGGGCGTTGTTGAAGACTTCGGCTACCAGATTGTTGGCCCAGTGTTTGACTTCCAATCTGCACTTCGATCAGCCGACATCGATGAAGTTGATTTTGCATTGCTGGACTTCAATCTTGGAAATGGTGAGACCGCAGCTCCCATCGCCAAGGTTCTTGCCGAACGCGGCATACCCTTCGTGTTCACAACCGGCGGCTGCCCGGCAGCGATCCGCAAGCTGTTTGCCGATACGCCAATCATTCACAAGCCCATCGACGATGGCGAACTGCTGGACCTGCTTCCGTGAATGGCGTGACCGTTCCCCAACCCACTCAGAATCGGAAACATCCAATGCTGGATCAATCCCTCGCCTTCCTGCGCAGCCTCGTCGAGGCACCATCGCCCAGCGGCTATGAACACCATGTCGCCGAGCTCTATCGCAGCTATGTTGAACCCTTTGCCGATAGTGTTTCGACAGACGTCCATGGCAATGTCACTGCAGTGCTGAACCCCTTGGCCTGCACCAGAATCATGTTGGCGGGGCACATGGACGAAATTGGCTTCATCATCCATTACATCGGAGAGGAAGGCCTGCTCTACTTCAGTGCGATCGGCGGGCATGACAGTGTCATACCGGTGGGCCAAACCGTCTGGGTTCACGGCCCGAAGGGGCGCGTTGGAGGCGTTGTTGGGCGCAAGGCTATTCACCTGATGGATCCTGACGAACTCAAGGACAAGCCCAAGCTCAAGGAGCTCTGGATCGACATCGGCGCGTCCTCACAGAAGGAGGCATCCGGCGTGGTGGCCCTTGGCGACGTCGTCACCTACCAACAGGACTTTCAACTCTTGATAGGCGATCGGGCAGTTGGACGTGGATTCGACAACAAGGCGGGGCTGTTTATCGTTGCCGAGGCGCTCCGCCTGCTCAGCGAGGACGGAGGGCTCCACCCGTCAGTGGGTGTGTATGCCGTTGGCACTGTCCAGGAAGAGATCGGCTCGCGCGGGGCAAAGACTGCAGCCTTCGCCATTGGAGCGCAGAGCGGCATTGCGATCGACATGGAACATGCCATCGACTACCCTGGCGTAAGCCGCACCCAAAAGGGACAATTGGACCTTGGCAAGGGCCCCAGCGTATCCACTGGAGCAAACACCAATCGAGCGCTGTTCGCGCTTGTCACCGAAGCCGCCGGTACAGAAGGCATCCCATTCCAGGTACAGGTAGCGCCGGCAGCAACCCCCACAGATGCCGGTGCATTGCAGCTCAACCAGAGCGGCATGGCAACGGGCCTTCTTGGTGTGCCGCTGCGTTACATGCATACTCCAGGGGAGGTGGTCAGCTTGTCCGATGTCGAGAACTGCGCCAGGCTTGTTGCCGCTTACTGCCGGATGGTCACGCCTGAGACGGACTTTACGCCACGATAAAGTTCAAGCTTGGATGTCAGTTGGACTACAATGTCGTCACGCCAACGACGCTGTTCCTCAACATCGAGGCTCAAGGCAATGAGCATCAGATCATCGAATTGCAGTCGCTGTCGTTCACGCCATGGGTTTCTCTTGAACGGTACCGGGCCCCTGAAAGCGCCAACATCTACCAGCGAGCCCTGCTGCAGCCAGGACTGTACACCATCCGCTACGAGGCCGACGTGGGCTTGTCGCCCTTGGTGCACTACCCGCAAAGCGTCTCTGAAGTTGCAGTCAGCGACCTGCCATTTCCAACGCTGACCTATCTTTATCCAAGCCGCTACTGCCAATCGGATCAACTCAGGCATTTTGCCTGGCGAGAGTTTGGAGGACTCGATCGCGGGCATCAACGCGTGACGGCAATGTGCAACTGGATCTACCAGAACGTTGAATACCTGGCTGGCAGCAGCAACAGCGAAACGTCCGCCTTCGAGACGTTCTCGCGTCGTGCTGGAGTGTGCCGCGACTTTGCTCACTTGGGCATCACCCTGTGCCGGGCTCTTGGTATTCCCGCCAGGTTTGTTTCCGCATACGGGTGGCAATTGGAGCCCCCAGACTTTCATGCTGTGTTCGAGGCTTATCTCAGTGGGAGATGGTACCTTTTCGACGCCACGCGTCTGTGCCCGCTTGATGGCATCGTGCGCATCGGCGTCGGACATGATGCGGGCACAACCGCCTTTTCTACTTTCTATGGAACAATCGACAACCCGCAACAGCGGGTTTGGATTCACCCCGCTTTTGGCGGAGCGGAAACCTCCGAGGCTTGGACCACACGAGCAATTAGTACATCTGCGGCTTGAAGCAAGGTCGCACTAAGTAAACTGGGTGATCATGATCATCGCCATAAAGCCCGCAGCTGTCGCAAGACCGCTGGACTTCTCAAACTGATGGCTCTCAGCTTCCGGTACCAGCCCCGTCGTTGCCAGGTAGAACATTGCACCAGCGCCAAGGGCCGTTAGTGAGCCCTGCCAAAACTCTGGGAGTTTACTCAGCAGAAAATAACCGCCCACCGCCGACACAAATAACGATATGCCGATCAGTCCGGTCCACTTCATCACCTCCCACCGCTGTTCCTGCTTGGGTTTGCCCTTGTCCGTGTCGAACACCATTTCCCCGATGCTCAAGGCTTCGGAGATATTGTCAAGGGCAATAGCGAGCCCAACGACAAGGCCCGTCCCGCCACCTATGGCTGATGAAGCTCCAATAACGATTCCTTCGATCAACTCCTCTGCGCTAGTCGCTCCAGCAATGACGGTTACCTTGTTACCCCGGGGCTTTCGTCGTTTGTGGAACCTGCTCACCCATCTTCGTTGAGATGCATCTTCTCCGGCTGTCAGCCCGCGGTTGACATAAAGGTCAAACCCCCAGACCAACAAAACTCCAACAAGAATGGCAAGCAGGGTGGCGAGCAGTCCGCACAGCTCGAGCGCTTTGGGAACCATCTCGAAGGCGACGGCGCCCAGCAAGACGCCTCCCGCGATCCCCACCGCAATGGACAGAAGCAGGCTTGTTGGTCTGACCAGAAGTGACACAACGCCGCCGATTGGAGATGCCAACGCTGCTCCACCTGCAATCAACAGAAACGGCCAGAGCTCGTTCATGGCAACATCCCCCAACGGAGTTCAAAAACGCCCTTGGTAGCGCCGGAGTTGCTGGAGAAGGCTGTCCAGTGAGCAGGTGCAGTTTGAAGCATCGAAAGTGCATCAAAGATGAGAATGATGAGCCAAGTTAGTTGGGCAACAAACCGGCAATCGATGCGGTTGATAAGGTGCAGATCCTCTTTCTGCAAAATAGACCCTGTTGGTGACGCCAACGTAGGTCAAACTAGAGCAGGCCAGCCGTTCACCATCGCACCCCTACTAGGCAGACGGCTGGCCTCTTTTTCTTGGGACGGCCGCTGCTTGGAGTGTAGTCCGTAAGCAGCGGACGCTTGCCCAACGTCCCGGCGCTTCATAAAATATTCACTCGAGGACGACCTCACCAATATGGGCAGCACTTTCAAAACGACCCGTATCTTCACGGCAGCGCTCTATGGCTTGGCGTTTTGTCAGTATCGCAGGCCTTCTTGAGATCGTCTGCGCCTACTTTATGAAGCAGTCTGTGGGCTTCACGCGTGTTGTTCGGGATAGCTATTCTGGGAGAGGCAGTCACCGAGATGCGGCTGGTTGCCGCGACGTTCATCGTAATCGACCTCATATTGATGAAGGTGGCAGGCTCTAGCTAATGCTACAAAGAAGATGGCCGGAGGTCGGGCTTTATTGTAATTAACACGATGTTCGAGAACACGGTTAGTAGATCGCTCAGAAGCAAGGAATCCGCCTCAGTCCGCCTGTGAGCAGGCCAACTTTATGCTCCTTGGTACCTTATCTGGCACCTGCCCATCTCGAACAACAGCGTCAATGAAGCCAAGAGCAGACACAAGGTCTCTTCTTGTGAATGGTTTCTCGACAACTCCGAGGGCACCTTCTAGATCTGGCGGCAGGCGCCGCATGTTAGCCGTCATGTAGACGACCTCGGTCTTGCAGGCCTCTTGGACAAACTTCCCAATGGCCGTGCCGGTATTGCCATCCCCTAAGCTGAGATCGACCAAGGCCACGTCCGGCTCAGATGCCATGGCAAGCCGGCAAGCCTCGGCCAGAGTTCCGGCAATGCCCACAACGCGATGCCCTGCAGCCAAGGCAATCACCTCGACCTGCTTAGCAATCAGGATCTGATCCTCAACGATGAGGATTTTCAAACCGGGCACAGTCACTTCCGTGTCTTGCTTTAACCCGTTGGAAGCATGATCCTCACACGGGTTCCAGGTGAAGCCGGCAGCCATTCAATAGTTGCACGCAACTGGCGCACCAGTGTCTCAATGAGTGTACGACCAAAGCCCGTGCCGCGTGTGGTCGAACCGTTCATTCCCACGCCGTTGTCTTCAATTGAGATCTCATGGGAAGCGCCGCCGGGTTTGATGCTGACGCGCAGATCGCCGGCTCGCCCCGAAGGGAATGCGTGCTTGATGGCATTTGTGATTGTTTCGTTGATCACCAGTGCAATGGAAGCGGCGTCGTCAGCCTTGATCTTGACGCTTTGGGTTTGCACTTCCAGTCCGATGTCATCACGTCCTGATGCGCCCACCAGGTTCGCTGCAATCTCGCCCATGAACTCGCCGAGGTCGAAGTCCATGATGTTATTGGACTGATAAAGCCGCTTGTGGACCATGCCCATGGCCTCAATGCGCTCCAGCATCTCCTGCAGCGTGCTCTTGACCCGTTCGTCCGGGATGCTCATGGACTGTAGCATCAGCATGGCACTGACCATCTGAAGGTTGTTCTTTACCCGGTGGTCCACTTCATGCAGCAAGAGATTGCTGGTTGTCAGCGCGTCTTCCAGTTCCTCGGTGCGTGTGCGCACCCGCTGCTCGAACTCGGCAACCAATCGCGTGCTCTCGGCAAGGGCCACTTGGAGCTCCTGGGTGCGCAGTGACACCAGACGCTCAAGATCAAGCTGAAGGTTCGCAGCATTCAGTTCATGTTGCTTGCGCTCGGTGGCATCCACCTGTGAGGCAAAGAAATACTGGATCTCACCCTCTCCATTGTGAACGGGGCTGATGTAGAGGGCATTCCAGAAGGATGTGCCATCCTTGCGGTAGTTGAGAATGTCAACGGCAACATCATCTCCTTTCGCTAACGCAGCGCCAATCTTGCGTACGGTCGCAGGGTCAGTGTCTGGACCTTGCAAAAAGCGACAATTGACGCCGTTCACCTCTTCGCGGGTATACCCTGACATCTGAAGGAACGCGTCGTTCGCGAAGATCACGGGATTATCTTCCCGATGTGGGTCCGTCACAATCATGGGCATACGAGTTGCACGAATAGCCGCTGAAAACGGATCGGACTGTCCATGCTGAAGGTGCAGATTATCAGTAAGCAACCAAGCGTCGGATTTCTCCATGCGATTCCCCTGTCGCACCCCTGCGCGCAAAGACTTAGCAGTAATTGTTGAGAATACAACATGGTTACTTTGAGCAGTTGGGATCGCACAAACTGCCAGGAAAACTGATGAAAGCGAGGTCTGGCCGCTCAACCATGCGATCGATTTTCCCAAAGCCAAAAACGTAGTTCTCAGAATACTTGGAGAAGGTAGTTCGACCTGCTCTCAAGCTCTCTCGTCGTCAGGGGCGTTGAGGAATTGTTCCTTCCGACAACATGCCCCGAATGGATCTTAGAATGGCATGGTGCAGGTAGGGCTTCCTGAAAAAGGCGCTGCCTTCTGGTAGATCGGCAACATCAATGTGATGATACCCGGATGTGGCGATGATTTTCACTGGCGGCCAGCGGTGGCGAACCGCCGCGGCAAGCTTTAGGCCGTCCATTGAGCCCGGCATGTCGATATCGGTGAAGATCAGACCGATGTCGGAGTGCTTGGATAGCAGTTCAATGGCAGCATCGGCATTGGATGCCTGGTAAACTTTCAGGCCTTCCGCCTCCAGCTGCCAAACGACGTCGAGCAAGATCAGTACTTCATCCTCGACGACGAGCACGGCCAGGTTATCAGTCATGGTGGGGGTGTCCTGCACACCTGGAAGTCCAGGGGCGCTTTAAACAACGCTTGACCCAGCACTACGATCCCTGAGTTCTTTGTAGCGAACTTTTAGGGCAGCTTCCGTGCTATGGTGAAGCAAGAACAATTAGCTGCATGGCTAATGCGGAGCGACTTGATGATGGACGCGGCTGCAAGAAACCTTGCTGGAGAAGTACCAGGAACGATTGTGCGACGCCGCCCTGGTTCAAGTTGGCGCCGTTGGAAGCACATCGGGATACACACCTTCCAGGCGATCACGGACATGGACACCTCCCTGCGATGCGCGGGAGTGGCCTTTTTCGGGTTCTTGTCCCTGTTCCCGACCATCGCAACAATCGTTCTTCTATATGGGCTGCTGGCTGACAGCGCTACCCTTACTCAGACCCTCGATCAGCTCCGATACATTGTTCCCGGCATGCCGCTGGACGTCGTTCGAGGGCAGTTGGCGAGCCTGATCAGCCAACCCGCCGCAACTTTAGGGTTCGGTCTCTTGCTGTCTGCCTGTGCGGCGCTGTGGAGCGGCTCGCGTGGGGTAAATGCGTTAATGTTTGCCATGTCGCGCGTGCGGGGGGAGCCGGAGCAGCGCGGCTTGATCAAGACGGTCTTTATGTCCGTCTCCCTGACAATTGCTGGTTCGCTCTTCATGGTGGTTTCTTTAACGGCAATGGCTGGATTGCCCGCTTTAACGCGGTTGTTGCCGTTTCCATCAGCAGCCGACTTGTTGATCCTTGCGGTTCGTTGGCCTGCGCTACTTGCACTATCCGTCGTCCTCGTTTCGGCCTTTTATCGGTGGGGACCAGACCGCCACCCTCGCAGGCTTCGGTACATTTGGCCAGGAGCGCTACTGTCCTCCGTCGCCTGGGTGCTGGCTGGGCTGGTGTTCTCGATCTATGTCGAAAACTTCGGTAACTTCGAAGCCAGCTTTGGATCGCTTACGGCGGCCATCGTACTTCTTCTATGGATGTACAACTCAGCGCAGGTGTTTGTCCTGGGCGCTGCGTTCAATGCGCAGCTAGAATATGAAGACGTGGCCGAAGCAGGAAAGCCAGGTCAAATAGAGTAGATGATGCCCTCGAAGAACTAGAGAGATATCGATCTGACCCCCATTGCACCAACCCGGACTGCTCGTTGTACTACTCGAGCACGCCTATCACGTGGCCGCTTGAACTAAAGCGGAGCGCGCAGGCGCCATCAGCCTACGTCCGCTTCCACTAAGCTTTTAACCAGAAGCGGACCGACTGCTCTCCACCCCTTAGCGGTTCTCAGGCTCATGACCTGAGTAGTCTCCCCAGGATACTTCGGGCATGTAGCCAAAGAACTGCGCTTCTGTGATTATCGATCAGCGTTCGTGCAGATCTTGGAAAACTGTTGGCAGCGCTGGCACCAAAGTCAGGTGAATGCACTGGACTGGTGTCTTTCGCCCCATACCAGAGGTGAACCGGAACATCGATCTCACTGAGGGCGAACGGCCATAGTGACAAGGCCAAAATTAGGTCTCGAGCGTAGCCGGCGGCGCCCTGAACAAAGCCTTCTTCAAGAACTTGCCTATAGTGTGTGGCAAAAGGCTCGGCATTGTAGATGGTGCGGTCGGCCTCACTGCTCATCTGACCTATCATGCTCCAGAGCCACTCCGATGTGGCGGTTTCGGCAATATGGCGTTCAACCCCAATTGGATCTTCTTCCACTTGCTGTCGAAGCCCATCCACGCCGGGATCCAGCATGCCATTGAAGCGCCGATGGCTCAGCTCATCCTGACCCGAGACGATTGCCACTGCCTCGACGAGTCCGGCGCGCGCCAGAGCCAGGGCAAATGGCGCCCCTTGTGAGAATCCAACGGACGCAGGCCGAACCAGATCGAGCTGATCGATGAGTTCAGCAATATCAGCAGTCCAAGTGGAAAAGCTCTTTTTCGGATCGAAATCGGACCGGCCCAGTCCAGGTCGATCAATGCCAATCAGGCGCACCCCCCAGATCATGCACGACATCTACGCCAAATCCAAGGCTGCCGCTCATTCCGGCGCCGCTGCACAACAGAACGCACCGCCCGTTCTCTGGTCCCCATTCCGACCAGGCGAGCTTTCGGCCATCGCTCAAAGTGATGCCTGCCTGGCGTTCAGGACCTTGGATGGAAATGTCGGACATAGGAACATCTCATCAATTCAGAAGTGAGTTTTCGACAGGCCATGCTGAGCTCGGCCTGTCGCACAAAACTAAGCGGCAGCCTGAGAAGTCATCGCTGATCGTCCTCGTAGAACAATGGCGGTGGTAATCACCAGCAGCAGATCTGCCAGGGGCAAGGCGAGCCAAATGCCAGCTTCACCAAACAGAGGTGGCAGAGCGAAGGCGAGTGGCACTGCATAGAGGTACGCACGAGCCAGGGACAAGAAAGCGGACCGTTTGGCGTCTCCGATACTCTGGAGGTAGCTGGCGATCATCATTATCGGCCCCATTGTGAAGTAGAGGGCTGTATAGAAAGGCAGAATCCGGCCCACCTCGGCAACCACACCGGGATCGTCGACGAAGAGGCCCCCGATGCTGTCTTTAAACAACAGCAAAATGATCTCGATCGCGATGCCATAGCAAAGTGCCGCACCAATTGTCTGTTTGAGAGCTCGGTTGGAGCGATCTCGAAGACCGGCACCATAGTTGTTGCCGACTACTGCCTGCATTGCCATGCTCAGTCCCAAGAGCGGGAGATAGGCGAACGTCATCATCCGGGTGACAGCGCCATATGCAGCGACCGTTTGGTCCTGATCTGCCGTGACATGCAGCCGGACACTCGCGAGCGTTGCGGCAGCACCAAGGGCAATACCCAAGAAACTCAGACTGCGAGGGGCCCCGAGGGCAAGAATCTCCGTCCAGCTCTTGAGAAAATCTGTGCTCGGCGTCAGCACGGCCAATTTGCCCTTGCCGCGGATGCGAAAAACCAACATCAGCCCAAGCGCCACGGTCTGAGCAAGCGCGGTACCCAATGCCGATCCTGCAACACCAAGGCCAAACCCGGCGATCAGGACTACGTTAGAAACGAGGTTGCCGAGCGTGACCACAAGGCCAGCCATGGCCATGAAGCCGATCTCGCCTTCAACTCGGAGGGCATCGGAGTGAAGCGACACCAGGAACATGATCGGAGCTGTGACAACCGAGATGGCAAGGAACTGATGTCCCATCTCGGCGAGGGTCGGATCAACACTCATAAAGCTTATTAGCGGGCCGCCAACGGCTACGAAAGCACCGGCAAGCACGACACAAATCAGCAGCGAAAGACCATGTGCTCCAGAAAAGGTCGACTGCGCATCTTCAATATGGCCGCCGCCCAGCTGTCGAGCGACCAGACTGGCCATGCCAGACGACACCATGGTTGAGAGCGCCACCAGCAGCATCGAAGCTGGAAACATGAGAGTGACAGCCGCCAACGCGTTTGGCCCGACGAAGGCACCTAGGAGAATGGCGTCGACCACTGTGAGCAGACCATTGACACTGGTCAGAAACACCATGGGAAGAGCTGTGCGAAGTAGGACCTTCGACAGTGGGCCTTGGGTAAACCCGTTTAAATGGGAAGACATGAGTGCAGCCTCTGGGCGGGCGGATCATCTCATGGGTGCTTGCCTTGCCATGAACCGCCTCAAGAGGAGCGATCAAGGTCATCAGAGCTGAACTTCACCTACGGAACATCCGGCAAGCGGCGGGTGTCAGCAACCGGCGCGGTGAATGCGCCATGCTAGAAGTTTTGTCAAGTTGGTTGCAGAAAAATCGCGACTCCGCGGGGGCAGCTTTCTGGGGTGCCGAAACAAGGAGCCGACAGTCCGCATTCCACCCAACCCCAATGGAGACGTGGCCAGCACCTGAGCTGAACAATTGCTGCGAGGGGCATTGCCGACTGCTCCCTTGGCGTTAGGGAGGCGTAGGGTAATGCAATAGGGTCGATCAGCCATCCGGACATCAAGTTCTAGGGTGGCCACAATTACGGCAGTCCCGATTAAGGGGCCGAATACGAGATGTATTCCGACATAGACAATGTCGAGACCAGCGTATTTTCTCGGCCAGTTAACCCAGAGGAATGTCGATCAGGCCCTCGTCAATCTTAGGAACACTAGGGTTCGCGCCGCTCGGTCCAGGCCCGCGTCAGACCTTCCTCAACCGGCACTTGCCCAACGTTGGTCTGAAGGCCATGCCAGCATGCCGGCGGATTATGCTGCTAGTTGACCGCCTCCGGCTTGCTCTAGCGCTGACCGTGCACCAAAACCGTTGTCTACTTGAAGAAAATTAGCACCCCCACGATGAAGGGGATTGAAGGGACTAATTAGTTTCGAATTGTCTTTTCCAGTCCATTTTGCTCGACTGACTGTTACTCAGCGCAAACCTGCGAAAATCTCAAAAGAATAACGATTACAAAGCTTTGCTTCATCTCTTCTTTTTATGGAACATTTGTTGTTAGGTGAGACTTTTACGAACGCAATCGGTTCGCCGAACTGGGCTTCGAAGGCGCTGGCCATTTCATTGGAGCGCAGGACGATCTCGGTCATCAGATCAAGATAATCGCCACGCTGCAGCGGATCGACCATGATAACGCGGCCCGTCCAATCGGGGGTGGTCAGCTCCCAAAGATTGCTGACCGGGGCGCCATCGGGATTGGCTTCCTCATTATACATCAGCACCTTGGTCGAAAGACGCTGGGCGAGGAGCGGCTCCTTCTCGTTCTGGTCGAGCAGACCGGCGACGCGCGGCGGTACGTAGGCGGTGACGAGCCCGGGGCCGAGCAGCTCGCCAAATACCACCGGGGCGTCGGAGATATAGACGACGTCGGCACTGGCAATGCCGGCACTGGCCTCTGCCTTGATGCGGGTGATCTGCTCGGTCGAGGACATGTCGTGGCTGACCATGTCGATGCCCGGATAGGCCGCCTCGAAGGCAGTCTCCACGGCGGCAATGCGGCTGGTGAAAGCGTAAACCGTCACCGTGCCTTCGGCCTGCGCCATCGGAAGCAGCTCTTCAGCCGAAAGGGTATCCAGGTCCTGATCCTGCGCAACAGCGGGAAAGGCCAAAGCCACGAGGGCGGTCGAGAGCAGCAAAGTTTTCTTGTCCATCATATCCTCCTCAGGAACGGCGCCTTATGCGCCTTAGGGATGCACATGCATTTGCACGATGGATGCGATATGCATGTGAACTTGCAGAAATAGAGCGTGCTTGTTTCCTCCCGGGCCCGCCCTTCAGTCGAAAGCGTCGATGAGCTGGCCCAAAGTTTCGAGATATTTGAGAGAAGCCTTGGGGTCTTGCTTGGCCATGGCCAGCACCAGCGCGTTGCAGACGGCCATCGGAACTGTGAGCGTCTGGAACGCATCCTGCGAACCGGTACGGGGTGCAAACAACAGGTGGTCAGCCGCCGGCACCAGCGACGGACCAACGCTGCCCGAGATCACCACCGAAGTCGCCTTTTTGGCGCGGGCATGACTGAGTAGGGCGGCGTAGTGGGTTGGCTGGCGTCGAAAGGCGAAGGCGACGATGGCATCGTCCCCGTTCATCCCCAGCACCTGCTCAGCGAGATCGCGGCCCTCACCGGTCAGCATGATCGTGTCACGGCCCATGCGGCGCAGACGACGATCGATCAGCACCGCCAACGCTTCGGCATTGCCTCGGGCGAAGACGTAGATGCGGCGCACCTTGAGCAGCGCCCGGGCGGCAGCGAGCAGCTTTTCGTCATCGACATAGCGCTGCAGACCCGCGAGCGCCTCGATTTCGCGATTGACCAGATCGGTGATAAGCCCTGCTTCGCTCGTCTGCTGAAGAGTGTTTCGCACGCGGGTCGCCGGATCAGTGCGGACGATGAATTCTTCCTGGATCGCGGCGCGGAAACCGGCATAGTTGGGATAGCCGAGCTTCTTGGCAAGGCGCGAGGCGGTAGCCTCATGAACACCGATGCGCTGGGCAAGGCCGCTAGCGGTGCCGAGGGCAATATCGCGCGGGCTGGCGATTACCTGTTTGATTAGCAGTTGCTCGGCCGGGGTCAGCGTTTCCGCCGCTTCCTTGACGCGCTCCAGAACGGACATTGGCTCCTCCAGTGCCCGCAATATGCACCATGCATGATACATTGCAATAGTTATTGTTTATGCAAGATATCTTGCACTGAGAGTAAAGGCAATGCCCTTCGGCCGAATAAGTAGATCGCCTTGGTTACGTGTCGCTGGGAAGAGGCGGCAGCTTTTAGGTGAGCCTAGTTTTTCGCCCACATGTCCGAAATGGGGCGCCATGGCCGCCTGCTATCTTGGTCAACGATCGTGAGGCACAAAGCTGGTGACCATGGATTGCTGTGCACAGACGCGAGCCCGTGTGCAACGGCAGGCCCAGTGTGACGCTATTTGATCCAGATGTTGATCATGGCGCTCCTGAACCTTCTATAGGACAAAGCTCTTCCGATCACGGCATCCAGACGGCCAGAAGAGCGGACTGCTGCTTGGAACGCTGCACCCGCAAAGAGCCGAGTTTTTGGCTACAGTACGTCCATCTTTCGCCTACCAATGCCGCGACAGAGGCTGCTTACACTCCTGCATATGGATTGTTTTCACTAGTCAACTTTTTCCCGTTGAGACACCGCTAAGTCGAAGTGCATCACGTCCTCGCGCTCGCCCATGGAGGTGTATAGCGCGATCGCTGGGTCATCGCCGTAGTCGGCTTGGACATAGACCACCCAGCAACCTCGTTGAGCAGCAAGATCGCGCAACTGGTTGATCAAGGACCTTGCAATGCCCTGACGTCGGTGGCTCTCAGCCACTGCTAGATCATAGATATAGATTTCAGACCTGGCTTGCTCGAACTTCTGGAGTTCGTAGGCAGCAAGGCCGCCTACCACGGTCTTACCATCTAATGCCACAAGTGCGATAAAATGGTCCTCTGCCAACAGGTCAGCTAAATATTGGTCACTCGGCGGCGCCAGAGCATAGGTTTCGGCATCTTCAAAGGCCCGTCCGAACAAAGCGTTCAACTGCCTCATCAGCAGCGCGTCGTCGGCACCAAGGAGCTTGATCACCACAGTCGTGTTTCCCCCTTCATGTTGTATTACCCGAGCGTAAAAGGTCATGACGGCTGCATCCCTCAAGGATCACCTGGGTTGTAAATTCCGAAATTTGAACAACGAACTGCCCTTCCGCTCCCACCTTACTGCAATTCCAGCATCGTCAGGAACCAACGTCTGCTTTTCGGCAACCAGCATCAGCGTCTAAACGGCCGATTTGAGGCGCATAACCGGCTGCTACTTGACGCGCCGATTATCTGCTGCGGCGACCGCCGTCTGTTCAATACGCCTGCGGCGCGTCTCAGAGCGCTTTGCCTGCTCGATCCATTCGAGAATGCCCCGGCGTGCTGAGGGTGGGAAGCCATCAAAATTCTGGCGGGCGTTGCACGCGTCAAGAGCGACTGCCAGATCTTCACCAATCTGCAGCTCGCCGGCAGCATCGAGACGCGTCCAAGACCCATCCTGGATCGCGCGTTCCATTACCTCTATGCCGCGCGCCGTCATTCGACCCTGCTCAAGCAGTCGCGCGATCCTGCCTTTGTTGACCGTAGACCAGCCACTCCCAGGGCGGCGCGGTGACATCAGCAGCATGGTCCGCGATTGGTCGAGCCGGCGCTGCAGGCTGTCGATCCAGCCAAAACACAGCGCTTCGTCAACCAGTTCGCTATAAGACACATAGAGGTCCTGGCCTTTTTTCCAGGTGACTACCCAGATGCTTTTGGATGTGGCGCCATTGCGCTCAAGCCAGTCGCGCCAAGCCGATACGCTATCGATCTCAACCTGCTGGTAGTCACCCATTGCCTCGGGCCTAGGCAATGGCAGTTACCGCAAGGACGAACATGGCCAGGCTCCCCGAAAGCAGGGCAACGGGTGGGTTGGTCGTGCGACGCGTATTGGCCACCACTAAGCCAAACAACGCCCAGGCGACGGCCCCAGCATAGATCCAGCTGCCTGTTGTGAAGGCGACGACTGAACCCAGAATACCCGCCATCAGAACGACCGCCAATGCGAGGCGTGTGCCGATATGAACCCCAGACCGCCGAAGTGTCGAAGCCGTGTTCACAAAAACCGCTGCCGAGACCCAGCCGGTAAAAATCTGGAATGGCGCCGACACGAACCAGAAGCTCAGCCCGGTAGGCGCCTCATTGGCAATGGCAGCAAGGATGGTGAGCAAGAGCGCGAGCTCGGCCCAGATGATTGCTACGCTTACCCAATCGAGCCCGCGCTTTGGCACCCATGCCTCCCAAGCGATGTTGCCGGCAAACAGTACGATGGCAAGCCAGCCAATCTGGCGCAGCAGGGGGTCTTGAAGATTTCCGGGCAGCACCTGCCAGAGCCCGAAGGCGATTATCGAGGCGAAGATCAGACCCCAGATCGCAAACGCCCAGTCAATGGGGACAAGCGGATTTTGCAGCTTCGCTGATCGGGATGGTGTTGTCTCCGGCCACTTCCTCAGCTCAGGCCAATAGGCCATCACCACCTGGCCTATCGCCAGTACGAACACGAGAGCGGCGCGGACACCGTCAGCGGAAAAGTAAAGTTCCATGGAAGCGCATCCTGGGATAGAGTGTTTCAAGTGATCGACAGAATAATTATATGGATCAAATGATACAGTCAAGGACGATAAAAACCGATGGCCAGACCTGAGGGCGCACGTGATGCCAGGCACGCGGAGCGCCGTTTGGCAATGATCAAGAAACTGCGTGCGCGGCTCGGGGAAGCTGGCGCTACGCACCCATCCTGGCGCGATCTGGCGGCAGCCGCCGGCGTGGGCCTGTCGACCCTCAGCCATTACTTCGGGCGCCGCGATGAAGTGGTTAAGGCGGTGCTGGAACAGGATCTAAGCGATGGAGAAGAGCCGCTCTCCATCATGGCCCAGCCAAGTGGCCCATTCGCGCAGTCGATCCGGGATGCAGTCGCGCACCTGTCCGCCGGTCTGTCACATGGCGGGTTGAGCCGTGCCTATGCCACCGGATTAGTGCAGTGCCTGCGCCATCCCAGCCTTGGGCCAGCGTTCCTTGAAACAGCGCTCGAGCCGACAATTCGTGCGGTCGAAGTACGCCTTCAGGCCCACGTCGACCGGGGAGAAATGGCGGGCGACCCGCGTGCCGCAGCGTTGATGCTTATCTCACCGCTACTGATTGCTCATCTGCATCAGCGCGAGCTGGGCGGCACACAGGTACGGCCCCTCGACCTTGAAACGTTCTCTGCACTGCTGGCGGAAAGTTTTATACTCGCGCATGCAAAGATCGTGCAGTCAAAATGACGCGCTGGGCAGAAAGAAGTCGCTCAGAAGGAGCAACTGCTTAGCAAGTTGGTTTACCGATGCTGATGTCACGCCCTCCACCCTGAACCTGCTCTCTGGATTGCACATAGAGATGTCCGCTTTTGGGAGCGACTAATGCGTTGCTGATGGCAGAAATGGGGCGCCTATTAGACTGGCACTCACCTAATCAACTACGGACTCATAACGCTATCTAACAATGGCGACCTACCGCTCAGCAAATCCCACAGCCACTCACTCCGACGCTCGCCAAGTTCCGTCGTCACGCTGGGTTAGAATCTCGATACCGGCCCGGCGATAACCTGCGCGAGGATCTACGTTGGCGTCGTCTCGTAGCAATGCGTTCTCTAGCTTTGTAACGACAACAACAGGCCATTGCGCGAGATGTTCTTTCACCTCATCGACGGTTCGTCCCTCTTCACGCATCCAAGCCCACGAACGCTTTATCGGGTTCTGGTGCTCATTGATTGTATTGGCACACCATGGCTTGAACTCTGACGATAACCACAACTCATGGGCCGCGCGACTGCGGAAAAGGCAACGACGTTTTAGGTTATCCGATGAAACGTCATCGCCGACGGCAAGCCAATTGGTGATTACTCGAAAGGCAATCGTCACCACCTGGTCGCGGATACCATTAGGCGACCGCGCTTCCTCGATAAGAAACTTCACGCGGCGATCGATCTGATCGGCTTTAATTGGGATGCGGGGTGCCATGACTGATACACTGTATGAGCGGAATCCCTTTATGCCGACACGCTATGCCCTTGACCAGTTCGGTTAGCGCGCCAGAGGCAGTTTTGCCCTGGAAGGGCTGGTTAGCGATGTCTGCTATTAGCGGCGCGCGAGAGCGCGCTGAACGTCCAAAATGGGGCGCACTGTTGCCTGACTTTCCAGCCTGCATCGAAATGCCGGGTGGGGATGCCACGTAGTGCGTTTGGAGACCTTTGCGCCTGCGCCAGAATTCCTACGCCGCTCGGCGCTGAAAGCTAGTCTTGCGGGGCCCTGATGCTTTAGTCAGCGATGATGCTTCAGTTGTAAACACAGCCACAATCCGGTCCAGCTCACTCGCCTGACCTTCTGTCTGCTCAATGGCCGCGTTGGTCTGTTCCACCAAGGCAGCATTGTGCTGGGTCATCTCGTCCATAGTCCTGACCGCGATGTTGACCTCTTCAATGGCAGAGGCCTGTTCGCGGCTCGCACGGGCGATGGCGCCGAGGGCCGAATGGTTCTCGGTGACTGACGCCAGGATGTCCGACAGCTTTTCGGCAGCCTCGGCGACGAGCTTGGATCCACCTGCGACTTCGCCAACCGATTGCTCGATCAAGCCCTTGATCTCTGCCGAAGCACTGGCAGCGGACTGAGCCAATCGACGCACTTCCACTGCGACGACCGCAAAGCCTTTGCCAGCGTCTCCTGCCCGGGCCGCCTCGACCGACGCGTTGAGTGCCAGCAAATTGGTCTGGAATGCTATGTCGTCAATCAGGCCGATGATGTTGGAGATCTTGGAAGAGCTCTGTGTGATGCGCTCCATTGCATGGTTAGCCTTGC
>JAESFH010000149.1_pt1 | contig 51277 bp, 40 predicted proteins | sample 9269381 | NCBI WGS metagenome assembly JAESFH01 (sample SAMN14504062, study PRJNA617094) | algae metagenome | isolation source: Aphanothece sp. CMT-3BRIN-NPC111 and co-occurring heterotrophs from well... | place: USA: Clark Mountains Wilderness, California | collected 2010-04-18
CCGTCGGCCCCTGGATGCGGAAGTATGCGGCCCGGCCTTTTTCGGTAGATCCGCTCCACGCGAACCACGTTTCGCTGATGTTGCCTTTGATCTCGTCCATCTTCGCCTGGGCGACTCTTTCTTCCTGGATCCCGACCCATTCGCTGGCGAGGTCCAGCAGCATCTCGCGTTGCGCCTCGCTCAACTCCGAGCCTTTGATTCCTTCCGGTTGAATCGTCACTCCGTCCTGACCCTGTCCAAGGACGAGATCACGCACTTGGAAGCCGAGAATGGCTTTCTTGCGCTGCGCGGGATCGAGTGAACTCATCAGCTTGAATGCCTTGTCGATTTCGCGGCCAAGCGGACGGACCGATTTCCCTTCCAACTCATAGATCGCCGGCTGCGCGCCGGTATGGCTGGGGGCGAGCGTGCCTTGCGCGCCAGCCAGCGTGATGTTGATCGCGAGATGGTGTCCGCCGAATTGGATCATCCACGGCTCGGTCGCGCTCGGCTGTCCGAGAAAGGAGATATAGTACTCATCACGACCAAGATTTCGGCGCGTAGCTTTCCGTAGCACCTCGTCACTTTCGACGATCTGCAAAACCTTCTCGTAACCCTGCGGACTGAGCGCGGCTGCGAGCACGCGCATCGCGGCGGCACGCTGCCGCTCCGCGAGATCGCCCACGCGTAATCCTCCGCGTTTGAACATACCGGGCGGAAAATAGTGCCAGCGCTTCCGCTGCGCTTCATCCCTGAAGTCGTAGATCAACTTGCCTTGCTGGCTCTCGTCCAGCGTGGCGACGAACTCATTAGCCGCCGCGGCGATCTCTCTTGCAGCGGATTGCGGGATGTCTTGCGCTGCCGAAATCGACGCGAGACAGCATGCGATCGTGAGTCGTAGAAACATGCCCTCTGTTAGCACCAGCCCGGCTGCGTCCTGGAGTTAAACCAGTCGCGCTCTGTGGCTGCTGCGTCCATGGCAATCTCATCGGAACCGCAGCACGCCTGTGATCGGCCGTTACTACGGCACACCAGATCGATCCGCTTCATTCTGGCCGGAGCTGTTGTGGCACATACGTTCTGATGTTGCGCTGAACATGTTTCTCGGCGCCGATCCAAGGGCCGATCAACAGCAGATATAGCAAGAAAGCTGCGACTCCTCCCACGAAGGCAATGAGGAACGCAGCCGCCACAATTTCACCTGCACGACTCAACCATCGCGGCATACGCTTCGATACAGCGGCCCAAGCCATACTGCCTAGTGCGAGCAGTCCGATCCCTCCGGCAATCACTCCGAGAAGCACCAACACCGCAAAATACGTCTTCCCCATTGCGGCCCACTTCTGTTCCTGGGCGATCCGCTTCACGTCGCTGAACTCCCGAATGCCGCTAATCCCTCCTCTGAGAGTGAGTACCGGGAGTGTATTCCCCTCGACCAGAAGAGACATTCGAATACCATCCAGCGGCTCTAAAACACGAAACCGACCGTGATCGTGTCCCCATCAGTACTTCTTTGAACGGCTATTGAGGTCTGCGTGACATCGGGACGGGTGACGGCCGTCGCCTGAGCGCTGAGTAGCCGGAGTTCTTGGGGAATCGGAACGGCAATAGGCAAAACGACGTCTTCTCCGCGGATAGTTTCAGTCCCGCTGTTCCAGACGTAGAGCTCGATCGAAGAGACGTCGCGCGTGATCTTTTTTCCATCTTGATCCAGAACGGCGAGCTGCGACGACGGCAGACGCTCGGGTGAGATGAGAAGGACACGATTCGGGTCAACCACGAACGCGAGAGCCTTGAACCGTTTTTGTGCTTGGTAGAAGTAGACCGATAGCACTAGGCCGACGACGCCAACCACGAAACTCACCCCGCTCAGAACCCCTTTCGTCGTAACTTTCACGTCAGAGGAACTCTACACCTAGCGAAATGATCCGGTCGCGCGCGCAGGAGTATTGTTCTGGCGTATGAACGCATATACCTGCTCAGTGAGAGCCTGCGCGTCAGGCGAAATATCGGACCAGAGGCGTGTAGTCGCTATCGCTCGTTCGCAGAAGTCGACTTTTGTATTAATAGTTCCGCTCGCCGCAGCATATGATGCCTGGCGAACTTTCTGCGACGGATCTTTGATGATCTTCGTTTCGATAAATCTACCGAGCGAGGCGCCGGCGTACGTCTCTTGTCTGACATTTGCAATGTTCGCGTCGTGCTCACCGTAGCTGAGCAAAACTGCTTTGATTGCCGTCGGCGTCAGAAGATTCTCAATCTCGCGACATGGAAGTGAGTAGAAGCGATCCCCCAAACTCCGTCGCAGCGTTTCGTGACGGTCTGCTTTCGCGGACCCTGGTTTCGCGTCGTCCTTGTCCGCGATCAAGAAGAGCGTGCCGCAAAGACGGTCAACATCGGGTCCTTCGTCATCCAAAAACGACCAATGCACGACGTTTCCACCACCATACTCGACAAACGAGTAGTGTAGATCCTCTTTATAGAAGTGCGCCCGTCGCTCCGTCGTTGCGCCTCCACATTTCTCGATCTGCAGCAGCTCTAACCACCGGGCCAAATAGCGGCGGTCGGTAATTCCCTCGACCCAAATGGTGCAATTGCTCAAGAAGACCGATGAGTTGCGGACGCCTAGGAGCTCAAGAGGACGCCGATCTTCCCGGCTGACGTTGCATACGTCGAACAACGCACGTCGCTCTGAGCCGGTCTCCCCCTCGAGTTGCTTGTCGAACGCGAAGACGGAAACGCTGTCGATGTCCACGGTTAAATCCAAGAAGTGATTGGAATGTGTCGTTAGGAAATACTGATGCCGCGGAAACTTCGGGCCGCTTAGTACTTCCAACAAAACGCGCTGGAGCCACGGATGGAGGAACAGTTCTGGTTCCTCGATGAAGACCAGCAGATGTTCATCCGCTCGTTCGAACAGCGGAAACGTGAGAACTAGGAGTGACTGAATACCATCGCCTAAATCGTGGACGGGCTTCTCCTGTTCGTCGCCGATCTTGATCGTGAGAACGGTGCTGCCTTTCCTCGGAATGAGAGCGACCGGTTGACCTTTAAAAAATGATTCGCCAATCCAATGCTCAAACCGCCTGAGCCGTCTTCGCCCTTCGAGATCACCAAGAGCGAGGTCTTCGACGCTGGTGAATAGGGTCTGACCAGTGAACACTTGGACATGCTTCGCACCTTCAAAATAGGCGCGGCGAGTGCAATCGGCTAACACGTCGTCCTGACCACGCGCCGTGATGTCTCGAAGGCTCCGCAGCACGGGGACGTACAGCTTCGCCGCCGTGGGGAAGCTGCCTGCGGGGAGTCCACTGCTCGCCACCCGCTGATTGATCTGAGCGGCGATGTTCCTCGCGTGTCCCAGTGCTTGGTGAGCGTGGCTCGACCGACCAACGTCACGCCCCTGCGTGTCTACCGCTGAATCTACCTGCCCTCGCATCGCGATGTCAGAAACTAGCTTAAATTGCTTATCGAGCGGTAAACCCTCGGTGAATCGGACGGGACCGGCGAGACGATCTACGAGGATGCGCGTGTTATTAACGTCGCGGATGTTCCACTGGTCGAACTCAGCGATTATCCGCTGGCCCTCCCGGCGTGCGGTCTCCCAGAGCTTCGCGTATCCATCAAGGTCGCTCCAAGTCGCAGCCTGAGGGTAGCCGGTCAGCTTTTCGGCCGCAACAAGTGTGCGCATGAGCCGACTCTTGCCACTATTGTTCGGACCCACAAAGATGTTGATCTTTGCTAGAGGAGCTAACTGCGTCTCATCCGGCGGTGAATCTGTGACGCGGTACCGCGCATCGGAATTTGGAATAACAAGCCGCTCAAACAGGTAGGTGCTTTGAGGTCCGGCAGTTAGCATGTGGGACGGCGACTTTGATCGCGCACTCGCGATGACATCATCAGCAGGCATTGGACATAGCGAGATCGCAGTCTTGCGCTCGCCGTATAGATTATGGTTCGATCCGCGGCCACATCCACCGGATCAGTCTCAGGGCATCATGAAGTTGTTGATCCCGGTGTCGGGCAATCGCATGACCAGCAATGACGGTCTTCGAAAAGCAGTCCACAACTTTGCTTCGGTTGAAGTCGAAGTTCAGCCCCGCTCTGCTCTGACGCTGGCCATAGTGCTGGAGCAGCAGCAGGACGATTTCCGAAACGTCAGCTGCTATCTTGCTCCTCGAGAACCGCAATTTTGTAAACGCAATATATCCGCGACTGAGGTTCTCTGTGACAATTTCGGGTAACACGCTGATTGTCACGCCCTCCAAAATGAATCGTGCATTGCGAGTCACCAACCGGTGCTGTCCGAGGGGTGGATCTGCTTCATCACAGACATCGGCGAGGCAGCGAAGTGCGAGGGCGTTATTTGCCCACTTCTTTCCTTGCCGAGCTGTGTCGGCAGTCCGCGCGTCCAAGAGGCGAGCTTCGTCTAGAAGCGAAGTCTCGTCGAAGCGGCCGTTCGAGAAAGAACGCCGCACGGCTGCGAGAGCGGAGGCATAGTACGGTGCGGCACTCACGTTTCCGAACTTTTGGTCGTGAATGATGCGCAACCGCTTGGTCTCAGACGCGAAGACGAATTCACCAAGCTGATTGGCTGATATCCGCGGCAGTTGAACGCCAGGTTGTAGAATCTGAACCATATCGTGCAGTGTTCGCGTGCCGGTGTTTCGAGCCGCCGCAGTCCCGCGGCTTTTTCACAGTGTTGTTCTCGTTCCGGTGGCGCACTGATGGCATCTGATTACCAAAAAACACGCTTACGTGGCAATGATAAAATTCCGCAAAACTCCCAAATCCACAGAATGTTGTGGATTTCTGGCCGAATCGCGGCGTGAGAGCACTACGGCCGCGGAGGCCCCTGAACGGGTGACGCGCGGGATCGGGCGCGACCACATTTCATCAGGCGCTCGCCGGCGCCCTACGAGATCGAGTGGCGAACTCGCCTGCTTTCGCAGGAGATCATTGTCGCAGAAGCGAATGGACGACTGCTCGGCTTCATGAGCCTGGCGAGAGAGGCGGATTTTGCCTATATCACGCCGAAGCCGTTGGCGCGTGACGAGGACGCGGTAACTTCCAGCCGCGCGATGTCATCGATTCTGGAGCGGAAGAGCGCACGAATCGCGGCGGCACTGCTGTCCGGGGCCCTGCTTCATTTCACCGTCAATCTCACGCCGTGGTGGCCTGCGGCGTGGGTCGCTCCCGTCCCGCTGTTGCTCGCCTCGTTCCACGCGAGCTCGCGCGGCGAGACGCGGTGGCTCTGCGCGATCGCGCTGCTCCTCGGGCTGTCGAGTAACTTCGTCTACTACACGCTTCTGGCCGGGCGGCTCGGCGCAGGGGTGATCGTCCTCCTGCAGGTCATGCAGTGGAGCCTCATCGTTAGCTACACGCGCACCATCGTGCGTCGCTCATCCCATTGGGCAACGGTGTTCGCTTACCCGCTGGTCTGGGCCGGGGTCGATACGCTGATCTCAACTTTGTCACCGCACGGGACATTCGGCAGTCTCGCCTACACCCAGATGGACGCGCTGCCGGTGGTGCAAATCGCGGCGCTGGCCGGCGCACCGGCAATCGTGTTTGTCATCAGTCTTTTCGCATCCTGTGTTGCGCTTGCCTGCTATCGGCGAACTCCGCGGCTGAAGCCGGCATTCGCGTACGGGGTGCCGGCGACGCTCCTCGTGGCGGTGATCGCTGGCGGCGCGTGGCGTTTAGCAAGTAGTCCTGCGCCATCCAAAACGATGCCCATCGGAATGGCGGCAGTGGATGAGTTTTTGCGGCCGGGAACTCCTCCGGAAAAGGCGGCGGCGGTCTGGCAGGCGTATGATGCCACGGTCGCAGCGCTCGGCGCTCAGGGCGCGAGAGTGGTCGTCCTGCCGGAGAAGATCGAGGTCAAGGCAGCCGACGCGACGGGCCGCAGTGCAGCGTTAGGGGAACTGGCGCGCCGGACCGGCGTGTATCTCGTCGTGGGCATCGGCGTCACGACCGACACCGGCTGGATGAATCGCGCATGGCTCTTCGGCCCAGGCGGCGAGCTTCTCACTGCCTATGACAAGCAACACCTGGTGCCCGGTCTGGAGAGCGAAATGACTGCCGGTAATGCAGATGCCGTGCAGGAGATCGATGGGCAGCGATTCGGCGTCGCGATCTGCAAGGACATGCACTTTGCCGGCCTCGGCCGCAGCTATGGCAGGCGCGGAATTTCCGTGATGCTCGAGCCGGCCTACGACTTCGTTCGCGATGCATGGATGTCCGCCCGCATTGCTGGCATGCGCGGGATCGAGAGCGGTTACGCGGTCGTGCATGCCGGGCGCGAAAGTTTTCTCTCTGCGAGCGATCGCTATGGCCGGTTCATCGTCGAGAGCCGCAGTGCGCCGCTGCCGGGAGTCGCCGTGGTGGCGCGGGTTCCGCTCGCCACCGGCGCGCCGACGCCGTACGCGCGATTAGGCGATTGGTTCGGCTGGAGCTGCCTCGTCCTCGCGCTCGTGATGAGACTCTGGTGGTAGAGCGGGGTCAGTCTATGAATTTCGACGTTTGCACGCAGTAACGACTGCATCTGCGGACCAGCGGGATTCACGGCTAAAGTGCCAAGTCGCCGCGATTCTGGAGCGACCTCTTCCGCCATAAATCTATGACTGACAAACACGTGTGGTTCGTGACCGGTGCCGGCCGCGGCATGGGCGTTGATATCGTAAAGGCGGCGCTCGCGGCAGGTCACGCCGTGGTCGCGGCAGGCCGCAAAACCGACGCGGTCGCCAAAGCCCTCGGCGAGGCCGACCAACTGCTCGTCGTCCAGCTCGACGTCACCCGCCCCGAACAGGCCAAGGCGGCCGTAGCCGCCGCCATCGAGCGGTTCGGCCGCATCGAGGTTCTCGTCAACAACGCCGGCAACTTTTACGCCGGGTTCTTCGAGGAACTCTCGCCCGAGGACTTTCGGGCGCAGATCGAAACTAACCTGTTCGGGCCGGTGAACGTCACCCGTGCCGTGCTTCCCGTCATGCGCGCGCAGCGTTCCGGACTGGTCGTGTCGATCTCCTCGACGGCGGGTATTTCCGGCAACGCGTTCACCTCAGCCTACGTTGCGTCGAAGTTCGGCCTTGAGGGCTGGATGGAATCGCTCACTCCCGAGATCGCGCCGTTCGGCATCCGCACCATGCTTGTGGAGCCCGGGTTCTTCCGCACCGAGCTGCTCACGGATGACTCGACCAAGTGGCCGGAGCCGTCGATCGACGATTACGCCGAGAAGACCCGCGAGACCGTCGCGGCCTGGAAGGGAATGAGTGGCCTGCAAGGAGGTGATCCCGCCAAGCTCGCGAAGGCGCTGATCCAGCTCGCGGGCGAAGCCGAGCCCCCGCTGCGCTGGCCCGCCGGCGCCGACGCGGTTGAGGCCTTCGAGCAGAAGGCCCGGGCCCTGCTCGCCCAGGCCGACGCCTACCGGGAACTCTCCTCGTCGCTCGGGCACGACGCCGCCAAGTAGACTTCGCGCAAAACGAAGTGGAGTCGGCATAAGGTCAGTCCGTAATGTCGCTGTTCTGTCACGCGAGCAGCCGTGTGCCCCGATTTGAGAATCAAGAACGGACGCCTTCATGCCACCTTCGTTTAGATGGGCAACCGAAGCAGACTTCGACGCCCTCGCGGACGTGATGTTCGCGGCGGTTGAGGGAAGGAGAGAGCCCGTACACGGAGGCGCAGCGCCAGGCGTGGGTTCCTGAGCCCCGCCGCGGCTCCGGCCTTCGGACAGCTGCGATCGTCCGCTCGCTGTTGAGCGCCTCGGCAATGGGACGTTCGGAGTCGGGCGTGCATTAGTGTAGTGCGGTGTCGACTCACCCGCACCGAAGGCGAGTGCGCACCGCCTCGTCACCTGCTCTGCCTCTGACGGTACTGGCACCGCGCTCCGGGCCTGTAGCGAACGCGAGCGGCCCGTAAGCAGATCTAAAAATCGCGGCTGCGAGTAGCGATGTACCTCGTGCCTATCAGAGGCTCGACCGCAAACAGAAACAGTCGACCTAAGGCGGCAATTCTGTTCGATTCCTTTGTTGCGAATTACGGGTGCCCACTATGTCGCTGTCTGCCTCCGAAAGAAAAAAACTCCTTGCGCGCAAAGAGTTGAAGCCGGCTCTCGATGCCCTGCGCGCGGAATTTCAACGCGGGCGACTCACCCTGTACCTCGGTGCAGGCGTTTCTCGGGATAGCGGTTTGCCGAATTGGAACACACTCGTCGCTTCACTTTACTACAGCGCGGTAAACAAAGACTGGAATCCGGAGTGGATCGCGTTCCCGAACTACCTCTATGCGCTCGGAGAGTGGCTGCTGACGAAGTCAGGCGAGGCGCCTGAAGTCATCGCAGGGAAGGTTGAGAACTACTATGGCTCAAGCATCAGATTTGCCGAGGAACTCAAGCGCACCTTGTACCTTCCATGGCAGCAAATCGGTGGAGCGATAATGCCGCCGCCCCCACAGCAACTACGACACGGAAATGCGCTCGTCGATTCCGTCGCGACACTTTGCGAAGCGACGGTCAACAGACGCGGGTTACACGCAGTAGTGACTACGAACTATGACTCACTCTTGGAGCAGTCGCTCAGTCAAGGAAGCGCGAAAGACAAATTCCAAGCTATCTGGAAATCGGCGGAAAAGCTTTCTCGGAGGAAAAAGCCAGTTTTTCACGTGCATGGCTATCTGCCCGCTGACGGACGCGGGTCACCTTATGAAGAAATCATGTTGACCGAGGCGCAGTATCACGGCGCGGCAAGTGATCCGTACTCGTGGAGCAACATGACAATGATCCAGTGTTTCTCGGCTTCTACCGGCCTGATGATCGGGATGTCTATGACCGACCGAAATCTACGGCGCCTGCTACATGCCTTGAACCGTACGCAACTGAGTACGAAACAATACGTCATCCTGAAGACGCCCGAGCCGCCGTTGATGAGCAAGTGCGACATCGAGGAGGTGAACGCGAGGGCAGTCAAATACGCGCAGCGGTTCGCCGGATCCGGGCGGAAACAGGGCGGTAAACCAGGAAGAGCGATGCAAGCTATCCTTCACGAACTCGTCCGGCAGGAAAAGACGATCGCTGAGATGGCACTCGGTAGAATGGGTGTAGAACCGATCTGGGTTCAGCGACATGAGGAGGTGCCAGTACTCGTCGAGGCAGTGGGTCGCTGAACAACTGGAATCGACAAAGCGTCGATTGTGCTCGGGAGGGGCGTAAGAACTGCGGTTCGACGGAGTTCGCGAGCGCGAGGTCGGCGGCGCCTGGGTGGCTTGGCTGGCGCACTAGATCGGGCCCGCCATATTTGTCACGCGGTCGCAGGCGCCTCAACACGTGTCTCACCGCTTCGCCCGCCGGAGAAGAACCCGACGTCGTGCAAGGTCCACATCGCGGTGATCTCTTTCTCGCCGCACTCTGAACATCCAAGGAGCAGCGGTCGCGCGTGAAAAACTCGAAGCAGGCCCGAAATCGATTCGACTTCGCGGATGGCCGCACTGACAGCAGGCTGATCAACTCTATGGCGTTACCATTCCAGACCACGGTGAGATGGGCGACCGAAGCAGACTTCGACGCCCTCCTGGACGTGATGTTCGCGGCGGTGAGGGAAGGAGAGAGCCGGTATACAGAGGCGCAGCGTCAGGCGTGGGTGGCTGAGCGCCGCCGCGGCTCCGAGTGGCGAGCTCGCCTCCTTTCGCAGGAGATCATTGTCGCAGAAGCGGATGGACGACTGCTCGGCTTCATGAGCGTGGCGGAGGGAGGCGGATTTTGCCTACATCAGAGCCGAAGCGCGCGGCGCAGGTTTGTTGCTTCGCGGCCGAAGTGCTGGGGCATTGAGCGGCATGGCAATCTCGACGCGTGAGGCAACCCAGCGTGTCTCGGGGCCGCGGTTACGCCTCGATAATGCCATGGCGGATCGCATAGCGGACGACGTCGGCAGCCGACGTGAGTCCCAGCTTGCGCATCACCGCGGCGCGGTGGACCTCCGCGGTGCGCGCGCTGATCCCGAGCTCGGCCGCGATCTGCTTGTTGGCTTTGCCTTCGGCAATGAGACGCACTACCTCACGTTCGCGGGCAGTAAGATGGTTCTCCGCCGGTTTCGCCATCGCGCGGCGCAAGATGATTTCCCCGACCGCCGGCGTGAGAAAGGGTCGGTGCTCACCGGCGGCTTTAATCGCGGCGATGAGCAGCTCAAAGGATTCTGTCTTCCGGATGAAGCTTTTGATTCCCGCTTCGAACAACCGCTCGATGATCTCCTCGTGCGCCTCCGAACTGTAGATGACGACTTCTACTTCCGGATGCTCTTTCCTGATGGCACGGGCGAGGCTCAGCCCGTCGGTGTCGGGCATATGGAAGTCGAGAACGACGACATCCGGGTGGTGCCGGGCGACTTCTGCGATTGTTTCGCGACCGTTGCTGGCGACTGCGCAGACCTCAAGCGCAGGATCGTTGCTCACGAGAAGCTGGGTTCCCGCCACCAGCACAGGATGGTCATCGGCGAGAACGAGACGGAGCTTTTTCATCGGGCGGCACCCGGAAGCAGATCGCCCGGGGGTGCCGACTACGGTCTACGGAATCTGGAAGCGAAAGTTCCGCAATCGTGGGTCGCGGAAAACATCTCAGAGCCGCCTGTCGCGTCCGGTGGCGCGCCGGCGGGGCGCAGGTCTATCGCACTGCGAAGGCGGCCGGCCGGAGGCGTGATCCACGTGTTCTGCGGATTCAATCCGGAGGGATGATCCAGCGCGCGGCCGAGGCCGGTGCCGGTGCCCTCTGCGTGCGGGGCAGTGGCTGACTTCTCGAAGACCTCCGCCGCATCTCCACGGAATGCCCGGCGCCGTTGACTGCCGGAACAGAAACAACCGCAGCGGCGTTGAACTTGACGGCTTTAACCCGACAACGGCGCGATGACGAATTACAAGCGGGAGTGTCAGGAGTAGGAGTCAGTGCTGACGTCGACACAGCGGACCGGTCATTCCTCGACGATCACCGGGGTGCCGACTGTCGCGGCCGTGAAAAAGTTTCGGGCCATCTCCGTCGGCATCCGGACGCAGCCGTGCGACGCCCGGAAGCGCGGGACGAAACCGGCGTGCATCCCATAGCCGCGGGTGAAGCGCAGAAAATACGGCATCGGCACGCCCCGGTATTCCGTTCCTGCCGGCTGCGGATCGCGCGTCCGATCAACGTCGCGAGCGACGACTTCGCCGGCCGCGTTGACGTAGCGACCGTACTGACTGGAGAAGTGGTTCGCGCTCTTTTGGATGACGCGATAGCTGCCCGGCGGCGTCTCGAACCCCTTCTTCCCTGAGGAAATGTTCGATTCGCCGATGATTGTTTCGCCTTTGTAGAAATAGGCGCGCTGCTCGCCCAGGTTGATGACGATCTTTGGCGGGCCGGACCCGGCCTTGGGATTCCAGAAGGCGGGTTTTGGTCTGGGCGCGGCGGCCGCGGTGCGCTGCGCTTCGCGAATTGCTTCGACGCGCGCTCTCTCCTGTCGTGCGGCCAGCCCGCGGCCCCATTCATCGCGAACCGCGCTGCAGCCGCTCGCGCTGAGCAGGATGATAAGACCCCACGGCAGGTGGATTCCTGCCTTGCGGATCTTCGTCGTTCTTATGCTCATGCTCGTGCTCAAATCGTTTTTCGTGTCTCAGCACGGTGTGTTCGGGATTCGAGGCTCGGCAGAGCAAGCTCGTGACAGCAATTCTCGACAACGCGGCTGCGCCGGTCACGGGGACCCGCTTTGGCCCGACATCCTGCGACATTCGTATTCGCGCACGGGAGGACGGCGAACCTTCGCGCGCGGCCGAGATACGCGTGCAGATATGTCCTCGATCAGTCTTACGACAAGCGAGAGCGTGCCGGTCAGTCGTCGTACGTGCCGGCAGCTCCCGCGCCGGAGCGTCGTCGCGACACAGGTGCCGGTGCAGGTACCCTCGTCGGAGTCACAGCAGGTGCGGTGACGACAGGCGTGGGAGGCGGCGTCGCTGTCGGCGGGATCAGGGCGCCTTCGGGATCGCGCGGGAACTTCGCGTAGGGGAGCCGCGCGCCAAGGAAGAACGTCTGGTCGGCACGGATGGCTTCGGGCGCGAGGAACTGCTGGGTGCCGGACGCTCCGACGATGTCGTCCTGATCTACGCCATCGCCACTGATTCCGATCGCGCCGATGAGCTGGCCATTCCGATAGAGCGGGAAGCCGCCGGGAAAAATGGTGATGCCGTTCGGAAAACGCGGATCGGGCGGCGCTTGCGACAGGCTCTCCTGCAGGCCAAAAAGCGGCCCCGGCCCCTGCACGTCGATGCCTGGCGGGTAATGCATTTGCGCGAGGAAGCCGACGGTGCGCGTCGAGTATGCGCTGGTGTTGCTCGAGAAACCGACGGCGGTGCGCGCCTTCTGCACGGAAACATCCCAGCTGAACATCGTCGCGTCACCGGTCCGAAATGTTCCGAGGACCGTCGGACCGACGCCAGGCAGATCGGGATTGTTCACGACGGAGATGAAGACATCCATGCGCGTGCCAATCGGGAGGCGAATGCCCGCGCGCGTGGTCCGGACGCGATCGGCAGCGAAATGGATGATGCTCGCGACTTCATCGGCGCTGAGGCGTGCTTCACCATTGATTGGCGTGGCGATCGGGTCGGCGATGATCGGCTGGCGAATCTCGCCCTGCACGCCCGCGAACGTGGCGACGGCATAGGGAAACGGCGCGGGTGAGCCCTGGATCGGAAAATGAGCGGCTGCGTTGCCGCGGACGCGCAATGGACCCGCGCTCGTCGAGCTCGCCGTGTACGCGAGGCTGAAGCCGTTGATGAAGACTCGGTTCGCGGTGATGCCAGCCGGAGGTGCGAAGCCACGCTGACCCGCGAGAGCGACATCTTCGTCGCGATCATATCCGACCACGAAGCCTTCGCTGCCGTCGCCCGTCACGCCGATCCCGCCGACGAGCCGTCCATGTTTATACAGAGGCAGGCCGCCCGGAGAACCGCTCAACGACGTGAAGGGAATCGGCGCGCCAAGCGTGCCGGGCGAAGTGCCGGCAGCCGGGTCGCCGGGATCGCCGAAGAATTGCTTGAAGCGATTGACGTCCGAGAACGGCAGGTTTGAGAAGCCAACGCCGACGAGCGGTCCGGGCGGGGCGTTGCGCACGCCGGGAGGGAAGTGCTCCTGGATGATGAATCCAGCGGTGCGCGTGGTGAAGGCGTTTTGGTTGCTGCTGAGGAACGCGCCGGTGCCGGCTTTCGAGACGGCGCTCGCGATCTCCGCTTCGTTTGGTTCGCCGCCGCGCACGGTCCAAACGCCGAGCACGTAACCTTCGCGATCCGCCACCGCGATGACACTGTTCGGCGAGACTTGCGAGGCGCGCGTCACCGCCTGCATGATGATCAATTGCACGTCGCCGGCAGTGAGTTGCGCAGACGCGGGCGAGGCGAACAGGAGCGCTGCGAGTGTGGCGCAAACCGCGAAGAACGAACGGGGGAGCATGTGCTCCTTGTATCCCAGGCGGTGTCATTGTGACAACGGTAAACACCGTGGCGCCTTTAACTTGCAATGAAGTCTCTTGCTTCGGCATTCTCGCGAACAGATGCGGTGCTCTGCTCGAGCCGTCGGCGTGACCTCCCGGTTTATTTGCCTCGTCGTTGCTCTGCTCATCATCTCCGCGCCGGCCGGGTGGACAGGTTCCCCGGGATGGGTGCACGAGGAAACGAGCGTGCGGCCGCAGCGCGGCGACCTCACTATCTCCTGGCTGCTCAGCGAGGAAGAGCCGAAGCTCGAAGAGCCTCCGCTCCCGCCGTCCGATTTCAATCCGGACCCGGGTGCGAAACAATCCGTTCCGCCGGAGCCGCCGGATCTCTTCCCGCCCATTCTGCCGCAATTACCCGAGTACGGCGAAGAGCCGCTGCCGCACTCGTTAGGCTTGCCGCGTCGCGGCGTGCGTGAAGCAAAGCCGCGCCGCACGAAGCTCGAGTATCCGCAGTATGAAGGCGAGTCACCCGGCCGCGGCGCCCCCGCGGGCGCTGAGCCGGTGCCGAACCGCTGGTTCATCGGGTTCGGGAGGTGGCAACGCTACGCGGATCCATCCGCCGAAACGCCGTATCAATCGGGCGACCTGAAACTTTGGCATCCATACCTGCAAAGCAGGCTCAAAGGCGACGCGCCGATCTACGGGCAGGACATTTTCCTCAACCTGACGCTCGCTAATTTCTCGCAATTCGAAGCGCGGCGATTGCCGGTGCCGAGCGGCGTGAGCACGGATCGTCCGAACAGCTCCGAGTTCTTCGGACGCAGCGAGCAGATCTTTCTCTCGAGCGACTTCCAGATCGGCGTCGACATCTTCAAAGGCGAGACCGCGTTCAAGCCCGTCGATTGGGCAATTCGCGTGCTGCACGTCTGGAACGTCAACTACATCGACATCGAAGAAACGAACGTGCTCGATCCCGATCCGCGCGGCTCAGAGCGCAATCGCACCACGCGGCAGAAAGACTTCTTCGCGCTGCAGGAAGCGTTCTTCGAGCTGCACATCCGCGATCTCTCGAGCACCTACGATTTCATCTCGTCGCGCTTCGGCATCCAGCCGTTCGTGAGCGATTTCCGCGGCTTCATCTTTAACGACTCAAACCTCGGCATCCGTTTCTTCGGCAACTACGACAACAATCGCTGGCAGTACAATCTCGCGTTCTTCGACATGCGCGAGAAGGACACCTATTCCGACCTGAACGACTTCAACGCGCGCGATCAACGCGTGATTATCGCGAACGTCTTTCGCCAGGATTTCATCGCGAAAGGCTACACCGCGCAGCTGAGTTTCCACGCGAGCTTCGACGAGGCGAGCCGCCACTACGACAAGAATGACTTCCTCGTCAGGCCATCACCCATCGGCGATGTGCGCGACCATTACGTGCAGTCGTATTATCTCGGCTGGGCAGGCGACGGGCACATTGGCCTGCTCAATATCTCGCACGCTTTCTATCAGGCGCTCGGCGAGGACAGTCATAACGGCATTGCCGGTCGACACGTCTCGATCTTCGGCCAAATGGCCGCGCTCGAGCTCTCCGTCGATCGCGATTGGCGGCGCCACAAACTCTCGTTCTTCTACTCGAGCGGCGACGACGATCCGATGGACGGCGTCGCCCGCGGCTTCGACACGATTCTCGATCGGCCGTTCTTCATCGGCGGTCCGTTCAGCTATTACGTGCACCAGGGATTCAACCTCGCGGGCACGGCCGTTAATTTTAAGCAACGCGACAGCCTGATCCCGAATTTTCGGCCGAACAAAACGGAGTCGCAGGCGAACTTCGTGAACCCCGGCGCGGTGATCGTCGGCTACGGCCTCGACGCGGAAGTGACGCCGAAGCTGAAGGCGTTCGTGAACCTAAACTACATCTGGACCGCGACGACTGAGCCGACGCGACACGTTCTATTCACGAACCACGCGAGCAACGAAATTGGCTTCGACGCAAGCATCGGCGTGCAATGGCGGCCGTTGTTGACGGACAACATCATCGTGAGCGCGGGCTTCGGCGCGTTGCTGCCAGGCGCTGGATACAAGGACATTTACCGCGCGAACACGCGGCCGGTTGCTGGGTTCCCGCAGGAAGAGGTCGGGCCGATTGATGATTTTCTCTACAGCGGGATTGTGACGGTGACGCTGACGTTTTGATGACGCCGCGATCAGGCCTCCGCAACGGTGCAGCGGCGCTTGTGGTCGTCTCCTGCCTTGCTTTTGCTTTCGCTGTTCTTGGCCAGATTGCGCCACCGACGTCTGTGTCGCCGGATCTTGATGTCACGCGGCCGGTCGCACCGCCGCCGCGCAACTTAATCGACCAAACGCAGGCGCAGGCCGATGCGAAGAGTGTCGGCTGTAATCAGTGCCACGCCGGCATCGAGCCGATGCATGCGTCGTCAGCAGTTGTGCTCGGTTGCACGGATTGTCACGGAGGCAACCCCGCGCGTGGCCTAACGAAACAACAGGCGCACGTGCCGCCGAAGAACAAAGAGTTCTGGAAGACCTCGGCGAACCCGCCGAACTCGCACACCTGGTTGAACCATGAGTCGCCGGAGTTCATCCGTTTCATGAACCCCGGCGATCTGCGCGTCGCGCAGCAATCATGCGGCCTTTGCCACGGCGACATCATCCGCAATGTCCATCACAGCATGATGAACCATGGCGCGATGCTCTGGGGCGCCGCGCTCTACAACAACGGCAGCTTCAACCAGAAGAACTACCGCTTCGGGCAGGCGTACGGCGCGAATGGCGTTCCGCTCCGGCTCGTGAACTACACCCCGGTCACGCCTAACGACACGAAGCGATTCGGGATTCTCCCATTCCTCGATCCCCTGCCCCGCTTCAACCTGAGCGCGCCCGGAAACATCCTGCGCATCTTCGAGAAAGGCGGCGAAAAACCGTTACAGCTAGGTGTGCCGACGGTCGCCGAGCCACCTGGCCGACCATTGCGACGACTTTCGGAACGCGGACTCGGCACGCTGAATCGCACCGACCCGGTCTTTCTCGGATTGCAGAAGACCCGGTTAAACGACCCGCTCCTCGGCTTCCTCGGATCGAACGATAACCCCGGCGATTACCGCTCGAGCGGCTGCACCGCGTGTCATGTCGTCTACGCGAATGACCGGTCACCGACGAACTCCGGCTGGTGGAGCAAATATGGTCATCAGGGGCTGAGTTTCAGCAACGACCCGACAATCCCGAAAAGCGAGAACGGGCACCCGATCAAGCACCAGTTCACCCGCTCGATTCCCTCAAGCCAGTGTATGAACTGCCACATGCACCAGGGGAATCTCTTCGTGAATTCGTATCTCGGTTACACGTGGTGGGACCAGGAAAGCGACGGCGAGCTGATGTATCCGAAGCAGCAGCGGGACCCGACCGACGCGCAGCTTGTCGCGAGCGCACAGCGGAATCCGGAAGCGGCGGCGGCGCGAGGATTGTGGGGCGATCCGGCATTCGTCGCGCGCGTCGCGGAGTTAAACCCGAAGATGAAACACTCGCAGTTTGCCGATTACCACGGCCACGGCTGGGTCTTTCGCGCGGTCTTTAAAAAGGACCGCAAAGGCAATCTCCTCGACCTCAAGGACAACAAGATCTCGCACGATGATCCGGAAAAATTCGCGAAGGCGATTCACCTGAAGGACATCCATCTCGCGCGCGGGATGCAATGCGCGGATTGCCACTTCGATCTCGACGTCCACGGCAACGGCAACCTCTACGGCGAGCCGCGGAACGCGACGACGATCACGTGTATCGATTGCCATGGCACCGCCGAACAACGCCCGACGTTGATCACCTCCGGCAACGGCGGACGCGTAGACCTCTTGAACACGAGCAACACGCCATGGGGTCCGCGGTTCGCATGGGAAGGCACGCGCTTGTTTCAAAGCTCGATCATGTCGCCGGACGTTCGCTGGGAGATCCCACAGACGATCGACACGATTGATCCCGCGTCACCGCACTACAACGCGAAGTCGGCTTACGCGAAAACGCTCCAGAGCGACGGCAAGACATGGGGCCAGATCAAGACGACGCCGGATGATGGCAAGTGCAACTACGCGCACAGCAACCGCAAGATGGATTGCCAGACGTGTCACACCTCGTGGGCGACGAGCTGCTTCGGGTGTCACCTCCCGATGAAGGCCAATCAGCGCGTGCCGCTGAACAAATTCGAAGGTGTCACGGACCGAAACTTCACCACCTACAACCCGCAGGTCATCCGCGATGACGTGTTCATGCTCGGCATCGATGGGACGGTGAAGAAGAACCGAATGGCCGTCATTCGATCATCGAGCGCGGTCGTCGTGAGCTCGCAGAACCAGAACCGCGAATGGGTTTACTCACAGGCGCAGACGATCTCGGCGGAAGGCTACAGCGGTCAGGCGTTCAACCCGCATTTTCCGCACACGACGAGCGGAGTGGGGACAACGAAGAACTGCACCGATTGCCACATCTCGAAGTCTAACGACAACAACGCATGGATGACGCAGCTGCTCGGCTTCGGCACCGGCACCGTGAACTTCTTCGGCCGCTATGCGTATGTCGGCGCCGGACGTGCAGGCTTTCACGGCGTCGTCTGGACCGAAGCGGAGGAACCGCAGGCCGCGATCGGAAGTCATCTGCACCAGCTCGCGTACCCGGATACCTTCCGGAAGCACGTCGAAGGCGCCTCGCAGCTGAAGGAGGCGTACGAGCACAGCGGCAAAGACATTCAGGATCTCGTCCTGCGAGGCGAGTTTCTTTACACCGCGAATGGACCGGGCGGTCTCGAGGTGTTCGACGTCGCGAACATCGACCAGAAAGGGTTCTCGGAACGCATCGTAACGGCGCCGTTCTCGCCGCTCGGCCAGCGCACGTATGTGCCGACGAAGTATGCAACGTCGATCGCGCTGCCGAGCACGCTGGCGCTTGATCCGGCCCGCGTCCGCTTACCGGAAAACGAAGAGCAGCCGATCGATCCGTTCTACGGTTTCGCCTTTGTCTCGGATCGCGAGGAAGGGCTCGTCGTCGTCAACGTCGCGACGCTTGTCGATGGCAATCCGTCGAACAATTTCCTGAAGAAGGACGTCGCCTTCAATCCCGGCGCAGTGCTCTCCGGCGCGAGCTTCCTCACCGCCGCAGGTCATCGGCTTTACATGACAACGCCGCGCGGGCTCTACGTCATCGACGTCACCGATCCGATGAATCCACGAATCGAAGGCGCGGTCACCACTGGGTTCCTGCGCAATCCGCGCTGCGTCGCGATTCAGTTCCGCTACGCCTTCGTGACGGACGATGACGGCCTCAAGGTCCTCGACATTACCGATCCCGCGCGGCCGCAGCCGGTGCCGCAAGCAGTCGTTAGGCTGAAGCAGGCGCAGCGTCTATACGTCGCGCGCACTTACGCCTACGTCGCGAACGGCGCTGAAGGTCTGGCGATCATCGATGTCGAGAATCCGGCACGCCCGCGGCTCGATCAGATGTTCAATGCCGGCGGCACGCTCAACGACACACGCGCGGTGCAAATCGGCAGCGTGAACGCGTCGATGTTTGCACTCGTTGCGGATGGCCATAACGGCCTGCGCGTGATCCAACTGATCTCGCCCGACACTGTTCCCGGCCACATGGGCTTCAGCCCCCGACCCAATCCGAAGCTGATCGCCACGTATCACACGCATGGCGACGCGAACTCCGTTTCGCGCGGGCTCGATCGCGACCGCGTCGTTGACGAAACGGGCGGGCAGACGGTGGTATTCGGGCGGCGCGGCTCGCGGCCGTTTAATCTGGGCGAAATGGAACGCTTCTACTGGCGGCCCCGGTTCATCGACGGAAAAGATTCCGCGCGACCGAGCGGCGGCAGCATCTACACCGTCGAAGACGTGTCGAACGCGGACGGCGATCTCCGCACGCGCAGCGGCGCCCTGCTTACGCCGGTCGCCACGCCCACACCACTGCCAACCGAGCCGCCGATCGAACCAACACCGCTGCCGATGCCGGATCAGTAGTCCGGCCCGAACTCTCGTTCGCGGCGCGCAGTCACCAGCTGCAGCAGCTCCAATCCCGTGACCCGTGACGCCGCCTCGTGCGGACAGGAAGCGACGCATTGCGGCTTCGGTGTTGAGCGGTTGCCTTCGGCGTCGCAGAGGTCGCACGTCGCCGCCTTGAGCTGCGCGATCAACTTCGTCGCGCCGGGATTATCAACGTCGACCACCTCCATCGTGCGGCGGCGGTTCGGCACCATGAAGATGTTTCCGTAGGGGCAATTTGATGCGCACAAACCGCAGCCGATGCAATGATCCTCGATGACGATCTGCAGATGTTTGCCGCGGTGAATGGAATCCACCGGACAACCGGACATGCAGTGTGGATCAGTGCAGGACCGGCATGAAGTCGCGATCAGATAATCACCGAAGCGTCGGCCATCGCGCAGCAAACGAGTGATCGGCACGCCATGTGAATCATCGCCATGCTCGCGGATGCAGCCCTTCGTGCATTCGTCGCAACGCGTGCAGAGATCCATGTCGAGAACGAGAATGCTTTGCCCTTCGTAGAGCCCCTGTTCGACAAACTCGGCCGCGACCGGGCTGAAGTTCTGGTCATCGCGCAAGGACGCGAGCGACTGTTCGATGAGCCGCCGGCGCACCACCGGGAATCGGTGCAGCATCTCGAGGAAGTCGGCGCGGCCGAGGCGCGCGAGCTCAAGGTAGTTGAGCGCGGAGCAGGTGGCGCTGCGCTGTCCGGACGGAATAACGTTGACGGCGTCCGCGCCGGCGCGATCGAGTGCTGCTTTGAGCGCGCTGTCGATCTGCTCCGGCGTCTTCGACACGTCGCCCGGCGATAACCCGAGCAGACCGATCTCGCCGAAGATCGTTCCCGGGCCGCGCGTCACCACCCGCACTTCATCGCTGTAACGCTGCACGCCGACGCGGAGGTGGCCGAGCCGAATCAGGAACAAGTCGTTAGCCGATTCGCCCTGTCGAAAAAGAACCTGGCCGGGCGAGACGCGGAGGAAAGAAATGCGGTCGCTGAGATAATCGACAATCGCGTTGTACTGATCCTGCTCGAGATCGTTGAACAACGGCGCAGCGCGAAGAACCAAACTGAGCGAGCGCGTGCGGTATTCGGCCTCGAACCGCGCGCGGCGGCTCGGCAGCCGCATGAGACGATCAAGCACATTGCGCCGTACCTCCCATAACTCGGCATCCTCGAGCACCGTGACGTCAGCCGATCGCGGCGACCCGCTCAGGCAGGCCATTTCACCGCAAATGATATCGACAGGGGTGAGTTGTGCACGGTAGAGCGGAGTCTGGTTGCGCCGCAGCAACCCGCTGAGTCCGCCGCCGGATGCGCGCACGCCGGTCAACGGAACGACCGCTTCGAGTTTGCCGGACTTGATAATGAAGGCGGTGTTGCCGGGCTCCCCTTTCCGGCAAACGACCTGGCCCGCGCGCAGCTCACGTCGGACGACGAGGCCTTGCTGCCAGAGCAGGAACTTCGGCGGGATGCCGTCGAACACCGGATCGCGCATGAGCTCAGCAGCCGGGATAATCTCCGCGCGACCTTCACGCCGGCGCGGCTTCACCGTGGCGACTGGGTTAAAGGTGATCGCAGTCGTCGGACACGACACCATGCATTCGCCGCATTGAACGCAGGTCGATTGGCTCATCTCCTCATTCAGGTCGAAACCGATGCCCGCCGTGACGCCTTTGCCCGTCCGGCCGATGACATGATTCTCCATCACCTCATCGCAAGCGCGGACGCAGCGATCGCACAGAATGCAGGCGCTGTGGTCGACCGTGAAAACCGGCGATGACGCATCCAGGCTTCGACGACCGACACGTTCCGGCGCGACCGGCGGCGGCTTCGCGAGCACATCGAGGCGCAGGCGCGACACATTTGCGCCGCAACGCTCCGCCGCTTCGCCGAGCTCGTTGAACGGCGCCAACTCACGCGCGAGATCCGGCTGTGGCGCGAGCTTCAGGTGATCTGCGGTGAGCAGCTCCGTCACCACCTTCACGGTCTGGCGGACGCGCTCGCCGTCCGGTCCCGGCGCATTCATGGTGAAAACTTCCATCCCGTCTTTCACCGGATGCTGACAGGCCGGGAGGAGCTTGCGCTCAGCCGCGCGCTTGCCGCGCTTCTGCCCATAGATTTGCACCACGCACAGCCGGCAAACCGCCACCGGTTTCATGTGCGGCAGATGGCACAAGGTTGGGATCGGAATATCCGCTTCGCCAGCGTAGAGCTTCGCCGCGGCGTCGTAGATCGTGGTGTAACGCGGCGTCGTCCGGCCATCCAGATCCTGGACAGCGTTGCCGCTCGCATCTTTCAACGGCTCAGCCAGCGGAACCGTGATCGCGCGGCCATCGATCTGGAGCGTGACCTGTTTGTCGTAATCCGCCTGCGTCGGCGCATCGACGCGGACGAGCTGGCCGTCAACGTCGCGGCTGAAGAGGCCTTCGTCGTCATCGCGAACGAACAATCCTGCTGGAGTTTCGGGAATGAGCGGCATCAGCGCGCGACGAGATGTTTGTTCACGTCATCCTCGAAGTAATTGATCGCGGTGCGGAGCGGCACCGGCACCGACCGCCCGAGTCCGCAGATCGAGGCGAGCTCGATTGCGCTCCCCATCTCGCTGATCATCGGCAGGAGTTCATCTCGCCAGCGACTCGCGGTGATCTGGCCGGCGAGCAGATTCTCGCCTAACGAGACCATCTTCTGCGAGCCGATCCGGCAGGGCACACATTTGCCGCACGATTCGTTGCGGTAGAACTGGAGCGAATTGACAGCTTCTTCAGCCATGTCGCGGCCGTCCGCATAAACGACAAGTCCGGCGCCGAGCGCCTGTGTCGGGCTCAAAGCGCGGAAGAGATTCAGCTCGAGCTCGAGGTCGAGGATGTCGAGCTCTGTGGCGCTTGGATCAAACCCGCGCCGCGCCGCGAGCGCCTGCCACGCTTTGTTGTTCACATGGTCGCGCGGCAAGCCCGCCCCGACGCCGAGCTTCGCTGGCAGGAAACCACCGGAAGGTCCCGACGGAGCGATACCCTTCAGCTGCCGATCGCCCGCGACGCCTTGGCAGTATTGCTCGCCGTGGATCAGTTCGCGCAGCGTCATCCCCATCGGCACCTCGTAGACGCCCGGCCGTTTCACATCGCCTGAGACAGAAAACAGCCGGCGACCGCGCCAGCCGTTCACTCCCTCAGCGGCGTAAGCAGCGCCGCCATTCAGCACGATATACGGGACCCAGGCGAACGTCTCGACGTTGCTGACGAGCGTCGGCCGATCATCCAGGCCATTCGTCTCGAGCTTCGGCGGCATGTTGCGCGGTTCGCCGCGACGATCCGACATCGCCTCGACGAGCGCGCTCTGTTCGCCGCAGATGTAACCGCCCGGACTGACGAACACCGAGATCGGAAACGGCCGGCCGAGCACGGTCGCGTTTGGTCCGCAGACACCGAGTTGCTCGGCGCGCGCGATTTCCGCACGGCAGGCGGCAATCTGTTCCGGGTACTCGTGCCGGATGAAAATGAAGGCTTCAGTTGCGCGGGTGACGAGCGCCGCGAGGATCACGCCTTCGAGAACGAGGTGCGGCATCCGGAGCAGCAGCTCGCGGTCTTTGAATGTGCCGGGCTCGCTTTCGTCACCATTCACGATGATGAAGCCGCGCGTGTCGTCGCTGCGCTCAGCTGCGGCGCGGATCGCATCGCGCACATCTTTCCATTTCTGCGTCGCGGGAATGCCTGCGCCACCAAGCCCGCGCAGATCGGCTGCCGTTAGCTCCTCCAGCAGAACGTCCGACCACAGCGTCGTCCCGTTTGCTGCCGCCTGATCGCGCATCTCCACTGTCGCAACCACTGCCGCGTAATCCTTCGGCTTGTCTGCATACGGATCGACCCTGACCGCGGCCGGCGAGATCGGCTGATCCATGTCCTGATCGGCCGCTGGCGGCTCGCCTCGCAGCCATTGTTCTGCAATTGCCTTCAGCTCAGCCGACGAACGGCGGAGATACAGATAATCGTGCTCTGATCCGGCAACCGCGACGCAAGCGGCAGGGGCGCGGTCGCATCGACCAAGACACGAGACACCCTCCACGCCGACAAGGTCGCCGCACGATCCGTGCAGCTCGCGCAGCATTTCGCCCGAGCCAGCCATGTGACACGCCATGTCGCGGCACACGCGCAGCGTCACCGGTTTCGCCGGCGTGAGTTTGAAGTGCGGAAAGAAACTCGCGACCGATTGCAGCCGATAAAGCGGCACGCCTGATTGCGCAGAGAACTGCTCGAGCGCGTCGCGTTTCAAATAGCCGAACTGCCGCTGGATGCGTTGCAGCGCGGCGATGAGCGGAGCCATTTCGATGAAGAGTTTTGCCGGAGCGTTAGCGCGCGAGCAACATCTGCTTGAAGGAAGCCGCTGACCCGACCGGTGGGGCCGCTTGCGGGTCGGGTGCGTGATAGATGTGGCAGGTCGTGCACTCGCTCGCCTTCCGCGCCTGCTCACTCGGGCTGTGACACGTGGTGCAACTCGCCTTGGTCGGCATCAGCACGTCGGACGTGAGGCGACTCGAGTCCGCGGAGGCGTGACAGTCGCGACAACTGCTCACCGTCTCGTGCTTCGCGTGATTGAAGAGCGCGTGCGGCATCCAGCGATCAATGACTTTTGGCGCCGCGATCTCCGGCATCGGATACGACCCGCCGCCCACTTGCTTCACTTCATGGCAATAGGCGCAGCCGGTGTATTTCGCGCGCGTCGCGGGAGGTGACTGGTGCGACGCGGCGTACGGATCCTTCGTAAAGAAAACGATGCGCTCCAGCTCCTCACCACTGCGAAATTGTGTGAGCAAATCGCGCAGCTGCTGCGCGGTGAACTCACCGATGCGGGTTTCGTTCGTCATGCCGCGCCTCCGCCGCGCGAACTCGGCGTATTGCGCCGGCAACGTTCGCAAGAATGTCCGCACCAGCGCGGCATCGCCGTGCGGCAGTTGGAAGTCCGGATTCTTCACGTCGAACTGCAGAGAATGACACGCCTGACAATTCGCGGCGAAGCTGACGCGTTGCATGTAGCGGCCGTTCGGCTCCGGCTTGTGGCAGTAGTTGCAGTCCAGTTTCCTGCCGGTTTCCGTCGGCGGAATCCCCGCGCCGGTCATGTGGAGCTGATGGTTGAACCGGAGAACGTCGGACTCGCGGACGTTTTCGCGGTGCAGTTGAAACGCGGGATGACCATCGCTAAACGATGCGAAGGTGGCGGTGTATCCGTCCGGCGGACGCGGTAATTGAAGCGTGACCGGCTGACCGCCACCGGGATTGGCAACCTTTGGATTCAGGCGGAACGCGTGTGGCGGCAGCTGTCTTCCGCGGCGCGCGGAGGCTTCCATGATTTCGCGATCGTTATGGCATGACGCGCAATCGAGACTCGTCGCCGCCTGCATGGGACCGGGGCCGCGGTGCTCCTGATGGCAACCTGAGCAGGAGCGATTTTCTACCACGTTCGGCTCGTGAAACGCGTGCTGCCGATGGCACGTCTGACACGCTTGATCGATGCGCTCGAACGAAGGCGCGCCATTCGTGAAACGATCATTCAAGACCTGCATGACGTTTCCGGAATCGATCGGCTCGGGTTTGTGGCACGCGGCGCACTCATGTTCGAGCGCGCTGTGATGGCGCGAAAGCGGCCCGGTGTTAAAGAACTCCGGCGGCGCGTTCTCCTGCCCGAAATAGACCGCGCCGACGCCGCCGAGGATTGCGAGAGAACTGAGGTAGAAGCGGGTGCGCTGCCACGGCGTTCTGGCGTTGCGGGACTCGACCTTGTCTTCGTATCGCTTCGCAATCTGCTTCTGATTTCCACGCTGCGCGTCCATACCGCCGCTACCGCCGTAGAGCTGACGCCGGCGAGTGCATCAGTAGTGAAACAGCGTCACGAACGCGTGCCATGCCGCGATGAAGACGAGCAGGAATGACACCGGCGCGTGGACGAGCAGCCACCCGTGTAACCAATGCTGCATGCGCACCTGTGCATCGAGCAGGCGGCGCTCGTCGCACCAGCCTTGCATTTCGTCAACACGGACGCGGTACGGAGCGGCCACGCGGACCCGGAGAAACCGAAAGATCTCCTCCGCCTGCCGAGCATGCCCAAGCCGGAATTTCTCGCCGCGACCGGCACGGAGATACGGCAGGAGCTCGCGCTCGATGAACTCCGCCAGCACGTTCTCCGATCCGCGATCCAATAGCGGATCGGCGTTCTCTCCCGCCGCTTCGGATTCGATGATCGCAGCCGGTGCAACCAACGTGCCGCGCACCGTTCCGCCGCCCATCGGCTTCTCAACGGCACTCGGCGTTTTCACGACGGCGTGCTCTGAGACATCGGGCAATGCCGAAGCCGGCACCGCACTCGGCGCCGCGGTGCGCGTAGTGCGTTCGCCGGTTTCCATCGCGAATTCACCCTGGTAGCTCCGCTGCAGGCGCTCCGCCGCTGCGCACAGTTGCGCGCGGATGTTCGGGATCTGCTCATAGACAATCTCAGCCGGCAGCCTTTCCTTCATCAGCGTCGGCATCTTGTGTTGCAGAATCAGCCCATAGATTCCGCTCAACATGACGACGGCATAGAGCACCATCAGCAGCGTCGTCATTGGTCCGCCGAGCCGAAATCCGCTGTGCAGGAGCACGAGCGGGACCGTCAGGAGCGTGAGCCAGATGTGGGCTCGGAGCCACCGTTGCACGTGACCGATGCGCAGGAATGGAAGGCGTTTCCGCATACCGAGCAGCGCCGCGAAGACAAAGAGCGCGAGCGACACGGTCCCGAAGATCAGACCGAGCGGTGTGCCGCCGATTGTGCCGTGCTCAGGCGCTGCTTCACCGAAGAAGCGAAAGCCAGTGGGCACTCGTTGCGGGTAGAGCTGTGCGATAAAGAGAAGCGCGGCGATCGCGCTCGCCACGAGCACGAACAGCAGCCACGGCAGGTGCGCAGCTCGGTCGATTCTCATGAGCGGCCAGCCATTGTTCTGAGCTCCGCGGAAGGTCGAGAGCGAATGATCCGCGATTCTAGCGATCGCGGTGCGGTTGCGGAAGTATATTCAAGCTGTTGCGGGAATGAACCTTACGCGGCTGGAAAATAGTCGCGTTGAGACGGGGTGTTCGCCTACGCTCAGCGCGTGGTTCGCCCTCTGTTCGCCGCGCTGCTCGCGTTGCAGCTCGGAGCCGCGCCACAAATTCAGGCACAGCAAACGCGCCTTGCGGAGCCGTATTTCGTCGGCGCGACCGGCTGCAAATCTTCGAGTTGCCATGGAGGCGCCGGCGAAAAGCGCAGCCAATACATCACCTGGACGCGGCAGGATGTTCACACCCGCGGCTATGCCGTTTTGACGAATGCAAGATCGGCACGGATCGCCGATGCGCTCCAGCTCAAGCCCGCGCACGAGTGGTCGCCGGCCGCGACCACGAGCGCGCGTTGCACGGTCTGTCATTCCCCGTTCCACGCCATTCCACCGGCACAACGCGCGCCAACCGCCGACCCCACCGAATCGATCTCGTGCGAGAGCTGCCATGGCGCAGCCGGATCGTGGTTGCGCGGTCACACGCGAAAAGATTGGACCTATGCGACGCGTGTCGGAGCCGGCATGCGCGATCTGAAGAGCTTTTACGTGCGCGCGAATACGTGCGTCGCCTGCCACCAAAACATCGACGCTGACATCATCGCGGCCGGGCATCCGGAGCTAACGTTCGAGCTCGATCGCCAATCGACGGCACAACCGAAGCACTGGAGCGACCCTCCGGACAGCGGCGCGCGCGCATGGCTCGTCGGCCAGGCCGTTGCGTTGCGCGAAATGAGCTGGCGGCTCTCGCTCAACTCCGGAGCAGATCCGCAAACACGCGCGGCGTGGCAAGCTCTCGACTGGCTGCTGGCCGAAGTGACGGCCGCCGAACCGACGTTGCAGCGCATCGATTCCATTCCGTTCGATTCGGCCGATCCACCGTTCGCACGGATTCAACAACAGGCGGACGCACTCGCGCGCACCGCGTCGCAGCAGAATCTCGATCGCGCGTTTGCTCGCCGCCTGATGCGCTCGTTGCTACAGCTTCATTGGTCGTTCACCGAACCCGGAGCGCCTTCGCGCGAACTCCTGTTTCGACGCGCGCAGCGTCTCACGCTCGGTTTGGAGCGTCTCGCGGGGACCGCGCGGCCGACTGGCGACAAACCGCGAGCGGATGATCAGCTGGAACTGCTGCGACGCGAACTCGAGTCGCCCATGAGCTTCGATCCGGTGCAATTCGCTCGACGTCTCGCCGCATTCGAAACGAACACCAGTCCGTAGCCGTTCGTACCGCAATAACGATGCTTGCTTGCGATCTGCAGAAAAGACTACGCTGCGCTCGTGACACGCAAGATGTTCGGGACCCGCTGCTTAGCTGTCGCTCTATTAGTCAGCTTGATCTTCGCGCAATCGGCGAGCGCCACGACCGCGACAGTAACTGCGAGGCACAACGCCGTCGACGTTTCGTCGGCAAGCGGCGCGTGGCGCGCAGCAAGTGTCGGCCAGTCACTCGGGATCGGCGATCGCATTCGCACCGGCGAAGAAAGCCGCGCAAGCGTTCGGCTGGCCGATGGCAGCGTGCTCCAGCTCGATGAGCTCACCACCATCGAAATCAAGCCGCCGCGAGAAGCGGCCGATCAGGCGACGATCAATCTGCCGAAAGGTTCCGCTTACTTCTTCAACCGCGGCAACGCGCGCGAGGTGGCGATCGAGACCCCGTCGGCGAACGGCGCGATCCGCGGCACCGCATTTGTGCTGACGGTCGGCGCGGATGGCGGAACGCAGGTGGCGATGATCGAGGGGGCATTTGAACTATCGACGCGCGCCGGCCGCGTGATTGCGCGCGAACGAGAACAGGCGCGCGCCGGCTCGAATGACGGGCCCACGACAGGGCTGCTGAGCGATCTCGGGAGCTCGGCGGCGTGGTATCTCGTGCTCGAGAACGATCTCTCGTCCTTACGACCGTTGCACGCGGCGAGCCGGGCGGACTTTTTCACCGCGCTGCCAAATGCGACCACGAAGTGGCGCCAGATCGCGCCGCAGCTCGCCGGCGCGGCGACCATCACGCGCACCGAGTGGGCGAAGGAAATCCTTCGCTCGAGCTTCACCGCGGTCGGTCCGGATTGTGCGATGCGGGCGCGAACGCTGCGGAGTGTGATCGCAGCCGCACCGGATCAGGCAAGTCAATTGACCGAGCTGGCTATCGCGCTCGGGCCCGGCTGCGCCGACGCGTTCGAGGAGCGAACTGGCGCGCCCGGCTTCGAAGATGAAGGGCGTTTCGCAGCGGCGCCGGCGAACCAGAATCCGCCGCCCGGCTCCCTCGGCGGAGGCGGTGGGCAGGGCAATCTCGTGGCCATTTGCCACAACGGCCGCACCATTCATGTCTCGCCAGCCGGCGCGGCAGCGCACCTGAACAATCACCCCGGCGATTCGCTCGGGCGGTGCCAGGTCACGCCGACCACGAATCTCTGATTTTCGCGTTCAGCCGAATGTGATGCTACGGCGCGAGGTAAAGCTTCTTACCCGCGCGTTATCACCGATCGCAGGCGGCCTGCTCGCGGCCGCTCTCGGTCTCGCCTGCCTCCACTACATCGGCGCGGAAGCGCTCGCGCGGATCAGCTTTGACCTGCCTTTCAGGTGGCGAGCGCCAATCAAGACGAACGAGATCGTCCTCGTTTATCTCGACGACGATTCGGCGAAGAAGTTGAACCAGCCGCTGGGCGAAGTTTGGAATCGCGCGTTGCATGCCGAGCTGCTCGAGCGCCTGACGAGAGATGGAGCGCGGCTCGTGTTCTACGACATCGTCTTCGATGCCGCCGCGCCCGATCCGCTCACCGACGACGCGCTCGCCGCCGCGATACAGCGCAACGGCCGCGTCGTGCTCGGCGCCGCGCTCGATCGCGATGCGCCGGTCGGCGGGGTCGCGCAGGAGAGAATTCTGCCGCCGACGCGCCCGCTGCGAAGAGCCGCTGCTGGCTGGGGATTGCTCGCCTTCAAGCCGATCGATCCCGATTACGCCGTGCGCCGGCTATTTACCGGCACGCCTGAGCTGCCGACGGCCACGTGGAAAGCCGCGGAACTGCTCGGCGCAAAACCGGTCGTCGCCGCGGATTCGCGCATCGCTGCCGCGGATCGCTGGGTGAATTACTACGGTCCACCCGAGACATTCGCAGCGGTGAACCTCGCGCAGGCGCTCGCGCCGGATGGCGTGCCTAACGAGTTCTTCAAGGACCGGATCGTGATGATCGGCGGACGCGCGGTTCTCGGGACGGTTGGCCTCGGCAAAGACGAATTCGCGACGCCGTACTCGACGGCCGGGCACGGGTTCTCCACCGGACTCGAGATTCACGCGAACATCCTGCTGAACCTGCTGCGCGGTGAATGGCTCACCCGCCTCTCCCCGCGCGCCGAGACGTTCTTCGTCATCGGCTTTGGTCTGCTGCTCGGCCTGCTCGCGCTCATGCGCCCGCTGCACACGACGCTCGTCGCCATCGCGACGCTCTTGCTGCTCGCGGCGCTGGCCCACTGGCTCGTGTGGGACCAGCGCGTCTGGAGCAACTGGCTGGTGCCGGTCACCGTGCAAATCCCGGTCGCGCTGTTCTGGTCGCTCGGGGCGCAATATTACCTCGAAGCACGCCGGCGAAAGGAGCTGCGACGCGCCTTCGGCTTCTATCTCTCACCGGAGATGGCGGACAAAATCGCGAACTCCGACTTCGACCTGACACCCGGCGGCAGAAAGGTGGAAGCGACGGTGATGTTCACGGATCTGGAGGGGTTCACCACGTTATCGGAAGACCTCGATCCGACAGAGGTGTCGCAGACGTTGATCGAGTACTTCGAGCGCACGACGCGCTGCATTCTCGAGAAGAAGGGCACGATCATTAAATACGTGGGCGATGCCGTGATGGCAGGCTGGGGCGCGCCCCTTGCGCAGCCGACACATGCGCTGCTCGCCGCACAGGCAGCCTGTAACTTGCGCTGTCTCGCCGAAATGCACTTACGCGGACACCGTCTGCGCACGCGCATCGGCCTGAACACCGGCCCGGTCCTTGCCGGGAACCTCGGCTCCTCCTACCGCTTCGATTACACGATGATCGGCGACACGACGAACTTCGCGTCGCGGCTTGAGGCATTGAACAAGTATCTCGGGACGCAGGTGCTCATCTCCGAAGCGACGCTCCTTCAGCTGGGAGACAATTTCGTTACCCGACCACTGGGCGAGTTCCGCGTGGCCGGAAAGCTGCATACCGTCTCGATCCACGAACTCATCTGTCCGTGCGAAAGCGAAAGCGGTGAACGCAAATGGATCAGCCTCTTCGAGGAAGCTCTGCGGTTGATTCGCTCGGCAGACTTCACCGAAGGACGTGCGCGATTTGCCGAGACCAAGAAGCTGCGCGGCGGCGCGGACGGCCCTTCTGACTTCTACCTGAAGCTGATCACGCAAAAGCAAGACGAGAACTGCATCGATAGCTGGAGCGGCATCGTCGAGATGACAGAGAAATGATGCCCGACAGCTGACGCCGTGTACCTCGCGGTGATATTCGCCGCGGTAAGTCACGCCGTGTTGAGCTAGCAGAGCGGCGGTCGATCTTGTTCCACCACGGCTCCGCATCACCGCGGTCCGCCCTGACGATCATCCGCGGGATCGACGAACTGCCGCTGGAAGGGACCTTCGCTGTGAATCTGCAAAACGGCTTCGGCAGTCGACCAGGCATAATGCGGCACGCCGGGCGGTAAGACGGCGAAGTCTCCGGCGGTAAGTCGGCGGCCGGAGTCTTTGTTGAACTTCTCGCCGATCCCGAGATGCACCGCGCCAGAGATCACGGTGATGCGTTCAGCCACGGTGTGGGTATGCGGCGGGATCTTGTAGCCGGCAGGCATCTTTAAGCGAATGGTGAACGGCCCGGTTTTTCCGGGGTGGCCGTCGAGGATCACCATCTGCGCGCCGGCGGGTAATGATGCCGGGCCTTCTCCCCATTGCGCTTCCGCAGCGGGGATGATTTTCGCTTCCGCGGCGTTTGCTTCCTTAGCGCTGCGCTCGTTTTCGCCTCCGTGAGCGAGGACGAAAAGCGTCGGGAGTGTCAGGATCAAGCCGATCCGGATACCGTTTCGTTTCGTCATAATGTGATCTCAACTGCCGGTCCGACGCGAGTCGCCACTCTGGGGAATGCACGCTCGTTCAAAAGAGCATCAACCCAAGCGCGATCCAGACCCCGCCGACCAGCATCGCGACCGCGGTGTAGCCGACAATGTCGCGCGCCTCGACTTTGGTGATAGCGAGCAGCGGTAGCGCCCAAAAGGGTTGCAACATGTTCGTGAGCTGGTCGCCGTAAGCGACCGCCATCACCATCGTGGCCGGATCAATGCCGGAGCTGATCGCGGTTTGCATCGCGATCGGTCCCTGGATCGCCCATTGCCCACCGCCCGAAGGCACGAAGAGGTTGATCACCGACGCCGAGAAGAAGGTCGTGAGCGGCAGCGTGCCGGCATTGCCTCCGGCGAGTGAGGTGGCGAAAAGTGCGGTCAATCCCGTCGCGCTCATGATGCCCATGATGCCAGCGTACAGCGGGAACTGAAGGATGATCCCAGCAGCGCCGGAGGCAGCGCGCTCCACGGCCCGCACGTAGCTGCCCGCGGTGCGATGTAGGAGCAAACCGAGACCGAGCATTGTGAGATTAACGGTGTCTGGCGTGAGCGCGCGGATGCCGGACGGGCCGGTGCTCGGCCAATAATAGCGCCACGCCCAGACTGCGATGAGCAACACGAGCGCCCAGGAGACAAATGGTGTGTCCTCGAGAATGCGCGGCAACCATGGCTTGCGCTCGCCGGTTGCGGTGACGGTGGTGGGTGGCGCTTCCTCATCGGCCGGCGAGTCGTTAATTCCGAAGGCTTCTGCCGACTTGATCGTGCCGACGTCACGCGGCGCGAGCGCGGCCATCACGAGGGGCAGCAGCACGAGCAGCCCGCCGGTGATGAAGAGGTTCATCGGGCTGAAGAGGGTGCGATCGAGCGAGATCGGACCGATGGGCGGTGTGGCGCCGAATACCTCCGCGATCCCGGCCGCGTCCGTGACCTTGAGCGGCGCGCTGCCCGAGAAGCCACCGTGCCAGATCATGAGGCCGAGATAGCCCGAAGCGGCGAGCAGCGGGTAATGCACGCGCATTCCTTTCCGCTGCATGGCGGCACCGACTTCGCGTGCTGCGACCGCGCCGACAATGAGGCCGAGTCCCCAATTCAAGACGCCCGTGGTCGTCGCCAGCACCGCGACGAGCGCGGCCGCGCCCGCTCCGGTGCTCGGGACCTGCGCAAGTCGTCGCGTGAGGCGGGCTACGGGCGGGCTGGTCGCGAGCGCATGTCCCGTCACAAGGATGAGGCACATCTGCATCGCGAACTTCAGCAGGCTCCAGAGCCCAACGTCCGACGCCCAGGCGTCCACAATCTTGCCTGGCGAGGCGGGCGTGAGCATCAACGCGAGCGCGATCGTGACTAAGGTCAGCAAGACGGCCAGCACGAACGGATCGGGCATGACCGCCCGGAAGGCCCGGCTGATGAGGAGTCCGAGGCGCGCGATCATCGCTCGCCAGTAAGAAGGAAGAACGCAGAAGGATGAAGGAAATTCCTCCATCAGCCCGACCGGCTCCTACCTTTCGAATCGCCTAACGATTGTGACGAAGATCGCCGTCAGCTCTCAAGACCGGTGCTTCGGCCGCCTTCGGCAAGGCCGAGAACATCCGAACCAATCCCAGCGCGGAATGCCTTCGTTCGCGCCCGCAGGTCCTTCTGCATTCTTCCTTCTGACTTCTCACTTCGCCGGGAACCAGATTTCGAAGAGTCCGTCGCCGCGCGCGAGGGCTTTCTCGCGCAAGCTCGTGTAGCCAGCATTCTGCGGCTCTTCTTCGCCGGCACCGAGGAGGCCTGAGGACTCTTCCTGGAAGATCGTGAGCTCGCCGACCGATTGGTATCGCCGCGAGTCGATCACCTCCCGGGCATGGCGCAGTGCTTCTTCTTCGGACTGGCTGCGCACCCACACGGTCGCGAGACCTGCCTGTCCCGGTTCGCCCGCTGGCTGCTGCTCACTGCCAGCACGGACTTCGGTGATGATGCGGTAGAGATGCACGGAAGACGCTTACTTACGCGATTCACGCGCGGATGCCCAGCTACTTGGTGGTTTTCTGTTTATCGCCACCGCGGCGGTCACAAATTCCGCGGCGGCACCCACCCGGCTGAACCGCGGTAACTCCGCGAGACAGTGAGACCGAGGCGTTCGATCTCCGGATCGTAATCGCGAGCCTTGACCCAGAGTTTCAGATCGTCGCCAAAGAGCGCGGATTCGCAGTCGTAACAACACGGAATCTCATCGGCATAGCCCATGTAAGTCACGACACGGGTGCCGAGCGGCCGGGCGCCGAGTTCCGCGGCGACATGGCTCGTGTAACGCCGAAACAACTCCGGTGAGAGCGGAACCGTCGCGTCGATCTTGTGGGCCTGAAACATGTTTTCTTCGAATGGATTGAAGATGTAGAATGCGTCGTACTCGGCGAACGAGACGTCCGCCACGTTCAGATGCAGGAAGTCGACCTCGGACAGCTCTAGATCTGCCGCGGCGCGGCGTGCAACGGCAACGAGATCGCCGCGTTGCTCGACTCCAGTGAACCGACCCTCGGTCAGCTGCGCGCCGAGCAGACAAAACTTCCCGGGCCCGCAGCCGATATCGAGCACGCGCGTGCGAGCGTCGGACACGAGCAGCCTCGCGGCTTCCGCTGCGATGTGCACCGGCGTCCAAAAGACGGACGAGAGCTTTCGAATCTGCGGCGGGTAGATCAGGTCGAACTTCGCGTCCTCGACGCTCGTCGGATCGTCGTCCGAGATGTCGTCAGCCGACGATGGCAATCGTTTCACGAATGGATCAAAGCAGCGAGTTGACTTGAGCTCACGTCTCCGCTCGCGACGCGGCGCGGAAATTTCTAAATCCATTTCGCCGCGTCGCGCATCTCACTTGCAAGATGATGCACGATATTCGATTCGCCGTTCGCCAGTTGATCAAAGCGCCGGGATTCACGATCGCAGCCGTCCTCGTGCTCGCGCTCGGCATCGGCGCGAACACCGCCGTCTTCAGTCTCGTCCACACACTGCTCTTCGCGCCGCCCGGTTACGCGAAGCCGGATCAGCTGGTGCAGATCTTCTCGCAGGACGTGAAGAACCCGAAGTCGTTCCGCTCGTTTTCGTATCCGACATTGAACGACATCCGGGAGCAGAACTCCGTCTTCAGCGGAGTGGCCGGGCACAATGTCTCGATGGTCGGCATCGGCGAGAAGAACAACACCCGGCGCACGTTTGCCTCCATCGTCTCCGCGAACTACTTCGACGTGCTCGGCGTGAAGCCGATCATCGGCCGGACGTTCACCGCGCAGGAAGAACAGCCCGGCCAGGCGGCGGCCGTCGCGCTCGTGAGCTACGGGCATTGGGTGCGCCAGGATCGCAACCCCGCGCTCGTTGGCTCACAGCTCCAGATCAACGGGCGCTCCTACACGATCATCGGTCTGTTGCCGCGGACGTTCAGCGGCACGATGTCGGTTATATCGCCGGAAGTCTGGGTGCCGCTGAGCGCGTATGAGTTGGTCATCAACGACTTCGTGAGCGATGGCAGCGAAACGCTCGCGAGCCGCACCGGCCAGCACCTGATGTTGATCGGGCGCCTGCGCGACGGCCTCACACCGTCCGCCGCCGAACCGGCGCTCAAGACACTCGCGACGAACCTCGAGCGCGCGTTCCCCGTCGAGCAGAAAGACCAGACGTTCATCACGCGGCCGGTCTCGCGTTACTCGCTAAGCGACAGTCCGCCGGATGACAGCATGTTCACAGCGCTCGCGCCGATGCTGATGGAAATGGCAGCCGTCGTACTGCTCGTCGCCTGCCTCAACCTGGCGAACATGCTGCTGGCGCGCGGCACGGCGCGGCGGAAGGAAATCGCGATCCGTCTCGCGCTTGGCAGCACTCGGTGGCGTGTCGTTAGGCAACTTCTCACCGAAGGATTTCTGCTCGCGCTGCTCGGCGGCGCGGCCGGACTGGTGGTCGGTTTATGGTCGTCGTCGCTGCTCGCGACCTCGTTGCGTCAGTTGATGCCGATGGACGTCGTCTGGAACTCCGGCCCGAATCCGCCCATCCTCGCGACGACGTTTGCGTTTTGCCTGCTCGGCACGCTCGCCTTTGCGCTCGGTCCGGCGTTGAAACTGTCGCGCAACAGCGTCGTCGGCGACCTTAAGGAACATGCGGGCGAAGATTCGATCGGCCGCCGCTGGCGTTTCCTGCCGCGCAATGCGCTGGTGGTGGTGCAGATCGCGTTCTCGCTCGCGCTGCTGACAGCCGCGGCGCTGTTCATTCGCGGCGCGCTGAAGGCAGCCTCGGTCGATACCGGATTGCAGGTCGATAATGATCTTCTGCTGGAAGTCGACGCCAGCCTGGGCGGATTCGATCAACCGCGGGCCGAGCAACTCTATCGCACGCTGAACGATCGCCTCGCCGCGATTCCGGGCGTGCAGCATGTCTCGATTTCCGCGACCGCGCCGTTCGGGATGGTCTCGTTAGGCAAAGCGATTCAGCGTGGCGGCGTTCGCGTCGGCAAAGACGACAAGCCCGCCACCGCAGCCGATGGCCTGGCGTTCAGCTCGCGCTACAACAGCGTCGGCGCGGATTACTTCTCCGCAGTCGGCTTGCCGCTGCTGCGCGGTCGCAGTTTCACAGTCGCGGAAGCGACACAGCCCGGTGGCCCCGCCGTCGCCATCATCGACGACACGCTCGCGAAGAAGCTCTGGCCAGAAGGCGACGCGCTCGGCCAGCGCATCCAGATCGCGCCCGATCATGTCCCGCGCGCGAAGCGGGATGACGGCGGCGGCAGCATGGGCATCAGCAGCGGTGCGAACACCAGCATTCAACCCGAGGAGCTGATCGAAGTCGTCGGGATCGTGCCGACGTCGCGCGCCGACATGTTCGAGAAGCAACCCCGCGGCTCGATCTACGTGCCGTTCGCGCGCGGCTTCCAGAGTAACGCGTTCTTCTTCATCCGCTTCGCTTCGTTGCATGAGGGAAATCTTGCCGCGTCCGCCGATGCCGTTCGGCGCGCTCTCCGCGAGACCGATGCGACGCTGCCTGTGCTCTCGCTGAAGACGTTCAAGCAACACATCGACGGCAACATGGGAATGTGGGTCGTGCGCGCTGGTGCTGCGATGTTCACGGTGTTCGGCGCCCTCGCGTTGCTCCTCGCGATCGTCGGCGTCTATGGCGTGAAGGCGTACTCGGTCGCGCGGCGGACGCGCGAGATCGGCATCCGCATTGCGCTCGGCGCAGAACCGCAGCGCGTGCAATGGATGATCATTCGTGAGGGCTCGTTCATGCTCGCCAGCGGTGTTGCGATCGGGCTGCTGCTCGCGGTGGCGACTGGAAGGTTGCTCGCGGGCATGTTGTTCGAAGTCGGAGCCCTTGATCCGATCGCTTTCCTGGTCGCACCGTTCATCCTCGCGGTCGCGACGCTCATCGCGACCTGGCTGCCGGCTAGGCGCGCGACGCGCATCAGCCCGACGGCTGCGTTGCGGACCGAGTAGTTCGTTGGCAGAAGGCGGCTGCGATTGATTATATCTTTGACGCAGGTATGTGCCTGCCACATATATGCCAGTGGCATATATGGCTTCAGCGATTCTCGATCGTGAGCTAAAGAAGGGCAGCGCCGAACTGTTGATCCTCTCGCTCCTCGAGGATCAGCCGCGCCATGGTTACGATATCGGCCATCTGATCGAGCTCCGCTCCGGCGGCCTGCTGAAGTTCAACGTCGCCTCGCTTTATCCACTGCTCTACCGGCTCGAGAAACGCGGCTGGATTCGTGGCCGCTGGGTCGAGAAGCCATCCCAGCGCCGGCGTCGTTACTATCGTCTCACGCCTGCCGGCAAGAAAGTCCTGGCCGCGCAGCGCGACGGCTGGGTCGAGTTCGTCGAGGCGATCAGCCGCATCACGGGCATCCAACATGCCTGATTTCGCCGCCGAGATCAGAAAGCGGCTGACCGGCTTAAATGTCTCGCCGCTGCGCGAGCATGAGATCGTCGAGGAGCTGTCGCAGCATCTCGAGGAGCAATACGAGGACACGTTCCGCGGCCCGACCACGGAAGAGCAAGCACTCCAGTCGGTGCTCCACTCGTTAGACCAAAGTAATCTGTTAACCGAACTCACGCGCGTCGAGCGGCGCGCACCGGCCGACCAGGTCCCGCTCGGAGAACCAAGGAGAAGCAATATGTTGAGCGATCTAGGACAAGACCTGCGTTACGGGCTGCGAGTGATGGCGAAGAGCCCGGCATTCACGGCGATCGCGGTGCTCGCGCTCGCCCTCGGGATCGGGGCGAACACGGCAATTTTCAGTGTGGTGAACGCGATTCTTCTGCGGCCGTTGCCGTTCCAAAACCCGGATCAGCTCGTGCTCGTATGGGAAGAGGCCACGCACATGGGCTTCCCGAAGAACACGCCGTCGCCCGCAAACTTCCTCGATTGGCGCGAGCAAAACACCGTCTTCAGCGGCATGGCCGCGATGGCAATGCGCAGCTTCAATCTCACTGGTGCCGACGAACCGGAGCGGCTCGATGGCCGTCGTGTCTCGGCTAACATGTTCGACGTCCTGGGCGTGCAGGCGATCCTCGGGCGCACCTTCGTTGCGGAGGAGGATAAACCCGGCACTCGTGTTGCCCTGTTGAATGAGATGCTTTGGAAACGCCGCTTCGGCGGCGACCCGAGCGTCATCGGACGCGCGATCATGTTGAGCGGCGAAAGCTACACTGTCGTCGGCGTGGTCCCGAAGAGCGTTCGGCTGCCGGGATTCGGAACCTGGCACGATCAAGTGTTTGTGCCGCTCGCTTTTTCCCCGGAGGAAGCCGCGAACCGTGGCAATCATTTCCTGCAGGCGATCGCGCGGATGAAGCCGGGCATCGGCCTCAAGGAAGCGACCGCGGAGATGAAGACGATCGCGGCGCGCCTCGCGCAGCAGTATCCGGATTACAACACGCGCATCGGAGCATCCGTTAATCCGCTGCACGAAGAGGTCGTCGGCAACATGAAACCGGCGCTGCTCATTCTGCTCGGTGCCGTCGCCTTCGTACTGCTGATCGCGTGCGCGAACGTGGCAAACCTGTTGCTGGCGCGAGCGGCGGTGCGCCAGAAGGAGATCGCGCTGCGACTCGCGCTCGGTGCCAATCGCGCGCGCCTCACGAAGCAACTTCTCGTCGAAAGCGTCATGCTCTCGCTGCTCGGTGGCATCGTGGGACTGGCGCTCGCGTATGCGGGATTGCAGGTGCTGACGCGCTTTATTCCACCCGACCTCGCGCAGGCCACCGCGATCAATATCGACGCGAAGGTGATGCTGTTCACGATCGTCGTCGCGCTCCTCACCGGTGTCATTTTCGGCCTCGCGCCCGCCAGTCAGGCGTCGCATTTCAATCTGAACGACACGCTCAAAGAAGGCGGACGCGACATGGGCGCCGGCGTGCGCGGAAAGCGCCTCCGCAGCTTGCTCGTGATCGGCGAGGTGGCGGTCTCGTTCATTCTGCTCATCGGCGCCGGGCTGCTCATCAACAGCTTCATGCATCTGCGGAATCTCGATCCCGGTTTCCGCGCGGAGAACCTGCTCGGCCTGAATGTTGACCTGTCGGAGCTGAAGTATCCGGATACTCCGCGACGCGTCGCGTTCTTCGACGAGGTGGTGCGTCGCGTGCAGGCGCTGCCCGGCGTGAAATCGGTCGCGATTGCCGGCAACCTGCCGCTCACCTACAACGGTGATTCGATGCCGATTGGCGTTGAAGGCATCGCGGATCCGCCACCGGATCAACGGCCCGACGTCATCTTTCGCGCGGTCGGTCCGGGATACTTCAGCACGATGGGCATTCCGATGGTGCGCGGTCGTGATTTCACGGAAAACGACACGCTCGAGACGGAGTTCGCGGTTGTCGTAAGCGAGAAAATGGCGCGCCACTTCTGGCCGAACGCCGATCCGATCGGCAAACGACTGAAGGGCGGGTCGACTACTTCCGAAGGGCCGTGGCGCACCGTCATCGGCGTCGTCAAAGACGTGCGGCAAAACGACTTCGTCGCGGAGCCGAAGATGCAGATGTATTTCACCTACAGACAACTCAACCGTCTGGTCCCGAACGCGCTCGTTGTGCGGACGGCGGTCGACCCGATGAGCCTCGCGCCATCGATTCGCAATGCGATCTGGTCGGTCGATAAAGATCAGCCCGTCTCGAACATCAACGCGATGGAGGACGTGGTGTCGCGTGCGGTCGCGCGGCAGCGCTTCAGCATGCTGCTCCTCGCGATTTTTGCCGGCCTTGCGCTCGTGCTCGCGGCCGTCGGAATTTACGGCGTGATGAGTTACTCCGTCGCGCAGCAAACGCGCGACATCGGCATCCGTATGGCGCTCGGCGCGCAACGCAGCGACGTCTTGAAGATGACGGTGATGCAGGGGTTGAAGCTCGTGGCCATTGGTTTGGTGATCGGCATGGCGGCGGCATTCGTTTTGACGCGCGTCATGGCCAGTCTCCTCTTCGGCATCAGCGCGACTGATCCTGTAACGTTCCTCACAATCGCGGTGCTGCTGCTCGCAGTTGCAGCGCTCGCCAGCTACATCCCGGCGCTGCGCGCGACGCGAGTCGATCCAATGATCGCGTTGCGATATCAGTGACTGCTGATCGCCGGACGCCGCATCAGTACAGCGTCGATCCCTTTTGCGCGATACTGCGCCAGCCGGCCGACGAGGAACGCGGGCGCAGCTTCCACGGAACGCAGTTCAAATCCCTGCCTGCCGTAGAACTGGACGAGGTGCCTGTAAGGAACGCAGTAGCACTCCTGTCCATTCAATGCTCTGACGAACGCCTCAAGGAGTCGTGTCCCCACTCCCTGGTGTCGCGCATCTGGCGCCACATGCATCCCCCGCAACATCACAGTCTCGAACTCTCGCGTGCGGCGCACGAGACCGAGCAATCGCCCTTCTGTCTCGGCAACAAGCACGACGTCGCCGCTCGCGACGCCACCGCTGTAACCCCACTCCGCGTACGCGGCGCGGACTCGCTCGATTTCCTCCGGTAGCGCGGCTCGAATTGTCACCGTAGTCCGCGTTCGTTAACCGCCTGCCATCGCGCCGACGACGAAGAACGGCTCCTGCCCCGAGGCGACAGCTGCAGGCAGCGGCGTATCGGGTGGCTCGTGCGAAAGGTCTTCCTCACAAGCGAAGAAGCGCACAAACGCGCGGCGCTTCAGCGTATCGTGTTCGCGAATCGTTCCACGGAGCATCGGGTAGCGCGCTTCCAGTGTATCGAGGACCGCTCGCTGCGTGATGTCACCATCGACGTCCAGCGTAACCTCGTCGCCAACTTTCGCGAGCGTGCGCAGGTGATGCGGAAGGACGACCCGGATCGTCATGGCAACGTCTGCACTTCGACTGAAAGCACGGCCGGCAGATCGCGCACGATCGCCTTCCACGTATCGCCGGAATCCGCGGACGCATAGACCTGCCCGCCGGTCGTGCCGAAGTAGATGCCGCACTTGTCGAGCGAATCGACGGCCATCGCATCGCGGAGCACATTCACGTAACAATCCTGCTGCGGCAGACCTCTCGTTAGGCCTTCCCACTCATTGCCGCCGGTGCGGCTACGATACACGCGCAGCTTTCCGTCGGGCGGGAAATGCTCCGAGTCGCTCTTGATCGGCACTACGTAAATCGTCTCCGGTTCGTGCGCATGCACGTCGATCGGGAAACCGAAGTCGCTCGGCAGATCGTCGCCGCCCACATCCGTCCAGAGATCGCCGGCGTTATCGCTCCGCATCACGTCCCAATGCTTCTGCATGAAGAGCACGCTGGGGCGCGACGGATGCATCGCGATGCGATGAACGCAGTGACCGACTTCGGCATCGGCATCAGGCAACTGATACGGCGACTTCAGCCCTTTGTTGATCGGCTGCCAGCTCTCGCCGCCATCGTCGGTGCGAAACGCCCCGGCAGCCGAAATCGCGGCGAAGATGCGGTTCTGGTTCGTCGGATCGAGAACGATCGTGTGCAGGCACATCCCGCCCGCGCCCGGCTGCCAAAGATGGCCTTTTGCCGCGCGCAAAGCCGAAAGCTCGTGCCACGATTTGCCTCCATCGCTGCTCCGGAAAAGCGCGGCATCCTCTGCGCCTGCATAAACGCGATCAGGGTCAGTCAGCGATGGCTCGAGGTGCCAGATGCGCTTGAACTCCCACGGATGCTGGGTGCCATCGTAGAACTGGTGCGTGCCGACGTCGCCTTCGTACTGGAAGCGATTGCTCTCGCCAGCCGGCGGTTCAAACGAGTCGGGAATCTTCTCGCCGCCCGGGATGGTCCATGTTTTCCCGCCGTCATCGGACCGCTGGATGATCTGCCCGAACCAGCTGCTCGTTTGTGACGCGTAAATCCTGTCCGGATCAACCGGCGAACCCTTCAGGTGATACATCTCCCAGCCGGCAAAGTGCGGGCCATCCACCTTCCAGTCTTCACGTTTCCCATCCGACGTAAGGATGAAAGCCCCCTTGCGCGTGCCAACCAAAACTCGAACGGCGCTCATGGAGTTCGTTCTAAACGGCGAGCCGCTTGAGCATCAATGCCGAATCTGTAGCCCGAGTGTAATTTGCGCGGTGCCGTTTCGCCGCCCCGGCGCGAATCATCGACCGAGCGGCGCCTTCTCGCGCACCCTCTCACCTGTCATTCCGACCGACGTGGAGGAATCGCTTCAAGATCGCTTCTGCAACGGCGCCGCGTTCGCCCTCATGTGGAGGGAGATCGCATCTGCGCCCGCTCGACAAAATCAGGACCGCGCTACGACTTGTGCATCACCGACACCATCCAGCGGACGCCGAATTTGTCCTGCACCATGCCGAACTTCGGTGCCCAGAAGGTCTTCTCGAGCGGCATCGTGACCAGACCGCCATCGGCAGCGAGCCCGTTGAAAACGCGTTCCGCCTCCGCTTCGTCCGGCACCGTGATCGAGAGCGAGAAACCCTCGAAATTCACCGGCCCATCGCACCGGCCGTCGGATGCCATTAAGGTCGTACCACCGATCCGCACGCTCGCATGCATGATTTTGTCCTCGAAACACTCCGGCATCCCATGCGGGTCCGGGCTCTCCTTGTAGCGCATCATCATCTCGACCTCAGCGCCAAGCGCGCTGCGGTAAAACTCCAGCGCCTCCTCACAGCGGCCTCCGAAGAAAAGATAAGGTTGAATCTGCATGCTGGTGTTCGACATGAGACGAGATTTCAGCGCGTTTCAGCGCAGGTCAATCTCGGAGTCGCTTAGCTCGCAGCTGCTTCGATTCGCGGGAAGAGCGGCGTCGGCTTTCCGACGACATGGCCGTCCGGCAACTTCCCCCACTCCGCGTCGGCTAACGAGAAGCGCGCTTCGTTCCCGCTGAGCGCGGGTTCCATCTTCCAGCTCAACTGGTCGAAGATGCCGTGCGCAGCTTTCGGCGAGACCGGGGAGATCAGGATCGCGATCATGCGGAGGGACTCGGCGAGCGCGTAGAGAATGGCGTCAAGTTGCCCCGCATTCGCGTCGTCTTTCGCTAACTTCCATGGAGCCGTCCGTTCGATCGCTTCATTGCAGACCCCGGCAAACTCACTCACGGCGGCGAGCCCGGCGTCGACTTCATTTGCGTCTAGAGCTGAATACCGCGACTGCGCGGCGGTCGCTGCATCGGCCACGCTTCTGACGGAGGCGTGCTCGGCTTTGCGAACCCGACACTCACGATATCGAGCGGCCATGTTGAGGCTGCGGTTGAGCAGATTCCCGAGGTTATTTGCAAGATCGGTATTGTAACGGCCGACGAGGCGCTCCTCTGAAAAATCCGAGTCTCTTCCGGTGGCGATGTCGCTCATCAAATAGTAACGCAAGGCTTCCGCGCCGTACTTATCCACCAGCACATCCGGATCGACGACGTTGCCTTCGCTCTTGCTCATCTTTGCGCCGGCGACGTTCCACCAGCCATGGACGAGCAGGCGCGGCATGTCAGCATCGCTGAAGCCGCAGGCGTGAAGCATGATCATCCAGTAGATGCCGTGTGCCGGGATCAGAATGTCTTTGCCGATGATGATCGTCGCGGGCCACCAGCGGTGGAACTCCGTCAGGTCAGCGCCTTCTCGCGGATCGTAGCCGCCGCCGGGTGCGAACGAGATGTAGTTCAAGAGCGCGTCGAACCAAACGTAGGTGACGAAATTCGGATCGAACGGCATCTCGATCCCCCACTCCAGCCGTGATTTCGGCCGCGAGATGCAAAGGTCGCCGCCGATTTTTTCGACCGCGTTCCGCAATTCGCCGCGGCGAAAATCGGGATAGATGAGGTCCGCGCGTGAATCGATCAGCGCGAGGAGCCACTCCTTGTGCTCGGCGAGACGAAAGTAATAATTCTCCTCTTCGCGGAACTCGACCTGTCCCCACTCGGGACCGTACTCGCCATCTTCGCCGCGTTCCTTGTCGGTCAGGAATTGCTCCTGGCGCACGCTGTAAAAGCCGGCCTGCTTGTCCTTGTAGATTTTCCCTTCATCCCAGAGCCGCTGCAGGATTCGCTGCACACAGGTCTTGTGACGCGGCTCGACGGTCGCCGCCCAGCCGTCGTATTTCACGCCGAGTTTCTCCCAAAGCGCGATGAACTTCGCCGTCGTTTCCGCGACGAACTCCTGCGGCGGCACCCCCTGTTTCTCAGCCGATTGCTGGACCTTCTGCCCGTGTTGATCGACGCCGGTGAGGAAGAAAACGTCATCGCCTTTCAGCCGATGATAACGCGCCATGACATCAGCGAGCACCTTCTCGTAGGCGTGGCCGATATGCGGCGCGCCATTGGTGTAATCGATCGCCGTGCAGATGTAGAAACGCTCGGGCATGGAGTTGCAGAGGTTGCTGTAACCTGCGCAACGGCGCAACCGCGGCGCCCAAGCCGGCGCTACGTCTCGATCACGGCGTTTGCGGCGGCGTAGTGATCCGTGTGACTGAGGCTGATCCAAACAGCCGACACTTTACGCTCCGCCGCAAGCGCCTTCGCGCCGCCTCCTAGCACCACAAAAGGCTGCCCGCTCGCTTCGCGGTGGATGTCGATGTCTTTCCAGCCCATCGACTTTCCAATCCCAGTCCCGAACGCCTTCGAGACCGCTTCCTTCGCCGCAAACCGCGCCGCGAAATGACGCGCCGGGTACTTCATCGACTGACAATAATCGATCTCTCCTTGCGTGAAGACGCGATGCAGAAAGCGCTCGCCGAACCGCTCGAGCGAATGCTCTACGCGCGTCGTCTCGACGATGTCGACACCAACTCCGAGCACGCTCATCCGTTGTAATTCTCCATCGCTCCGAGCATCTCGCGCACGGCGGCATCGAAGCCGACGAAGATCGCACGCGCGACGATCGAGTGACCGATGTTCAGCTCGGTGAGATTCGGGATCTTGTGGACCAGCGCGATGTTCCGGTAGTTGATGCCGTGACCGGCATTAACCTGGAGCTTGAAGTTCGCCGCGCGGATCGCTGCATCGCGTAGCCGCTCGAGCTCCTGTTGCTCGACCTTTTGCGTGAAAGCATTCGCGAGTTTGCCGGTGTGGAGTTCCACGATCTCCACGCCAAGATCGACCGCGGCATCGATCTGCTCGCGCACCGGATCGATGAACATGCTGACACGAATGCCCGCGGCCTGCAGGCGCTTCACTGTGCTCGTGAGCTCGCGCCGGTGCGCGACGATGTCGAGCCCGCCTTCTGTCGTGATCTCCTGCCGCGTCTCGGGCACGAGACAGACTTCATCCGGCACGATCCGGATTGCGAAATCGACAATCTCCGGTGTGTTGCCCATCTCGAGATTGAGCTTCGTCATCACGTTGTCGCGGAGCCGCTCGAGATCGCGGTCGAGCATGTGGCGCCGATCGGCGCGCAGATGCGCCGTGATGCCGTGCGCGCCGGCGCGCTCGCAAATGCTCGCGATCGCGATCGGATCCGGCTCGGCGTTCTTCGACTCCGGCATCGTCGCGTAACGCGCCTGCCGCAGCGTGGCGACGTGATCGACATTCACGCCGAGATGCAAGGTGCTCATCGGCGTTCAATAGGAACGAGGCGCAGAGATCGAGCAAGCAGGCAATGTCGGTTCCTCACTCGTGCTCCTGCTGGTGATCGTAATCGTGCTCGACGTGGCAGTGATCGATCACGAGCACGATCACGAGCAGGAGCACGAGTTCAGCGGATGCATCCCGCGCGGCGCGGCTGCCGTAATTCCCCCAAACAAGCCACCGATCATCCGTCACTTACGACGGCCGATCAAAGGCTCGGTTGAGCCGCGGCTTGTCCATCAACCAAACAAAACACACATGAAGAAACTCACACTCCTTTGCACCGCGCTGTTCGCGCTGACGATCTCGGCAAAGGCCGCGCAAGACATTGTCGCGACCGCGAAGAGCACCGGCACATTCAACACGCTCGTCGCTGCGCTCGATGCAGCCGACAAGACCAGCATGCTCCAGGAGAAGGGGCCATACACCGTCTTCGCACCGACGGATGAAGCATTCGCCGCATTGCCGAAAGGAACCGTCGAAAACCTGCTCAAGCCCAAGAACAAGGAGAAACTCGGCAAGCTCCTCGCGTATCACGTCATGAGCGGCCAGGTAATGGCTGCCGACGTGAGAACGATGAAGGCGCCGACCGCGAACGGCGCTGACCTGAACGTGAAAGTTTCAGGCGGCAAAGTGATGATCAACGACGCGAAAGTCGTGAAGACTGACGTCAAAGCATCGAACGGCGTGATCCATGTGATCGACAAAGTTCTGATGCCGCCGACCAAAGGCTAAGCTGTCCGAACTTAGCTTCCCTGAAATCCCCAGGCGCCGCGTGTGTCTGGGGATTTTTTTGTGTCGTGGCACGATCGCGCGGCTGAATTGCAGCAACTCTACCGTGATGTTTAGTGGCCGCAGAATTGCTCCAAACTACTTGATGATTTCGTTCTCCCGCGCCGCTGTTTTCCTGGTTCCGTTGACGATCTTCACCGCCGCTGCGCTGCGCGCGCAGGATGTCACGCTCACCATCGATGCGGTGAATGATCGGCACACGATTCCGGAGTCGGTCTACGGCGCGAATGATCTCGCGGTGCCGGGCGCGAAGGTGAATCGCCATGGCGGCAATCGTCACACAGGCTTCAACTGGGAGAACAACGCTTCAAACGCGGGCAGCGATTTCAATCACTCGAGCGACTCGTATCTCGGCGGGCTGGCCGGCATCGGGAATACGCAGAGCCCGGGCGCGTTGCTGCACGCGTGGTTGAACGCCGATCGCGCGCAGAACCGCAAGACGATCATCACGCTGCCGCTCGCCGGCTACGTCGCTGCCGACATGAACGGCTCCGTCACCTCCGCGCAAACCGCGCCGAGCGCGCGCTGGAAGGAAGTCGTCGCGGATAAGCCGGGTCCGCTCAGCCTCACTCCCGACACTACTGACGGCGTCGTTTACCTGGAGGAGATGGTGAACTTTCTCGTTCACCATTACGGGACGACCGCGAACGGTGGCGTCGCTGCATACTCGCTCGACAACGAGCCGGCGCTCTGGCCGTCGACGCATCCGCGCATCCATCCCGCAGCGACCGGTTATGCGGAGCTCGTGTCGCGTCATACGGCGGTCGCGCGCGTCGCCACCGCGGTCGATCCAAACACCGAAATTTACGGCCCAGTGCTCTACGGCTGGAATGCGCACATGAACCTGCAAAACGCGCCCGACGGCTCGGGGTTCAACAACACCTACGGCACGTTCACCGGCTACTATCTCGCGCAGATGAAGAACGCCTCCGACGCGGCCGGACGCCGGCTCTTGCATCGCTATGACATGCATTGGTATCCGGAAGCGCGCGGCGATAACCGCATCGTCTTTGGCACGTCACCGGGCACGAACAACGACATCGACGCGCGCTTGCAGGCGCCGCGATCGCTCTGGGATGCGGCTTACGTTGAGACGAGCTGGATCACGCAACACACGACCGGCGGCCAGGGCATTCGCCTGTTGCCGCGGTTGCAGGAGATCGTCGATCAACGTTTCCCCGGCACCGGGCTCGCGGTGACCGAATACAACTACGGCGCGACGGATCACATCTCCGGCGGTGTCGCGCAGGCTGACGTGCTCGGCATCTTCGGCCGCTACTCGACGGCGGCGAATTTTTGGGCGCTGACGAACAGCAACAACTACGTACACGCGGCGTTTCGCCTCTATCGGAACTACGACGGCGCGGGCGCGATGTTCGGAAACGTCTCGTTAGACGCGACCGCCTCGGACAACAGCCGCGCCGCGGTGCACGCCGCGCGCACGGCAAACGGCAGGCTTACCGTCGCCGCGATCAATCGCTCGCGCACAGCGGACCGCAGCGCGCAGGTGCAGTTCACGTTGGGCGCAGGGCGTGTTCTCGCCGGCGTTCGGAGCTATCGCTTGTCGTCAGCAGGTGGCGCGCAACTCCAGCCGCTCGCCACCGCACCGCCGTTCTCGACGAACACGATCTCGGACATGCTTCCCGCCATGAGCGCGACGCTCTACGAAGTCGAAACGATGCCCACGACCTTTGTCGCCTGGCAGCAGGAGCAGTTCGGCATCGATGCGACGAATCCGGAGATCGCCGGCGCGACGGCCGACCCCGATCGCGACGGGCTCGCGAATCTCATGGAGTACGTGACGCGGCGTGATCCGCGCGCGGGCGAAGCGTCACCGCCGCTGACGGCGATGACTGTTGCGACAACGACAACGCAGCGCCCGTTGCAGCTGCAATTCCAGCGGCGGAAAGGCGTCAGCGACGCGCAGCTGTTCCTGCAAGCTTCGCCTGATTTCGCTTCGAACGAATGGACCGACTCCGATCCGGCTACGCTCAACCCCACGATCGTCACTCTCGATGCGCGGACGGAGCGCTGGACGATCACGCTGCCGCTGGACGCCGCGAAGAAATTCTACCGACTGAAGGTGATTCGTTAGACCGACGACTGCGGAGATCGAACGCCTTTGCGATCAAGCTGCCGAAGCGGCAGCCCGGCGGCCGAATCTGCAATCAACGTCGCGAGACGCTCCGCGCGCGTCTCTTCGCGCTTCGCACTGATCACCCACCACGCTGCCGTCTTCCGATAGCCTGCCGGCTGTGCTTGGAAGAATTTCCAAGCTTTCGCGTTCGCGCGGAACTGCTTCTCCGCTGCGGGATCCAGCGCCGCGTTCTTGCGTTGCTCGTACGCGTAGATGCCGGACTTCGCTTCCGACCTTTGCTCGAAGGCAGCCAGCCCCGCTGGCTTCATCCGCCCCTGCTGCGCCAGCTCGGCAACGCGCGCGATGTTCACGGCGCTCCAGGTGCTCGTCCGTTTCCGCGGCGTGAATCGAATCTTGTAACTCTCCGCATCGATTGTCTTGCGAATGCCGTCGATCCAGCCGACGCAGAGCGCTTCGTCGACAGACTCGGGCCAGGTGATGCTCGGTCGGCCCGAGGCCTTCTTGTAGAAGCCGACCCAAAGCTCGCTCGCGGTCGCGTGGTTCTTCGCGAGCCACGCGCGAAAATCAGCCGGCGTGGGGAAAAACAGCGGCGCGGGCTCGTTATTCTTCGCCATCGAAGTAATCGAGCGCCTCGCCGCGAATCAGCCGCCGCTCCGGTGAACGCACGAGCCATTTGTTGCTGTCGGGATAATGACACGACTCGCCGATTGGATTGTCCGCGACCACGTACACGAGCAGATCTTCGGAGCCGTTGTTGATCAGCTGGTGCGGCTCGTCTGGTTTGAAGAGGAATGCATCTCCGGCTTCGATCTCGTCGCTGCCATCCTTGTGCCGCACGAGGCCACGGCCGGAGATGACGTGGTAGAATTCCCACTGGGCAGCGTGCGAGTGGAATGGATATGGCGTTGCACCCGCTGGGATCCGCAGGATCTCGACGTCGAACGGATGTCGCTCCCGCAAGTCGAAGGACAATGGATCACGGCCGAGCGCTTCGGAGAGGCCTTTGCCTGAACCAACGAATTTGCCCTTCGGAGAGGACCAGGAGAATTCCTCGATGTCCCGCGTGTTGATCTTGCGCACGCGGTTGTTTTAGCCGGAGAGAGCCTGGTGTGCCAAGGGAACTCAGCGGAGTTGAACTAGCCGGCTTGTTCAGCCATCCGCCATCTATCGGCGCTTCTGCATGTCGATTGGAGTCATGTCCACAGGTACTGTCCGCGGGGTCATGTTTCGTCCGCCGCCTTTCCATCTCGACCGAAGCGGAGACATCTCTTCAAGAGATTCCTCCGCTTCGGTCGGAATGACAAAAATGGTGGCCCGAATGGCAAGAACCCGCACCCAATGACAAAGACCGTCCGCAGACGACACGGAAGGCAACGAGCTACCGGAACCGGCCGGAATCAGCTGTATAAGCTGCGTTCGGGTTCGAAGCCGGGAAGATGAATCATCTTTTCGAACCGAAGTCCGATTTTCTCGAGCACTCTGATTGAGCTGGCGTTGTCAGGCGCGGTGATGCCGACGACGCGCCGCAACCCGAGCACACGCCTCGCGTATTCCATCACCCCGGATGCCGCCTCGATTGCGTAGCCGTGCCGCCAGCTGCGTTCGACGAACGAATAGCCGACATCCACGTCCTGCATCGCCTCGCGTTTCGCGAGGCCGCAGATGCCGATCGGCTCGCCGGTCGATTTCAGCTCGACGACGTAAAACCCGAAGCCATGCTCGACGTAGCTCGGCAGGAATTTCTCCTCGATGTAACGTGCGGCATCGTCGCGCGTGCGCAGACCACGATCGGCCACGAACCGGATGTAGCTCGGCTCGTTCAGCAGCTCGAGCACGAACTCCGCGTCATGCGTGGTCACCTCGCGCAGCGTCAACCGTTCTGTTTCCAACACCATTGTGGCCGCGCAGTATGCGGGATCTGCCGCTTCTGCCAATGCGGAACTCGTCGCCGCAAACTCGACGTTCGACCGCGAGGGCACGACTAGCCGCCGCATCCTCCGCAGCCACCGCCACATCCCCCGCCATCACCGCCATCGCTGTCGCCTCGAGATCCGCCGCCACCACAGCTTCCGCTGGCTTCGTTGCCACCGCCGCTGCGATAACGCTGATGCGCGAAATAGATCATCGCGCCGAGCGCAACGCCGATGATCGCAAGGCCGACGAACGCGAGTGCCTTTGATCCGGCGACGTCATTGCTGGCGAGCCCGCAGCCGGTAAGCAAGAGGGCGGCGAAAGCAAACCGCGTGGGCAGCTTTGGCACCATCCAATACCTGCGCCGATCTACGCGCTGAAATCGTCGACCAAACCGCACTCGCTGCGGAGGCCAGATCTCCTCCGGCGGAGCCATTCCGAACGCAGCGCGATAACTGTTGAGCGTCGCGGCGTATTGATCCCGGTAGCGTGCAGCTTCCGAGTTGCCGCCGGAAGTAGGACCGTGATGTAACGGCTTCCGCAGGATGCCCCGGCACAACTCGTCCCAGTAGTGCCGTGAATAGGCGAGATGGAGATGCCACGCCTGATCGACTTCATCGGAAGGCGTGACGGGATGACTAGCAGTCGCGGCGAGGAAAAGAAAGCGCCGGTATTCTGTCACGACGCGCTCGGCAAAGGAACGCGACCAGCCATTCTCTTCACTCAGGCGCCACACAAACGTCCGCTTCGCGCCCGGTGGATCGATCTGCATCGCTTCGAGCCGACCGAGCAGTGCTTCCTTCTCAGCGCATGAGAGCGGCGTCACCTGCCTACAAAGACAGCAAAACCTAACGAATCGTTCGCGCTACTTTGTAACAATTGTGTGTCACGG